>Ga0207418_100058_pt1 | contig 30263 bp, 30 predicted proteins | sample LakMenEpi05Aug08_FD_150669 | JGI IMG/M metagenome (GOLD analysis project Ga0207418, IMG submission 150669) | Freshwater microbial communities from Lake Mendota, WI - 05AUG2008 deep hole epilimnion (SPAdes) | ecosystem: Environmental > Aquatic > Freshwater > Lake > Epilimnion/Euphotic zone ...
CGGCATAAACAAGGCTTTTTCGACAGTCAAAATGCATATTCCTGAGGTGGAAGCCAAGCAAGGGGTAGGCCTTGAGTGTAAAGATTTGGTAATTGGTTATCCAGACAAAGTGGTTGGAAGTGGGATAAGTTTTGAGATTGAAAGAGGTAAAAAAGTGGCGATTTTGGGGGATAACGGGCAGGGAAAAAGTACTTTACTCAAAACCATTGCAGGAAGTTTAAAACCTCTAAGTGGTAGCTGTAGTTGGCGATCAAACCTAAAAGTTGCCTTTTACGCTCAACATGTAAATTTGGCTCTCGACCCAGAAGATACAATTTTGAGTTACATCCGATACATGGCGGTGGCTGGCATTAAAGACGAGCAGATTTATCAAGTCCTTGGGAATTTCTTATTCAAACGAGATGATTATAGCAAAAAAATTGGAGTGATGAGCGGGGGTGAAAAGGCTAGGCTTTGTTTGGCGGGAATGTTTTTGACCAAAGCGGATGTTTATTTGCTCGACGAACCTACAAATCACTTGGATTTTGAAACCGTGGAGGCGATGGGAGAAGCCTTGGGGGGTTTTAATGGAACTGTAATTGTGGTCAGTCACAACCGAACTTTTGTGAACCTGATTGCCAATGAAATTATGGAGGTGAAGGGTGGAAATATAAAGCGAATTTTGGGAACTTACGAGGATTATGTTTGGCAGCTTGAAGAGCAGGCGGAAAAAGAATTTGGTACAAATAAAAGTTCGAATATTGAAGAAAAATACGATCAAAATGGCAAAAAATCACCAGACAAAGAAGCTCGCAAAAAACTGTATGAACTCAAAAAAGAACTTTCTAAACTCGAGAAAAAAATAGAAAGCCTGCAAGATTTGGTTTCCCAAGGTATCGATCCAGAAAACAACCAGACGATTATAAATCACAAAGAAATCAGGTGGCTAGAGGTGCAAACTGAGATTGAGGGGTTGGAGGGAAATTAAGCTAAAATTCTTAACTGAAGACTTCTTTACAGTATTTTAAAACTAAAAGTAGCTTTGTTAGTTTTTTAAATTAAACAATTTTATGGAAGACTACCCCACGATAACATCGGAGTCTTTAAAATCTCAAGAAACACCAAATTTAGAATTATTTAAACCTCTTAATGAGGAAAAAATTAATCAACTTGTAGAAGAAATATGGCAAGAAAATTTTGCCAGTGACCCAGAAGAGAGTTGCAGAAAATTCGGAATTAAGTTTTCTGACTCTCCTTATATTCCAGACGATGGGCTTAGAGAAAGATACTATAACTTAAGAAATAACGATCAAGCAACATACAAGATAAGCAAAGAGAAAAGGATTAAACATTTGATCAAGAATTCATTTAATCAGTTTAATTTCGGGCTTGATTCCTTAGACAAACTTTATTCTGTTCTTAATCACTTACCAAAAACTTTCCCCCAGTATAGTTCAGACATTAAAAGTCTATTGCAAAATGTAAAATCAATAACTCTAAAAGATTATCTAGCGGCTATAAAAGACAATAAATTAGAATTTTTGCAATCGATAAAATCGGCAGTTGAAACACTTTATACACGATTAAACCTAAGCCATCGATTAAGCCAATAAGACTTGGTCCATCATAAAAATATTATGGCTGTACACACTGGCGAACATGCAACTTATGCAGTGCTAAATAAAATTATTTCAGCTAAATTTGTAGAAGGTATAGCTGAGCAAAATGGACCGTTCGATAAATAAAAATTAACCAAAACTAATATTTTTAACTACTTTATCAATCATAAATTTTAGCATTTCGGGGTTTTTCTGCAGGCCCGAAAATGGTCCATCTATTACCAAAATTGCAAACCCGTGAACCAAGCTCCAGGCTGAAATCGCAGCTACTTGAATTTCTTGCGGACTTGAGTTTTGGGGTAAAATTTCAGCTACAGTTTGCCCTAAGATCCTGTACAAATCAACTTTTTGCCAATCGATATCAAAGATTGAATTATTTTTTGGTTGAAACATTAGCAGGAATTTTTTGGGGTTTTGGATAGCGTAAATGATATAAGCCTCACCTAATTTGTACAATCTGGGGTATCCAATTTCGGTATCAAAAACAGCCTCTTGAGAAATTTGATCAAGTTCTTTGATATAACTAACTGCTATTTGATCAACAAATTCACTAAGGTCTTTAAAATAATGATAAAAAGCCATTGGGCTGACTTCAAGCTCTTTACTGATTCTGCGAACTGTAACTGATTTTAGGCTTTCGGCTTCAAAAACTTCTCTAGCTTTTAGGATTAGCTTTTCTTTGAGGTCTTTTTGGTGGTAGGTTTTTTTCATTTGCTTTTGCTTGACATAAAGACTATATTTTGAAATCTTTACATTGTAAAGTTTAATTAGGCCTTATTAATTTTTACATTTTATATTTAATCTCAATTAAAACACTTTTTTATGAAAACAGTCCAATTCACAAACGAAATTCTTATTCGTTCTCCAAAATCTCGAGTTGCTGCAGCTCTAGCAAACCCAGACGATACCGAAAAATTTTGGTATGGTTTTAGAGTCAAAATTGACGGCTCAAAAATTACCTACAGCGTCGCAGATCATGTTGTGATTGAAGGTGAAATCACCAAATTTGTGCCAGAATCTTTGATTGAAATGACCTTCAAGGGTTCTTGGGATCCAGAAATTTCAAAAGATAAAGCATCGGTTGTTAGCTGGGTTTTGGAAGAGCAAGATAGTGGCAAAAACACCTACCTCAAAATGACTCACTCCGAAATGGAAGAAGGTAGTTATTCAGCTACAGTTTTGCCAAGAGGTTGGGTGAATATTATTTCTTCCCTAAAATCTTACCTAGAAACTGGTGAACCAATTGCCATTGAGATGAAAGGAATGTAGCTTTTCATTTTTTCTAATTTCTAGAATTTGACCACTGCTTTATGCGGTGGTTTTTATTTAAGTCCTGCGAGATTTGTGGTACTCAGCTCCACCAAGAAAACTTACAGAATAGGACTTCTTGCCGTCATTCCAAAATATTAGCATTCTATCACCACTGTTTATATTTATTTTTGTTACACTTGCATAAAAAGTATGTTTATTAAAACGCATCATCTCCTCGTACTCAAATTTTCTACTAGTGTACTTTGTAGAACTTCCAGGTGTATTGGTTAGCATTTTGGCTATATCTTTGTGCAATTCAGCTACATTATATTTAGAATCGTTCAGGATTTGTTGAATATCTGTTAAAAAATTTAGTACAAATTCCTGTTGATTTTTTGCTAATTTTTGGAACTTATTTATATCGTATTCGTCTGTGTGAAAAGTTTCTAGGATTTTTTTAAGATTTTCTTGTAGCTCGTTAGACTTAGGTTTGTTACTTATTTCTGCACTAATTCTTTCCATAAAAAGTAAATTTTGGCTTTATTTATAGAATTTTATCTATTCCCCTTCGCTCGATTGTGAGTTTTGCAAAGCATTTGGCAGTTTTCCACGGAAGTTGCTCCGCCCTTGCTCCAAGCTGCTACATGGTCGGCGTCCATCTCGGCCAAATTCCAAATTTTGGTTTGGTTTGAATCGTGTCCGATAGCACAAAGTGGGCAGTTTGATACACCTTTTTCTTGGGCTTCACTGGTTTGTTTGGCGTACACAGACTTTTTGGTTGCCTCGTCAAAAATACGAACTTCTAGCAGTTTTGTGTCGGTTTTGCCTCCAAGAATATATTCAAAAATACCTTTTCGGTTTTTGATATACGGATCACCATAAAGCTTTTTGACTTCAGCTGAAACTTGAGCCGGATTGTAGGCTTTAGCATGGTATTCTTCATACAATCTCCCCCATTCCAAACCTTGCATTTCCTTTTCCACATCCGCAAAAACCCCAGAAACCCAATCAATCACGCTACCAAAATAAGTTTTTAGCTCGTTAATATTATCATCAAAACGATGACGACCCATATAATCTGTGATATTTCCCTTACTTACCCAATCCAAAGCAGTTTCCAAAAAATCTTGTCTTAGAGGCGCACCCTTGATATAGGCACTCCATTTTTGAATATTGGAGTTTTGACTGTTGCTAAATTCACTCTTTGCAAGAGTTACAAACGGACCCGAAAAAACCGCATTATTTAACTCTTGATTGTTTAGTGGTACACCAGCAATGTTGATAGTTTTAAACCATTCTTTGATTTCACTTTCCTCGCCTTCGCAAATATAAATCAACAACTTAGTTTCCAAAATCTTTTTTTGTTTATCACTAGCAATTCCTCCAAAATACTGCTCCATTCCATTATGATCTTTGATCGCAAACTTGTTGGTTACAAACCTTCCAACGCTAGTAATTCGTTGTTGTCCGTCCAAAACCTCGTAGCTATCATCGCCAGTTTTGTTGAAATAAATCAGCCCCAGTGGATAGCCTTTTAGAATAGAATCAATCACGGCTACATCTCTTTTACCGTCGGCGTAAATATAGTTTCGCTGATACTCGGGTTGAATAGTCAGCTTTCCAGACAATCCAAAAAGCCCTTTTCCTTCCAGCTCATTGTAAATAAAACCCTGACAAATATCGGCAACTGTGATGTCGGTTTGAAGTGTAGTTTGCATAATTTAATTAATTTTTAGAAGATTTTAGTTTATTACTAGGCTTATTAGGTAAAAAATTTCTATCAGACACTACTTTTTGATTAGTTTTTTGTTCTAACTCCAATCTAGCATTTTTGGCAATTTTACCTCCTTTAATTGCAGGAATTTTATTTTCTTCCAGCCCGATAGTTTGCATAGTTTCAGCAATTTTACGAGTAGAAAGTTCGGCAAGGGCTGTAAAAAGTAATTCTTCTTCGTTCATATGATCCCTTAAATTTTGAGTCTTTAAATCCTTCAATTTTTTGTGTTCACCAACACTTAGTCCACTCCATTCCTGGTGAATTATGTTAGTCAAAATTGCAAATTCTTGGCCTTTTTCTACTCCATTTTCACTCCAATAATCTGTAAGTTTGTTTCGAGTTTCTTGACTCATCATCCTTTGCTGAATCCATTTTTGACTTCGCCCGTGCTTTTGCCAGTTTTCCCTTGCTCTATTCAAAGAAATTTCTGGATCACTCATTTCTTGCATTCTCTCAAAACCAACTTTTGCCAGCCACAACTTTACAGGTTCGGCTTTTTTGCTAGGCACAGACTGGATTAAGCGAAGTAAAGTCTCTACACTAGCGACATCAGTCTCTCGCATTTTACCGTCGATTGCTAACATTTTCAAACGGTGACAATTTGTCACCACTTCAGAACCTTCGGCTTTTAACCTCTCAGATAGTTTATTCCAATACTTTCTAGCTTTAAGATAATCACTTTGCTCGGTTAAAGCTGCAACAATATCAATTACTGAAAAATACCAAGTTTCAGTTTTTTCATCAAAATGGCGACGGATTTTAAAATTTTCAAAAATTGCTAGGGCAGAGTCGGTAGGCATAATTTGGAGTTAGCGTATTAAATTTTACAGTTAGATTTTCAACTTTTTGGAGTATAAATTATTTTAAAAGGCTTTACTTCTTTTTTGTAAACCTAAACCTAAAAATGTCTGGTTGTGGGGTTATGGTAGCGGAACGCCTCCGGCTTCCAGAAATTATATTGCCAGGCAAACCATGCCTCTACGAGGCTCAATTTGGTCTAAAAAATCGAGTAAATGGTGTGGTTTGTCAAAAAGGATAGAAGGTTTTTTGAGGTTAAAATTATTGAGAGGAGTGAATAGTTCTTTAATATTTGTAATAAAAACTGCCTCATAAAGAGACAGCTAAGAATTTATTTTTTATCTTTGGGAGGATTTGGATCATTACCGTAAGAATTAGAATTACTCACAACTCCATTTAGATTATGAATTACGTGCTCTAACTTCTTGTTTATAGCGATTTCTTTTCCTTTAGATAATGCTTCTTTTTTTGTTGGAGAGATATTTGAAGCTTTCTGATTACCTCCAATTTTATTTTGCCAACCCCCATTTGGGTGCGGAGTTGTATGAATTGTTTTTCTAGACATCTGGTAGGTTTATTAAGTTATCGGAAACTGTTCCGTTTTTAAAAGTTTGTAAATACTCTTCACCAGTTGAGGACTCTCGTTTTTCACATTTTGCACTTGCCTTAGTATCAGGATTAAAAGAATAATATACATTTTTATTTGAGTAGTGAGAACTGAAGAATTTTGACTTAGAAAAATCTTCCCATTGATCTATTAGAACAATGTTATTATTGTCTTTTTTTGAAGGACAAACTCTATATCCTTCAAGCTCTGAAGTGGTATATTTAGATTTATTTGGCTTTTTTGTAGCCACAATATAATAGTACATAAAATTAATATTTAATAAGAATTTGTTACAAGCTTGTAACTATTTTAATTAAAAACATTAAATATACTTTGTCAAATATTTAAAACATCACGATAGCATATTTTTATAAAAAAGCTATCAATTCATTTTCTCCTTTTTTTCTTGCTTCAATCCATAATTTGTCTTCATGTGTTTCTCGTCTTAACTGATAAGCTGATTTAATGTAATTATCATCACTTTGTAAGACATTTTGTATTAAATTTATTTGCTCTTGGTTTAAACTACCATAATAAGAATCACCTGTTTTAATTACTTCATTTTTATAATCTCTATATTTATGATATACACCTAGATAAACTGGACCATGCTCCCAGGCTCTAAAATTATTTTCAAAAAACAATGTAGAAAACTTATTCCTATACTCTTTGTACACCAGAAATAAAAGCTTGTTTAACTTCATATTCGTAACATCAAAATCTTGTCCCATCTGTCTTTTACAAAAATCTAAAATATAATCGCAGACTTCGTAAACTAAACTTTCCTGATCACCTGTACTAATAAATTCTAAGGCGTAACCAGTTGCTTTACAAAATTTATCCAGTGTAGCAGCTGAAACATTCATTTCCCCACTTTCTATTCTCACAACAGTTGATTGTGGAACTTCCATTCTTTTTGCTAATTCTCTTTGAGATAAATTTAAGCCTTCTCGTATTTCTCTAATTTTTTTAGCGATGTTGTTGTAGCTCATAATATTTATTTTACTGAGTTTAAATCGTATGATAGCATAATTTTATATAGATATCAAATTTGATAGCATTTTGTCAAACCCTCCTCCTAAACCTAATCAAAATTCTTTGATAAACTTTTTCCAACAAACCTTCTTTAATCAAAACTCCACTAGCGTTCAAATCATAAGTTCCTTTTTTCCCAAATTTATCAAGATAAGCTTGTTTGCATTCTGCTGTGGTATAGATTTTTGTTTTCTGGTTGTACAAGTCTTCGTTTTCACACATTCCCACTATCTCAAACTGATCAGGACTATACTTATCCAAAAAGCTAATCGGTACACCCATTACTCCGTCGTAGTCGCTGGGGATGCTGTCTGTAAATGGGATTTCTATTGCGTCGTAGTTGTCGTATTTTTGATATTCTTTACCTTTGATTTCTTTGTGTTTACTGTATTTAATATTGTCTGCCATAGACATTAGCGATAAAGGTTGGTGGCGTCTGCCGTGGTCAAAATTGGTGAACCAACAAACATTTCTAAATTTTACCAAACCAGTTTCTGGATTATAAACTCCTTCAGCGTATTCTTTAGCAACAGGTGAAGAGAAATAAGCATTTCCAGCATGAAAACCATTTCCGAGCCACATTTTATCTTGCTTAATCAATGGAAAAACCTCTTTGTAGGTAATCGCATTCATATTTCCGATAATCAAAAACTGTTTGTCAGCCTCCACTATCCACGCCAAAAATTCCCGAAAAAGGCTGAAAGGTGGGTTGGTGATAACAATATCTGCTTCGTCTCGCAACTTTTTGATTTCATTACTTCTAAAGTCTCCATCACCTTCTAGGTAGTGCCACTCTAGGTCTTCAAAGTTAATTACTCCGTTTTTGTTTTTGTCTCTGGTTAGGGTAAAGATTTTGCCGTTGTTTACAGTTTTTTCCTCATCAAACTGCGGATCTTCAGTTTCAAATAGGCTCGGTTGATAATCTCCAGCATAGTTTTTGGAGTTGTGGGCAAAGCTTGTGCTAATCAGCTTTTTGAGTCCAAACCTGTCAAAATTCTGGGCAAAGTATTTGGTAAAGTTGCTCCATTCGGGATCGTCGCAGGGCAAAAGTATGGTTTTGTTTTTAAAAACCTCAGGGTTGTATTCCAAATAAGCATTAACTTCTTTTTCGATGTCTGGGTATTGAGTATAAAACTCGTCGTTTTTAGCCTTTTTTGCGGTGGTCAGGTTGCTGTTTGCCATAAATTTTTTATAGTTTTTTATACGCTTCTTGACAAGGTTTTGGGCTTTGGGTATGTTTATATTTACAAATTGACATTCGTCATGTACCTCCTTCGGGAGGTCAATTTTTTTGCTTAAAAACTATCTGCAGCAAGTTCCTTTTTAAGTTTTCAAAATCAGTAGAGTCTAGCCTAGTAATTTTGTTTTTTAGTCTTTTGGTGTCAATTGTTCTGATATGGCTAAGTAATGCTGAATATCTTTGGTTTTTATATTCTATCTGGTAGTAAAATTGGTTATCTTTAAGCACAGAGCTGGTGGGAATTACTAGGCAAATATTTTTGTTAAATTTACGAATAATTATTACGGGTCTCATAAAATTATCACCTTTACCATTTTCCTCATCGCCGATGTTTTGCCCAAAGTTTGACCACCAAACTTCCCGCTCGTTAAAGTACGGAGGTCTTTTTTCATTTTTATGAATTTGAAATTTTAACTTCAGCCAGTTTGTAAATCTTTCTAAAATATTTAACACAGTAGTACCTTTATCTGTAATATCAACAGACTTACACTAAATACTTTACACAATTTTGTAAAGGTTTTTACGGTATTAAAGGTTGTCACAAAAATACCCCGTCAGGCTTTGCCTGCCACTTCTTTTCATCATGCCCCGAAGGTCCTTTGGAGCCAGTCCAAACTGCACTTGGTATCAAAAGGGGAATTTCGAGTTTAGCCCTGTGACTACTTATTTAAAGATTAGCTATAATTTAAACCCTACTAATCAAATCTTCTCTAACTTTCACGATATCGCTGATTTCTGGTTTGTATTTCATGTCGGTAAGAGCTTTTCTAACATCAGCACTAAAGTACTCAGCTACGTAATTTTCGTTGTCTCGGTTTGCTTCCAAAGCTGATTCTACAGCGTCATTTACGGCGATGATAGTTCGTAACATGGCGATCATTTTCTCAAAAGAACAGTATGTATCTACAGCGTCAAAACCGTTTTGTTGTAAAAAGTCTTCTCTTACGGATTTTCCGATTTCTAATAGCAACCTGTCTCGGTTATCAAGTCCGTCCATACCTACGATTTTTACCAATTCTTCAAGTTCAGATTCTCTAGCGAGGATTGTTTTAGCTTTTTTGCGATCACTAATAAATTGTTTTCCTTCGTCTCCATATTCTTTGCTAACCAATTCACTAAAGACTGTTTCGTAAAGTGAGTAGCTTTGGTTCCAGTTGATAGATGGATAGTGTCTCTTGGAGGCTAATTTTGCATCTAATGCCAAGAAAACTTGAGAGTTCTTGAGTGATGTTTGAGTGATAGGCTCTGAAAAGTCTCCTCCTGGAGGTGAAACGGTTCCGATAACAGTAACTGATCCTTCATCTTCTGAAAAAGTATCAACAACTCCAGCTCGCTCGTAGAAAGAAGCTATACGGCTGGACATGTAGGCTGGGTAACCTTCCTCGGAAGGCATCTCTCCCATTCTTTGTGAGATTTCTCTTAACGCCTCTGCCCATCTGGAAGTTGAGTCTGCCATCAAGACCACATCGTAGCCCATGTCTCGGAAGTATTCAGCGATAGTGATACCTGTATAAATACTAGCTTCACGAGCAGCGATAGGCATGTTTGAAGTATTAGCGATCAAACAAGTACGATCCATGATTGGTTTGCCGGTACGAGGGTCGGTAAGGGTAGGGAAAAGTTTTACCATTTCGGTCATTTCATTTCCTCGTTCTCCACAACCTACATATACTACCACTTGAGCGTTGCTCCACTTAGCCACTTGCTGTTGAGTAAAGGTCTTACCAGCTCCAAAAGGTCCTGGAGTAGAGACTTTAGCTCCCAAGATGATTGGAAACATGGCGTCAATAACTCGTTGTCCAGTTTTGAAAGCTTTTTTAGGTGCTTTTTTCTTTAAATATGGTCTAGCAACTTTTACTGGCCATTTTTGCACCATTTTTACTTCGTATTTATCTCCTTTTTCATTTTCTAGGTGAGCAACTACATCTTTTAGAGTGTATTCACCAGCTTGAATGTCTTTTACAGTCCAATTTCCGGGCTTTAATTCAGGTAAGATAATCCAGTGCTTCAAAAGGTCAGTTTCTTGAACATAACCAACTTTTTTACCTTGCCAAACAGTTTCACCAACTTGAACGGTTGGGATAAATTCCCATTTTTTGTCATAATCAAGACTTGGAAGACGAATTCCAGGTTGGATAAAAATAGGGCTAACCTCGTCGATAGCCTTAAGAGGTCTTTGGATTCCATCAAAAATAGCAGCCAAAAGTCCTGGTCCTAGCTCAACGCTAAGTAGTTCATTCATCAATTCGATTGGTTCGCCAACTTCTAGTCCTCCAGTTTCTTCATAAACCTGAATTTGTACGATATCTTTGTCGATCGTGATGATTTCTCCCAAAAGTTTTTTGTGTCCGACTAAAACGGTTTCTAAAATTTTTGGTTTCTCGCCAGAGTTAGCGGGGATTTTGGCAGTAACAAGAGGTCCTGAAACTTGTGTGATTGTAAGCATATCAAATAAATTGGCTTTTATATACCAAAAACACCCAAACAAATTTCTTTTGTCAATAGACTGCTTGGTATTATATAGACCCTAATACTTGCAAACAAATAAGTAATTTTTAGATTACACAATCACCTAATATTAGATATAAATTTTTTGGCTACTTTGAGATATTCAAAAACTATTTTTTAGATTTGCTTTTTTTGGTTGAAGATGGTTTGTAGTCATCTTGAATTAGCTCGATGTCAGGGTTTTTAGATACTTTCTTAGTAGTTTTTTTAACCTCTCTTTTAACCTCTGGTTTATCTTTTGATAATGATTTTTCAGTTTTTGTAGGGATTTTATTTTTAGAATCAACAGCCTCCTCTTCAGATTTCTTTGATTTTCGTTGGTTGATAACAAAATATACTATAAAAGCTAATAATAAAAATATTATAATTGAGCCAATAATAATTAAAGTTGAATCGTTTGAATCTTCTTTTTTCACTTCAATTATTTTTGTTTCTGGCTCTTCTTTGACCACAAAATTACTGTCTCGGTCGTCTTGAGGTTGGTATTCTTTTTTAATTTTTTCAATTAGCTGTGACTGAATGGAGTTAAAACCGTTCAAATCCTCTTGGTTAAGAGTAAAAGAGTATTCCACACTACCTTCACTGCTCTGTGATTTGCTAAAATCTAAATCACCTTGATCAAAGTTGTAGGGCTGAGAGGTGTAGTCCATTTTAACTTTGGTTGTACCTATTTTGTAAGGTAAATTGGTGTTGATGTAGTAGTAATTATCGGTATTTCCAAGATTAAAATTTCTCTTAAATTCTAGTTTTTTAGTTTCGCCATCTGGTATTTGAACTTCTACTTTGGCACTTAGTCTGGAATAAATATTACCAAGATTTTCTCCCTTAAATTTGAGCGACATGTTTTCTGGAGTAATAAAACCTCTCTTATCAACTTCAGTAGCAAAATTTTCTTGTTTTGGGTTGATTACACTAAAATCTGAAACTTTATTATCTATTTTTAAATCTCCTTGAACAGTTATATATACGGTAATAGCTGATCTGGAGCTAACAGCTACACCAGATTTGGTATTTTGAGAGTTGGAAGGTGTGACTACAATTCCAGCAGTATATTCTCCAGCTTTAGTATCGGCAGGGACATTTACGGTAAATGGAACCTTTAAACCTTTTTTAGCTGGAACATCAACTTCTCTTTGAGAGATTTCAATCCAATTTCCAACAAGCTTGTTTTCTTCCTCGTTTCCCAAAAAAGCAATTGAGCCGGAAGTGTCTAAAATTGAATCTTTTGAAAGAACTATTGCTTTCCCATCAAAGTCTGAGCTATTTACCACCAAAGCTATGTCATCAATTTTTTCACCTGGTTTGGTAATATATCTAAAAACCCCTCTATCTTCACCTTTTTCATTAAAGGGTTTGACACCTATATTTTGGGCTTTTGCGTCGATACTAAAAAAACCAACCAAGCTAAAAGTGAGTATCAAAATTGCAAGATGAGCAAAAATTGAAGGGATATTTATTTTTTTTAATTTAAACATATTTGGGATTTTTATTTTTTTGGAAACAAAATGTTTAGCGATTAATTATGTTAAAGGATAAGCATTTTATTTGCAAAGAGACAGAAGTGTTTATTTTCTGCCTCTCGTATTTTGAATTAAATTAACTTGCTGTACAAGTGTAAGTAACTCCACCTACATAGTTGCTTGCATTTGGGAAAGATGGGATACGGTACTTTAAAGTATTTGTATCAGAGTCAAACCTTCTAGCAGCTGTAGCTGAAGCACTATAAATTCCAATAGAAGTAGCTGTATTTACAGTGGTAGTTTTTGAACCAGGTGTAAAATCAACATCTGCTACTGTTCTAGCTGATTCTGGAGCGATGGATTTTATAGCTGAACCTGGAGTATAGGTAGCATACAATTTTCCAGCGTCAGCATTTATAGGGGCGTCAGTGTCAGCAGCAGTTTCTAGAGTTGCTCCATCTGGATTGACACCGAGTTCAATGTCGCTTCCGGCACCTTGGTTGATTAAATTGCCAATAGTAGCTGCTACAGAATAATTGTTATCAGTACTTCCGGTCAAATCTTCACACAAAACATCATTTATAGTTGTAGTGGTATTTTGTCTTGTAGATAGAACTGAAATACTAGATAAACTAACAGATCTTTCGGGTGTACCACAAGTTACACTAGTTGTAGTGCCATCATCTTGAATAAAACTTCTAGTCGAGGTGTCTGCAGGGGCGCATAGGTCATTGTTGTCGTTAGCATCGCCAGCATACATAGTTAAAGAACCGCCGGTTACTACAAGATTAGCATCAGTAGTGTCCTGAGCATTGACTGAAACTATGCTGAGGCTTCCAACTGCAGTTAGACAAGCTAATATAGATAGAATTTTGGGTGTACGAGATTGCATAAAATTTTTGTTTTTTTGGCTTATTTAGAATAAAATAATAAGCACTATGAGTAATTATGCATATCTTTTTTGGTATAGTCAAAACTACAAAGTAACCTGCCCTAAAAGTACTGACAAACTAAATTTTATACGAAAAAATCACAACTGTTTGAGGAAGCAATTGTAAGTTTAATTTTAAAAATTAACGAGTTTTGGGGTTTTTGAGGACAAATTTAGTTTTGAAAAATAATTTGTGGACAGGTTCAAGAAACTAAGATTTTTATGTTTAAGTAAAGCTATTTTGCTAATACGCTAATAATTAGTTTTGAAGCTCAGATAAGATTTAAGAACCTATTTAAAATTTGCTCCAATCTCAAATTTAGCTTCTAAAAATCATTTTAATAGAAGCAGTTATTTTATTATTTTTTGTTCAAGCGGTTGTCCTTTTCAGCTCAGATTTAAAGATTTAGTGTAATCTTAAATATATCTTAGTAGAGTTTCTTTGAGTAAGGATAGAACTTTTATAGAATTTATTTACCAAACAGCTGTATGTAATAATCTAATCAAAACTATGATTAATTATAAAACCACTCTATATATAAATATTTTATCTTAAGGAAAATTGATTTGAGTGTTTAAATTTTTGATTTTTGTAATATTTGGTTCACCGTCGTTGACTCACTTCGAACTTTTGATTGGTCTGACTTTGAAATAACTTTTGGTCAAATTTTGAGCACTGGACACTTTGAGTTTAACGAGGTAACAGCATGACTTCGTATCAACCGCAGATATACGAACTTGCCCTAAGGGCGACGGACCGCTCCTAGCCCTTCAAGGTGTGTCTGAAAGACTTTCGTATATATGTATTAGGTTATACGATAGTCAGGCGTGAAGAGTTGCTAAATTATAAATTATGCTCTGTAATAAGCTAAAATGTGATGACTATAAAAAAAGATTTAAAAGATTTAAATTCTCGATTGGATACAAAGCTTAATGAGATTGAAAATCAAAAGAAGAAATTAGCTTCAATTCCAGAAAGGTCTTTAGTCTTGTATAATAGACATGAATCAATCAAAGAAAGGCTTGAGAGGACTAATAGTTTGAACGCTTTATCTATAAGAATAATAAATACAATATTTTTTGACACTCTCCGTTCAGAGTTTGCTTTGGCAATAGCTGAAATTAGAGCAATTCAAGTAAGGCAAATTCATGATTTGATAAATTCTGATTATTTTAAAAACTACTTAGCTCAAGTACTGGCTTCAACAAGAATACTCACTGAGTTTTCAAGTACTTATCAAGCTAGATGTGATCGATTAAGGGAAAATATGCTAGAACTAGTAAAAGCTCAAATAGAATTTAGAGAGAGATTTCAAGGTATTGTTTCAAAATCCTTACAACCATATTTAGCTTTACAAGATTACATCAGAGAATGGACAAGATCGGTGATTTCTATAAATGCCGAAATCTTAGGACTTAAATTTGATTTTAAATATACTAGAGAAAGTTATAAAGAGCATAGACAGGTTGTAGTAGAATTAGATAATGGTAAAATTGAAAACGGTTTACAAGTCTATCAAACTTTTGAAAATAAAGGTCAGAGATATAGGTTAGTAGCAATTCCAGAGAATAATTATCGAAGATTTGCCCATGACTATACAGGAACTATTTTGGAAAATGAAAATATAAAATTATCAGTCAGTACTCAAACAAATACAGTACTTGAAGTAGTGGAAAACCCTAAACTAAAATACGATTCCAGAGAATCAGTGCTATATCTAGGAAATTATCAAAGAAGTGTCTCAAAATATGGTTTTGTACATAGAAGCTTTGTAATAATGACAAAAAGTAAAGCTAATATGAAAAAAGTTTGGTATTATTCTTATTTACTGGAATTACAAGACTCTGTGGAACTGAATAAAAAAAATATAATCAAAAAATCATACGAATCATTTTTACATATCAAAAGAGATCTTCCAAATGAAATTAAAGACTTTTTAACTGTAAAATCTGATCATGTGTGTATAAATGAAAAGTACATAAAATAGAGCCTTACAGGTAGCTTTCAGCAAGATTAAGCATTTTTCAGCAAAGTTAAGCACACGATTATTCTATAATGTCCCTAGTTATTAATTCTAGGGATTTTTTAATGTCTCAAAATCAAGAGCAAACAATCAAACCAAAAATAGAGATACAAGCCTCTGATCCTAAACTATGGGAAAAAGAGGATCAAGATTCTTTTATTGCTCTGTTTAAACTACTGATTGAAATAGACATGAGAAACAACCCTGAAAATTACAAACTACCAAACTAATTTAAAAAGTTATGAACCAAATAACCATATCAGAAATACAAATAATACCAGTCAAACCTAAAAATGGTTTAGTGGCTTTTGTTAGCTTTATTATAAATGAAAGCTTTTTTGTGTCCTCTGTAGCCGTTTATACAAAGCTAAATAATCCAGATCAATACAGGCTTGTATATCCAAGTAAGCAAATTGGAAACAAAGACACTAGCCTACTTTACCCGATAAAAAAAGAGGCGGGGGCTATATTGAAAAACAGGTCTCGGAGCAATATAACAAACTTTTTAAAAAATGTGATGAATATGTTAGATACAGTGATTTTAAAAGTAGCAGAAAATGATTATAAGATAACTAAACCAGACTTTTTTAAGCCTAATGCTAGCAAGCTTTATGAACACGGTTTTGTAGGTACAAGTTTTAAAAATAATTATAAAACAGCTGATAAATACTACCCTAGAATAACAATCACACCAAGAAGTAGAGGAAAAGGTCTTGGTACTAAAAGAGATTTAAAAATTGAATTTTCAGTACCTAAATTGATCTATGGTAACAATTTGCAAGAGCTAACTATTTTTGATGAAAAGTTTGTTTATCAGTTTCTCTATCAAAGTCTTTTGGAAATGGGTGTTGAAATAAAAAGCGATCTAGCTAAATTTGAAGTATCAGGCTTTGATACATCTAAAAACATCTTTTTGAGTAAAGACTGTTTTAGTTTTCAAATTATTGAAGAGTTGAATAAATGCACCCTAGACAGGCGACTTGATCTTGATAACAAAGAGTACAGAGAAAGTACAGGAACGACATTACAATTTTATTCTAAGGCTCATAGTTTTGTAATTTACGATAAACTAGCCGACCTAAACAAGCCAAATAAAAGGGCTACTAATAAGGACAGAAACGAACTACAAAAAGATTTATTTACAAAGTACAGCGATAGCCAAAAACAGGAAATAATAAGGTTTGAAGTCAGACTAAGAAGCAGGGCAAAAGTTAGGCAACTTTTAGGCACTTTTGGCTACAAAATAGATACTCTTTATTTTGAAAATTTATTTAACGAATTACTTTGGAAAAAGATTTTAAATTACTACTGGCAAAGTCTAATAGTGGATAAAAACAGATTCCTATTTAGCAAGGTAAATAAAACTGATTTACTGGTTGATAAAATACTTAAAAACAATCCAGAAATAAAAGATAATAAAGTTTTTCAACTAATTGGCATAAATACCCTAGCTAAAGAAAAAGGCTTGCCTGAACTACGAAAAATCTATGAAAAAAAGCTAAATGGTAAAAACTGGTCCAGATTTAGCAAGGACTTTGAAAAGCTAAACAAAATTACAGAAATACAAGACTGTTTTGGCTGGTTTGAGGAAGTGGACAGGGCTTTGAGGTTTGACAAATAAATGATAGCTATTGATAGATATAAATATATACATTATGCTAGAAAATAATCAATCATATTACATAGTCAAAGAGGTTTCGGCAATTCTGAATCTTAGCCCTATTACAATTAGAAGGTATATCAAGGACAAAAAAATCAAAGGTTTTTACAAACTAGGCAAAGAATGGCGTATTGAAAAGGAGGATTTGGAAAAATTTATTAAAGAAGTTAAAAATTCAAAAAAGTAATTAAAGATGTATGCAAAATTTATATAAGGATTTGATCCAGGAATTAGCTAAAAATGAAAAGTTTTTGTTACAAGGTGAAGTCTCTGCCTCTTTGGTCCGAGACAAAGCTTACAAACTAGATCCAGAGCTAGTAGGTTTGTTGTTTGGAAGTGAAAGACTAAAACAGGAGTTTTTTACTGAAACAAATGGTGCAATGATTTTTAATTATCCAAAGTTTGCTAAATTTATTACCAACAAAGAGTTTTTACCAGATAGCTATACTGAATTTGAAAGCAATATCGGTTTGTCTGTGGGTGATAAGTTTTTGAGTGAAAACAAAGAAGTAGTTTTGTCTTTTCCTTTTAAAGATTGTATTTTGGAAGGTGGAATGGATACTGAAGAGGCTAAAAACCGAAAAGAGATTTTTTATAATCAAACATTAGCACCAGATGATATTCACAAACTAAAAAGTCCTAAAGCTCTTAAAAATTGGAAGAGATTTACAGCCAAAGGAGAAATTCCCCTCTTGAGTATAGATGAAAAGCAAAATGAGAAAAATTCCCCTCTTGAGGGGTGGCAGTCGCAGACTGACGGGGTGGACTCCTTAAAACTAAATGATGACGGTACTTTTAATGAAAACTTTATAATCAAAGGTAATAATTTACTGGCTCTATATTCACTTTTACCACGATACAAAGGCAAAGTAAAGCTCGTTTACATTGATCCACCTTATAATACAGGTAACGATGGTTTTAAATACAACGACAATTTTAACCATTCTACGTGGCTAACTTTTATGAAAAATAGGTTGGAAATAGCGAGGGAGTTATTGCGAGATGACGGAGTGATTTTTGTGCAATGCGATGACAACGAACAGGCTTATTTGAAGGTATTGATGGATGAGGTGTTTGGGAGGGGTCAAACAGATTGTATGGTTTGGAGAAAAAGTGGTGTTGGAAGAGATGGAAAAATGAAAAACACTACTACTTTTAGAAAAGATCACGAATATATTGTTTTAGGTTTCAAAAATCAAAAAAATCTAAAGAAATCCTTAGAAAAACCAAATTGGGAAAATTCTTACCCTAATCCAGACAACGACCCAAGAGGAAATTATAAAGCTGGAAGTATTTCAAGAACAGAAGAATCGTCCAATCCAAAGCATAAACATTATTATACAGTCGAATCACCAAGCGGAAAAGAATTTACAAGACAATTTGATGTTTCAAAAAAAGAGTTTGAAAAATTAACTGAAGATAATAGAATTTATTGGGGGATAAATAAAGATGCTGTTCCAGCAATAAAAATCTTTGAAAATGAGGAAAGAGAAACAAACACCTCTTCTTTAATTTTATTTAATGGGACATCAACAGAGGGCAAAAAAGAGATTGAAGATTTATTTGAAAATATAGAAGAATTTGCAACACCAAAACCAGAAAAGTTGATGAAAAAGCTAATTCAAATCTCTACAAACCCTGGCGACATTGTGCTAGATTATCATCTTGGAAGTGGAACAACGGCGGCAGTTGCTCATAAAATGGGCAGACAATATATTGGCATTGAACAAATGGATTATATTGAAACAATTGCGGTGGAGAGATTAAAGAAAGTAGTTGGTAAAGGGGTAAAAAGTAAGGATTTAATGGAGGATAATGTTTGTGAAGACTTTGACACTGGTGGAATATCCAAAGCCGTGAACTGGCAAGGTGGAGGTGATTTTATTTACCTTGAACTAACCAAAAATAACATTATATACCTAGAAAAAATAGAAGGTTTAGCAAGTGGTTCTGAGGCTTGGAGCTTATTTGAGGAACTGGCAGATAGTATTTGGATTAGTTACCGTGTTGATATTGATAAATTTAAAGAACACAAAGACCAGTTTTTAGCTTTAGAGCTGGAAGATCAAAAGAAAATACTAAAAGATATTATCAACTACAACCACTTGTATGTAAATTATGAAGATATGGAAGATGAAGCCTATAAAGATAGTGGTTTGAGTACGGAAGATAAAGCTTTGACTACTCAATTTTATGAGAAAAAACCGACAGATCAAAACGAGCTTTTATAAAAATAAAGTTTAACAACATGTCTTCAAACCTAACTACTTTTGAACAAATAAAACATAGTGAAAACCAAATAGAATATTGGCTTGCTAGAGAGCTGATGCCTTATCTTGGATATGCTAGGTTTGATTCATTTAAAAGAATTATTCAAAAAGTTATTCAAGAGGTGGAAACTGACAAAGGATCGTTCCACAAGGATGTGGAGTTGCTTAAAATAGATGAAAACAACCCAAACCCAAAAGAAGATTATTCTTTATCTAGGTTTGCATGTTATAAAATTGCTATGCTTGGAAGTACCAGTGAGTGTATTCAAGCTAGAACCTATTTTGCCACTCAAACTCGAAGACAAGAGTTACTACAAGAAGAAGAAAATAATCAAAAAAGAATTGAAAATAGAGCCAAATTAACTGAAAATAGAAATGGACTTAGAGATGAAGTTTATACAAGAGGTGTTGATGACACTTCAAAGTTTGCAGGACTGGAAGATAATATCAACTTAGGATTATATACCAAACGGACCAAAGCCATCAAGAAACACAAAGGCATTCCAGAAAACAAGCCACTTGATAACTATACAAGTAATGTAGAACTTCTAGCCAAAAGTTTGAGTATGGAGATGACTAAAATCAATGTTAATCAAAAAAACTTGCTAGGTATAGAGCCTATTTATAGTGAAGGTAAGGAAAATGCTAGCGAAATCCGTAAAAGTCTATTGGTAAGGGGTATAGAGCCTGAATCATTGCCAGCAGAAACAGATATTGAAAAACTGAAAGCTGGGAAATCACTTACAAGTAAAAATAGTAATTCAAAAAAACTTAAATAGATTATGCCAGAAACACAAAACCGTTATAGTTTGGATCTTAAAATTGAACAAGGACAGGAATTTTTATCTGAAAGTTATCAAGATAAGTACAAAAAATTTGCTCCACTACTTGAAAACAATATAAAACAAGGTATCTTGCCTAGAGAATACCAAATAGAGGCACTTGGTAGGCTTATTTACTACATAAACGAATACCGAGGCAAGCCAACTGGAAACATCCACCTAATGTTTAATATGGCTACTGGAAGTGGTAAAACTTTGGTATTAGCTCAAACAATTTTGTTTTTGTATTCCAAAGGTTATCGCAATTTTTTGTTTGTTTCTAGGCTTGGTAATGTGGTCAAAAAAACTATAGAAAACTTGATAAACTCTAGCTCCAGCAAGTTTTTGTTTGCAAATAGTTTAAATATTAACGGTAAAAATCCAGAAGTTAAAAGTGTAAATAATTTTAGTGGAGTAAACGACGACGATATAAACATTTTGTTTTCTACCCTAACCAATATTCACGGTAAATTAGCCACCTACAAAGAAAATAATTTAACCTTTGAAGGACTTAGTGATGAAAGTAAAAAACTGATTATCATAGCAGATGAAGCCCATAATTTGAACAGTTACACCAAAGTAAAACAAAAGGGTAAAGGCTTGGTTGATGATGGACTGGAAAATTATGATTTTTCTAAATTGAATGCAGGTGAAAGTGAAGAATTTGCTAGCTGGGAAGGTACAATCAAAAAACTACTACATGCAAATCCAGCCAATATTTTACTTGAATACACAGCGACTATTCCAAACAAACCCGAGGTAAGAGCTAAATATGATGACAAGGTTATATACCAGTACGATATAACCAAATTTAGAGATCATGGATATAGTAAACATCCATATACTCAAACCTCTCAAAGCAATAGTATGGATAGAGCTTTGCTTGGCACATTTACCAGTTTTTACCGTCAGAAACTTGCTGAAAAGAAAGGGTTGTTTATCAAGCCAGTTTTACTGCTAAAGGCAAATAGAGCAAGTCTAAGTGATACTTTTGATCCAAATAAAGATGTATATTTAAAAGATTTTGAAATTAGCTATAGTCAAAAAATAGCTAGTTTAACAACGCAAGAATTTTTGGAACTAAAAACAAAATATAATAAAGAGGCGTTATATAGCAAAGTATTTAATTTTTTAGAAAGCGAGCTTGATTCAGAGCAAATAATTGAGGAAATTAAAATAGAATTTGGTAATGGTAAGGTCTTGGTAAGTAGTAGTGGAGATGATACAGAGTTTAGAAATTTAAACACTTTGGAAGAAAAACAAAACCCTTTTAGGGTAGTTATTGCAGTCAACACCCTAGATGAGGGCTGGGATGTACTAAATTTGTTTGATATCGTAAGGCTTTATGAAAATGGAGCTGGAAAAGGTAATAATACTGTAGCTGAAGCACAGCTAATTGGTAGGGGTGTCCGGTATAATCCAATAATCGATCCACAAAGTCCAGATAAAGACAGATTTAAAAGAAAATTTGATACTTCAGATTATAAAGATTTAGAAACACTTTATTTTCACTCTATAAACGATAGTAATTATATTTCTAGCTTAGAAAAAGAACTGAAAGCCCTTGGTTTATCACAAAGTAGAGAATATAAATTTAAAATAAAAGACGATATTTTGCAGAGTGATTTTTGGCAAAAAATGGTGTTGTATAAAAATGAAGTTAAGCAAAAACATAGAGATGGTAAAACACCACTAGAAATTTACTTAAAAAATTGTGAAAACCGTAAACAAAGTCCAGTTGTAGCAAGTTTTAATTTACTAAGTAAAGGTGAGTCTATAAGTGTATTAGATGACAACGATGAAATAAATAATCAGACAGCCCAAAACTATAAACCATTAGATATTGTTGAAAAATCTTTTTGGTTTGAGGCTTTGGATAGGGCATTCTTTGATTTTAAAAAGTTACAATCGATCTTTCCAAATTGCACAGGAAAATCTGATTTTATAGATAATTATTTGCAAAAAATTCAGATTAGAATAAATTCGGATAGCTCTGATATTCCTAAGTTTAGTAAGCTAAATATTGCCATTACTACACTTCAAAACTTAATCATAATCCTAAATTCAAACACTTTTGAAAATATAGGAACAACAAAATTCATTCAGTATAAACTAAGTGATGTAATAAAAGCTACAGACAGTATTTTTAAAAAAGAAGAGCCTTTAAAAATTAACATTTCTGAAAGTGAAAACTATATTGCTCAAGATGTAATTTATGGAACAAGTCTTGAAATAGAGTTTGTAAAACATATTAAAAACCTAGTAAATGAAAGCAAATTAAACAAAAACGAAATAAAGTTGGTCCGAAATGAACAATATTTTGCCATTTATGAATTTGATACAGCCAGAGCTTTTTATCCAGACTTTGTACTTTATCACACTAAGAAACAGCAAACCATTCAATTTTTTATAGAGCCTAAAGGTGGTCATTTAGAAGGGGAAACATGGAAGGAAGATTTTTTAAAAGAGATTGAAAATAAACTAGAAATAAATGACGAAAGGTTTAAAGTGGTTGGTTTAAGTTTCTTCAAGGAAGGTCAGGAAAGTCAATTTTTAGATGAATTACTAAACAAAGTAAAAGATCAATAACTTATGCCAGCCATAACCATTTCCAGAGTATCTACAGAGGACCAGAAAATACAAGGCAACTCTTTACCAGTCCAAGATGATAGAATGGTGAATTATTGCCAATGAAAAGGCTTTGAAATTGTTAAAAAGTTTAGTTTTGACGAATCTGCCTATAAAACTAATAGAGATGAATTTGATACTATTATTGACTACATAAAGAAGTATAAAGGCTTTTTAGTAGTTTGCTTTGATAAAATAGACAGGCTTAGTAGAAATGTCTTTGATAAAAGGGTTTCTTGGCTTTATGAAATGGCAATTAGTGATAAACTGGAATTACATTTTGTATCAGACAATCAAATTTTAAATTCTAAAATATCAGCAGTTGAAAAATTTACTTTTAGCATGAGTCTTGGACTTGCAAAATATTACTCTGATGCAATTAGTGATAATGTTAGACGAGCTAACGAAAAACTAAGAAATCAAGGGGTTGTAAATAAATTTCCAGAGGGCTATATCAGGCAAAACGGACAAGTAAATACTACAGATTCATCAGAACTAATTTCAGAGGCTTTTAGTTTATTTAGTAGTGGTAGGTATAATCAAGCCGAATTATGTGAGCTTTTGAACAAAAAAGGTTTTAAAACTAATACAGACAAAAAACTAACTAGACAAACTTTAAACAAAATTCTAAACAATCCATTTTATTATGGTTTAGCCAAAAGCAAATATGGGAATTACCAACATATTTACAAACCACTAACCACCAAAACCATTTTTGATAAATGCCAAGACATTTTGAATCAAAATACAAAATCTAGTAGGAAACAAAAAAGAGGTTTTAGACCTTACCCTTTTAGAAATTTGTTGACTTGCTCTGAATGTGACAGAACCATAAACCCTTATACAGCTAAACAAAAGTACAATTATTACAGATGTGTAAATAAAGAGTGTCAGTATTACCAAGAAGTAATCAAAGAAGAGATTTTACTTAAGCAAGCTGAAACAGTGCTAAAAAATCTTGTATTTCCAAATGAAGCAATAGAATTTATAGTTGATAAACTTAAAAATGACTTTAACCAAGAAAGTTTGTATCAAAAACAGAAAAGAGCTGAAATTTACAGAGAAAAGGAAAAACTGGAAGCAATGAGAAATAATCTTTTAGATAAATACCTAGACCCTAACAGTAGTATTACAGATAGTATTTATACAGAAAAAGACAAAGAGCTTGAGTCAAAAATCTATGAATTGAACTTACAACTTACTCAAGAAACCAAAGAAACTACAGACCTACATTTAACCGTTTCCAGCTTATTTAATCTTATAAACCGTTTACCAGAAATATTTAAAAGTTCGAATTCTACTGAAAAAAACCAAATTCTAAAATATCTAATTTCGAACTCACTTCAAACAGGGCAAAAAGCTGAATTTAATCTTAAAAAACCATTTTTATTTTTGTATCAAAATCAAAGTAATCAATGTTGGTTCGGGGACAGAGATTCGAACTCCGGTTAGCGGAACCAAAACCCGCTGTCCTACCCCTAGACGATCCCCGAATGTAATTTTATTTAGATACAAAAAACTAAGATTAGTCAAGTATAATATACTAGCACGGAGTAGTTACAATATCGGTTGTTCTAAGATTCTTAAAAGTTTTAAATTTTTGTTTAAAAGCCTGCTGGTTTGAATTGGATATTTTTTATTTGGCTAAAATCATCTTTAATTCCGTACCTTTTTTGAGATCTCCAAAATAGCAAAATCAAAATTTGCTTTATAAGCTTTGGAGTTTGGTTGTCGAATTTAAGATTTAGAATCGCTTGATTGGTATTTTGAATTTTATTTTTTTTACCTATTTCATAGATCTGCACGAGTTTCATCAACTGTCTTTTTTGACCTGGTTTTAACTTGGCAAGTAAAATTTTAAGAGTTTCATAAAAGCCTGCTCCAAGCCTATCCAAAATATTTATAATTTCTTCGACTGACAAATTATCCCAGTTTATAGTTTGAACATAAAATTTCGACTCATCCATATAATTGTTACCATTTTAAGGTATTTATAACAAATTATATAACATAAAAAACGCCACGAGTCAAGCATAGTCGAATAAATATATTTTAGATATGAATTTTTATCTTTTTAAGTATCTAAAAACCTATTTAACATTTATTACAATCTCAAATTTAGTCTTGGAAAATTCCAAATACTAGCATATTAAACTTTTATTAAAGTCGGGCAACCTAGGATCAACCAGAACAAGTCTGGTCTTGCACCCTGATTTCTCAGACAGTTGTAATTTATAATCTTAAATTTGATTATATACCGGAATATTAAACAGGTTCTAAGTGGTAATTATTTATTACAAACTCTCAAAATAGTGTATAATTTTACCAAAAACTGCTGGTTTGAGACTAGCTCCACCAATCAAAAAACCATCAACATTTGTTATTCTGCTAAGCTCCTCAATATTTTTATCATCCACACTCCCGCCATAAATGAGCTTCAGGTTTAATAATCTATCTTGCCCAAATTTAGTTTGTACAATTTTTTTAACAAAGTCTAAAACCTCGAAAATAGTTTTTGAATCAGCAGTTTTGCCGGTACCAATCGCCCACACAGGCTCGTAAGCCAGAATGATTTCTTTGTCTTGAAATTTTTCCAAATCCGACAGTCCTATTTCTACTTGCTGTTTTAGCTCATCAAAATTGATCCCACTTTTGTCTTGACTGTATCCAATACACAGGACTGGAACAAGATTTGATTCCAAGGCTCTTTGAACTTTTTGGTTAATTTGGTGATTTTCCAGTTTGTGCAAAGCTCGGGTTTCGGAATGTCCAATTAGGCAATATGTTAGTCCAAAAGAAGTCAGGACTTGGGCTGATAATTCGCCGGTATATGCTCCACTAGTGTGTGCTGAAACATCTTGCGAACCGACTTGATAATGGCTTTGTGACTCAGTTTTTGCCAAGTCTGCCTGCAAAAAAAATGGAGTAGGGGGAAAGATTACCATCTCAGAATTTAGTTTGCCTTGGCTAACTCTGGAGTACTCTTTTAGCAAATCATCACCTTCTTTGAAAGTGGTTGGGTTGAGTTTCCAATTGAAACCTAAAAAGAACTGTTTGGACATAAAAAATAAATTTGTGTGAATGAAAAACCGGTTTAATATTCTCTATAATCTGGAATTCAAGATTTACTTCAATCAATATAGGTTCTAAGTTTCACTTTCCAAAAAGCAACTTGACTGTCAAGCGCTTGATTTACTAAAAAACCTATAAATATTTCAGACAAAGGTTTTGACAAAGGTTTGTTATTCTTGGCTTGGTTAGTTTTGTATGAATCTCAAAGCTTTTAGACTTATTTTTGTTCGTCAGATTACTCAAAAATGGAGTAGGTTTTTGCTAGCATCTGGTGGAATTTTGATTGGAGTTTGGGCAATTAGTTTGATTTCAAGTCTTGGTTTTGGGGTCAATAACGCTATTGTAAAAGCTATAAACTCGCAAGCCTCGATTCGTAGAATTGATGTTTCTAAGGTAAAAGGTGGGGAATACAAATTTGATGAGGAGCCTGAATTTTATGCTTTTAGTAAGCAAGAATTTTATCAGGACTTTGATAACTCCAAGATAGCTGATAAAGATTTGGAACATTCTGTTGATTTATTTTTTCACTCCAAACTTGATTCTACAGAACAAAACTGCCAAAAAGAATTTGCCGCAATAGACCCGCTAAACCAAGCTGAGCTGTCCGGTTTTGATCAAAGTTGTACTAGGGGGCAACTACGTCATGTAACTTGGTCAGAATTTGAAGCTAATTTTGGGTCTAAATTTGTAGATGGCTCTAGCAAACCAAAAACAGGTCAGATAGCTGTTTGTTTTAGGTGCGGAAATTACGAACTAAACGAAAAAATTGGGATAAGTGAACCCAAAGATTTGCTTGGTAAAAAAATTACCTTAGAATTTACCAAAACCAGCCCTTTAGCTAAAATTGGTCAGCTTATTCAAGCTCGAAATGTAAATAATTACCAGTACCCAATAGCAAAAACCCAACCTATAAGTTATGAAATTTCGGCAGTAGTTGATGATCGCGACACTCAGGCAGGACTTTCTAATATCGCTACCGCTTCAGCAAATTTTTGGCTAAATCCCGAAGAATATGAAGTGGCTTTTGATCAGGTTGAACTCCCCTTTGAAAAAAAAGATGGTGGCTATCTAAGTGCCTCGGTTTTTGTAAATAGCTATGATGATTTGGCAGAGGTCGAAACATTTTCTAAAGATAAAGGCTACGCCCCAATTGCAGCCCTTAAATTTTTGGCTGATCAAATTGGAACAGCTGCTTTAGTTTTGAGTTTTATTTTGTCGGGTTTTGGGATTATTGCTATGATTGCCTCAGTTTTTGGAATTATCAATGTCATGACAATTTCGGTTTTGGAGAGACGAAAAGAAATTGGAGTACTCAAATCTTTGGGAGCTAAAGATAGGGATATATTCTTTGTATTTTTGCTGGAATCTTCTTTTTTGGGTTTGGTGGGTTGGCTTTTGGCGATGCTTGCAACTCTACTTTCAAATAGTTTGGTTTCGGTTATTTTTAAAGCTGTTTTGGCCTCAAATGAATCTTGGAGAAATAACCTACAAGGACTTGGAATAAATGCTTTTGAACCAACCCTGCCTTGGTATATAGCAGTCGGAACTTTGGGGTTGGCACTAGTTTTCACAACTCTTTCGGGTATTTTCCCGGCTATTCGAGCCAGCAGACAGAATCCAGTAGATGTTTTGAGGTCAGAGTAGGTAACGTAAAAAAATATTTGATTTGTACAATAGAATATTTGTTAAAAAGATTTTTGAATTTCCTTGAAATATATTATAAACTGTGATAAGTTATTGCTAGTAATCCTCTTAATTTGGATCAAATCTGTAACTACCCAAAATGCAACTCGGTTCAAAGTCAAAATTTCCAATTTTAAAAATCAAAAGTCGTATTTGGTCTATTGTGAATAAAAACCCACCATCAAAATCATTAGAATCACCTGAAAATTACTTTAAAATACATACAATAACGAAAGGTTTATATGGTCAAAATCAAGCTGAATCAAATCTTGATCCGAGATACTACAACTTAGATAAAAATAGGAATTTTGTAGATAAAATAAGGATTTTTTTTAAGCAGCCTAAGTACTTAATTTTAAGTTTTGTTTTGATTGCTTTGTTTGGAGTTATTACTTTTTCAGTATTATTCAGATCGTAAAACTTCTACAGGGTTTTGCCTGCCTGCCCTGATAGCTGGGAAAATTCCTGAAAGAGTAGTAAAGAATAGAGCCACTGCCAATGTTCCAAGTAGCAACCACCAGGGAAAACTAGGTGAAAAGTTATCTATATTTAAACCCTCCAAGTTCTTTTTCCAATCAGAGTTTGAATTGATAAATGCTTTAAAAATTGTCGAAATTAGGAAACCTCCAAATAATCCTAAAAGTGTTCCTCCAAGCCAACCTATAAAACCTAAAACAGCACTTTCTAAGAAAAATATTTTAAAAATATCCATATCTCTTGCCCCTAAAGATTTTAGGACTCCAATCTCTTTGCGTCTTTCTAAAACTGAAATAGTCATCACATTCACGATTCCAAAAATTGAAGCAACGAGAGCGATAAAACCAAAACCAGATAAGACTATAGTTAAGACATTAAAACCTGCTTGCACGCTGCCAATTAGAGTTTCAGCTAGAGAAAAAGCAAAATAACTGTCACCCCTGAGTCCATCTAAAACTGGTTTTAGATTTTGATAGGAATCAACCGAAGCAAAAGCGATAATAAAGCCAACTGAGTCTAAATTAGGCAAGTTTTTTTGTGATTTAATCGCATCGCTAAAATAAGAGAAATCTAAATAAGGCTCTACAAAAACTCCCGAAAAAGTCTCGTCGCTACCCCTGTCATCGATTACGGCTACAATTTTAACAGTGTTTTTTTGACTATCTTTGACATTCAAATCCTCTATCGATTCTTGTAATCCAGTATTAGAATTGTTATTTTCAAAGGAGATTTCTTCTCCTGCTTTGTAAGTTCTGGGGGCATCGTTGAGTTCAAAGGTAAATTCTTTGCCAATTAGTTGATTTGGTTCGGTAACTCCAAAAGTTTTGTAAAAGTCTAGCCCTCCGCATCTAAAACAGGCAACCATCTCATCTCTATTTGGCTTAGAGGTTTTGCCAATCCAGTTGGCTTTGTTGTTTTCGTAATAAGAATAAAAAGATTTGTTTTTAATTACATTTGTGTTACAGTCATCAAAGTATTTTTGGGTATCTTGACTGAAATTTGTAAGGTCTTGTGAGTTGTTAAAATAAGTACAACTTGGAGAGTTCGGGTTTTGGGTTTTGCTATAAGCAATGCCAAGACTGCCTTCTGGTTGGATATCGGTAATGGCTGGGTATTTATTTTTTATATTCTCTAGCTCTTTTAAGCTAAGTGCTACTGGTTTGGTGGTAGATGCTATATTAAAAGGATTTGTCCCACCGTCAGCGTATTTTCCAATAGTAAATTCTTTGGCAAAGGGTTGGCTATTGATGGCCCTGACAATTGTGTCGCTAAGTCCAAAAGATAAACTGGAGGTTAGGGTAATTGCCCAAATTCCAATCATAATTCCACCCGAAGCTAACAAAAATCTAGCCCATTTTTGGGAGACTTGTTTTCGTAAAATAAGTAGTAGTGCCTGAAAAGTCATAGTCTAAAAGTGAATTTTATAAAGTGTAAAAGTGGGTTTGTAAATTTATTTCTTTAGTTCTATTGAGTCTATTTCACCATCTTTCATATTGACTACTTTATCAGCAATTTGAGCAAAATCTGGATTGTGAGTTACCATAACGATAGTTAAACCTTTTTTATTTAAATCTACCAAAATATCTCTAACTTGGTTTTCACTAGCAGTGTCTAAGGCTCCTGTAGGTTCGTCACAAAATAAAATTTCTGGATCTCCCACCAAACTCCTGGCTATAGCTACTCTTTGTTTTTCACCTCCAGAAAGTGTTTTTACATCAGCTCTTATTCTGTGCTCTAGTCCAAATTGTTTTAGCAGGTCGATGGCTTTTTGTTCCTCGATTTTTTTGCCACCAGCCCAGCCACCCATCATTACGTTTTCGAGGGTGTTTAGGTTTGGTAAAAGGTTGTAAAACTGAAAAATAATTCCAATTTTTGAGCGGTATTTTGCTAGATTTCCTGAGCTTATTTGGGATATTTCATCGCTGCCTACTTTTAGAGTTCCCTCACTCACTTTATCAAGACCAGCCATTAGGTTTAGAAGGGTGGATTTGCCTGACCCAGATCTACCCAAAATAACTGTCAGAGAGCCTTTTTCAATATCTAAAGAAACAGGGCCGACAGCTTTGACTAAGTCTTTTTTGGTACCGTAAAATTTACTGACTTTGGTGATTTGAATTTGATTGGTTGACGATGATTTTGAGGCAGTCATAACAGCTAGATAATTTATTTAGATTGCTAAATTTAAACAGATAAAAGTTGTTTATTGCAAATCTAAGATGTATTATTTTAGCTATTAAGTATCTTTGATAATGTCAATTTGTTGTAACCGTTTTGAAGGAATTAATTGAAATTATATTAAGTATCTTTGATAATGTCAATTTGTTGTAACCCCCTACTCCAAATCACTAGTAACAGTGTAGCTACCCTCACCAAGATCGGTGAACTGGTATTTACCATCATTGTTGATTTGGGTGGTGATAGTT
>Ga0207418_100063_pt1 | contig 28471 bp, 27 predicted proteins | sample LakMenEpi05Aug08_FD_150669 | JGI IMG/M metagenome (GOLD analysis project Ga0207418, IMG submission 150669) | Freshwater microbial communities from Lake Mendota, WI - 05AUG2008 deep hole epilimnion (SPAdes) | ecosystem: Environmental > Aquatic > Freshwater > Lake > Epilimnion/Euphotic zone ...
GAAGTAACAAACCGCCAATGATGCCAGGATGTAGCACGATGGTTAAGTTTTTAGCTATCGAAAAATTAAGTATGAGTGAGAGAGAAAACAAGAGACCAGATACGCCAAGTATTATTAAAAACATATAGCTGGGTAATTTAACAAGGGCTTGCAAGTTTGTAGAGGTAGTTGCTAAAAATAGTAGTGCAAACAAAATTACTAACCCTCTAGGCCAATCAATTGAAACTTGAGAGTTTGAGGCAATAAATGCCAGTAGTGAGTAAACAAATGTGTAGGTTAAAACAAAATAAGCCCGGCTTACTTTTTTATTTTGGAGCTCCTCAACAACTCTTCTATAGCCAACTCGCATGCTTAGCCATGGCAGGATTGCAGCACCCAGTGGTAGATATGAAAGATAACCTGTTACCTCATTGCTAGTGATGTTAAATGGTGCAAGGTGTGAACCAAGCCAAAGCCAGACTGCTGCTCGCATTGGATCTGCAGTGCTGCCGTAGGTGCTACCTGCTGTTGCCCAGGCAAATAAAGTAATAAAAGCCAACGGAAAGAGAATGATTAATACTGACCTGATCACCTGTTGCAGCGAGATCAAAAATCTACGCGCAACCATTATTTTCCTATCTGCGATTTATCCATTCAATATCTTGCGCATCAAGTTAGCGGTTTCACTTGGTGTTTTACCAACCGCAACACCGACAGCCTCTAAAGCTTCTTTTTTAGCAGCTGCTGTGCCGGAAGATCCAGAGACAATTGCACCAGCATGGCCCATTGTCTTGCCCTCAGGAGCTGTAAAACCAGCAACATAACCAACAACAGGTTTAGTTACATACTCTTTAATAAACTGAGCTGCACGTTCTTCGGCATCGCCGCCAATCTCACCAATCATAACTATTGCTTTCGTTTCAGGATCATCCTGGAATGCTCTTAAACAATCGATATGAGTAGTACCAATAATTGGGTCGCCACCAATACCAACTGCAGTAGTAAATCCAAAATCTCTTAACTCAAACATCATTTGGTAAGTAAGGGTGCCTGACTTTGAAACTAAGCCAATTTTTCCTGGCCCAGTTATATCAGCTGGAATAATTCCCAAATTTGTTTTTCCTGGACTAATAATTCCTGGACAGTTCGGGCCAAGTATTTGTGTCTTGCCCTTACTTACTGAGTAAGCATAAAAAGCTGCAACATCATGAACTGGAATACCTTCAGTAATTACAACAACCAATGGCATTGCGGCATCAATTGCATCCATTACCGCTGCTTTTGCAAACTTTGGTGGCACAAACACCACTGATGCATTTGCACCCGTTGCACTCATTGCTTCCGATACTGAGTTAAACACGGGGATAAGTTGTCCATCCATATCAACACTTTGCCCACCCTTGCCAGGGGTTACGCCACCAACAATTTTCGTACCAGCCTTAAGCATTCGCTTGGTGTGTTTAGTTCCTTCAGAGCCAGTCATACCCTGAACAATCACCTTAGTATTTTCGTTTACAAAAATTGCCATTACTTGCCCGCCAATTCTGCTGCTTTTGCTGCCGCACCATCCATGGTTTCAAGCTGTTGAACTAATGGATGATTGGCATCATTTAATATTTTGCGGCCTAACTCAACATTATTGCCATCTAGCCTTACAACAATTGGCTTAGTTGCTTTACTTCCCAACATATCAAGTGCTTGCACAATTCCATTTGCAACTGCGTCACAAGCAGTAATACCGCCAAAGACATTAACAAAAACACTCTTCACATCAGAATCTCCTAAAATTATCGATAGGCCATTTGCCATTACTTCAGCTGAAGCACCGCCACCAATATCTAGAAAATTAGCTGGCTTTACGCCATATTTTTCACCCGCATAAGCAACAACATCTAATGTGCTCATAACTAGACCAGCACCATTTCCAATAATTCCAACTTGACCCTCAAGTTTTACGTAGTTGAGATCCTTCTCTTTAGCTAATTTCTCTAATGGATTGGTTGAATCATGATCTACTAGTTTCTCATGCTCAGGATGGCGGAAAGTAGAGTTGTCATCCAAGGTGACCTTGCCATCTAATGCAATTACCTTGCCATCTGAAGTCTTAACCAATGGATTAATCTCCATCAAAGTTGCATCCTCTTTAATGAATGCTTGCCATAATTTCACTAACACATCTGCAACTTGGTCTAGTACATCTGCCGGAAATTGTCCGCCCTTTGCAATTTCAAGTGCCTTAGCTTTATCAATTCCAATGTTTGGATTTATGCCAACCTTGGCTAACTTCTCAGGAGTTTTGTGAGCAACCTCTTCAATCTCCATTCCACCAGCTACTGAAGCCATCACCAAGAAATTTCGATTTGCTCGGTCTAACAAAATTGCTAAGTAGTACTCAGACTCAATAGGGGCCGCTTGGGCAATCATTACTTTATGTACGGTGTGACCCTTTATATCCATCCCTAGAATTGCTGCAGCTTTTTCTTTTGCATCATCAGCATTTTCAGCAAGCTTCACGCCACCAGCTTTTCCTCGGCCACCAACTTTTACTTGAGCCTTTACAACAACCTTGCCACCCATTTTGGCTGCCGCTGCCTGTGCTTGATCTGGGGTGGTGGCTACCGCTCCGGCTAATACTGGAATTTGGTGTGCTTCAAAAAGATCACGAGCTTGATACTCAAAAAGATCCAATTAATTATCCCCGATCAATCTTTAACTTCGGCAAGGTGGTAATAGTAATGAAATTGCCAATAAATTTATAATTTCTCAACCGGGGCATATCTAAGCAAGAGCCGCTTCTCACCAAATGAGCCAAAATCAATGGTTGCTTCGGCTCTATCGCCTTCACCACTTACTGAAACAACTGTGCCAAGGCCAAAGGTGTCGTGGGAGACTCGTTCACCAGCTTCAAGCTTCATTGTGTTACTAACTTTTCCAGTTGCTCTAGGTGGTGCAAATGAACGTTTAATTGAAGACTTAATTGGTGAAATCTTCTCCTGCACTTGGTTCCATTCAATAACTGAATCTGGAATCTCACTTAAAAATCTAGATGCCGCGTTGTAATTAGGAGCACCCCAGGATGATCGATACTCCGCTCGAGTAATAAACAAATTCTCTCGCGCTCTAGTTAAACCAACGTAAGCAAGTCGTCGCTCCTCTTGTAATTCATCTGGATCACCCAATGTTCTAGAGTGAGGAAAAATTCCCTCCTCCATCCCAGTTAAGAAAACAGTTGGAAACTCCAAACCTTTTGCTGTGTGCAGCGTCATCATCGTCACCAACCCGCCATGATCTTCACCCTCTGGAATTTGATCAGCATCTGCCACAAGTGAAACATCCTCTAAAAATCCAACCATTGAAATCTCCTCGCCCTCATCCACCTCACCCTCTTCATACTCAGTTGCAACCGCTACTAACTCCTCCAAGTTTTCTACCCTGACCTCATCCTGCGGATCTTTGCTCTCTAATAACTCAGTTAATAGTCCAGATTGCTCAAGTGCAGCTTGTGCAATTACCGATGGTCTAGTTTTTGCCTCTACTAAAGTTTGCAATGATTGGATCAACTTAACAAACTCAGTCAAGGCAATGGCTGAGCGCTGAGCGATCTCTTGATTTTTATCAACCTGACATAGAGATTGCCAAAAGGTTAAGTTATTTGCTTGTGCGTATAGATCTAGTAGATCAAGTGCTCGATCGCCAATTCCGCGCTTTGGAGTATTAATAATCCTGCGAAGAGAAACCTCATCCTCAGGATTTACAATAACTCTTAAGTAAGCCAGAAAATCCTTAATCTCTTTCCGCTCATAAAATCGAACGCCACCAACTACTTTGTATGCAATACCAATTCTCATAAATACCTCTTCAAATACGCGAGATTGGGCATTGGTTCGATAAAAGATGGCAGTATCTCCTGGGTTTGATTTACCCAAATCTCGTAATTTGGCAATCTGTTGCACTACAAAATCTGCCTCATCATGTTCACTCTCTGCAACATAGCCAGTAATCATCGCGCCAGAGCCAGCCTCTGACCAGAGATTTTTCTCTTTGCGTCCTTCGTTATTTGAAATCACCGCATTAGCAGCACTTAATATATTTTGGGTTGAGCGATAGTTTTGTTCTAGCAAAATAGTTTTTGCATTTGGGTAATCTGCCTCAAATTGCAATATGTTTCTAATATTTGCCCCACGAAATGCGTAGATTGATTGATCAGCATCTCCTACTACGCAAAGCTCGGCAGGTGCTAAACCATCACGATCACTACCAACTAACTCTTTAATCAGCACATACTGGGCATGATTTGTATCCTGATACTCATCCACCAAAATATGTTTAAAGCGTGATCGATACTTTGCTCTAACTTCAGGATGTCGCTGTAACACCTCAACTGTTTTAGCAATTAAGTCATCAAAATCCATCGAGTTGGCGCCAGTTAATCGCTTTTGATAAATTGCAAAAACTTGGGCAACAATCTCTTGAAATTGATCCTTGCTCTGATTTAAATAATCAGCTGGTCCAAGCAATTCATTTTTAGATTGTGAAATTAAAGATGCCACCGCTCTTGGAGCATATCTTTTCGCATCTAGATTTAAATCTCGCATGATGATTGTTATCAAGCGCAATGAATCACTTTGATCGTAGATGGTAAATGAATTGGTATAACCAAGTAAGGAGGCCTCTTTGCGAAGGATTCGAACACAGGCAGAGTGGAAAGTAGATACCCACATAAGTTTGGCTCGGTCACCGACTAATTGCGCTACTCGCTCCTTCATTTCACCAGCTGCTTTGTTTGTGAAAGTAATAGCCAGCACCTCATATGGTGCGACATTTCTCTCTGCTAGTAAGTATGCAATTCGTCTAGTTAAAACTCTAGTTTTACCCGAACCAGCACCTGCCACCACCAAAAGTGGTGAGCCTTCATGTTTTACCGCTGCCAATTGTTGAGGATTTAATCCCTCGATTAGTGCAGACATATTGCTAAGTCTATCGGTGGGTAAGACAGAGGTATTTGCTGCGGTAATCTTGCCAATGATGCCTCCCATTGATGACAGTGAGATTGAACGAGTACTTGTAGTTACCGCCCATCCTGATGACTGTGATTTTGGCGCAGCTGGGACGATTGCGTTGTGGAGTGCAAAGGGAATCAAAGTTTCATATTGCATCTGCACAAATGGTGATCAAGGTGGCGAAGATCCAACAGTGCCACGAGATGAAATGCCAAAGATTCGTCAGCGAGAGCAGCGCGAAGCTGGGTTGGCAGTTGGCGTTACCGACATTACCTTCTTAAATTATCGAGATGGCTGGCTGGTGCCAACTATTGAACTTAGAAAAGATATTGTCCGCCAAATTAGAATTTCAAAACCTGATCGAATGGTGATTCAATCACCTGACCGAAATTGGGATCGATTATTTTCCTCTCACCCAGATCACCTGGCAGCTGGTGAGGCTGCAATCCAAGCGGTTTATCCAGATTCTCGAAATGCCTTTGCTTTTGAAGATCTATTAAAAGATGAGGGGTTACAACCTTGGCGGGTAAAAGAGGTTTGGGTTATGTCCACTCAAAATCCAGATCATTTCATTGATATCACCTCAACATTTGATAAAAAAATGAATGCCCTAAATGCTCATGTTAGCCAGACAGCACACAATGAAAACCTTGAAAGTATGGTGCGCGAATGGGGAGAGCGAAATGCACTGGCAAATAATCTACCTGCTGGAAGTGTTGCTGAAGTTTTTAAAATAGTTAATACAAATTAACGAACTCTTACCTTTTCAATTGCAATTGTTTGTTTAGGCATGCCATTTGTTGAGCCATCTGCTACGCCCGCTTCAGCAATAGCTCTAACAATCTCAAGTCCCTTAGTAACTCTTCCCCAAATTGTGTAATCTGGATCCATCGAGGTGTCCTCATAGACAATAAAGAATTGGCTGCCATTTGTATTAGCACCTGAGTTTGCCATCGCTACCGTGCCAGCTGGATAGTTTGTTTGGACTGCCTGCGGCAGATTCTCATCCCGATAACTGAAATTTGGCTTACCCATTCCGGTGCCGGTTGGATCGCCACATTGCAAAACATAAATAATGTTTGTAGTTAATCTATGGCATAAAGTTTTATTATAAAAGCCACCATTTGCTAGAGCCGCGAGCGCAGTAACAGTGATTGGGGCGCCTTTGCCATTTGCTTGAATTACAATTTCTCCACAATTTGTCGTAAAGGTAAATGTTCTATTTTTAAATGGTGGCTTTACCTCTGGCGGGATTATGTTTTTTACCTTATGAGCCTTAGCGGTTGTCGGTTTACAAATTACCGGTGTTGGTTTCTTTGTTGGCGCAGCTGTTGCAATTGCTGGGAAATAGATTGCGCAAATGGTAAGTAAGGTTGAGGTGGCTATTACCTTTACTACTTTTTGCATGTGTAAAGTTTAATCAACAATTGTTAGATCACAAACCAAATTCTTAAATTAAGGCTACTTACAATCTAACTTTAAGTCTTTTCACAGCGGATGATTAAGGCTGAACTACTATCTCAACCCGTTGGAACTCCTTTAGCTCTGAATATCCGCAGGTAGCCATAGATCTTCGCAATGCCCCAAATAGGTTCATTGATCCATCTGATGTGTGTGATGGTCCCGTTAACACCTCAGTGAGAGTTCCGATGGTGCCAACCTGAACTCGATTGCCCCGAGGCAATTGTGAATGGTGTGCTTCTAACCCCCAGTGCCAACCTTTGCCCGGTGCCTCACTTGCCTTAGCAAGTGGTGAACCCATCATGACCGCATCAGCGCCACAGGCAACAGCTTTAGCAATCTCACCACTTGAGCCAACTGAACCATCTGCAATTACATGCACATACCGGCCACCAGACTCCTCTAAGTAATCACGTCTTGCAGATGCAACCTCAGCTACTGCAGAGGCCATTGGAACTGAAATGCCTAATACTTTTTTAGTTGTGTGAGCTGAACCGCCACCAAAACCAACTAGAACTCCAGCTGCTCCTGATCGCATTAAGTGCAAAGCACCTTGCGCAGTTGCACAACCGCCAACAATTACTGGCACATCTAACTCATATATAAACTTCTTTAAATTTAATGGCGCAGTTTGATCTGAGACATGTTCGGCTGAAACAGTAGTTCCTCTAATCACAAATATGTCTACACCAGCATCTAATACCGCTTTATGAAACTCTGCGGTGCGCTGTGGAGAGAGTGCTCCTGCCACAGTTACACCGGCAGCTCTAATTTGGGCAATTCGCTCTTTAATTAAGGTTGGCTGAATGGGAGATGCATAAATCTCCTGCATTTTCTTGATTGCTTCATCACCACTTAACTTCGCCATCGCAGCTAATTGTTTTTCAGCATCCTCATACCTTGTCCAAATACCCTCTAAATTTAAAACACCTAGCCCGCCAGCTTTACCAATTGCAATTGCAGTATTTGGTGAGACCACCGAATCCATGGGAGCTGCGATAAAAGGTAAATCAAATTTATATGCATCTATCTGCCAGGAGATTGAAACCTCTTCAGGATCTCTAGTTCTTCGAGATGGCACAATTGCAATCTCATCAAATGAGTATGCAGCTCTGGCACGTTTGCCAGGGCCTATTTCAATATCGGACATATCACCAATCGTATCTGTTTAATACTTATCTAATGAAATCTAACCCAGTAAGTCCCAGGCTTTGACCCCGCCAGTAACACCAGCTGAGTTAGGAATTATCTTAACTTTGTAATCAAAACTCTTAAGTGCTGATTTACTAATGCGCTGTGCATTCCCGCCGCCGATATATAACTTATCCCAGATGATCATCGGATATAACTCTTGAATCAAACTCTTAACCCGTCTTGACCATAATTGATTACCCATTCGCCTTCTTGCTTGTTCACCAATCCAGGTATCAATTGATTTCCCGTATCTGATTGTGGCGTGAGAGATCTCAAGGTGTGGGGCAAGATTGCCATCACTAAATATCGCACTTCCTAAGCCAGTGCCAAAGGTTAAAACTGTCTCTAGACCTTTACCTTCAATTACAGCAGCTGCATGCACCTCAGCATCATTTAAAACTAAGGTTGGAATCTTTAACCGTTTTTGAAGTATAGATTGCATATCAAAGCCATACCAAGCCTTCTTTAAGTTTGGATCAACCGCGCTCCTTGGTCCATTGGTATTGATGTAATGTGGAATTACTACAACTTTGCCGTTTCGAATCATTCCTGGCAGCCCAACAGTTACTCGCTTTATTCTCAGATCAGCCTTTACAAAATCTTGGATTATTCCAATTAATTTACTTGGCGAAAGTGGATAAGGAGTTTTCAAATAGGGAAAATCAATCAAAACTTTTCCGGTTTTATCAAGCACAGAGGCCTTGATCCCAGTGCCACCGCAATCAACGGTTAGCGTTGTAACTTTCACCGATTGATGTTAATCGATTGCCGCTACTTTGAGAACAAGGCCTCGTGGTTAATTTCTTTTAGTGAGAGTGGCCGCCTGCACCATGTGAGTGGCCATGACCTGCTGCCTCTTCTTTTTTCTCCTCTGGAGTTTCAAAGACTAAGGCTTCAGTTGTGATGAACATGGCTGCAATCGAGGCTGCATTTGCTAGTGCTGATCTAGTTACCTTAACTGGATCGATTACACCCTCTTTTACAAGATCTGTGTAAGTTTCAGAGTAAGCGTTGAAACCTTCATTTGGTTTCATACCGCGAACCTTTGAAACTACAACATAACCTTCTTGGCCAGCATTTTCAGCAATCCAGCGAAGTGGTTCATCACAGGCTTTGCGGACTAGGCGCACACCAACTGCGCGATCGCCTTCAAAACCTAAATCATTATCAAGTGCTGCTGCTGCATGTACTAATGCTGCACCACCACCAACCACAATTCCCTCTTCAACTGCAGCTCTTGTTGCAGAGATAGCATCTTCAAGACGGTGCTTCTTCTCTTTCAACTCAACCTCAGTGTGGGCGCCAACTTTGATTACACAAACTCCACCAGCAAGTTTTGCAACTCGCTCTTGTAGTTTTTCGCGATCCCAATCAGAGTCAGTGTTTTCAATCTCGCGGCGAATCTCAGTTACCCGCGCTGCTACATCAGCCTTGTTACCGGCACCATCCACAATTGTGGTGGCATCCTTTGTAATAACAATTCGACGTGCTTTGCCAAGCATCTCAATATCAATTTGCTCAAGTTTTAAGCCAACCTCAGCAGAGATAACCTGTCCGCCAGTAAGGATTGCAATATCTTGCAACATCGCTTTGCGGCGATCACCAAAACCTGGTGCTTTCACGGCAGCTGAAGCAAATGTGCCTCGCATGCGGTTAACCACCAAGGTTGAAAGTGCTTCACCTTCAACATCCTCGGCGATAATCAAAAGTGGTTTGCTTGCTTGGGCAACCTTTTCTAATACTGGCAGAATCTCACTTAGCGCTGAGATTTTCTGTCCAGAGATAAGAATGTATGCATCCTCTAGAACTGTCTCCATGCGATCTGAATCGGTAACAAAGTAAGGAGAGATATAACCCTTATCAAATTGCATACCTTCAGTGAACTCAAGCTCAAGCCCAGTTGTAGATGACTCTTCAACTGTGATTACGCCATCTTTGCCAACCTTGTCCATCGCTTCAGCGATTAAATCACCAATAGCTTTGTCCTGGGCAGAGATTGTTGCAACATCTGCAATCTGAGATTTTCCGCTAACTGCTGTTGAGTTTTTGCGCAGCGCCTCAGTTATTGCTGCTACTGCTTGTTCGATTCCGTACTTAAGCTCCATTGGTTGAGCGCCAGCAGCAAGATTACGAAGGCCCTCTTTCACCATTGCTTGGGCTAATACTGTTGCTGTAGTTGTGCCATCACCTGCGACATCATTGGTCTTTTCTGCAACCTGTTTAACAAGTTGAGCGCCCATGTTTTCAGCTGGATCAGATAGCTCAATCTCTTTAGCAATTGTTACGCCATCATTTGTAATTAATGGTGCACCATAGCTTTTTGCAATTACAACATTTCGACCCTTTGGTCCAAGTGTTACCTTGACGGTGTCGGCAAGAATGTTGACGCCACGCTCCATCGCACGGCGTGCTGCTTCATCAAATTGAAGTGATTTACCCATGATTACTTCTTCGCAATAATTGCTAGTACATCACGAGATGAAAGTACTAAGTACTCCTCATTGTTGTACTTAACCTCGGTGCCGCCATACTTTGAGTAAAGCACGACATCGCCCTCTTTAATATCTAGCGGAATACGATTTCCGTTTTCAAAACGGCCAGGTCCTACCGCCATCACAGTTCCCTCTTGTGGCTTTTCTTTGGCAGTATCTGGAATTACTAATCCAGATGCAGTCTTTTGCTCTGCCTCATTTGCCTTAACAACAATGCGATCTTCTAGTGGCTTAATTGAAATTGCCATCCTGATATCTCCTTCTTAGATTTGGAATTACCCTCTTGAGGTGCCTCAGGTATTAATTAGCACACGAGGCCCTAGAGTGCTAAAGCCAACTTTAAAGGGCGGTGCGAGCCAGTGCAAATTAAGGGTTGATCTACCAGATCACCTGAGCGATAGAGGCAGCGGAATCAGCCCCGATGCCTATCTGGGAGGGCTTAACACCCTCGGTAATCGCCATACTGCCAAGGGCAGCAACCATCGCTCCGTTATCGGTGCACAACCCAATTGGTGGGATTGAAAGGTTTATCTTCGCCTGCTCACATCTTTGCTGAGCTAATTGACGCAATCTGCTGTTAGCTGCCACTCCTCCGGCAATAACTAAATTATCAATTCCAGTTTCTTTGCAGGCAGCTAATGATTTCCTTAGCAATACATCCACAACTGCCTCTTGAAATGATGCTGCCACATCTGCTTTTTTATAACCTGGTGTTTGCTCTATGAATCTAGCAACTGCTGTTTTCAAACCTGAAAAAGAAAAATTATATTGATGCTTAGCCAAATCAGCAGGTGAGGTTAAGCCGCGAGGAAAATCCACAAAGGCTGGATTTGCATTGCGTGATTCTTTATCAATCAGTGGCCCACCTGGAAAACCTAATCCCATAATTCTGGCAATCTTGTCAAAGGCCTCACCAGCTGCATCATCAATAGTAGATCCCATTACCTGAACATCAGTTGCTAAGTTAGATACCTTCAATATTGAAGAGTGACCACCACTTACAAGCAATGCAATAGTTGGGGTAACTTTCTTATCATTATCTAATTGATCAACTGCGATGTGTGCAGATAGATGATTAACTCCATACAAAGGTTTATCTAAGGCCAGAGAAAGGGCGGAGGCACTACTTACTCCAACTAATAACGCACCGATTAAGCCAGGACCTGCCGTTACCGCAATCGCATCAATATCTTTTAAGGTAACTCCTGAATCTTTTAATGCTTGCTTAATTACCTGTGGCATCGCCTCAAGATGGGCTCTGCTTGCTACCTCAGGAACCACACCACCAAATCTGGCATGTTGTTCAACACTTGATGAGATCACATTTGCAAGTAATTTTCGTCCATCCACAATTCCAACCGCAGTCTCATCACATGAGGTTTCAATTCCCAATACCAGTGCCATTACTCAAGCTCCTTGCGCATTACCACCGCAGTTAAACCTGGTCCGTAATAATTCTCTCGCTTTGAAACCTCAACAAATCCAAAGGATTGATATAGGGGGTGGGCTTGATCATTTCCTAATCTCATCTCAAGCATTATTGCTTGAGCTTTTTTAACTCTGGCCCAATCAATTAACCGCTTTAATAACTCACGGCCAACACCTTTGCGACGGTGGCCTGCCACAACAGTTAATGTGTGAATATCAGCCACATCTGCCACATAAAAAATTCCACCATAGGCAATTAGTTTTCCCTCAAACTCTGCAACCAAGTACTGCGCACTCTTTGGCGATTTTGCAAACTCCTCTTTAAATTGCTCAGCACTCCAAGCGCTCTTGCCATAAACCTCTTTTTCAATTGATATTGCAGAGACCAAATCCAATGCTGTCATTGGTCGAAACTTCACACCATCAGGTAATGGATAAGCATCAGGTTTTCTGAGATAAATTGGCTGCAAAACTGATTGACTTGTTAAAGCGATCTGTGCCAATTTAATTGGATCTGGAAAGTAATCTCCCTCATTAAAAATTGGAATGCCAAACTTTTCTAACTCACTTGCTTTACTCACCGAAGGTTGCGTGATCTGAACACCATCTTTATATCTAGCCCAAAATCTTTCTTTACGCCTGGCATCAGTTGAAACAATAAATTCACTTTGATTTATGCCAGCTGCCATCGCATCTAATGAACAAACTCCTACCCAATCTATTTGCGCAGCTAGGGCATAACTTTGGGCAAAAACAATTCCTACTCTAAGGCCAGTAAACGGACCAGGTCCCATGCCAACTGCAACTAAATCCACTTTGCTATTTACTGCTAATGCTTGGGAAACTAACTTTGGCAACACCTCGCCATGGGCGAGTGGGTCATTATGGGAGGCATTAAATAAAACTTTGCCATCTTGAATTAAGGCAACACTTGTTTGCGAAGTTGAGGTATCAATTGCCAATACCGTTTTCATACTTTAAATCCTGACCAACGCTGGCCATTTAAGAGGAATTCAATTTCTCGATCAGATTCCTTCGCCCCAGAGGTAATAACAAGCTCTAAGTATTGATCAGTTAAGGTAGCAACGAAATCTTTGCCCCACTCAATTACAAATACGCTGCTTGCTAGGTAGCTTTCAAAATCTAAGTCGGCAAAATTACTAGGATTAGAATCTAATAAACGATAAGCGTCAATATGGATGAAATTTGGATCCCCTTTGTGAATACGACTGATTACAAAGGTTGGTGAGGTAACTCCTAAAATATTAAAGGCTGAAGCAATTCCTTGAGTTAAAACAGTTTTACCAGCACCTAACTGACCCGTTAATACCACCACATCTGAAGGCTTTAATTGTTGGCCAATTTTTTCACCTAATTCAAACATTGCTTGTGGTGAATTGATCGCAATTTTCATTAGGGGGTTAGTTTATAGAGAATAAAAACAGGCCCCTAGTTTCCTAGGGGCCTGTTTAATTACTTACTTACTTATTGACGGAACTTCAGCAATGGTGGTGCGAAGTTTGGATCAACAAACAAGTTTGGCTCATTCTTAATTGCAGCGTTTACCGCTGAACTAGAAGGCAGTCTGCCTGTTTTGGCTGCAGAAGCTGCAAGTTTTGCAACTGCCAGGATTTGGCTAGTTGTGTAGTTGCAGTGTCCGGTGCCATTTGGCTTCACAGTTGGAGTCACTGGTGCACCAGCAGAGGAAAACTCTGTGTATGCATCATCTGGCTTGTTCCAAACAGTTAGCAATTTGCCTGACTTGGCAACGCCATTGGCAACAGCTGCTTCGTACTGATTTTTCAAGTATTGAGCAGCACCGGCTGGAGTGATGTGATCAGCGGTTGCAGAGATTGTGATGGTTGGAACCTCAATCTTTCCTTGCAGCTGATAAAGACTGTTCATCTTAGCTACAGCAGCAGGATTGGCCTTTACCTTAGGAAGCAAACCTAGGTAACCAAGAACGGCTAGAGCACTACTGCGACCAGTTAATGCCGGAGCGTACTGATCTAACTCTTCACTGACTCGAGCTACATAATTGGTAGTTGAGTTATCAAATACAACTCCACCAAAACGGCGCTCCATATCGTAGTTAGCTAGGATTGCAAGAGCAGCTGCTTCAGATCCATTCTCAAGGACAGCAAGTGCTGGGCTGATTACCAAACCAAATGTGGTCTCAGATGCACCAGCTGGTCCTGATGAAGAATCATAAGTTGGAGACTGTGTTGGTACTCCTGCCATTAGGCCAAGTAACAAAACTGCGCTTCGCACTGGTAGTGCCTTTAATGCAGCGGGTGCAGTTGATGTTGATGGCCAAGCCGGAGCAGTTATGTTTGCTGCGATTGCGGTTTGTAATTCTAGGAAAGTCTTAAGAACCTCTCCTAAATCCGTAACCATTTCAACATATCCTGCTTGACCTTCCGAATAGCCGCTTCCTTTGATATTTGGGTTAAAGAGTGACTTCATTCCCCAAAGGAAATCTACTGCCATGGTGATCTCAGCTTGTGCTGAATCTGCCATGCACATAGGAAGGGCAGCATCAACAGCGCCTGAATACTGTTCAGCAAGTGCTTGTGAGGTTAATCCACCAAGTGAATTACCCCAGGTCACAACCTTGTCGATCTTTGAGTACTTATCACGAGCAATGGTTAGTACCTGAAGAGCAGCTTCAACACCATCTTCTAAACTCCACCCTTGAGTTTGCACACCTGCACCAGCCAGAGCAAAGCCCTGCGCCAATAAGGCGGCTGTCACATCAGCTGATGGTGAAACCTCTGGTGAGTAATCAATTACCGATCCATTTGGAGCAATAACTGGGATCTTTGGCAGATTCACGTTGTTGCGAATTCCATGTGAGTAAACCATCAATGTGCCATTGAACTTTGCTGGCATCATGATTTCATACTTGGAATTATTTCCATCTGTGCCATTGCACTTTTCAACAGATACTGACTTTGTACCTGAAAGTACGGTTGTCTTAACACAAGTATCAGCAGCTTGAGCAGTTGCAGGAAGTGCAACTGTTAATGCTGCAACAAGTGCTGCAGAAGAAAGGGTGATTAACCCCTTAGTTAGTTTGAGATTTTTCATGAGTTTGTTGGTATCCCATTCTTAGGCATTGTTGGACGAACAAAGGTTGATATTTCAACTGCTCCAGCACCTGAATCAGTTGTATAGATAACTAGTTTGCCGCCGTATGGCTTACCTTCACCCTTGGCGTTTAACTGGCTTACCCAGTAACCGTTATATCCAACACGGCTAGTAGCTGACCAGCCAAGTGGCACTAAGCCTGCGCTAGCAAATGTTGATCCCTTTGCTTCAATCGCAGACATAAGTCCGGCACGAGTTAGGTTTTTACCAGCAGCACGAAGTGCTTGCACAGTTAGCATCGCTGAGTTCATTCCCCCAAGTACATAGTTATCAAAGGTTACGCCCTTGTTGTACTTGGTGTTGATATCAATGAATTGCTTAACATATGGATCAGTTAGATCCTTTGCATCTGGCAAGAAGCTAGCGGAGACGACGCCATCGATAGTTGTTGGCTTAACACCAAGAGCTAACAATGTATTTGCATCTGCTCCAACTGAGCCTGCAAGGAATGTGAACTTCTTAGTTAGCTCTAACTTCTCTGCTGCCTTCAAAATTGTGGCAGTAACATCAGTTGTTCCAAACAAAACCAGAACTGGTTTTCCTGGAGCAGCTGCTGCAAGAGCGGTAAGAGCACCTTCAGCTCTAGCTGCAGTCATAGAGCCCTGTGGGTAGAGAGTTGGGGTGCTTGAGAATTTATGTCCTGCTGTTGTAAATCCAGCAACACCATCTGAACCAAACTCATCATCTTGAGCGATCATAAATGTGGCTTGGCCTGGGAAATTATCCTTAATTACCTTTGCCATCACCTTTGCTTCCATTGCATAGGTTGGAAGCACCATAAATGTGGTTGGGTATTTGGCCTTGTTAGTAAATCCACTAAAGCCGGTGTTAATAAATAGATCAGGAACATTGTTCTTGGCAAGAGCGGCTGCTGTGTAAGCCTTGGAGTGTGTTGCAGTTCCAAGTGCGCCAACTAATGCGAAAACTTTATCCTTTAAAATTAGGTTTGTGGTTTGAGTAGCTGCAAGTGTTGGCAGGTACTTGTCATCACGAATTACAAGTGAGATCTTGCGACCATTTACTCCACCATTTGCATTGATGTAGTCGAAATAGGCTCGCATTGCTCCTGGCACCTTGCCGTAGACAAGTCCAGCTGATCCGGTAAGCGGGGTTGAAACACCCAACTTAATCGAAGTTGCTGTTACGCCTGTCGAATTGGCTTGAGCGGGCACGATGCTAAGCACCATGGCGCTGGTGGCCACAATCGCTGAAGCAAGGGTTGCTCGCTTCATACTTTTGTTTCTGATCATTTATTTCCTTCCCTAGGGTTTACTTAATTGGTAAAACTTTTTTTGCTTAGTGGTGCTTCTTAAGCAGGTGACCTGGACCATTTGGGGTAAATACCACTGCCAGAATCAGCAGCGCACTCACCAAAAATCCGGGCAGCACCGTGGTTAAGTTGTCTGAACCTCCAATACGAGATACTAACGAATCGGCGATTTCTGGTATAGCCACCAGCACCAACCCGCCAAGAATGACACCTTTTAGGCTGTACAGGCCAGTAACAACGGCTGCTCCCAGCAGAGAAAAGGAGAGACTAAGCGGAAAAGCACTTGGAGAGACTCCGCTAATTAGCATTACCAGCAAACCCCCAGACAAGCCGGCCACGCCAGAGCTAATGGCAAATGCACTTACCTTTAATCGTTCAACATTAATTCCAGAAAGTTGGGCGGCAACTGGGTTATCTCTTACCGCTTTAAAGGTTCTGCCATATCTTGAAGAGAGTAAATTAACAATAAAGAAGACCATTATTAATGATGCAAGTACGCTGATCCAAAAGAACCATTTGTACTGTGAGAAATCTTCACCAAATCTTGCCGGCGATGGGCCAACATCAAAGCTAATTCCCTCTTCAGCTCCAAGAATTGGAAATTGATTGGCAAGAGTAGGAAGTGAAATTGCCAATGCAAGTGTGGTACCTGCAAGATACGGACCACTTAATCTTGCTGCAACCAAACCTAAAAATAATCCAAACACTCCCGCTACTAGCGCTGACATAATCAAACCAACAACTGGATGCCAGCCGGCATTAAATATAGAGAGCGCTCCGGCATAAGCACCTACTGCCATTAATGCACTCTGGCCTAATGACAACTGACCGCTAAAACCAGTAAGTAGAACTATTGATGTAATCGCTAATGCATAGGTAGCAACAAATGAACCTTGATATAACTCAAGATCACCTACTCGATCTCCTAAAATTAACAACAGCCAACCAAATAAAATGAATAGAACTAATCTCTTTCTTGTCGTGGTTGGTTTATGCACCTTGCCAGCTTTTTTCACTTAAGCACCCCGACTCTTCTTCGGTGCAAAGAGCCCAGCTGGTTTAACAAGTAAAACTAAGATTAAAACTATAAATGCAGTAGGAAAAAATAGCTTAGGGCTGATATATGTAGTGGAGAAGATAATTGCAAAACCTAAAATCATGCCACCGGCAAATGCGCCAAACAAACTCTCTAAGCCACCAATAACTGCGGCGATGAAACCTAGTACTAGTAATAAGTCCATCGCATTTGGGTATAAAAAGTAACCAGGTATGTAAAGCATTCCAGCAAGGCCACCAAATGCTCCAGCAAGTGCCCAACCTAAGGTACGGACTGAATCCACTTTGATACCAGATAGTTTGGCTATCTCAGGTGAATAAGCAGATGCTCTCAAAGCTAGACCAATATTTGTTCGTTGAAACAACAAGGTAAGAAGTAACATCGCGCCAGCAACAAAGACTAAAACAAGTAGGTTGTAACTACTAAAGGCAATTACCGTTCCCATTATCTTATAACCACCAGTTGATACTGGCGCTTCAATAGATTGGTTTGTAATACCCCAGACAAATCCAATTACCGCTTGAATAATTCCAAGTAAACCCAGAGTCGCCACAACTGGTGCAATCATCACAATTGGTCCAGATTTAACTCGCTTAAATATTGGACGCATGAAGAATCTATCGATAACAGCTCCAATTACCGCACCGCTTACTACTGCCACTACTAATGCAATCCAGAATGAACCAGTGCGCTGAATAACTGTGTAGCCAATGTAGGTAGTTAAGACTGCTTGACCGGCTTGGGCAAAGTTAATTACTCGAGTAGATCGCCAAACTAAAACGATTGAAATTGCCATCAAGGCGTAAATTGCGCCAGAGGATAGAGAGGTTAGAACTGCGGTAATAAATTGTGTCATTTTTAGAACCCCAAATAGGCAGAACGAACTGCCGGATCGTTTAGTAGTTTTTCTGCAGAATCAATTAAAACAACCGAGCCAAGATTTAACACTATTCCTTGATCTGCGATCTTTAATGCTCCCATGGCATTTTGTTCAACCAAAACTACGGTTAAGTTCATACTCTTAACAAATGACTTAATAGTTTGAAATATTTGTTCCACGATCAATGGTGCCAAGCCAAGAGAAGGCTCATCGAGTAGCAAAAGCTTTGGTCTGGCAATTAATGCTCTGCCAATGGCTAGCATCTGACGCTCGCCCCCTGAAAGTGATCCAGCTGATTGGGACATACGTTGACCTAAAATTGGAAAGAGCTCAACTACTTCATTGGTGGCTGCTTTAACATCTTTTTTATCTTTGCGCCAAAGTCCAGTTAAAGCTAAGTTATCTTTTACGCTCAACTCGGCAATTACAGATTTACCATCAGATACATGCATGATTCCAGAACGTGCTAAATCCTCTGCCCGCTTTCCAAGTATTGGAGAAGCATTCCAAGTAGCACTACCTGAGGATGCTTCCTTTAAGCCGGACAATGTTCTAAGTAATGTGGTTTTTCCTGCGCCATTTGAACCGATCACAGCTGCTAATTGACCTTGTGGAACTTTAAAGGAGACATTGTTTATTGCACGGATTGCGCCATGATCAATTGTTAAACCTTCAACGATCAGGCTCAATTGTTCACCCCCAAATACGCTTCCACTACAGCAGGATCTCGCCTTACCTTCTCAACATCTCCAGATGAAATAACCTCACCAAAGTTAAGTACATAGAGTCGATCACAAACTGACATAACTACATCCATATGGTGCTCTACTAAAATCACTGAACATTGCGTGGCTAGATTATGAATAAGTGAGTTCATCCACTCAATATCTTGAGCGCCAAGGCCACCAGCTGGTTCATCCAATAGCAAAATCTTTGGCTCTGAAACTAATGCTCTAGCAATAGCAACTCGTTTAGTAACTGGGTAAGGAAGTGAATCCGCTCTTTGTTCTGCAATACCTGATGCGTATACCCGCTCTAGGGCTGTCATCGCCCGCTGCTTCAGTTTTACCTCATCATTTTTGCTAAGACCTAGTGCGCCAGAGATTAAGCCACTCCTTGAACTCTTGGTGTCACCAATCATCACATTCTCCAGCACGCTTAGCTCTGGAAAAAGACCAACACCTTGCAAGGTTCGCGAGATTCCTAAATTAACTAACTGATGTGGCTTAGGCCATTTACGGGACTTACCATTGATTGAAAGTGTTCCAGATTCAACATCTGCTAAACCAGATAAGGCATTAAAAAAAGTTGTTTTGCCGGCACCATTAGGGCCAATTAATCCCACCACCTCATTTGCATTCAAATCAAGATTTACATTTGATAACGCCTTAAGTCCACCAAATGAAACAGATAGTGATTTTATTGAAAGCAAATTACTGTTACTCACGAGGGTAGATTCTAGGCACACGAGTACCGATTCGGGTAACAATCTCGTAATTAATAGTTCCGCAAGCCTTGGCCCACTCATCAATTGTGTACTCACCACCACTACCATCACCAAAAACAATCACTTCATCCCCAGTTTTTGCTAAGGAAGCAGCTCCAAGATCGACCACAAATTGATCCATTGAAACTCTTCCAATCAAAGCAGCGCGCTGTCCGGCAACAAATACTCCAGCTAAATTGTTTGCATTTCTTGGAATTCCATCTGCGTAACCCATCGTTACAACGCCAAGTTTTGTATCTACTTTTGTAGTTGCCGTACTGCCATATCCAACACTTTGACCTGCCTTAACTGCTTTTACTAATTGCAACTTAGAAATCAACTTCATTGCAGGCTTAAGTCCTAATTCAGCAGAGCTGCCCATATTGTTAACATCAGGAGATAAGCCATATAAACCTATCCCCCATCTAATAATATTTTTATGAGCATCTTGGTTAGTTAAAGAGGCAGCTGAGTTTGCAACATGAAGATACTCACTACTTACTCCAGCATTTTTCAATTGCTCAACTGCACTGTTAAATCGGGATAACTGAGTTTGATTCATTGCACTACCTGGCTCATCAGCTCTGGCAAAGTGTGACCAAATTCCAATTACTTTAATGGAAGCTGATTTAACATGGCTTGCTATGTAAGAGATTACAGTCTCTAACTCATCACCAAAGCCACCTCGGTTCATTCCAGTATCTAATTCAATGTGAACCCTTGGAACTTTATTTACAGCCTTGCCTGCTGCTGCAATTTCAGTTAGCAACTCAATAGATGAAATAGAAAGATCAATATCTAGATTAATTGCGGTTTGAAAATCTTCACCCGGTGGAGTTAGCCAAGCAATAATCGGTTTACTTATTCCGCCATTTCGTAATGAGATGGCCTCTTCAAGTAACGCCGTTCCCAACCAATCAGCACCTGCTGACTCGGCAGCTTTTGCAACTGCAACCAAGCCATGACCATATGCATCTGCCTTAACAACTGCGAGCACTTGGGATTTACTCTTACTTTTAATAAATTTTAAATTACTAGCAATTGCTGCCAGATTTATCTCAGCCCTTGCGCGACTCATATTCCAAAGCCTACTTTGATTTAAGAGGGTTGGCGATCTGAGGTAATTGAGCGATCAATTGCAATTATTGCCACCAGCAATGCAGAGCCAATAAACAATCCACCCAATAAATCTGAGAACCAATGTGTATTGCGATATAGCGATGCTAAACAAACGCCTGTGGTAATAATTGCCACAAACCAGGTTAAACGCATTCCTTCAAAGGGATATTTATGTGAGTATCTAAAAATCAAATAGGCAGCAATTCCCCAACTCAGTATTGCATTTGCAGCATGCCCGCTGGGATAAGACAAACCGCTGTCGGTAAAGAAAAGATCAAAACCAGTACTTGGTTTAGTTCGGCCAAATAGTAGTTTTGATGCACCGACTGTTAAGTTTAATAACACCAATGAAAGTATTGAAAGGTTTATTGGCCGCCATGATTTAAATCGACGGCTGATTAAAAACGCAATTATCAAAAGTATAATTGAGCTGACGCTACGTAGTCCTAGATCATCAACTAGCATAACTAAAGTTGGTGTTTGTCCAGGCGTGATTAACAAAAAATCACGCTCATAAATCCACTCATCTACTCTTCTAATCCAGGTATTAGCTACTACCTGTTGAGTTACAAATGCATATAAAGCCAAGAATAAAACAGTGAGCTTAATAGCAGAGTTCATTTGCTTGCGGCGTTGTTCTGGCATTTTTCCTACTCAACTGTTACTGATTTAGCCAAGTTTCTTGGTTGATCAACATCATTACCCCGTGCAACCGCCATCTCATAAGCAATAACTTGCAGTGGCACAACAGATAAAACTGGCTGCAGCAATTGATCGGTTTGTGGAATACGAATCAAATGATCTGCACCAATAAAATCAAACTCACTAATTGCAATTACTACCGCACCTCTTGCTTTAACCTCTTGGATATTACTTGCCATCTTTTCAGCAAGCACGGAGTGCTCAGCAGGCATAATTGCTACAACTGGAGTGCCCTTATCAATTAAAGCGATCGGTCCATGCTTTAACTCACCACCTGCAAATCCTTCAGCGTGCATGTAGGCAAGCTCTTTTAATTTCAACGCACCCTCTAATGCAGTTGGGTAACCAACATGTCTACCTAGAAACAAAACAGATTGTGAATCTTTGAATTTACGAGTTAGCTCTCTGAGCGGCTCAACCGTCTCTAAAACTTGTTCAACCTTTGCTGGCAAGGCAGATAATTGCTCAATAATCACTTTACTTTCTTTTTTACTTAAGTGATCTAATTGTTTTCCAATTTCTAAACCAATTAGATACATGGCAATTAATTGGGTGGCAAAGGCTTTAGTAGAGGCAACTGCAATCTCAGGGCCTGCATGGGTGTAAAGGACAGCATCAGATTCTCGGCCAATAGTTGAGCCATTTGTATTACAAACTGAGAATATTGTCGCTCCTTTTGATTTAGCGTAGCGAAGCGCCATTAAGGTATCCATTGTTTCACCTGATTGAGAAATCGGAATAACCAAGGTTTTCTTATCCAAACTTGGTTCCCGGTAGCGATACTCAGAGGCTAATTCAACATCAACTGGAATTTGTCCCCATTTTTCAATTGCATACTTTCCTACAAGGCCGGCGTTATATGCAGTACCGCAAGCAATAATTACAATCTTTTCAAACTTTTTAAACTTAATCTTTACATTAAGGCCATCTAATCTGCCAATTAAAGTGTCAGCTATTGCCTTTGGCTGCTCATAAATTTCCTTAAGCATAAAGTGAGGGAAGCCGCCACGCTCTGCCGCACTTGCATCCCATGAGATTTCATACTGCTTTGATTTAACAACTTGTCCTGAAAGATTTGTAACCTCAACTGAGGTTGGCGTTATCTCAACTACCTCATCTTGACCAAGCTCTAACGCAATCTTGGTATGAGCTATAAAAGCTGCCACATCAGATGCGAGAAAATTCTCACCATTACCCACACCCACTACAAGTGGTGAGTTTCGCCGTGCACCGACAATATGGGATGGATCATCTGAGTGGATGGCAAGTAATGTGAATGACCCCTTGAGCTGCTTACACACTTGGCGCATGGCTGCTGCTAAATCACCATTATTTTCCTTACGAGCATCACTAAGTAGGTGGACTACCGATTCAGTATCAGTTTCTGATTTAAATTTATGACCACGCTTTTCTAATTCAGTTCTTAGTTGCACATAATTTTCGATAATTCCATTATGAATTAAAGCCAACTTGCCTTCATTATCTAGATGAGGATGGGCATTAGTATCGGTAGGGCCACCATGTGTTGCCCACCTTGTGTGTCCAATACCGCTGGTTGCATTGGGAGTTTTAGCTAATGCATCCTCTAAGTTTTTTAACTTACCTGCTTTTTTCTCTATAAATAATGGTTTACCAATTTCAGTTGGTAGGGCGATACCCGCAGAGTCATAACCGCGATACTCAAGCTTTCTTAAGCCATCTACTACTGGGGTAAGTGCGGAGTTTTTTCCGGTGTAGCCAACAATGCCGCACATTTATAAAACTCCTTTAACTTACTTAAGCTCTAATCTTACTAGTTGGGCTAATGAATCAGCGATCTTTTGAGCCAAATCCAATTCATCTGCCTCAACCATTACTCGCACAAGTGCTTCTGTTCCTGATGCTCTTAGTAATACTCTGCCCTTTGAACCTAATTGCGCTTCTGCTGCAGTAATTGCATCCTTAATTTTTGCTGAGGAAGATAAGTTATCTTTCTTTACATCTTTTACATTGATTAAAACCTGTGGGTATTTGTGCATAGTTGAAGCCAGATCTAATAATGATTTTTTAGATTTAACCATCACCTGCATTACCTGTAAGGCGGTGAGTAAACCATCACCAGTATTTGAAAACTCACGCATAATCACATGACCAGATTGTTCACCGCCTAAGCTGTAATCACTTTCAAGCATTTTTTCTAAAACGTAGCGATCTCCTACTGCAGTTTTTTCAACCTTTATGCCCAACGCCTCCATGGATTTAATGAAACCTAGATTGCTCATTACTGTGCCAACCACTGCTTTTTTATTTAACTTACCATCACTTAAATAAGAGGTGGCCAAGATATTTAATATGTAATCACCATCAATTACTTCACCAGTTTTAGCGATCAACAAACAGCGATCTGCATCCCCATCATGGGCAATACCTAGATCTGCGCCAGCTTTTTTAACCTCAGAAATCAAATTATCTAAATGGGTTGAGCCGCAATTTTCGTTGATATTCCAACCAGTAGGTGTTGCAGAAATAGCCTTAACAGTTGCGCCGGCTTTTTCATAAGCACTTGGTGCAGCGGTAGAGGCTGCGCCATTTGCGCAATCCACAATTACATTCAAGCCAGTTAGCTTTGTTGAAATAGTCGAAAGTAAATGATTTACATACCGCTCTTTAGCGCCCTCATCAGAGATTATTCGGCCAACATTCACACCAGTGGGTCTATCCCAAGGTTCACCTAATCTGGCTTCGATTTGGGCCTCTACCTGATCGGCTAACTTATCCCCACCTTTAGCAAAAAACTTAATTCCATTATCTGGCATTGGGTTATGAGATGCACTAATCATTACGCCAAGATCGGCATTACTTTCTTTTACTAGAAAAGCCACCGCCGGTGTTGGTAATACACCAACGCGGTAAACATCAACACCCGCACTTGTTAAACCGGCAACTACGGCAGCTTCAAGGAAATCACCAGAGGCACGAGAGTCTTGACCAACAATTGCTTTTGGGCGATGACCAGCAAATACACCAATTTCACCTAATACATGGGCAGCAGCAATTGCTAAATCAACTGCAAGTTCAGCGGTGAGATCAACATTTGCAACACCTCGTACACCGTCGGTGCCGAAGAGGGCCATATTAGATTTGTTAGCGACTAAGAAATTAACGCTTGCTGTATTGAGAACGCTTACGAGCTTTCTTAAGGCCGTACTTCTTGCGTTCAATTACACGTGCATCACGAGATAAGAATCCAGCCTTCTTCAAGGTTGGTCGGTTTGCATCAACATCAATTTCATTTAATGCGCGAGCAACACCAAGACGAAGCGCTCCTGCTTGGCCAGAGGTTCCGCCACCGTTAATGCGAGCAAAAACATCGTAAGTACCTTCAGCGCCAACAGTCTTAAATGGTTCTGCAACAGATTGTTGGTGAACTTTGTTTGGGAAATAAACCTCAAGTGGTTTGCCATTAACAACCCAGCGACCAGATCCTGGTACTAAGCGAACTCGGGCAACTGCTTCCTTACGACGACCAACGCCACCACCTGGAGCAGTAATTGCTTTGCGATTAGTTGCAGGGGCTGGAGTGCTAGAGGAATATGAGGTTGGTAGCGCCTCATCAGTTGTATCCAATTTCTCGTCTGACATTTTTCTCCTATTTATTTCTTTGAAATCTGGGAAACTTGATTGAACTCAAAAGCCTTTGGGTTTTGAGCAGCATGCGGATGATCACTACCGGCATAGACCTTTAACTTAGTTGCAGCTGAACGGCCTACTGAATTCTTTGGCAACATTCCCTTGATTGCTTTTTCAACCGCACGAGTTGGGAACTTTTCAAATAAATCTGAGTAAACAGTTGAGGTCATACCACCTGGATAACCAGAGTGTTGATGAGCAAACTTTTGTGAGCTCTTTGAGCCAGTTAGCGCTACTTTGTCAGCATTAATAACAATTACAAAATCGCCCATGTCCATGTGAGGAGCAAAAGTTGTTTTGTGTTTTCCGCGCAAAAGATTTGCTGCGTGAGTTGCAAGACGTCCGAGCACTACATCTTGAGCATCAATGAGATACCAACTACGTGTGATCTCACTAGCTTTAGGTGTAAATGTGCGCACGAGCATCTGCCTTTCTTTATGTTAAGGATTGTCCCAATCGGGTCATTTCCAGAGGCCAAAGATTACCTTTAGGTGTGGGATAAGGTCAAAACCGCATTCTCACCCCGCTTAAATATCAGCCCTCATCCTCTTGCTCTGCCAGGGCCGGCTGATAACTGTTGTAGTGAGCCAAATACTGATCACTGGGAGGAAACTCAACCTTGGTCAAACTCAATCCTTTTGCTGGAAAAACATAACTATCAGAAATTCTCACCTTATCCTGCAAAGTTTTTAGCAGCCACTCTGGCTTAAATCTTCCCTCACCAACACATACTGCTGCTCCTACTAAATTTCTAACCATGTTATAGCCAAATGAGTTTGCACTTATCTCACCAATTACTACGCCATTGTTATCTCGAGACCAGGTGAAATTAAGTAACTTCTTAATAGTGCTTGTGCCTGGACGGTGCTTACAAAATGCAAAAAAATCATGTTCGCCAATAAGTAAATTACTAGCTTGATTCATTAGATCAAGATCTAACTCTCTAAACCACTCGACGCTGTCATGACGATCTAGTGGCGCAGTTACCTTTCCACCATCAATAATTTTGTACTGATAGCTTCTACTAATTGGACCAAATCTGGCATGAAAATTTGCTGGCGCCCAAATTGCTGCCAAGACCCGAACATCCTTCTTCAGTAGTTGATTAAGCCTGAAAGCTAAGTTTTCTACCTCAATATTTTCTGGCAGATCAACATGTAAAACTTGATGTTTGGCATGCACGCCGGCATCGGTTCGGCCGGCAACTATTGTAAAAACCTCACTGCGAGTAAGGGTTGCTAGGGCAGTTTCAAACTCTTCTTGAACAGTTCTTAATCCTGGTTGTTTTGCCCAACCTGAAAAATCACTTCCGTCATATGTTAAATCAACTCGTAAACGAGAAAACCCACTCTTAACTTCAAGAGTGGGTTTAGTCATAATCTTTTAAAAGTTAGCGCAATTACTCAGCTTTCGCTGCTGCTTTTTTTGCTACCTTTTTTGCTGGTGCACCTGCTTCAACCATCTCGATCACTGCCATAGGTGCGTTGTCACCTTTGCGTGGACCAATCTTGGTAATACGGGTGTAGCCACCTTCACGAGACTCAAATCGCTTTGCAATATCTGTGAACAATGTATGCACTACAGATTTGCTAGAGATTCTTGCCATCACGCGACGACGGGCAGCAAGGTCACCTTTTTTAGCATGAGTAATTAATCGCTCAGCTAATGGACGAAGACGTTTTGCCTTTGCTTCAGTTGTAGTCAACTTTCCTTTTTCAAAAAGTTGCGCAGCAAGTGTGCCCAGCAATAATTTCTCATGTGCTGGTCCACTTCCTAGGCGTGGGCCTTTACTTGGTTTTGGCATCTTCTCTCCTAGACCTCTTCTGCGTCGACGAGTTCATCATCAACAGCACTTCCGTAATTAGCATGCTTAGTTGGATCAAATCCAGCTGGGCTGTCCTTTAATTGCATTCCCATGGATTGTAATTTCGCTTTAACCTCATCAATTGACTTGGATCCGAAGTTACGAATATCCATTAGATCTGCCTCAGAACGTGAAAGTAACTCACCAACGGTGTGAATACCCTCGCGCTTTAAGCAGTTGTAGGAACGAACAGTTAGGTCAAGATCTTCGATAGGAAGTGCCATATCTGCAGCAAGTGCTGCATCTTGAATGGAAGGTCCCATCTCAATTCCTTCAGCGTTGGTATTTAACTCACGCGCTAAGCCAAATAGCTCAACTAGAGTCTTACCAGCTGATGCCATGGCATCTGAAGGCTTCATTGATCTCTTAGTTTCAACATCAATTACCAAACGATCAAAGTCGGTACGTTGTTCAACACGAGTTGCCTCAACGTTGTAGGTAACGCGCAATACAGGTGAGTAAATAGAGTCAACTGGAATTCGACCAATCTCACCGCCTGCTTGCTTGTTTTGAACAGCGGTGATGTAACCACGGCCGCGCTCAACAGTTAATTCAATCTCAAACTTTGCCTTTGAGTTCAAAGTTGCAATGTGAAGCTCTGGGTTGTGTACCTGGACTCCTGCTGGAGCTGCAACATCTGCACCGGTAACAATTCCCTCACCATTTTTACGGATGTAAAGAAGTGATGGCTCATCATTATCTGAAGATAAAACTAGGTTTTTGATGTTTAAGACGATCTCAGTTAGATCCTCTTTTACACCTTCTAGGGTAGTGAACTCATGCAACGCGTTGTTTACTCGAATACCAGTAACAGCTGCTCCTGGAATTGAAGATAACAAGGTGCGACGAATTGAATTACCAAGGGTGTAACCGAAACCTGGTTCTAGTGGCTCAATGATGAACCGTGAACGGTACTCGCTTACTACTTCCTCGGTGAGGATGGGGCGTTGTGCAATCAGCACTGTGTTCCTCCGTATGTTCTGGAAGACCCTCTATTTGATCTTCCGGTTGGCTTACATTATTTAGTTTTTACTGCGGTAAATCTTTACTGCATTAAGTTCTTGATTACTTGGAGTAAAGCTCAACGATTAGTTGCTCTTGTACTTGAGTATCAATAATTGGGCGGGTTGGGATTGCGTGGACCAGGATTCTCATCTTGGATCCGACAACCTCCATCCATGCTGGAACAGATTTCTCACCAAGTTCAGCGCTAGCAACGATGAATGGAGTGGTGTCCAGCGAGGCTGGCACAACATCAATTACATCCATTGGGGTAACGCGAAATGATGGAATATTTACGTTCTTGCCATTTACCAAGAAGTGACCGTGGCGTACTAACTGACGTGCCATGTCACGGCTCTTTGCAAAGCCAGCGCGGAAAACAACATTGTCTAGACGAGTCTCAAGTAGTACCAAAAGATTCTCACCAGTCTTACCTTGCAGACGGTTAGCCTCTTCGTAGTAACCACGGAATTGTCTTTCTAGAATTCCATAAATACGTGCACACTTTTGCTTCTCACGCATCTGTAGTAAGTACTCAGAATCCTTTGAGCGAGCGCGACCATGTTGTCCTGGTGGATATGGTCGTGACTCAATTGGACACTTTGGTCCATCACATTTAGAGCCCTTAAGGAAGAGCTTTACTTTTTCGCGACGGCATCTTTTGCAATCTGCACCGGTATAGCGAGCCATAGTTTTCTCCCTTTCCTTATACTCGACG
>Ga0207418_100067_pt1 | contig 27733 bp, 28 predicted proteins | sample LakMenEpi05Aug08_FD_150669 | JGI IMG/M metagenome (GOLD analysis project Ga0207418, IMG submission 150669) | Freshwater microbial communities from Lake Mendota, WI - 05AUG2008 deep hole epilimnion (SPAdes) | ecosystem: Environmental > Aquatic > Freshwater > Lake > Epilimnion/Euphotic zone ...
TTATCCAAAACTGTTTCTCTAATTTGCATCGAAAAATCTGGATGCGATTGTATATATCTGCGAAAAGCTTCCCCTTCACTATCTAATAATTTTTGCAGTTCTAAATCTTCCACCTCAAAAGGTTTATCTTGCCAAAAAGGCTCTACTAAAAAAGGCACTTCTTCACTTTTTATTTCAACCATCTTTTCATCGTTTTTAACAAAACCCAATGATTTAGCAACCAAACGATCATCAAAATAATATTTATCACGGCTATCTATAGGAATTTTTGCCAACTCTTCTTGGGAATAAATATAGCTTTTCATAATAATAATGATTTATATTTTTTAAACCGAGTCAAAAAAATTATCTACAAACTCTTAAGGAAAATCTCGTACTTCAAGACATTTTTAGAGCCTCTAATCTTTGACGATAGTTCTCTTTTCTTTCTACAATTATAGCTTCTCTACTCTTGGCTTGTGCATTCAATTCCCACATAGCTTCAGCTGAGAGTCTAGCGTTTCCGTTTAGCTCCAAAAGCTCTCCGCCAATGTTAATAAATCCTGTTTTCTGAGCATCTATAAAGTCTTCTACCGAAACCCACTTTGCAAATTTTGAATTGTGATTATCTTCCTCCAAAGCTCCTATTTCCATACCAAAAGGCTGATTTGGTAACTCAACGGAAACTAGATTAACCATTGTTGGGGTTGCCGGCTTTTTAGTTGGGTTTGCATAACTAAAGTATCCATTTGTATTAACATCCCCAAAATCTCTATCAGGATAATTTTCAGTCCATTTAGCTTCAGAGTTCCAACCAATTTCTTCTTGCAATTCTCGCACACCAGATTCTTTCACCGCTTCTACATAATTGGGATTTTGCAAATTCTGCTCTTCAAGCGGGATCATTTTACCATCAGCCATCAAGTCTTCTTTTTCAATTTTTCCTCCAGGAAGTTCTACGGCATTGCCGGCTTTACTGGTTGGAAGTTTTTGAAGTAACAAGATTTTGTTTTGTTTAGGGTGCCACAAAAAAGTTCTGGTGGTTGGTTTTAAACTTTCTCCAAAAGGGTTTTGAGGTGGCAATTCAATGGCTGATTTAGCTTTAGATTTGTATTTTGCCATTGTTGTAGCAACTTCTCTGTTAATCAATTCCTGATTAAATGGATTATTAAAGTCGTTTGTAATTCTTGTATTTTCCAAAATCTTATTCTCAGCCTCTTCCCTAGCTAATTTTTGGATATTCCTAAGCATTTCATCTACATCATCTTTGTTTTCGATAGTGGCACCTGGGGCAAACCAAGCCTGTGATCTTGCCAAACTGGCTGTCATGGCATCAAAATTATCCAAAAGCGATTGAGCTAAATTAGCATAATTTTGAGGGTTTTTAGGTTGAAACTCAGGATTTATTTCTAGAATTTTATCTTTGACTATTTTGGTTACAATTTCTAATCTTGCACTCTTTTCTTCCTCAGTCAGAGCTTCCAAACTTAAATCTTTTTCTCTCAGTATTTTGCCGTAAATATTTTCAACTGTTTGCTGAATTTTATATTTTTTTTCTTCTTTCATTTTGGAAAATACTGACTCCAAAAACGCTGAATTAGCATTAATAATACTCACCAAAATATCTTTTCTAATATCATTTTCAGGAGTTTCTTTTTCTTTATTTAAAAGGGTTTTTTGAGTTTGAAGTTGAACTTCGTATTTTTGCTCTTTGCCATTTTTACCGATTTTACCGGCTTTAATGGTTATATCAGAATAGCCAGACGGGTAACATTTTATTTCTACTCTAGCAGTGTAGCCCTTACTTTCCAGTTCTTTTTGTTTAGCATAAACGAATTTACTAAGAATCCAATTTTGCTCAGATTTGATACTTGCAACAAACTCTTGCTTGCTGTTGGATTGCTCCAAAAATGCATTGTAATCAATTTTTTCGAAAAGCTGATCTACAAAAATACTGTTTCGGTAGATATCATCTGCATTTTCTATTTTAGTGCCTCTCTCCCCTTTGTTTTGGGTTGATTTAGAAGTTTTGATTACACTTTCAGGTTGTTTTTCAGGTGCCACCAAAAGTCCATCACTTTCATCCTCCCTCTCAGCACTTGGCAAATTATAAGCTTCTTCAAGATTTTGCCGTGCAATTGTAATTTCATTATTTGAACCGTTTAAAAAAGTTAAAAGTTCGTAGTCTTCGATATAGTTTTGATTTCTTATAGCTGGGTCTAAATTCTCAGCCTGTCTTTGAATAATATAGTCAGCGTAGTTACTCAAAACTTTATAGCTAGGCAATTTTACCCCAAACTCCTGTGCAACTTGTGCAACTTTATGAATTATAGAATTTTTGAATAAAAGTTCCTGTCGATCGTTAATAGGGGTAACTTTTGAATATTCTTTCTCGGAATAGGTACCTGGGGGGAAATAATCCTGCCAAGCATCATCAAAGCTGTCTTTAAAATTATTTTTAAACTCATCAATATGACCAGCTGCAATCCCAACCTCACTTTCCAAAACAGAAGGTAGATCCAAGTCTTTGTAATCGGTTAGAATATTTTTCAATTCCCATAAATCTTGCAACCTTTCTGTTCTTTCTATACCCAAAATACGCATATAATTAGCAAAACCACGATTTTCTTGATTTGCACCTTGCTGTCTAAGCTGATCAATATTTTGAGCTAGAGCTTTATATACAACAGTTTTGGAAAATTTCTCCATTTCTTTTTGACCTACAAACTTTTCAGGTTGATGGTAAGGCTCTTGTGAGCTAGCCTCTTGACTCGGTTGGTTGGGTTTAGTTATAACTTCTGACATAAAAATAGACAATAAAAAATCCCCTTTTTAGGGGGGATGGTTGAAAAATTTATAATATACTTTTTTATGCAAACCAAGCCCCTGCCCCTGTGATAATCACGAGGTTGAGAGATTTAGATTTTGCAACAAAATGCATATTAATCAATTTAATGTAAGGTTTTTTGTTTATTGTCAAATGAATTTTTTTGAGGTCATACTTATTCAATGCAAATTTTACGAATGAGAAAGTAACTGTTTGAGTTTTAGCATACATTATATTTATAATCCTTGTAACTACAAATTTTGTTTTTGGAAGAAAAAATTGAAAAAGTCTTTGATAAAATGATAGCTGATCCGTTGGAAATTTCTTTAAAAACTCATAAGGTTAGGAGTAAATTTGGATTTGAGTCTTTTAGTACTCGTATAAATAGCGATCTGCGAATCATCTGGGATTTTGGTCAAAATAAAATCAATATTATCGACCTTTTCGATATTGGAGGACACTCAGGAAGTGTCAAAGTATATCAATAAAACAAAAATCCCCAGCTTTAGACTGGGAATCGATGAAATTTGCACACCGGATAAGGATCACGGTGCGAGTTAAGTTTTTATACTAGCTTAACAACTAGTTTTTTACCTACCCTTAAGTTGGAGGAAAAGAGCTAGACTCATTGGGAGCAAGCTCGATATCGAACACCCTAGACCAATAAGTGTCGTTGCTGGGTTTAAAAATACCAAACCAATTCCAATGCACAAGAGCAAAATTGCAGAAGCTAAACAAGCTTTGATTTCGTTCATAATATTCCAAACTTATGACTCAGAACTAGCTCACCATAGCAAAGAGAGAGCATAGTCAAATGTAATTTTTTGAGGTGGAAAATTGTTATTATGTGTTGACAAATATTCTTACTTTTTATATTATCTTACTTATTATGAGTGTAGCAACTTTAACAACTAAAGGACAAATTGTAATTCCAGTAAAAATTAGAGAAGAATTATCTATTGACGTTGGTACAAAGATAAATATTGAAATTGTTGATGGTAAAATTGTGATGAGCTTGATTGACATCCAATCCAAATTAAGTAAGTTTAGAAAAAAAGTAAGAACAAACTTAAAAACTAATAAAAAAGTTAAAATTTCTGACGAAGAAATCAATTTAGCCAAAGCAAATTTATGGAAACAAAGACAAAATTAGACCTTAAAAATCTAAAGGCTTGTAGTTTTGACACTAATATTTTGTTACGGTGGCTTTTGCAAGATGACGAGAAGCAAGCTGAAACGGTACAATCTTTTTTAGACAATCCAAAGTTAAAAAAAGTTTATATCTGCGATTTGGTGATTTTGGAGGTAGTTTGGGTAATGGAAAGTGTGTATAAACTTGATCGATATGAGATAAAAGAAGGTTTGGAAATTGTTTTGGAATACCCCAAATTTGTAGTGAGTAAAGATTTGTTTAGGCAGGTTTTGGTGGATTATGTAAAAAATGAAAATATTTCTTTTGCTGATTATACAATTGGTTTGTATGCTCAAATTCAGGGTTTCAGTCCGTTAATCACCTTTGATCAGAAATTAGCTAAAAAACTACCAAATGTTGAACTGCTTGGTTAAAGTAATAATATCCTCCCAAAAAAATAAGGGAACGACCAGCATTCCCCTACAAAAATTGAATTTTTTAGTTTTACTTGATTTTGTTCTTTTTTCTCATGTTTGGATCAAGGTATCTCTTTCGAATACGCAAATTTAGGGGAGTAACCTCTAAAAGCTCATCTTCACCGATGTATTCCAGAGCTTCTTCTAAACTCAAGATTTTTGGTGGAGTAAGTACCAATCCATCATCAGAGGATTTTGAACGAGTGTTGGTAAGCTTTTTCTCACGGCAAGGGTTTAACTCCAAGTCTTCGTCACGAGAGTTTTGCCCAATAACCATTCCCAAGTAGACTTCCACTGCAGGTCCAATAAACAAAGTGCCTCTTTGTTGAGCGTTGTCGAGTGAATATCCACTACTTGTACCGGTTTCGGTACTAACCAAACTTCCATGATTGTGTCGTAAAATCACACTAGATGCAGGAGCGTATCCTTCAAACGAAGTGTACATGATCACGGTTCCTTTGGTTGAAGTTAATAAGTAACTCTTAAGTCCAATCAAAGTTCTAGTTGGCATTTGTGCCTCAAAATGGAATTCAGTTCCAGCCTCGTTTGGTCCAACATGAGTTATATCAGCTCCTCTTCTGCCAAGTTCTTGCATTACTGCACCTTGATATTCTTGAGGTACATCAATTTCTACATTTTCATAAGGTTCTAATTTGGCACCTTTTTCATCTTTATGAAAGATTACCTGTGGGCGACTAACCTCTATTTCAAAACCTTCACGACGCATGGTTTCGATCAAAACCGACAAGTGCAATTCTCCACGACCAGAAACCACAAATTTTTCATTGGACTCTGGGTGATCAGCTACTCTCAAAGCCACATTGGTCTCCAATTCTTTGGCCAGTCTTTCACGAACTTGTCTGGAGGTGGTAAATTTACCTTCTCTACCAGAAAATGGCGAGGTGTTTACTCCAAATGTCATCTGGATTGTAGGCTCGTCGATAGCAACTCTCGGTAAAGCTTTGTTAAATTCTGGGGTGGTGATTGTGTCTCCGATTCCAATTTCATCCATTCCAGCGACCATTACAATATCACCAGCAGTAACTTCATCAACTTCTTTCATTCCAAGTCCGTCAAAAATCATAAGACTAGAAACCTTGGCTTTTTTGTCAGATTTTTCTTGTTTAATCAGAATTTCTTGACCTTTTTTGATACCTCCTGTGGCGATTTTTCCAACTCCCATTTTGCCCTTAAAAGAATCGTAAGTGAGGTTTAGAACCAAAATTTGTAATGGGTTTGCAGAAGTTTCAGCAGATAGGGTTTTAGGAGCAGGGATAACTTGTACGACTTGGTCTAAAAGGTAGAAAAAATTGTCTTTAAGTGAGTTTGGCTCTTTTCCAGCTTTTCCGTTCACACCGCTGGCGTAAATTACTGGGAAATCCATTTGGTCATCGTTGGCTCCGAGGTCTAAAAATAAATCTTCAACTTTTCGCAAAGCTCTTTCTGGATCTGCAGCTGGTTTGTCCACTTTGTTGATAACTACAACCAATTTAAGACCTTCCTGAATAGCTTTTTTCATTACATATTTGGTCTGAGGCATCGGACCTTCCTGAGCGTCAACTAATAAAATTGCACCATCTACCATCATCAAACCTCTTTCCACTTCTCCACCAAAGTCAGCGTGTCCGGGGGTATCTACAATGTTGATTTTGTAAGTACCTTTTGGGGCAAAATCATCTTGGTAGTCGTAGTAAATACTAGCATTTTTAGCTTTAATAGTGATTCCTCTTTCTTTTTCCTGATCCATGGAATCCATGATAAGAGTTCCCAAAGAGTCGATATTTCTCATCTTTAAAGTTTGTTTGATAAGCCCGTCAACGAGGGTAGTTTTGCCGTGGTCAACGTGAGCAATAATAGCTATGTTGCGAATAAATTCAGAATTTTGATCCATACTCACAAAAGCTTTCAAGTTTATGGGGAAATGTCAAAGTGGCTGGTGGAATATAAGATTTTGGTGGTCAAATTCAACCCGAAATAGAAGATTGCACAAATTTAACCATTCCTTACTACAACTAAACACTTGCCTACAGAATTCACTCCTGCTTTTCATTATTAAAAAGTACTTTTTCCCCGTTTAGAACCTGTTTAATATTTATTCTAATCTCAAATTTAGCTTCAAAAATTCCAAAACTCACATCTAAAAACTGCGATTTACTTACTTTTTTGTTCAGACAGTTGTAATTTTCTCATCTTAAATCTGAGATTGTGTGGAATCTTAAACAGGTTCTTATAATTTATCATTAACAATTTATAATTTTCTAACGCCCCTACTTCGCCTCGCTCCAATTGTGTCCAACTCCATCTTCCACTTTAATCGGTACATTTAGCGGTTGCCCGAGTTCCATTTCGGTAATCAAAATTTGGAGCATTTCTTTGGCAAAATCTTTATCTGTTTCCACTACCAATTCATCGTGAACTGTTAACACAATCTTGGCTGGCAGATTTTCTTTTTCAATTCTATTTTGCAAATTTATCATGGCAAGTTTGATCAAATCAGCGTTTGAACCCTGAAGTGGGGAATTACAAACCGCCCTTTCCTCCATACTCCGCAAAAATCCGTTGGTCGAGTTTAGATTATCAAAATACCGTCTTCTACCTAAAAAGGTCTCCACAAAGCCATTTTTACGGGCAAATTCTAGGTTAGAATCCAAATAAGGTCTAACTTTCGCAAACTTCTCGAAATATTTAGCAATAATTTGACTGGCGATTTTGGTACTGATTCCAAGTTGTTTGCCGGTGGCTTGCGGACCTTGCTGATAAAGTAGAGCAAAATTGAGCGTTTTACCCACATTTCGCTGCTCTTTGGTGGCTGAATCAAGAGGAATTTCAAAAATCTCGCTGGCAGTTCTGGCGTGAATATCTTCGTCATTTTCAAAAGCTGCTTTGAGAACCGGATCTTCACAAAAATGAGCTAGCAGACGAAGTTCGATTTGGGAATAATCTGCTGAAATGATTAGTTTTGAAGGTTCGCTGGCAATACAAGCTCGTAAAAGTGGACCATATTTTGGGTGCTTGATTGGAATATTTTGAAGGTTTGGAGAGTTGGAAGAAATCCTGCCAGTTGCGGCTCCAGTTTGACTGAAAACCCCATGAATTCGGCTATTTTTATCAAGTTTTCCCAAAAAACTAACCGCAAAAGTGGAATTTAATTTGGTGACTGTGCGATAGTCCAAAATTTTAGCAACTACCCCGGATTTATCGATTGGTACGAGCGATTCTAGCACATCTTTGTCGGTCGGAATTTTACCACTAGATTTGGGTTTGATAGTTAGTCCAAAGTTGACCAAGGCTGGCCCTAGCTGAGATGGCGAATTAAGGTTTAGGTTTTCTACTTGCAAAATGGCTTTAATTTCAGCCTCCAATCTTTCAGTTTCACTCGATAATTGGTTAGAAATTTCTTGAAGCTTAGCTTGATCAATATAAATTCCATTGGTTTCCATCACCGCCAAAACTCGAGCCAAAGGCGACTCTACATTTTGCCACAAATTCAGCAATTTTGAATCTAGATTCTGGATAAAATACCTTCCAAGCTGATCAGAATGCCAAAGTTTAACTAGTTCTAAATTCCCGTTAAAATCCTCTTTACTAAAGGTTTCTAGGCTATATCGACGCTGAAAATCTTCAAACTGAAATGGCAAATTGGAATTTTCAATGTAGGCTCCTAGCTTTAAATCTAGCAAAATTGGAGCTTCCAGAGTATTTTCAAAAAGTTTATAAACCTCTTTGCTTTCGTAGGTAAAAACTCCCCTACCCGCCAATTTTTTGAGGTCTTCTAGCTCAACTTTGGCGTAATTTAAAACCTCATCTTTGATAAACCCAACCAAAAATAAATCGTCAGTGAGTAAATCTTCTTGAGCTTGATAAACAAGGCTAAAATTCTGATCTTTATCTAAATCTAACAACTCATTGAGGGTAATTTGGCTAGCATAATGCATACCAAAAAGTTGTTATTAAGATGTGAAAGTTGGTCAATAAAAACTTCTTAGATAGTTATTGTGAATTTAAAAGGTCCTAACTCGTGGTAATTTTAAAACTAAATTTGGAGTTGTAAAAAAATATTGAACAAATTTTTATTGCTTTTTATGGCTCAAATTGACAAAAAGCAGATTTATTTTGATAGTAAAATTAGTTTTATCGCGGGATGGAGTAATTGGCAGCTCACCTGGCTCATAACCAGGAGGTATAGGTTCGAGTCCTGGTCCCGCCACCAAATCTAAATATTAAATTCCCGAAAGGGGATATTTTTTTTGGGTTATTTTTGGAATTGTTGCCTGTTTAAAACAGAGCTAATCTATATTATACTAGTTCCGCAAACCGTTAATACGCCAAAGTCCGTTAAGAATTTTGACAAACCAAGCAACTTGATTGGTTGGATAGTGAAAATTTAGGACTTGTATTAAATGGAATGGATATAAACTCAAAAACGAAACTATCTAAGACTTTAAAAACAGCAAAATCAGAATTTTTAGTTTTCTTGAAGTTTGTTGCAAAGCTCAGAAAAGCTCTAAACCCTTCAAACTATAAAGCAATATTTAACTATAATAACTGACTTATATTTAAGATACTCAAATTCAACACCAAACAATCACAATTGTGTAACAAAATTTTACAAACCTTGACTTTCTTACAAAAATATTCCCGCAATAACTGCAAACACTAAAAACCGCAAATCATGTTAATTATAGTAGAATCCCCCGCTAAAGCTAAAACCATCAGCAAAATCGTGGGTGCCAAGCACCAAGTTAAGGCTTCTGTTGGACATATTCGTTCCATTAGTAATGAAAAAAAGACTGATGATGGCAGGAGGCTAGAAATCAATGGAATAGATATTGAAAAGGATTTTAAACCCATTTTTGTATTAGATGAAGGCAAAAAAAAGGTTGTTAGCGAACTCAAAACCCTAGCAAAATCTGCCAAAGATGGAATCCTATTTGCAACCGACGAAGACCGTGAAGGAGAGGCTATTAGTTGGCATTTAGCTGAGGTTTTAAAGCTGGATCCAACTAAAATTCAACGCTTGGTTTTTCACGAAATCACCAAAAATGCAATATTAAAAGCAATGGAATCCCCCAGACCTCTGGACACCAAGCTGGTTTCAGCCCAACAAGCCAGACAAGTTTTGGATAAATTGGTGGGTTACAAACTCTCACCGGTTTTGTGGAGCGTGATGAACAACAACCACTTGTCAGCTGGTAGAGTGCAATCCCCTGCCCTAAGGCTAATTTGTGAGCGGGAAAAAGAAATTTTGGCTTTTGTACCAGTAGAATATTGGGAAATTCATGGGTTTTTTGAGGGTCAGAAAAGTCCTGCGAAACCTGATTTAAAGCTAATTACAGACGATAAAGAAAAATCAAACCTACGAAAATTATTTGAAAATCAACCTCAAAATTGGTTGTCGCTCACCAAAATCGGTGGCAAAAAAGTACCTAAAGAGCTTAGTGACAAAAAAGAAATTCAGGGTCTTTTAGAAAGAGTCGGTAATTTACCTGAATTTAAAGTTGTTAGTTTAGAAGAAAAAACTGAATATGGTCGCACCAAACCTCCTTTTATTACTTCAACTTTGCAACAAGCTGCATCTTCAAGACTTGGTTTTACTCCAAAACAAACCATGTCGGTAGCCCAAAAGCTTTATGAGGGAATCCAAATTGATGGCGAGCCAACCGCTCTAATCACCTACATGAGAACCGATAGCACAAATTTATCTGCTGAATCTATAGCTGCTACTCGAAAATACATTGGTAGCAAATTTCCAGAATTTTTGCCTGAAAAACCCAAATTTTACGCTTCTAAATCCCGAAACGCCCAAGAAGCTCACGAAGCCATCCGCCCAGTTGATCCACTTTTGACCCCAGAAAAATTAAAAAACAAACTAGAACCAAACTTTTGGAAATTATACGACCTAATTTGGAGGCAAACTATCAGCTGCCAAATGACAGACGAAGTTCGAAACAGGCTTAGTTTTGAGGTTGAAAATTCTGCCAAAGATGTCTTTAATGGCTCGATCGCTTGGACAATTTCGGCTGGATTTAAGGCAGTTTATGATCCGTCTTCGATAACTCACAAGCCCACCAATATTATCCTTCAAAAAGATCAAGACATTTATCTCAAACAAGTTGCCGCCCTTCAGAACTTCACCAAACCACCAAGTCGTTATTCACCAGCCAGTTTGATCAAAAAAATGGAAGAATTGGGTATCGGAAGACCTAGTACTTACGCTTCAATTATCTCCACTTTGACCGACCGTAATTACGCTGAAATCAAGCAAAATGTGATTTACCCGTCAACTTTAGGAATCAAAGTAAGCGACCTTTTGACCGACAATTTTACTGAGGTAACTGGTAGTGAATTGACCGCCAATATGGAGGATAACTTGGATCAAATCTCTCGGGGTGAAAAAGAATACAAGCAGGTTTTGTCAGAATTTTGGAACCATTTTAAACAACAGGTAGAAAGCCAATCTCCAAAAGTTGGTGAGTTTAAATCTAAATATCAAACCACCCAAACCGATGTTCTGGATCCCAAATTTGGCGAGCCGATGGTCTTGAAAGTAGGAAGATTTGGTGAATATTACCAAAACCCAAATCACCCGGAATCCATTTACCCCAAAAATTTTAGAGAGGTTGAAGCTGCTTTAGCGATTGCTACTGAACAGTTTAAAGATCAGGTGGTTGGTAAAGTCTGTGAAGAGTGCCAAAAACCTTTGATTGTAAGGGTTTCTAAGGCGACTTTAAATTCTTATATTGCTTGTCCAGATTACAAAGTTGGCAACAAACACACGGTTTTATCGGTCAATTACGGCCCTTGTCCAAAGTGCCAAGAAGAAGGTAGAAAAGGAGTTTTACTCAAAAAAACCTCTCGTGGAAGAGCCTATATGTCTTGTAGTCTGCCAAAAGCTGAGTGTGGGTTTACTGAACCAATAAAAGCAACTCAAAATTAACAAAAAAATAACTCAAAGTGTGTATTTTTTAAGTTTCACAATTTTTTCCCACTCCCTTTTCAATTTCAAATCAAAAGTTAAAAGCTTTAAATTATTTTCTAGGCAAATTTGAAGGTACAAACAATCTTCCAAAGACAAATTTTTGTTTAGATGAAAATCAATTACTTTCTCAAAATCTAGCTTGTAATTAGTTAAAATTTCAATAAAACTTAAATTTAAAATATTTGAAACAGTCTCCATTATTTCACCATTTTCAAAACCGTAATGACTTGTTAAAACATAGTTTAATTCGACCAAAACTTCTGGCACGATATAGTATTTTAACTTATTCTCATTGCCATCATTAAAAATTTTTTGCACAATTGATTGCTGATTTTCCACATCTCCCACAATAAATCTTGCCAAAATATTGGTATCCAAAAAAAACATAAAAAAAATTTACACAGCCCAGTTTTTAAAAGAATTTATTTTTGATTTTTCCAATGCCAACTCAAACTCTTTATTTGTTTTTAGCAATTTACTTTTGTCCTTGATTTTTCGCCCCAGCGAACCTGCTAGTTTTTGAATTTTTACTTTGTTGTTAATTATTACAAAGTCATCTTCGTTTGGTTTAATGTATAGATAATCACCTCCGGTTAAACCCAATTGTTTTAATAAAGCTACTGGTAAAGTTACTTGTTTTTGTTTAGAAATCTTTAACTGATAAGTCATATCAAGTAATTATATAAAACTCAAGTTTTTTTGTCAAAGTAAAGTTAAAAATAAATCTGAGTGATTTTCCTATTTCAAAGCATCGCAAAAAATGTTAAATAGGTTTTTAAAGAAAAGTTATAATCAAAGTTTTGACAAAATTACCAAACAATCACTTCAAAAAACTATATGACAGACTATTTTTCCATGTTCAAAGCCTACGATATGCGAGGCACTTACCCAAAAATTAACAAAGATGTGTATTATTGGGTTGGTCGAGGTTTGATCGAAAAGATTTTTAAACCTCAGGGTTTGCCAACCGAACTTGTGTTGGTGCGAGATGCCCGTTACACCTCACCGGAGTTTTATCAGGCTTTGGTAAATGGAGTCCAAGACGCTGGTGGAAAAGCCCTTTGTTTGGGGATTACTAGCACAGATTTTTTGTATGGAGCTACCCAGTATTTCGACCTTCCTGGTGGAATTGTAACTGCCAGCCACAACCCAAAAGACGATAATGGACTCAAAATTGTAAAAGGTGGCTCAACAATGCTTGGCTTGGAAAACGGTTTGGACTTGGTGCGGGATTTTGTTTTGGAAAATATTGATTCTCAAAAAATTGATTACGCCAGCTGGAAAGAACCTGAAATAAATGAGGCTAAATTTGAAGAAGCTAAAAAATATTATATCTCAAAACTAAAAGAAGTCGGGCAAATTGAGAAGGTAAATCAGCTTTTGCAGAGCCAAAATAAGAAGATCAAAGTGGCAGTTGACGCTGGAAACGGCATGGGAGGTTTTGTGATGAACATAGCTAAAGATTTGTACACAAACATCGAATTTGTGGATTTGTACTGGGAACTAGACGGAAATTACCCAAATCACCCGGCTGACCCACAAAACTTTGAAAACATGAAAGATTTGCAAAAAGTGATTGCTGACAACAAGGACATTGCCTTTGGTTTTGCTTTTGATGGAGACGCTGATAGAGTCTTTTTTGTTGATGAAAATGCCAAAATCGTGCAAGGAGATTTTTTGGTAGCCTTTTTTGCCAAGAGTCTTTTGGAAGCTTATTTTGCAAAACCTAAACCAAATTTGGAACCAGCTGTGGTCTATATTCAGCCGGGTAGCAGGTCTGTAACTGAAGCTATCGCTGAAGCCGATGGGGTAGCCATTCCTTCCAAACAAGGTCATACCAGTATCAAGGCAAAAATGGAGCAATACAAAGCAGTTTATGGAGGTGAATTTTCGGGTCATCACTACTTTGCCGACTTTGGATTTATGGATTCAGGAGCTTTGGCAGCCGTTTTGATGATCAAAATCTTGGTTTTAGAAGACCGCAAGTTGTCAGAAATTTTTGCTAAACTAAACAATTCTTACTTTATCAGCGACTTACAAGCTATGAAATTACCAGAAGGTGTGGACTTTGAGCAGGTGAAAATGAAACTTAAGGCATCTTACCCAGACGGAAATTACAGCGAAATGGACGGACTCAGTGTATTTTATCCAGATTGGAAATTCAGTATTCGCCCAAGCAACACCGAGCCAGTAGTCAAATTTATCGTAGAAACCAGGGTTACTAATACAGTTGATGAGAAATTAGCTAGATTGTTGGAGGTTTTGAAGAGTTAGTAATTTTAAAGACTGTACTCGATTTAAAACGGTTTGTCTGTAACTTTTTGATTCTTAATTTTAGCTTTCAAAGTTTTAATTAAATGCATAAAAGTTTGATCAGACTTAAAAAATACTTCTAATTCCTCATTTTCTAGATCGTAATATCGGAATTCATAAAAACCAGTAGATTGGTTGAACACTTGATTGCTTAATGTAACTCCTAACTCTCGATGATTAGAAATAAACCATGGAGAACCTTTATACATCGTGATGGGAAAATTGACACCCTGTTTCAAGATTTTATTTTTTATTTTTGAAATAATAGTGTTTTTACCTAAAATTGTTTTTACTACATAGTCGCTACCTTCCAAACTCCTAACCAACCCCCCAAAAGATGGGTCGATGAGAATCCCCTCTGACGAGTATATTGAATGAGAAGAATCTTCAACTTGATGATCGTAATCTAAGTCATATTTTTCTGGAAAAGCTACTAAAAAAACATGATCAGCCCCATCACCTGTAAAATACCCATTCACCCCATTGCGACCTCCATCCCAACCAACACACCTGAACAGCGTTTTGATATGCTTATAAGTAGTTTCTCTATGCTTATTTATTTCATCGTATAATGCACTAGATAATTCGTGACAAGATCCTGCATTTGGATAGCTAGGATTTCGGTAAAAATTGGTTAGTAAATAAGAACCGTCAGTTGGGTTATAGGTTATCTCACCTTTTGATGACAAAAAATTTAATTGATTGTACCTAATTCTTTTTACTCTCTCTCTCTTAAAAACTTCATTGTTTCAACAAACGAACCTGGCTCTTTTTCAGGCAAAATTAAACTTTTAGATCTTTCAAACTTTTCCATAAACTAGTGTAAATGATTGAGTTTTAGCACAGTTTTGGATTGTAATCAACTTTAGTCTTCTCTAACTCTAATGCCCCAAAATCGAAATGAGGATTGCCAACACTGTTGATGCAAAACTAGCTAGACTTTTGGAGGTTTTGAGGGGGTAAAAAGAAGGTTGATTTTAGTTAAAAAGTATGCTAATAGGATTTAGTATATGCAAGAATCAACACCACAAATGACAGGGTCAGCCCAAGCAACCTGAAATCCAAGCTGAGGCTACAAACATTTTAGCTCCCTTTATATCAGCACTCTCGACAGACGGTAAAACAGGAGAAGAATTGTCTAAAGCAAGGTTGTTAAATGTGAACTTGCAAAATTTTGGTGACGGTGAAAGTCCTGATGGGTTCGTTAGCAAAGAAGAATTAATAGAAAAAAACGAGATTGTTAAAAGACTAGAAGATGACCATATCGCTTTAAAAATCAGTAACACAAAGCTGCAAGAAAAACTCACACAATTGAAATCAAAAAATACCAACTTAACTGAAGAACTTCAAGCACGAAGAGTAAAAGAATTAGAACTAGCTAGGTTTGATAAAGCCAGAGAAAGGTACGAACAACAACTGATTGAAAAATTCCCTTCAAATTGGTCTGAAATTGAGCCTAAAATGACAATACTTATTGAGGATCTTACCAAGATTGCCAGCAAACACCCACAAAGACCCGAGGATATGGTTATTTTATCAAAAGATCATATTTTAGAGATTTGCAACACACCTGAATACACTAACTTTAGCCTCTTTCCTTTAAAACCCAATGCGGCTGAGGCTCTAAGAAATTCAGGAAACCATAAAAATATGATTGCTGATATGCAAGAAAAAGCGGCTTCAAATCCATATGACTACAGAGATTATAGCTCTAGAGAGCAAGCTATTACTTTTCAGTGGGTAGAAGGTGATGGGTTGACTGGGGTGTATGGACAAGGTTTTTGTCTAGCAAATCAAAATGGAATGGCATTTTTACAATTTAGAGTAAATGATGATAAAGTCGTGGCGAAACCAATTGGAACAAGGGTGGAGGCTAGTATTCCACCTGGTAACCTACTTTTAAGAGAGTTGATTTCAATGCTAAAAGCTGTAGGCAAACAAGATTTACTTGATAAAATAAATCTAAACTCCCTAACTATAATACCCCAAAATCGAAACTAGGATCACAATTACCTGCTTGTCTTTAACCTGATAAACTACTCAGTTTTGTTTACCTGCACATTTTGAACAAGACTACACATCTTTCCCTTGATCTATAGAATAGTTCACATTTTTATCTTCATCTTTTGGCTCTTCTCTGGCGATATACCACAAAAAACTCCCGGCAAAAACTAGAGCAAAAATTGCTGCCAGTATTCCAAAGATAGCCCAAAAAATAGCAAGCCCAATGATAGACGGGATAAACAAAATTACCACCAAAAATCCAAGTCCAATAACAACAAAAAAGCTTATTATTAAGGCTAAAACAAACCTTCCAAAATTCCCTGAGTTCATAAAACTAGCTTGACTTGGTTGGCATGTAAGAAGCTAGTTTCATAGCCAAATTTGAAAGTGGCATGCTTTGTAACCAAACTTTACCTGGACCTTTTACATATGCCAAAAACAACCCTTCACCACCAAAAAACATATTTTTAAGACCTTTAACTCTTCTGATATCATATTCAACACTTGGTTCAAAAGCCGCCAAATAACCTGGATCAATTTTCAAAGCTTGACCTTCAGCAAGGGTATATTCAGTTATTTCACCTGGAAGTTCTAGCCAAACAGTCCCAGGGCCAGTAATTCTTTGCAAGAAAAACCCTTCACCGCCAAAAAGTCCAGCTCCAAGCTTCTTTTTAAATTCAGTTTTGAGAGTTACTGATCTTTGCCCTACCAAAAAAGCATCTTTCTGACAGATAATCGATTCACCTTCAGCTAGAGTAATTGGTACGATTTTACCAGGAGACTCCATACAAAAACTAATCGAACCAGTACCTTCCGAACAGGTATAATTGGTCATAAAAAGTGATTCTCCTGTGAACATTCTCCCCAAAGCTCCACCTACCCCACCTTCCAGATTGCTATCCATTTCGATATTTGGCGACATCCAAGCCATTGAGCCAGTTTCGCTAAAAATAGCCTCTCCTTGGGAAAGTTCGACATCCAAAATTTGCATTGTGGTGCCACGAATTTGAGTTTTCATAATTCTAAATTAGCTAATGTTAGTGTGGAAATTAGTCAAGTTAAATTCTTTTAAAGAAAACCACAAAACACCGATTCAAAACCTGTTTAAAAGTTAGCAATAATTCAACCAACAACAGGGAGGATAAATCCGTCCCCTACGGTGAATTGAGATGCCTTGAAATATTAAATAAATTCTTAATTTTCTCTTTGACTAATTCCAAAACTTTACCAATTTTTGCTAAAATGACACCAGATCAAACTCAAAAATCCAAAAAAACACCCAAGTTTGTAATTATTTTTATAGCGATTGCGATTGCGATTTCTTCCGTTGGGATCAGCTATGTTTTTGCACAACGGTCAAACACCCAAGTTTTGGTACAAACCACTGATTTGCCACCTGCCACTCAAACCCTTACAACCAATCAAAACTCTGTTATCGTAGGCACCTATCAAGGTTTGGGGTGGATTGCTACCGACAAAATTCGGTTTGGAAACATAACTTGCTTACTAGATCAAAATGGTCAATTTGTCTTCAAAACTGGAAAACATGATCTGTCTTTGACCAAAAATGAAGCCCTGAAGTCAAACGGTCAATTTCCCTCTTTGAGTATGGAAATAAAAGGTAAATACACCTTCGATGAAAACCTTGTAGATATCACAATCCAGCAAGCTAGTTATCTTTTGTTGATCGAGGAGATTTCTATAGGAAAACCCGAAACTGACCGAATTCTAGCTGAAATGCAAAAATCTGGAATTGATTATTCAAGCCTAGCAACCCTTCCAAAAACAAGTCAATTAGAGTTTGTAACTAGCCCAAGAGGTTTGGATCTAAAACCTACTAGTGGTAGTTCTGTGGGGCTAGAGTATCAAGGTAGAAAGATATAAGTGTCTTGTATTTAATATCGCTGAAATACCTCGATAAATATTTTTTGACTATACTTTTACCTTGTGCTAAGAGATATTACTATTATCAACGAAATTCCTGCTCAAAAAATGGAAATATCTACAAGTAAAATTGCAATTGCTTTGGTGGCAACTTTATCAGTCGCTGTCAAACCATTTTTCCCAGAAAAAACAGGGTATAATCAATAATATGTATTTAGTTGACCCAGCCAAGGAAAGAGTTCAAGATACCAACGATCCGAATTTAGAGATGCATGATTTAGGTCCTGTAGAGGGAGACTTACTTCCAATCCAAGAATAAAGCTTCTATAGGTTTATATAGGAATAAATACCTTGATAGATGTTTTAACCTTAGTTAAGCTTGTTTATTTCTTTGATGAGATCCACAAAATTATACGAATAGTCCCATTTTCTAAGCTCTTTCTGGTTTTGGTTTATTTGCACAAAAGTATTTGGAAGTAGGACTTGGTATTTATCTGCCAGCTCTTTGTTTTGAAGGGTATCGACCCTTAATATAAACACATTAAAAGGGATCAGATTAACCTCTCGTTCGATATCTCTTTCCAAAGATTTACAACTTAAACATTCACTGGAGCTAAAAAACAATATAATTTTTGGGTTAGGAACCTTGGCTGACTCGGATTTTATGTCAAAAGTTTTGTAGTCCGTGTATTTACCGCTGGTAGGTAAGTTAGCAGCATCTATCTCAGACAAGCTAGAAGAAGAGTTTTGGGTAGATGATTTGGATTTGGAGGTAGAAAATTGGAGTATATTTTCTTGGGAAAAAATTACAAAAAGTCCGATACTACTAGCTATAAACACAATCAGAGCTAGAAGAGTTATTGCAAATTGATACAAAGATTTTTTTGAAATATTCCAATTCATATACCAAGTGTAGCCTAGTCTTTAAAGGTTGTACAGCAAGGAATTAACCCTATTTAAATCTCTAAATACCAAAAGTAAATACATAAAGCACACTTCCCTCACTTACGCTCAATTCAACAGTCTGATTTTCTTTAAAACTATCTAGATTTACCACCCGATACATTCTTTCCGAATCAAATTTTATGACACTGTCAGAGCCTACATCACTTCCTCCAGCTTTTGAATCCGTAATGGGATTTTGATTTAACAAAACTTTAGCCTCAAAATTACCACCAGTGCTTCCAGGACTAGCCACCAAATATACCTGCTTAGAAGCAAAATTGAGTTTTAGAATAGCATTTTTACCGGCAATTATCCTGTCATTTTGTATATTCCAAGTCCCTCCCAAGCTCCATTGATTTGCTTTTAGGTCATTTTGGAGGACAAAATCAAGATCTTTATTTTCGTTGCCGTCAAGTTGTTTGGAATTGGCGAAATTGGCACCTCTACTCCAACCCAAATAGGTTTCGGGTGTTTGATTTGGCATCGCCTGTCCTACTTTTTCCACCTTATCAGCAACCAAATTGGTATCGATTTTGGCACCAGCTTTGGCTAATTCTTGCTGAATTCTTTGCTCTGTTTTGTCATAATTGCCTTCTCCAAAGTGACTATAGACCAATTGACCGTCTTTATCGATTAGATAAGTTGCAGGCCAAAATTGATTTTTGTAGGCAGACCAGGTAGCAAAATCGTTGTCTAGACCGACCGGATACTTTATTTTAAAATCTTCATCAACTGCTTTTTGTACATTTTCTTTTTTCTTTTCAAAGGCAAATTCGGAAGCATGTATGCCCAAAATTATAAAACCCTGGTCTTTGTATTTGTCGTACCAAGAATTTAGGTAGGGATTTGAACGAACACAATTGATACAAGAATATGTCCAAAATTCAACCATAATTACTTTACCTTTGTGCTTGGCGATGGTTTCACCGTCTGAGTTTATCCACTCAGAAACGCCTACAATTTCAGGTGCAGGTTTGGCATCTGTAATCATGTTTGATTCTGAGGTTTGAGTTTGCTGTAAAAGGCTTTCTTCAAATCTACCAACTGGACTAAGACTTGCAAATCTAGCCTGTAGAGTTTTATCAAATCCAAACAAAATCGAAATACCGATTAAAATGAATAATACAGCCACAACACGCTTAAACCAACCCTTTGGATCGACTGCAAAACGCATGGTTTTTACAAATCTTTGACCCAACAAACTCACGCACAGCATAATCAAAGTTAGTCCAGATAAATATGCAAAAATGTGTAGCAAACCTTCTCCAAAATTTTCTCTCAAAACTGTAGTCAAAAGATATACATATGTTGGGCTGCAACTCGAAAAAACCGGACCAAGTGCAAAACCTGTAAAAACTGCCCCAAAAAAACCTTGGCGATTCTGAGCTTTTTCTAAAAGAGAATCTGAGGTTGAAGAAAATCCAAGCTTTGCGTTTAGCTTGTCCCAAGTCTCGGGAAACAAAGAAATCAAACCTAACAAAATCAAAACTACTCCCGAAAAATAGTTCAAAAAAATTGGATCTACATCAATAAAAAGAGTGGTTGCTTTGAGTAAAATGGTTGATAAAAAGAGCGAAAAACCAAGCGAAAGCGTGATTACATATGGTCGCCATTTTTGGGCTGAACTGGCAGAGCTTCCCAGGATAATTGGTAATAATAAAAAAGCACAAGGGGCCAAAACGGTCACAACCCCTGCTAAAAAGGAAACAAAAAATAAAGTCATATACTAAAGAATAGGGATAGAGAAATTGTGGAATGGAAATTACAACTTTCTAAACACATTTTTTAGGATACAACTCAAACTAATTGGTAAGCTAAGTTGTGGAATTTAGCCTACCAAAAAGTCGAAATTGTAATATTTGTTTTTTAATAAATCAAAGCCTAGCTCTTTGGTAACAAAACAGTGTCGATTACATGAGCAACTCCATTACTTTGAACTACATCAGCAGTTGTGATGGTAGCAATATTTCCAGCAGTTGTGCTTTGTAATTTTACCACACTACCTTCTTTTACTACGGTTAGTTTTTGACCATTCAAAGTAGTAAGTTCTTGACCATTGGTAAGATCAGCGACCAAGTATTTTCCAGAGACTACATGGTATTGTAAGACTGCTTGCAAAGTAGCTTTGTTTTCAGGCTTCAAAAGATCTGTAAGAGTGGCAGCAGGAACTTTTCCAAAAGCTGTATTATCTGGTCCAAAAGCTGTAAATGGTCCTGGTCCCTTTAGGGCATCAACCAAGTCAGCAGCTTTGATAGCAGCTACAACTGTGGTCAAGTTTGGAGCATTAGAGATGTTGGAAACCAAATCTAAGTCCTTGCTCATAGCAGCTCCTCCTACAGTTGGGTTGGAATTTGGAAGCAAAACTTTGGTGATTACATGTGCAACACCATTGCTTTGTAAAACATCTGGTGTTTCGATTTCAGCATTATTGATCATGGTTTTGCCATCTTTTTTGGTAACTTTTAGAGTTTGACCTTGAACTGTAGTCAAAGTTTGACCATCTTTTAGATCGCTAATTATGTATTTTCCTGATACAACATGGTATTTTAGAATATCTTGCAAAGTAGCTTTGCTTTCTGGCTTGACAAGGGTTTCGACTGTTCCAGCTGGTAAAGCCTTAAATGCGTCATTGTTTGGTGCAAAAACTGTAAAGGGTCCTGGTCCTTGAAGAGTCTCGACCAAATCAGCAGCTTTTACGGCAGTCACCAAAGTGGTTAAATTGCTAGCGTTACTAACATTTTCAACAATATTCTTGTTTGCAAACATTGCAGCTCCACCAACCATAACATTATCCTTTGACATAGATGCAGAGGAAAGACTGCTGCTACTTTCAGATTTTTTATCTGAATCTTTTTTCATATTGGTTGCATATACTACTGCACCAACGATTGCTAGAACAACGATAATTGCTCCAGCTATGTACATATTATTTTTAGACATATTTCTACAATAAAAAAAACTACTTAATTTGTCAACGCATAGGGGTAGGGGTATTCTTTTAAACATCTAAAAATTCATATTTCTATACTTTTTAATTGACAAAAACTTAAACAGGCTACTTGTAGTTATATAACGATTAAATCACTTACAATTTTACTTTATCTAACAAAAATTCCTTTACCTAAGCCAAATTAAGATAACTTAGTTTTGTAAAAAAAATTGGTAGTAATTTAAACTTTTCAAAATCAAAAAAATCTGAAAGTGTATTTTTATACAACCAAACAAAATTTATGCCTATCAAAAAAATCAAGTTGTCGGAATTGGATAAAAAAGAACTCATGACTTCGATCAAAAAAATCATTGGTCAACTTCAAGCTGTCTCTTATACAATTGAAAGTGATAAAGTCACCAGCTCAACCTTTACTCAACTTTTGGCAGTAAAGGGCGGTGCCAGCAAAGTTTGCAAAGATATAATCTCCAAAGGAGTTTTGGGTGACCTAAAAAGCTACTCAATGGAAGAATTGGATTCAGCTTTGAATGTGATTTTTAAATTGGATTAAATAGCTATTTTTTCAAAAGGTTGTTTTCAAAATCAATCAGCCAATCAACAGAGCCATTTGCGATCAAATTTGTCTCGAACTCTTTATCAAGACCAGTAACTACAGCAATTCCAACTAGAATAAAAATTACCCCCAAACTTTTTTTAAACCAACCGTTTGGATTGGCAAGAATGTTGAGTTTGTTAACCAATTTTCTGCCCAATAGCGAAATGGCAAGCATCACAGTGGCCAAACCAAGTGAATAAATTATGATATACAAAAGCCCTTCCCAAAAATTGACTGGCAAAACTGTAGCGATTATCAAAGAATAAGTCGGACTACAGCTGGCAAAAACCGGACCCAAAGAACCTCCAGTCAACAAACTTCCCAGCCAACCTTCTTTTTCGGTTGCATTTTCTAGAATTTTATCAGAATTTTTGGATAGTCCAAATCTGGTCGAAAAACTATCCCAAATATCAGGAAATAAATAAATCAAACCAAAGACAATCAAGATACCCCCGGATAGTATCTTCCAAAAAGATGGGTCGATATTTATTAGTAAGGTGCTGGCTTTTAGCAAAACAGTAAAAAGGGTTATCGAAACCACCAAACCCGCAGTTACCAAATAAGGTTTTAGTTTGTCTTTTGATCCAGCTGAACTTCCCACTATTATAGGCAAAAGTGGCAACACGCAAGGTGCCAAAATTGTTAAAACTCCAGCTAAAAATGAAAGTAAGATTAGTGGCATAAGTTAGATAATAGTTAATTCTAGACTTTTAGAACTTCTTGGGTAAAAACCAACTTTACCAGCAATAATTTGAAACATGGAGTTGGTTACTGTTTCATATATCCAAGCGATTTCACGATCTGGATTGGTGTCCAAAAAATAGTAGTCACACGGACTTTTTTTGATGGGGCAAAAATACGCATTTTCTTTTTTTATAAGATGACCAAAATTCACTTTGGATCTATCAAAATAATAATTTCCTTCAACCATAAACACATCAGTGTCTAAAGTTCCTTGAGCAATTATTTTTCCATCTTGGGTTTTGTAGGTGATTTGTTTCATATCGTTTATAATTAGTTTTTGGCAAAGTCAGCAATTTCTTGGACTGTGTTTAGGTTGTTAGCTTTTTTTAGCTGGTTTCCGTCTTTATCGACTTTTACAAGTGTATGCTGGTAAGTGACTCCGTATTTTCTTTTTAAGTCAGTAGAATCGTCATAATCTACACTCAAAATGGTAAGGTCGCTAGGGATACTGTCCAAACTGTCGTTGATGTTTCTTACCGCAACTCTACAGGTTGGACACCAGCTGGCATTAAAAAACAAAACCACGCTACCATTTTCAGCATTGGCTAAAAGGTTTGAGGAATAATCTGTATAAATCCCGGGTTTAGTGGAATCGGTATCTTGGGCTGTTTTGGAACTTGTTGTTTCGGTGCTGATTTCGGAACTGTTGGTAGCTGATGTATCTTTAGCAAATTCACTTATTTCTTGTAGTGTGTTTAAACCACTGGCTTTTTTGAGTTGATTTCCGTCTTTATCTACTTTTACAAAAGTATGCTGGGTAGTCACTCCATATTTTTGTTTCAAGGCTGTTTCTTTGTCATAATCCGTACTTAGAATTGTTAAATTCCCAGGAATATTATCCAGATTGGAATTGATATCTCTGACTGTAGATTGGCAACTTGGACACCAGCTGGCGTTAAAAAACAAAACCACGCTACCCTTTTCAGCGTTGGCTAAAAGATTTGAGGAATAGTCTGTAAAAGTTCCAGAATTAGTTGAGTTATTTTTTGCTAAACTACTTGAAGAATTTTGAGCATCAGCCGAATCTTTGCTGTTATTGTAAGCTAAAATTCCAACTATCGAAATTGCAATTACCACAACAACTCCTACAAAAGCGTAAATATTATTGTTGGATTTGGGAGGTGTATTTTGCATAAAAGTGTGAATACTTTAAAAGGTAAAAATCATTATTAAATTTAATCACTCCTTTGTCAAACCCTAGGGGGGTTACTCTTATAAAATACCTATTTAAAAACAAATACATACTTGACATCTCAAATATTCTATATTATTTTAAACTAAAAGTCGTATGTTATTCTCCTCCAAAAAACCCAAATCAGTAGGCAAACATTTTATTCTGCAAGACAAAGAAAAAGAAATGATGGTCAGAAATATCAACAAAATTATTGGTCAGCTTGAAACCATCAAAAAAGATGTCATGACAGATAATGCCTGTGACGAATCTCTCACCCAAATCCTAGCCATCAAAGGGGGTGTAGAAAAAGTTGGTCGAGAACTTGTAGGAAAAGGTATTTTGGAGTGTCTAAGTGATTATTCCAACCAAGAGCTTGAGCTAATCATCAAAAATCTGTTTAAGCTGACTTAGAATTAAATGTTGAAAATATAAATCTGGAACTACAAAAAATTGTTATAAGGAGTCTTTGCTTTTAACTAGAGATAAAAACTGATTTAAATTCAGCAACCATTTCTGCTGTTCTTGGTTATAAGTGCCAAAAATTTGTTGTGGAACTACCAACTGTAAATTACTAGCTTTCATTTCTTCCGTTTGGTTCGAACTTATTGACGGCTCTAAAGTAAATAAATGCTTTTCTTTAATTTTATTAGCCTCTGACAAAACCTGCCTCCATCTGTCTTTACAAGTAGATTTTGCTCCAAGCATTGTAAGCAAGGATTCATCAAAATTTTGATCGTGATATGATTCTATATTTGGAAAAATAAAATCGGGTTTTTTGCGTTTTTCTGTCTGTTTTTCTCTAGAAAAATTGATTTTGTTATCTATAAAGACTTCTTCTAAATGATTTTCTAAAGCTTGTCCTGCCCTTGATTTTCTTGTGTTTTGAACGCTCAAAGAAAATGAGAAAAAACTATCGATATCAACAACTCCATTTGTATCAAAAATTTTGTCTTTAATCTTCTTGTTTATCAGATACCTTTCAAAAGTCCTAAATAAAATTTCCTCTCTTTCCATCCAATCAAATAAGGCTTGATCAGGGTTTTCTATTGCTGAGACCTCAGGCATGGTCGATCTAGCAAATTCAGAAAATATAGTAGTTGATGGTAGTTTTTCTTCTCCGAATTTTGAAATAATTAAATCAAGGTAATTTTCATTTGTTTCTTTAATGACTATTCCCAACTCAGAAAGTATAAACCTAGAAGTAAAATTAAGCTTTGAATCTGACTGACTATTGCCTTCAATATCTCTATATAAAAATTTATTTAAATCACTCTCTTCAATTCCGAATAACCATAAAATTTGATTTTCTATGGTTGAACCTCCCTCGACAGCTAAAACTAATATATCTCCATCAATTTTTTTGCCAATTAAAAGCAAGTCTCCTTCAGAAAATTTTTTTGAAACATCGCTTGAAGTATAAAACAATCTATGTTCACTTCTTGTTGTGTGATTTACCCTTGAATCGTACCAAGTAACACTTCCATCAGTGGATTCAAAATCTCCTTCGTCATTGGTTAAATATAAAAATTGAGCTTTGTATTTTATTTTATTTGTCGTCCTACCAAAAAGTTTGATTAGCTCCTTACTTCCATTAAATTCGTGTTGATTAGAAACTTTAGGGTCTGCTTCAACTTGGCTAAGTCTTTTGACTGCTACTCCTTCAAAATATGATGATAAAAAACCTTTTTTCATACTAAGCTTTGATTGTTTTTGCTGTTAATTTCTTTACTTCTTTTTTATTTTTATTTTCAACTGCTGAATTTATCCAAAGTTTCATGTATTTAGCCACTGCCTCCATAGCTGGAACAACAACAGAATTGCCAAATTGTTTATAGGCTTGAGTGTCTGAAACGGGTATTTTCATTGGCTTTTCTCCTATTTTATCAAAGCCCATCAATCTTGCACATTCTCTGGGTGTTAATTTTCTAGGTCGTTTGTTTTTTTGAGCTATCAGAATCTCTGATCCGTCTTTGTAATATCTAGCTGACAAAGTTCTTGAAGTGTCATCTTTTGTATTTAAACCAAAACCAAAACCATTACCCTTAGCCCTTTGTCTTTCGGCGTAGTTTTGCAAATACTTCCAAAGCTTATCTGACAAAGTGTATTTACTATTTACTTTAGCTTTTTTACCTTCTGTATAAGGTTCTTCTGATATTTCTAAGCCATTTTCGGGGTGTAAAATAGATCCTAATTTAGGAGCTAACTCTTCTTGTGGGAGTTCCATATTATTAATATCAAAATCATTCTTTTTTTTGAAGCCAACGATGTAAATTCTTTGTCTATTCTGGGGAACCCAAAGCTTTCCATTAATTACACGCCAAGTTACATGATAACCTAATTCATCACGAAGAGTTTTTAAAATAGTTTTAAAAGTTTTACCTTTATCATGACTTACTAAATTTTTTACATTTTCCAATAAAAAAGCTTCTGGTTTATGATAGGCAATTATTCTTGCCACATCAAAAAATAATGTTCCTTGAGTACTACATAGAAAACCATGCGGCGAACCTAAAGAATTTCTTTTAGAGACGCCTGCAATAGAAAAAGGTTGACAAGGGAAGCCTGCCAATAAAACATTGTGCTTGGGTATTTTATCCTCTGGTATAAGAGTAATATCTCCGGCTATTTCATGATCACAATCGAAATTTGCTTTGTATGTTTTTTGACAAGCTAAATCCCATTCACTGGTAAAAACACACTTACCCCCAATGGATTCAAAAGCTTTTCTAATTCCTCCAATGCCTGCAAATAAATCTATAAAGGTGAATTCAGCCTTAGCATTTTTATAGTTTTCAATTGCTTGTTTTTCTAACCAGTCATAAATTATCTTTTTTGGTTCTGTTTCTCCAACCTCCCACCTTTTAACCATTCTCTCAGAATAGCCAGTAAGTTTAGCTATTTCACAAGTGTCCAGCTTAGCTCTATCTTTTAAATTTTTAAATTTTGTTGATTGCATAATAGACATTGCCTACTACTGGGTAATATTTGGACATTTTGTCAATTCTTACTTTATATTTACTCCCCTCCCCTTGACCCTTTTTCACCTTTCATGCTCACTCCAAAAGATGACCGAATATCCAAAATATTTTTTGCAAACCAAAGAGTGGGGACAGTTTTGGCTGGAGGCTAACCCTAGCGACCACCGTTTTTTTTCTATAAAAATTGATGAAAAATTAGAAGTCTGGATTTATGAATATCCTTGGCAACTTGGAGCAAAGTTTTGGTATATTCCAAGGCTAGATTTGGGGCAAAAATACCGAGAAAATTTACTCAAAATAATCGACGAGGCCAAAAAATCAAATATAATATTTATCAAAACTGACTTTGATGACAATTGGTTGGCAACTCAAAATCTTCAAAACAACCCTGATTTAATAAACTTTTTGGGAAAACAAAAATTACAAATTCCATTTAACTTAAGCCAGAAAAAACTACAATTCAACCAAACTCCAGTGTTAGATTTAGGTGATATTTTAGAAAATTCTGAAACCTTTGTGAGGAGCGAATTTGAAAAACCGCCGATAGAAAAGTTGGCTGAGTTTTACCAAAATACCCAATCTTTTTGGGCAAACACCAACCAAAATGTACGCCGCTACACCAAAAAATCTCTAACTCAAGGCTGGCAAATTTCTACCGTCAAAAACGACCAAACCTTCCAGGACTTCCTAAAAATCTATAATCAAACCAAAGACCGCCAAAACTTTGCAATTCAAACCACCAAATACCTTAAA
>Ga0207418_100069_pt1 | contig 27202 bp, 25 predicted proteins | sample LakMenEpi05Aug08_FD_150669 | JGI IMG/M metagenome (GOLD analysis project Ga0207418, IMG submission 150669) | Freshwater microbial communities from Lake Mendota, WI - 05AUG2008 deep hole epilimnion (SPAdes) | ecosystem: Environmental > Aquatic > Freshwater > Lake > Epilimnion/Euphotic zone ...
CTTCAGAACTTTGAAAATGTGGAGGTAGCTGTTTTTTTGGATCTTTTTTCTCGTGTTATGACGTGTAGATGATATTACTTTTTAGGGTGCTTTCCATCATAAAATGTAAATTGTTTAAAGTTTGCTTTAACAAACTTCATAGCACAAAAATACCCTCTAGGCAACACCTTTTCAAAGCTAATTTATCACCTTCAACCTAGCTCTTTATTTTCAATCATAGTGCTAATCACAAAGCCTTTTTCATAAATTTCTGAGGTCAGCTTGAAGTACCCGTGAGACACTCTGATTAGCCTAGCAACTGAGTTGTTAAAATAGCTTGCCATTTTGCGAATTTGTCTGTTTCGGCCTTCTGTAAGGGTAAAATTGTACCAATAACAATTCCTTTGCAGGTTGAGATAGGCATGTTTTTTGGTGTCAGCCGGGGTGATTTTTACGGGATTTAAAAGATAATCTTCGATTTCAATTTCACCAGCACCTGAAATTTCGATTTGCTCGTCGGTTAGAGGGTAATTTAGCCCCACCAAATAGGATTTTTGGGTCTTAAATTTTGGGTGAGTAAGCGACAAAATCAAATGTCCATTTTGCGACAAAACCAAAAGCCCCTCACTCATAAAGTCCAATCTGCCGGCGGATTTGTAGTTCTGAAATTCATCGGGAATAAGGTCATAAATGGTTTTTCTACTCTCTGGATCATCACGGGTAGTCATGATTTTGTGAGGTTTGTAAAGCAACAAAACCTTAGATTGATCGGTATTCTGGCTGATATTTTTCCAGTTTTTCCCTTCCAGCACTTCTACTTTATCAAGCTCTCCAACCTTGGTACCAAGTACGGCAATTTCGTCATTGACTTTGACTTCTTTGTAACTGATTAGGGTATCAGCTTTTCGCCTAGAAATTCCTGTGTGTTTGGCGATATACTGATTTAGACGCATAACACTAAGGACAACCTGAAGATGTTTAAATGTCAACAAATTTATAGAATTTTATACCTTAAATTTAAGAGCCTCTTTGAATACTTTTTGAAATCTCAAATTTAGCCTAAAAAATTTCAAAACTCGTATCTCAAATAATTTGTTCTATTGCTTTTTGACTAAAGCCACTTCTTTGCCCAAAAAATTGGATATGAGTGACCAAAGTAAAATTCAAGATTTGATTATAGCCGACTTTGAAGAGTATGAGACTTGGGAAGAAAAGTACGAAAGACTGATCGAAATCGCCTTGGAAACCCGAAAACTCGACCCAAAAGACAAAACCGATCCAAACAAAATTGAGGGTTGTAGCTCCAGAGCTTGGCTGGTTAGTAACTTTGAAAATGGAAAACTGTACTTCAAAGCCGATAGCGATTCGTTGATTGTAAAAGGTTTGGCAAGTTTGATAGTGCGGGTTTATTCTGGCTTGGCACCAGCTGAGATTGTGAATTTAGAGCCATCTTTTGTCTCAAAAATCGGTTTTCAAAAACACCTTTCAGCCAATAGAATCAGTGGACTTTCGGCTCTTTTGGGGCAAATCAAAAAAATTGCCGCTAGCTTTACATAAAACACCAAATCTAAAATAAATTTAAGTAGATGAAAGTAAAAGCAATAGTCCAAAAAGGTGAACAACGAGGCAGAACTTTGGGTTTTCCAACTGCCAACCTAAAAGTAGATATTCCTAAATTGCACCTAAAAGAAGGGATTTATACCTCCAAAGCCTTTTTTGCAGGTAAGGTTTATAAAGCCAGTACTTATATTGGTCCGTCCTCAACCTTTGGCAAAAGTGAAGTTTTGTTTGAGGTTTATATTCACGATTTTGACGCTCAAATATACCACAAAGAGCTAGAAGTGGAAATTTTGGATTTTCTCAGACCTCCCAAAAAATTTGATAAAATTCAGGATTTGCTAGATCAAATCGCCAAAGATGTGGCCGATACCGAAAAAAAAGTCAAACTCTAAGAATTTTTGAGGCTAAATTTGAGATTGAAAAAAATATTAAACAGGTTCTAAGTCAATTTTAAAGATCAAAAAGTCCAAGCTTCATGTCTATCTTTGGTGGGGATTGGCTAGATATTTCTATTCTCACACTCATTTCACCAACCACCTCAGACATACCCCGTCTGCTATCGCAGCCACCCCTTTCAAAGAAAGGGGAATTCTAAGCCTAGTTTAATACCCCCTATGATTAGTGAAATTGATATAAATTCTCAAGTCAGCTAAACAACTAGAACCTAACACTTTGGTTTTAGACAGTTATAATTTTCTTATTATAAAATATAAAAAACCCCTAATGTCCTACAATTTTGATTATCCGATTGTCCGCACAAAACGAAAAACTTTAGCCATCGTGGTCGATAGTAGTAGCAATGTGACCATAAAAGCTCCGCTTAGGGTGAGCTTGACTCAAATCAACCAGTTTGTATCTCAAAAACAAGCCTGGATACTCAAAACAATAGCCAAACAACAATCCAAAAAACCTCAACTTCCTACTAAGCTAAATTGGTTTGCTAATCCAGATTTGGAGTCTGATTCAGACCTAATTTTGGACAAAAAAACCATGCAACTGGCCAAAGACAAACTACAAGAATATATCGTGCCAAATCTCCAAAAATATGCCCAAAAAATGGAGCTTTATGGTCTAAAAATCAACCTTCAACTCAAAAAATACAAAGCCAAATGGGGTTCTTGTAGCTATACTCATGCACGATTTGGAATGGTCAAAAAACTACCCCAAAAAGTGATCCTCAAATTCAACACAATTTTGGCTTTTGTTCCTCCAGCAGTGATCGATTATGTGCTTGTGCATGAGCTTTGTCATATTTTTGAGCCAAATCATTCCACTCGATTTTGGGCATTGGTGGCAAAATTTTATCCAGATCACAAAACTGCTAGAAAATACCTAAAAGAATTTAATTTAAGGGATTTGTAAATCCTAAACTATCTCAAGACATCAAAAACCAGCCCGATTAAGGCTGGCAATTGTAGTTTTTGGCTATATATTTTGGTTTAGAACCTAGTTATAACTTAGTCATTTAAATTTAGAATGTTGGAGAGTTTGAATAGGCTTTTAAAACTACCTTCCCATTCCACCTTTTCTGCCCATTTTACCTCCTTTCATACCTCCCATCATAAAACCATCTTCTTGACCTGGTAAAGATCCATCGGTTTTGTAAGCCTCTACAAGCTCATCAAATCTAGCCTGTAATTGCTCGTCGCTAAGCTCAGGTTTATCAACTCCTTTGGCTGTTTCAACTTCGTTTCTGCGAGTTTGTTCCAAAGCTTTAAACCCTTCAAAATCATTGTTTTTGATAGTTTCAGCTAGTTTGGTAGCAAATTCTTGTTTGGTTTTGTAATTGGCTACAAGTTTATCAAATTCTTCTTGAGAGTTGATTTTTTGGAGCATTTTTTCATTTGCACTGGTCTTAAAGGCTTCGTAGTCGTTGTTTTTGACTGCTTCTTGGACAGCTTTCATTTCGCTTTGACGAGTTGCCATCTGATCCAATTCTTCTTGAGTTGTGCTGTTGACCTTCTCCAGCTCAAGGTCAGATTTTTCTTTTATCAGCTCTGTTTTAGCAGTTTTGTAGGCATTTAGGTCTTTGTTTTCAATGGCAGATTGCACATTTTTAACTTCTTGTTGAAGGGTAGGGCTACCTGAAGCCATAGCGGTAATACCTCCCATGCCGCCCGCAAAAGCGATAGTTCCAGCAAAAATTTTGGTAGAAAGTGATGTAAAAATAGACATAAATATAAGTGTTGTTTTATTTAAAATATAAAAAAATTGTTGAAGTTATCTAACGGATCCGAGTTAGTCTTCAGTAGTATTACACCAAGTCCGCAAAAATGTGACACCCTAAAATTTCTTAGAACCTGTTTAATATTTATTTTAATTTCAATTTAACCTCAAAAACCACAACCCTCACCTAAAACTTACTACAGTACTCCAAAAATTCCTGCAAAGCCTTAGCTACGCTTTCGGGTCCAATTTGGTCAGATTTCGGGTCTTCCAAAAAAATTATTTTGCTAGGTTTTTTGGTTGATTTAAGAGATTTTGCGGTGTATAAATTTTTGTATAATGGTTCAAACGAGTACTCTTTTTGAAGTTCTTGGTACAGTTCAGAATTATTTTTTGTGCCAACCAAAATAAAAAAATCTACCAGCTTGCAAGTCGCCAAACTTATATCGTTACCGCTATCTCCAGCTGCTATGCGAAAAATCTGCTTGCCCTCTAAAAACCTGTCAGTAATTTCTTTTTCTCTATACACACAATCAGCTTTGTTTCGAGCCACCAGATCCAGACAATATCTATCAGTGTCACGATTTTGATTGGAGTTGTGACCAAATTCTTGGCACAAGTTTGTCTTTACCAAAAAGTCCAGAGACTTTAAAACTTTTGCCACTTCAAGTTGAATTTTATTTATAATTTTGGATTTTGATGCCAGCTCTGTGTGCGGAATATCAAACAGCAAATTGGCCATGTATTTAAACGGTTGGACAAAAGATTTTTGGTGGTCAGAGTTTTGATACCTAAGTCTATAAACCTTAAATTTATCAAACAAAGGGGTAATCTTGGAAAGTAAAAGGCTTTTATCAAAATTTTTGATCTGGTATAAATATTCCCAGTCTTGCTTGGGTTTTTGGGCTTGTGTGTACAAAAAGTTGCTCACCCCAACATTACAAGAAGCGGCAGCGAGTTTGATAGGATTCTCCCGAAAATCAGCCTCTACAGCCTCAAAACTATCACCCGAAATTACCCAGATTGGAATATGCTTTTGCTGGGCAATTTGTGCCAATTTTAGACTAGCTGAATGATTAGATTTGCCGTCAGTTTTTTTGATAGCAGTGTTATCTTTATCCAAAAACAAAATCAGTCGAGATTCTTTTTTGTTGATTTTAATTGGTTTTTGCAGGTTAAGGCATTTCAAAAGCTCCGAATCCTCATAAAATCCTAGTTCACTTTCTCCAAGTTTTGGATTTTGCAAAAAAACCTGGTCTCGGATTTTCAATTTTTTGGCTTCTTTTAGCCAGTTTTGGTATTTCCCCCAAGTGTTTTGATTTGGCCAAAGTTTGTCTCTAAACTCCCAATAAAAATAAGCCTTCACTAAATTATTGATTTTGGTTACCTGTCTTTTTTGGTTACCATCAAAATAAATTTGAGGCGGTTTGGGCTGAAGTTTAGACTGAATTTTGAGGGGTTTTTGTACAAATTCTTGGGTCAATTTGTGATTTTGGGCAGTTTCGATCCAGTTATAATCTTGAACAACTTTTTTTTGCTTTAGTTTCAAATCTTTATCTCGATATGTTTTTTTAATGGCCTTGGCTAGGTCGATTGGGTTTTTTGGGTCAAAAAGATAGATAGACTGATTTGCCTGAAAAACTTTGCTGGCGTTGTATTTGTTGCTCAAAGCAATTGTCACCCCGCAGGCGGAATTTTCGAGGGCAGTCAAACCCCACGGCTCCCACAAAGACGCTCCCACACAAATAAAATCATTGTTTTGGTTTTTTTCTCCCATAACTTGGGCAATTGCTGCCATTTTAAATTGATCTGGACGCTCCAAAAACACAACTTTATCTTTGAGTTTGGTGATATTTTGCCCATAAAAATCTCTAATTTTGTGTGCCAATGTCAAACCACCTTCAAATTTATCCACAAATTTTTGAGTATTCAAAATGTCCTGAAAAAGAATCAGATTAAAATTTTGATTTAGATAATCCTGACTACAAAAAGCTTTTAAAAGACAAAGCCAACCTTTGCGATCAACTTCTGACTGACTATCAAACCTTCCCATCTGATACAAAACCGGCTTGGAAGGGTTGCCAAATTTGCCTAAAGTTGCCTCCAAAAAATCTCTAGTTTGTGGGATAATTTGCTCGATATCTGGGTTTCGTGAAAGTGGCGGAGTGTTTTGGCGGTCATAAAAAATATGATTTTGAATTCCCGGAGATTGCACCAATACTTTTTGAAACTCTGGCAGACTTGCGGTTTTCCACCCATAAAAGCCTTTTTGATGGTCTTTTTTTTCAATTTCAGAACTGACCATGCTGATCTCAAGCAGCCTTTCTGAAGCTAATCTAAGACCAAAACAGGTTTTGGTGTCGTCTATGATTGTGGTTATAATTTGTTTTGTTTGTTCAAAACTCAAAGTTTTTTGGTGACCCAATTTTTGGTTTATTTCGTGCATCGCTTTAGGTAGTCCAAGGCTGTGACTTTGCCCTACAAAAACCACCAAATCTTGTTTTATGCCCTGTTTTTGCATCTCAACTTTCAAAAACTGACTGAGATAACCTCCGTACGAATACGGCAACCTGACCAAAAACGGAATCTTTTTTTGGGATACCCAGGATTTCACAATTTTGCTTGCTACTTTGGGTAAAAATTTATAAAACAGATTTTGAGAATTTCGCACTTCTTGTTTGTCAAAGTGGTGAGACTGGTTTTTTTGTAGGGTCAGGCGAGTAATTTTGACAGCAAAAGTCTGGACTTGATTTATAGGCTCAAAACCAAGACTCAACTTTTCGGTTTTTGGATCAAAAAAATCTCTAAAAATCTCTTTGTAAGGATACTCAAAATCTTTTTGGAAGGGGGCTTTTTGACTGATAATTTCGACCTGATAATTGCTTTTTGGACTAGCTAACAGTAGCGACAAACCTTGTGCCAAACCAGTCTCAAAGGTGATTTGCCCACCAAGATCCGTTCTACCTTCAGAGTTATTCCCGAGGACCTTTTTGACATGACTCCCATACACCCCCATCAAATCGATAGTACAAATTTTGTCTGGAGACGGATAGACTTTTTTTAGCTGTGGGAACTCCTCTAGGATTGCCAATATTTTTTGGGCATAAAAAGATCTTTTAGTTTGGTTTTGGTGGAATTTTTGAAACAAAATCTGCAATTCCACGGTCTGATCAGAGTTCATTTGAGCCAATTTTTAGCCATAAAATAAATTTAAAAAACCTTATTTATTCAAACAAAAAAGCAGTTTCTGGGCTGAGATAAGTCATTTTTCGCATACCAACTATTACACCAAAATCATTTTCTTTATAAAAATTTATACCAAAATCGTTTTTGGAAGTAAGTGCCATAATTTCTTTGATTTCGAGGGTTTTTAGGTGAGCTTTCAGGGCGTCCATAAGCATAGTGCCAATACCATTTCTTCGGGTTTCTGGGAATACAAAAAAATCTCTAAGATTAAAATAATCAATTGCATAATCTGGTTCGATATTTCCAGCAAGTCCTCCTACCACCATATCTTGTGAGATTGCCATCATTCCCACAAAAGAAGGTGAGTCAAAGCTAAATTTTAGCCTCCTCAAGGCCTCCTCATCGTTCCAATCACCAAAACAAGGCTCGGCGTTGTAGGCATCTGCAAGGGTTTGGGCAGATTTTTTGAGGTCATCAAGGGTTGCAATAGGCTTGATTTGAATATCATCTAGGGTCATATTTGTAGCAAAAATTAGTACAAACCAATCTGCATACAAGACTTAATTTTGTCCAGACCAAGTTTATTAAAATCTGTTTAAGGATTTATTTACAATCTCAAATTTAGTCTCAAAAATTCCAAAACTCACACCTTAAAATCAAGCTTTTACTAATTTTCGGGTTCAGACAGTTGGAATTTTCTCATTTTAAATTTGAGATATACTAGAATATTAAACAGGTTTTAAATATACAGTTTTGTTTTGACAATTAAGCCAACTACAAACAAACTGACTAAATGCTTGAGCTACCAAAAACCCTCCAAAAACTAAATTTTCCCCACTTCAAAAACACTTTGTACTCGGCTGGACACCCCAGATACACCTCAAATTTTAGCAGAGACTCTTTGATTGCTGGACTTTTGTTTGAAGATCCAGATTTTTTGCAAAACCAGCTACAATTTTGTGCCTCCCAGCAAGGTCAAAAAAGTGACCCTTATACAGGCGAAGAATATGGCAAAATCCACCATGAAATCCCCGAAATTGCCATTCGTGGGTACACCACTAGGTATGCGGCTTGCGACACCACAGCTTTGTTTGTGCTAGGTCACCAAAAATATATTCAACTAACAGGCGACAAAAGCCTATTTGAAGCTCAAAAAGGAAATATTCTGGCGGCTCAGATGTATATCCAAAATCACATCAAAGACGGTTATTTTATAGAGTCTCCAAGTTTTTCGGGTAGTCAAAAATTTGCTTTAAAAGTAACCTACTGGAAGGATTCAGACCTTGTTGACAGACCCAACAACGAGCCAGTTTATCCGATTTGTTACACCTTAATTCAGGCTCAAAACCTAGCAGCTATCAAATTTTTGGCAAAAGAATTTCAAAACCCTCACCTTGTCCAAACCGCTGACCGCATGCTAAAAGTCCTGCAAGAAGATTTGTTTGATCCTGACATCAAAGATTTCTGTATAGCCAAAGATGAGATGGGTTTGATTTTTTCAAAAAGTAGCGACTCCTTGCATATTCTTTATTATCTGGAAAAAGGTGACCTCAAAAAAGAGCATATTTCGGGTATTTTGGAGGCAGCCAAAGAGCTACAAACCAAAGTCGGCTACCGAACCATGATCGAAACTGAAAAAACGGTGGAAGAATATCACTCCAAGACTGTTTGGCCGTTTGAACAAGCCATCATACACGCAGGTGGGCTAAAATTTGATCTACCAGAGATTACCCAAACCGCCATACTCTGCTATCATGAGCTAGAAGAAGATGACAGTGAGCTGTTTATAATTCATCAAAATGGTCATTTTACCAAAGGTGGCAACCCTTTTCAGCTCTGGACAGTGGCAGCCAAGGTCTATTTTCAAAAGTTTTTGAATTCAGTTCGGGCAAATTCTTAAACACAAACCTTTAAAATTTTTTCAACCTTATAGAACCTGTTTAATATTTATTCCAATCTCAAATTTAGTCTCAAAAATTCCAAAACTCACATCTTAAAATTATAATTTCCTTTCTTTTTTGTTCAAACAGTTGTAATTTTTTCATCTTAAATCTGAGATTTTGTGGAATCTTAGACAGGTTCTTATACTAAATATCCACCAAATAATGTACACCATCAACGGTTTTGACGGTTTTTGTGTATTCAGGGAATTCTTCGTTTTTGACAATTTGTGTAAATTTTCGGATTAGTAAATCCGTTTGAGTGATTGATAGTTTTGGTGACAAATACACAGCCAATTGTAGCTCCTTCAACATTTTAAGCAGGTTTTGCATGGCTTGTTTACGTAGCTGATAAGGACTTTTTCTTTTGCGTAAAGATTTGTTTTTGGGAATACCTTTTGGCATAGTCTATTTTTGGCATTGAAACTATAAGTTATCTAACCTAGAATTTTTTTTAAAGGTTGTCAAACCAAAACACTACACTGTAATTTTTTTGTATATGAATTTCATGAAAAACAGCCATATTGCTCGTAAATACGGCGTAACTCCCACTACAGTTAGTAACTGGATAGAATCAGCAAAACAAAAACGAAACCAACTCCAATTGCACTACACAGGCAAAAAATATTATATTTTAGACAACGAAAATAATCAATTTGTAATTCAAGATCTTATCATAAAGGGTCAAAAGCATAAAAGCAAAGACTCTTTCAAAACTATTCACCCAACTGCCAAGTTTTACGATACTTTTTCCAACATTCAGCTTGGTGAAATTATTACAAATCTTGAGATAAATAGAGAAATATCCCACAAATATACTTACTTTAACGAAGGTGCAGAGATTTGGAAATCATATGCAGATAGGTCTTTTGACGAAAATTTAACCAACACCGTCACAAATACAGATGAAATACTAAACACTGATTTGGAGTATTACCTAAAACAAGCCAAACAAGGTCAAAAAGTAAATATAATAGATATCGGAGTAGGTGACGCTACTACCGTAAAAAGATTTGTAGAAAAAATCTATAAGGCAGGCAAACTAAACAAATATATTGCTGTAGATATAAGCCCAGAAATGCTTGAAATAGCCAAAAAGAATGTTTTGAGTTGGTTTGGAGAGGATTTTCCATTTGCTACAGCTGTCAAAGATATAACCAGAGATTCTATAGATGACCTATTATTTTTTGACTCAGAATACAACAAAAATCTAATTCTTTTTGTAGGAAGTACAATTGAAAACGAAAGAAACCAGCTAAAAATATTGTTAAATATTCAGAATAGTTTGAGTAAAGATGATCTTTTTTTGGTAGGGCATACCCTAGATTCAAATAAAGCTAAGATGTATTTTGACTATACTTCAGAAAAAAATGAATTGGCTAATATAGATAAAGAGAATAAAAGCGAGCCAGATGATGTTGTTATTAATATTATTGGTCCAACTTTTTCATGGTTAGGTTTTTCTTATAGTGATTTTGATGTTGAGCTGGACTATGATACAGTTGAAAACTGTCGAACCTCTGGTTTAGTTATGAAATCTGATACAGATATAGAATTTAAACAAGGTAATTTCTATCGATTAGTCTCTTTTCGAAAAGGTGAAAAAATAATTACTTGGAGGCACCATCACCATTCACTTATAGAGGTTTTAACAACCCTTGAAAAAGCTGACTTTGTAATAAATCGGGTTAGTATTTCTGATGATATGTTCAACACCATAATAACCTGCAAACGCAAATAACCTTTTGATTTGTTCCAGCTATTCCTCCACAAATATTTGACAAAAATCAAGATTCTTCTCTATTATTTATCTTAGAATTCATTGTGGGATCGTAGCTCATTTGGTTAGAGCGCCGCCCTGTCACGGCGGAGGTAGCGGGTTCGAATCCCGTCGGTCCCGCCACAATTTTGGAATTTAAATAGATCAAAACTTAAATAAAAAATCACCTTCAAAAATATTTTTATCCTCACAAAAACTGATAATCGTTAGTTTAATTCAGATGACTTGTTAAGACTTCTTAATTTTAGCTTCTGCAAAGTTTAATTTTGGTTTTATACTAAAAACCTTGAATTTGGTAAGTTTTTATACCCTAAATCCAGTTAAAGGGATTTTTTATTTAGATTTGAAAGTTGAATTAAATTTTTCATCTTCAGCCTGAAGCATTTAGAAATTTCACACACGTTCTAAGTTTTACTTTAATCCTAAAACAAACCTTTAAACAGAAATATAACTAGATTTAAACTTGCTTATAAAGCTGATAAAATAAATGATTATCTCAATTTTTGACCAGGTATACCTAGCAACATCTTTGACAAGTAGCCAATTTTAAGTCTTGCTTGCCAAAGCAACGATTAACCAACCAAAAGTTATTGAAAGCTAAATTATAATAAGATTAGAACCTAAGTAACCTTTATGAGAATAGCAGTTGTATCCAGTGCATACATACCTGTTCCACCACCCAAATACGGCGGCACAGAGCAAGTCATCTACAATCTAGTAAAAGGATTGAAAGAAGCTGGTCACGAACCGATTTTGTTTGCTCCGGCAGATTCTCAGGTTGATTGTGAGATCATTCCAATAGCCGAAAAATCAACTTATTTTGGACTCACCGACGAAGAAAAACTTTTTATTCAACAAAAACAAACCGAAGCAAAGCTAAAAACCAAAGAACTTTTGAGAGAAAATGTAGATAAATTTGATATTATTCACTCTCACGGATTTGATTTGATCGACTTTCAGGATATTCCAAACCTTACCACCATTCACGGTGCCATAAACTTTTTGAACCTAGAATCCTTTGAAAAAAGAAAACACCTTTATTTTGTTTCGATATCAAAAAACCAACAGGACTCTTTCCCCAGCCTTCAATATGCCGGAGTAGCCTATAATGGACTAGATTATTCACCTTTTCCCGTGGTTACAGAGCCAGAAGATTATTTATGTTTTTTGGGTAGATTTGATAGAGAAAAAAGCCCTCATTTGGCTATTCAACTGGCTATAAAGATGAATATTAAGATAAAATTGGCAGGCAAGGTGGATTTTCAGGGTAGGGAGTATTTTGAGAATGAAATCAAGCCATTTTTAGAGCATCCTTTGGTTGAGTTTTTGGGTGAACTTGGACTACAAGACAAGATTGAATTGGTCTCAAAAGCCAGATGTAACCTTCATCCAACAAGTTTTCGTGAGCCTTTTGGTTTGAGCGTTTTGGAGGCAGCTTATTGTGGAACTCCCACGGCTGCTATTGCTAGAGGTGCCATGCCAGAGCTGATTGAGAAGGGTCGCACAGGTGTCTTGGTGGAGGATATGGTGGAGGCGTATCACCATATGCAAGAAGTGTTTGAAATGGACAGAAATTATATCGCTCAAAGGGCTAGATCTCTCTTTAATTACACAAGTATGACCAAACAATATTTGGTGGCTTATCAAAAAGTGATCGAGGTTTTTCACACCAAAAAAGAACAGGAAAATATTATACGAAGTCTTTTAAACAACGCAAAATCTCAAATCGAACAGGTTTGGGGAGGGGATATAAAAGCACATTAGAACAAGACTTGGTATTTTCTTAATTACTTCTAATTTAGTCTCAAAAAGCACAAACGAATATTCTAAATAGATTATTAGTTTAGTTCAGAAACTTTTTGATAATTGCTTTTTTGAGGTTTTCTGGCTTAGTTAGATATTGATCAAAATCTTTGATATTATTGTGTTTGATGTGGAGCTGACCTTCACCGACATTTCCACGGTGTTGTTTATCATTAAAATAACGATTTTGTTTTATTTCTTTACCAGACAAAACCCAAAGTTGAATTTGATCAACCCAAACTGCAATCCAGACAAAAACATCCGCCAAATCAGGTTTCATTTGTTGAAAATTCATATCAAATTTTTTGTGTGTTTTGCTATCCAGTGCCTTTGTGAAAGCATCACCATCAGTTTGATATTCTGTAGCTCTACTAGCCTTGACTTCAACTTTTATAAATTTGTTGTTATAGGGTAAAAGCAAATCATATTCACCGCTAAAACTAAGATCGTGTGTGTTGCTGGGTAAGATAAAATCACTGTCCAAAGATTTGATAAAACCTTGACCCCACTTTTCACCAAATTGCCTAGGTGGAATACTAAAAAGGTGTAAGTAAGTATTTTGAGAAATATAATCTTGGCGAATTTTTTTGTAGTCCTGCAAACTTTTATCCCAACTATCAAGAGTATCAATAATTTGAATTTCAAAATCATCTAGTAAATACCCTATTTCTTTTAGATGAGTCATAAATAATAATCAACTTTTATTCAAAAATTTCCATTTGCCTACTAACAGCACAAAGCAACTCTATTTCCAATTTACCCAAGCCTTTTTTAATATGAGCAGAAAAACCAGTATTTGCTACTATCATTTTATCAAACTTTATATCAGAAGTTAACATACTTTCGTAGTGATATAAATCTCTAATTCTGGCTAAACCTTTTTCAAAAGGAGTGCTGTCTTTCCAAACTCTGACTTCCAACGGTTCTGGTAATTCCATAAAAACATAAAACTTACCCCAGTAAGGTAACATTTGTTCAAAATCAAGCAAAAAAATATCCGAATTTAAATGCTTTTCAATCTGGTTTTGCAAATTTTCAAATCTCTCATCAATCAAATCTGCAAGCTTTCTTAAACCATCTCTCTTGTCCTTAAAATCTATCTTATCTACCAAATCAGCGTACAAAAAAGTTGTGTGTCTGACAAAATTTAGATACAAACCCTGTGCCCACATTTTACCACCTAATAAAATTTGAAATGCTGAACTTGGAAATGACATCTGTTCAAGCTGCTCATCTTTTAATATTTTGATAAGTTTTCTTATCCTCACTGAGGCATGTCTGAACCAGTTTTTTTGATAATAGATATAACCAAGAGCTTCTTTCAAACAGTCTTCTTGGATATAAAAATCCGCATCATTTCTGTAGTATTGAATTAAATTCAAGACACCTTGTGAATACGGCGTAGTCCAAGTTAATGGTAGATAACTCGAAGTTTCAAGGCAAATTTTAAATTTTTTAGACATAATTTTTTAATACAATATTTTTCCTAAAAGGTCTCGCCATATTCCAACCTGCAAAATGGCAAAATTTTTGCCTGAAGTTCTGGGTTGTTATCTATTCTTGTTATTTGCTCTGTCATAATTCACCCAAACCAAGTAACAAAAAAAACCGATGGTCAAGAAATCTTGCTAAGATAAAATAAAAATAGGCTATTTCTAATTTAGTCTCAAAAAGCACAAATACTGACAGCCAAAATCACCACTTGGTTACTTTTTATTTAGGAAGTTGTTTTCTCATATTTATATTCAGCATTGAATAACCCAGATTTTAATTTGCCAAAAATTCAAAATAAATCGGATAAATAATTGTATATGACAAACCCAAAACTATTAGCTGCAAGCAAACTGGTGTCGGAATTTTTACCCAAAAAGGGAGTTATTGGACTAGGGACTGGCTCTACTGCAGGACTGGCTATAGATTTGATAGGGCAGGGGGATTTTGATGATATTCAAGCGGTTGCCACTTCTCAAAAGAGCTGCACCCAAGCCAAAAATCTGGGTATCAATTTGTTACAAAACTTTACTGAAATTGATTTTAGCTTTGACGGAGCTGACTGGGTAGATACTTCCAAAAACCTAATTAAAGGCATGGGAGGGGCTTTAACTAGAGAAAAAATCGTAGCTGAGGCAACTAAAGAGTATTTTATTTTGGTGGACGAGTCCAAGCTAACAAATAGTTTTGAAGGTAAGATAATTCCTATAGAAGTTTTGAGATACGGGCTAGAAGCGATTCAAAACAGGCTTGAAAAAATAGGAACAGATTCACAAATTTTGCGACTAAATTCAGACAAAAAGCCATACATCACAGACAACGGAAATTTTATACTAGATTGTACCTTTGCCAAAATCCCAGACCTTAGAAACCTAGCAACTCAAATCAAAAATATCGCAGGAGTTTTGGACCATGGGTTGTTTTTAGGCTTCAATCCAACCGTGATTGTGGGGTATAAAGGTGGGGAAGTTGAGGTGAGATAGGTTGTTAAAAGTGTAAACAATTTTGACAAGCTTATGCTTTGGTGATTGCATAAATGCATTATGGAGTTCTTTGATATTGCTAACAAACTAAAAAAAATTCGAATGAGTCTTGGTTGGACTCAAAGGCAATTGGCTGAAAAAATGGGAGTTCCTCAATCCACAATTACTCGTGTAGAAAGTGGTGAATTAAATATTAGTGCCTCTACTTTAGCCAAATTTTGCGAGGCAACAGGTTATGAATTTCAACTTGTAAATAAAGAAAAAAATCTAGTTTTTGAGGTTGCAGATTTTGTGCTAGATTATTGCAAAAAACACCTTGGAGAAGATTTTGATGTTAGTAATATGAAGCTAAATAAGCTTTTGTATTTTGTTTATAAAGAATATTTAGAGAAGTTTAAAAACTCAACCACTTTATTTAAAAACGATTTTAGAGCTTGGGAACACGGTCCAGTTTATCCTGCTATTTATCACAAATATAACGATTTTAAGAATTTACCAATCAACCTAGAAAAGTTTAATTATTCGAGTCTAAGCCCAGAACAATCTCAAACTATAGAGACAATTTTAGAAAAATATTACAAAAAATCCGCCTTTGAACTTAGAAAAATTAGTCATGATAATTTATGGCAAAAGGCTAGAAAACAAGGAGAAAACGAACTAATTGCAATTTAGCTTTCGTGAATGTATATTTGACATATTTAGAAAAAGTTTTTTGGATAAAAATCTATGACTAATTATATATTTGAATTATTTCAAAGCAATAAAGATTTTCAGTACTATTGGAGGATTAAATCCAGCTATAATGGACAAATAATCACTTCATCAAGTGAAGGTTTCGCAACAAAACAAAATTGTAAGGAAAACTTTGAATTATTGTGGTATGCAATTAAAAATGAAACAATAGATTTAAATCAGTATCGTTATTAATTTTATGCCTCAACCAAATTATCAAGATTTATCAAAAGAAGAGTTGTTACAAATCCTTGAAAAAAAGGACAAAGAGCTTGCTAGAAAATATGGCATATTTTGGGATGCCGAAAAAATACCTGAAAAAGTAGTTGTGGACTGCGAAAATAACTTGCCGATTTTGGAAAGGGTGAAAGAAAAAACTATAAATTCCCCTCTTGAGGGGTGGCAGACGAAGTCTGACGGGGTGGTTTCTGAAAATAAACAACAACCCACCCACCTACTTATTGAAGGCGACAATTACCATGCTTTGACAGTGCTAAACTACACCCATAAAGAAAAAATTGATGTCATTTATATTGATCCGCCTTACAACACAGGAAATAAAGATTTTACTTACAACGACCGATATGTGGACAAAGAAGATGGTTATAGGCACAGTAAATGGCTTAATTTCATGGAAAAAAGATTGAATTTAGCTAAAAGACTACTAACAGATAAGGGGGTGATTTTTATTAGCATTGATGATAACGAACAAGCCCAGTTGAAATTACTTTGCGATTGGGTGTTTGGAGAGCAAAATTTTGTCGCAAATTTGATTTGGAAGAAAAAATCAACATCAACAAATGTGAAAAATGTGAAAATTAGTCCTCAAGTTGAATATATTTTATGTTATCAAAAAACTCAAAATGGACGAATTATTTCAAGAGTAAAATTAAAAGAAACAAGAAACTATAATTTTGCTGATGATTTGGGCAAATATCGCTTAACCATAATTGAAAAGAAAAATAGTGGAGATTATAGAAGAGAAACAATGACTTTTGATATTTTAGGTCAAAGTCCTAGAGCTGGTAAAAGATGGCAAATTGGCGAAGCCAAAGCAAGAGAATTGGAAAAACAAAATAGATTTATAAACGATAAAGGTATAATTAAACTTAAAATATATGATTTTGAAGACAAAGACACAGAATCAGCACAGCCAAGTTTATTGGATGATCATGGAACAACAGACACAGGAGGTAAGAGTTTAGCACAAATTTTTGGAGAAGTAGAAACCTTTAACAATCCAAAACCAGTTGAACTCATAAAACATTTAGTTGCGATATCAAGCCAACCAACCTCTACAATTCTTGACTTTATGGCTGGCAGTGGCACTACAGGTCAAGCCGTGCTAGAATTAAACAAAGAAGACGGAGGCAACAGACAATTTATTTTGTGTACTAACAATGAGTTAAACGGCGTGGGTAGTAAATTAGTTGATGAGAAGCGACCTGAAAATATGAGCGATGATGAATTTGAGAACTGGAAGCAACAATTTGGAATTTGCCAAAGAGTAACTTACCCACGACTAGAGAAGGTCATCAATGGCTATAATAAAAATGGTGATGGCGATTTTGTGGAAGGGTTAGGTGGAAACCTCCAGTATTACAAAACTGACTTTGTAAAAAGAGTAAATAACAGGGATCAAATAAGGTTTAATTTGGTGAACAAATGCACTGAAATGCTTTGTGTAAAAGAGTCTATTTTTGAAAAATATGAAGAAAAGACAAATTACAAAATCTTTATTTCAAATGATAAAAAGAGATTTTTGTGTGTGTATTACAACTTTACAAAATTTGATTTACAAGAATTTGCAGAGGCGACAGAAAAACTGAATGGAGGAAAATCTATTTATATTTTTGCAGACGGAGAAGATTTAGATTTAAGCTTATTTGAAGGAATAAAAGATTGTAATTTTGAACCTATACCTGAACCTATTTTAGAAACTTACCGAGAGTTGATAAAATTAAACATTACAAAATAAGTTTAAATATGACTATTAAACAACTTAAAGATTATCAAAAGCAAGCAGTCAGTGAGCTTATTATAAAGTCCAAACTGCTACTTGCCAAGAACCAAGACAAGAAGACTTTGGTGTTTCAAGCCCCCACTGGAAGCGGTAAAACCTTTATGATGTCTAGGTATATTAGAGAGTTGATAAACGAGTTAAAAGATGAGGATTTATGCTTTCTATGGGTTAGCATTGGTAAGGGTGAGTTGCACATACAAAGCTACCAAGCCATCAAAAAAGAATTATTTCATTTTCCTTTTGTTTGCCTACTTGAACAAGAGTATTTTGGGAGCAAAAAAACAATTGAAAAAAACAATTTAGTAGTAGTAAATTGGGAGAAGCTAAGAACCAAAGACCGAACAACTGGAGAATGGAAAAATAAAGCAATGAAAGATACTGAAATTTGGAACTTTCAAGAATTAGTAAAAAATACCAAAAAAGAAAATAAAAAAATGATAATGATAATTGATGAAAGCCACTCAAACGCCACCAGTGAAAGAGCTTTGGAACTGCGAGACGAAATTGTGAACGCCGATTTAACAATAGAAATGTCAGCCACCCCAACCCTTAGGGAAGGTCAATATCAGGAAAAAGTAGTAGTACAAAGTAGTGATGTAATTGACGAGGGAATGATAAAAAAGGAAATCATCATCAATCCTAATTTAGATCAATTTACAGAGGATGAGATAACCAGTCAACAACTAATCCTTGAAAGTGCTTACAACAAGAGGCTAGAACTTAAAAAGCAATACGAGGAGGCAGGAATCAAAGTCAATCCGCTTGTTTTAATTCAATTACCAACTGGAAACGAGGGAGAAGACAAAAGGGCGTTTGTAGAAAGCTTTTTGGCAACCAAAGGCATCAATTACGAAAATTACAAATTAGCTATTTGGTTAAGTGAGGAAAAGGTAAATCACGAAAAAGATTTTGTAACTCCAAACACAAGCGAAGTAGAATTTTTGATTTTCAAACAAGCCATAGATACAGGCTGGGATTGTCCACGCAGTCAGATTTTAGTGAGGTTTAGAGAAATAAGAAGTATAACCTTTGAAATCCAAACAGTAGGTAGAATTTTGAGAATGCCAGAGGCAAAACACTATGAAGACGATGAACTAAACAAAGCCTTTGTTTATCTAAATACAAGCGATTTTAATGTAAATCAAGAGACATACAACCCCAACATTATTAAATCAATCAATGTCAAAAGAAGCGAGGCTTACAGACCATTACCTTTGACTTCATATTACCGACCTCGTATTGATTATGGAGATATTAAAGCTAGTTTTTACCAAACCCTAGAAAAAGTTTTGTGTGGTTACTTTGGTTTAGAAATTGGCAAGGCTGAATTTTTTGAGGAAAACAAGACAAAAGTTAGTCAAAAAATGGACATAGCAGGGCTAGAAAATAAGGATGAAATTATTTTAAATAAATCTTTACCCAGCATAGCTTTTGATCAGATGACTGATGATAAAATTAAAGCTGATGAGAAGCTAAGAGTGAATTTATCTCAAAATGATTTGTACTATACGTTTATAAATCTAGTAAAAAGAAATTTGCAAGGTTTTGCACCAAAACGATCAATTCCTATTGTAAAAAACTCTTTCTATAACTGGTTTTCAGTTTATTTAGATATAAAGCCACAAATTAACAATGGAGCAATTACAATGCAGAGTGTTTTGTTAAATAATTACGAGACTTTTTCAAAACTAATCGATCAGGCAGTTAGAGAATACAAACCAGTGAAGGAACTAGAAATTGAAAAGAAAATTGAGGAAACCGAAACCTGGGACGAAACCTGGGAAATTGGTCAAAATAGGAATTACAATCCGAACAGCTACAAGCCAAAAAGTTATAGTAAATCTTTATACCAACCTTGTTATTTAAAAATTGATAGTGATATTGAAGAAGAATTTATTAAATTTTTGGAAAAAGAAGAAAAAGTGGTTTGGTGGTGGCAAAATGGAAACGAACATTTGCAGGCTAACTTTGGCATAAAATACGGTAAAGATAGAACTTTTCAACCAGACTTTTTGGTAATGTTTAATGATGGAAAACTAGGAATTTTTGACACTAAAGCCAGTGGAGACCGAGAAGATGAAAACAAGCTAAAAAGTGAAGCTTTACAAGACTATATCAAAGCCGAAAATGCCAAAGGTAAGAGCTTATTTGGTGGTTTGGTAATTCAAGAGGGTGGACATTTTAGAATTAATCAAAAAGAAAAATACAAAGGATTTCAAGAAAGCTTGGAAGATTGGAATTTTTTGGAAGTTTAAGCAAAATTGAAATAAAAATGCCCATTAAAAAACTAAAAATCATCTCTCTAACTTTCACTTTTAGCTTTGCTATAATCCTGATTTTACTCCATTTTTTGGATAAAACTGTGGTTTATAATACCGGGGTGGTTAGCAATTTTGCTTTGGCGGGATTTGGCTGGTTGTTTTTTATCAGCTTGGTTATTTTGTCTATAGGTAAGGTTTTGCTTGCCAAAATGGTTCGTGCAGTTGGTCAAAAATCTAGGCTCTCTAATTGGCTTTATTACACAATTTTATTTTCAGCCACTACCAATTTTTTGATTGGAGTTTTCCCGACTGGAACTGGCTCGCAAGTTACCATTATTGCGGCTTTACACCTCATTTTTGCTATTCTTTCTTTTGTGGCAACTGGAGTATTTTTGAGTTTATTTGTCTTTTTTAACAGGCATAAAAACAAACCTGGAATTTTTTTTAAAGGTTCGGTTGCAGTTTTATATTTAATTTGTTTATTGGCTTTTCCATTTTTCCCAAGCTCGTTTATTCCAGTTGGTGAAAGGATTTTGATTGGACTTTTGACCACCGGGATTTTGCTAAACATGGCTTTGGTTGACTAAAGCACTGTTATTTAATAGAATAAAGTAAATCAACTTACTTTTTTTGATCAAATTTAGTAACTTTTTATGTTTCAAAGGGAAATTCAAGCACAAATTGAAAAATGGATTTTTAAAAACAAGATTTTAATTTTATACGGGGCAAGGCAAGTAGGGAAAACCACTTTATGCAAAACCATTTTAAAAAAATATTCCGAAAAAAAGTCTGTATATTTCAACTGTGAAGATCCAATTGTTAGACTTTCCTTGGTTGATAAATCAGCCGAGCAGATCAAAAATTTTTTTGGGGAGGTGGAGATTGTGGTTTTAGATGAAGCTCAAACTATAGAAAATATAGGTAGGATCTTAAAACTTTTTTTTGATCAATATCCAAACATTCAAATTATCGCAACAGGTTCTTCTAGTTTTGATTTAGCAAACAAGATTAACGAACCTCTCACAGGTAGAAGTATAGAGTTTAAAATTTATCCCTTGAGTATTTTAGAAATTGGTGCAAATCAACTAAGTCTAAAATCAAACTTGGAAAAGTATTTAAACTACGGAACTTACCCTGAAATAGTTGATAAAACCAACCGTATAGCTCAAGAATTAGTCACAGACCTAGCAAACAAGTATCTATCTAAAGACATTTTAAATTTTGAAGGTGTAAAAAATTCCACCCTGATAATCAAACTTTTAAAAGCTTTGGCATACCAAATAGGCAACGAAGTTTCTTTTACTGAGCTGGCAAACTTGGTAGGGAGCAACAAAAACACGGTGGAAAGATATGTGGATATTTTAGAGAAATCGTTTGTAATTTTTAGACTTTCTTCCTTTTCCACTAATCAGCGAAATGAAATTAGCAAGTCTCGTAAGATTTATTTTTACGATTTAGGTCTTAGAAATGCTGTGATTGGTGAATTTGGCAACATGGAACTTAGAAACGACAAAGGTGCAATTTGGGAAAATTTTGTAATTTCAGAACTCTTAAAGCAAGCTGAAAACAAGAGAGATTTGGCAACTTTTTACTTTTGGAGGACATACACCCAACAGGAAATTGATCTGATCGTCAAAAAAAACAACACCTTACAAGCTGTAGAAATCAAGATAAGTGCAAAAAAACAACCAAAAATCCCAGAATCTTTTATCAAAAATTATCCAGACACCACTTTTAGCTTTATAAATCAAGAAAATTGGCTTGAATTTCTAACTTAGAACCTGTTTAATATTTAATTCTAATCTCAAATTTAACTTCAAAAATTCCAAAACTCACACTTAAAATATTTATTGAAAGTCGGGCAGCCTAGGGTCGACCAGAACAAGTCTGGTCTTGCACCCTGATTTCTCAGACAGTTGTAATTTTTTCACCTAAATCTGAGATTTTGTAGAATCTTAAACAGGTTCTTAAATACGGCTTTGGTTGACTGAATTTTTATTAAAAATAACTTTTAGTTCTGTATGCCGCAACCTCTTGCTGATTTTTTACGACCAAGTAGTTTAGCTGATTTTATTGGGCAAAAAGAACTTGTTGGAGACAATGGGCTGATCAAAAAGCTACTCGAAACTGGCAAAATCCCCAGTATGATTTTTTGGGGACCGCCAGCGAGTGGGAAAACTAGCCTCGCAAATATCATTTCCAACACCCAAAATGCCGAATTTATCTCACTTTCAGCCGTTATGCAAGGCAAAGAAGACCTCAAAAAAGTTCTAAAAATTGCCAACCAAAACAAGTTGGAGAACAAACCCACAATATTATTTATCGACGAAATTCACCGCTGGAACAAAGCCCAGCAAGATGCACTTTTGCCTTTTGTGGAAAATGGCACCGTCACCCTAATTGGAGCCACTACCGAAAACCCCAGTTTTAGCATAATTTCAGCACTTCTTAGCCGTTGCCGAGTAATTGTTTTCAAACCACATTCGACCCAAGATATTTTGACTGCTCTCCAAAAAGCAGTTGATTTGTTAAGCAAAAATTTAGTTAAAAACGAGTTTAATTTTGACCCAAAAGCCCTTCAAATTTTACAAGAAAAAGTCGATTTACTCAATTATATAGCCAAACTTAGCGATGCAGATTTGCGATTTGCCCTGAATACCTTAGAAATCACACTCGAATTTGCCCGCACTAATTCTTTAGATCTGGAACTTATCCAAAAAGCTGCCCAAAAATCCCTTTTGTACGACAAAAATGGCGAAGAACATTACAATCTAATTTCAGCCGTTCACAAAAGCCTTCGCTCTAGCAACGCCACAGCCGGAGTTTATTGGATTATACGAATGCTCACTGCCGGCGAAGATCCGCTTTATATAGCCAGAAGGTTGGTCAGGTTTGCCAGTGAAGACATCGGAAACGCCAACCCAAATGCCCTTTTGCTTGCCAATCAAGTTTATGCCACAGTTCAAAATATTGGAATGCCGGAGTGCGAAACGGCCTTGGTGCAATTAGCTGAATTTTTAGCCAAAAGTCCCAAAAATAATTCTGCTTACAATGCTCTCAATCTTGCCAAAGCTGATGTGCAAAAATTTGGAAGTCTGCCAGTTCCGCTACATTTTCGTAATGCTCCAACCAAGCTTATGAAAAACCTTGGATATGGTAAAAATTACCAATACGATCACGATTTACCTTCCAAAAAGTCCGACCAACAAGCCATGCCAGAAAGTTTGGAGGGTAGGGAGTACTTTGGGTAAACAAAATAAGGTTGAAGAAAATTCTTTGATATACTTAACAATCTCTGTTATTGGTCTATTTGTTCAAAGATTTGGTTTAAGGTAATGAATAATCTAATTTTATTTGCTTCAGTTCTAGTTCTAGTTTTCCCGGCAGCGTATTTGCGGTTAAGGCTGATCCAGAAATAAGCTACAAGCCAGTTTCCAGTAAAACGCTAGATGGAGAAATCTCCATTTCCACCTATACTTTAAAAAGTATCTGTGATGCGGAATCTCAAAAACTTAAAGTAAAAGGAGATACAATTCATGCCGACTGTGTTGAGGTAAAAAGGAACCCTACTGATGAATAACTCTCAGTAGGTAAAAAACAGGTTGAGCTATTCTATACTCCCTGTTTGATATCATAATTCTGCCCCTAAAGGGCAGTTTTTTGTTTTTATAAACGTATAATTACAAGAGTAATTTTATTCAAACAGTTCTAGCTTTGTGTATTTAATTTAGGTTTGAGTATAATACTTTTCACCTTAATTCTTGAAGATTTTTAGCAGTTTTATATTTACTATTGACTATTGACAGTAAACAGACAATACTAAATATAACAAAACTTATTCTGTGACCAAAAAACTTTCTCCTACCAAACAAAAGATTATCGATTTTCTGGATAAAAGTCCAAATTCTAGTACCAAAGTGATTATTGATTACCTCGAAATCAGCAAACAAGCCGCTCAAAAACACCTTAAGGAACTCTTAGAAATGGGATTGATTTCCAAAAGAGGAAGTCCGCCAAAGGTTTATTATGAGAAAATAAATCGGGATTTTAAGGCTGAGCTGTCATCAAAAACATCTTTTAAATCAACAAATTCAGACGAATTTAACTCAAATGACCAAGAATCAATTCAAGAAAATTTTGCTTTATTCACTTCCGATGGGCAAATTCTAAAAGGTTTGGAAGGGTTTGGAAAATGGTGTGAGGATCGAGATTTTAGTGTAGAAGATTATGCTCAAAAGTATGCCGAAATAGTCACCAAATATAACAGCTACAAAAATAGTTCAAATCTAATTGATGCTACCAATAAAGCCAAAGAAACCTACAAAGATCAGTGTTTTTTGGATAAACTTTATTATAGTGAATTTTCGGCTTACGAGATTTTTGGACGAACCAAGTTGTATTCTTATCTTTTGTACGGCAAGCAATCTGAAGACAAAAAGCTGATTAAAGCTACCGTTTCTGAAATCAAAGAGAATATTTTTAGATTAGTTATCGAGCAAAAAATCGATGCTGTTGGCTTTATACCTCCAACCGTACCCCGCAAAATCCAATTTCAAAAAGAGTTTGAGAAAATTCTGAATTTACCGTTACCGTTGATTAAGATTGAAAAAATTCGAGGTGAAGTTTTGATCCCTCAAAAAACTCTAAAATCTCCCAAAGAAAGGATTGAAAACAGTATTAGCACGATTGTGGTTACCGAACAAAGAAATTTTAGCAGGATTTTGCTGATTGATGATTTTGTGGGTTCTGGAGCAACACTCAACTTTACCGCTCAAAAACTAAAAGCCAAATTCCCGAGTATTCAAACAATTATTGGCTATGCCATCAGTGGTACACCAAATGGCGTGATAAATCATTCTCAAAAATTTGAGGTGGTGAGTGAGGCGTAGCAAGATGCTTTATAGTCTATTTAAGATTTATTGTAATCTCAAATACGTTTTAAGTCACCCTAAAAAGAATTTGACAAAAGCTGATTTTTGGTGACATTATAAATTCTCGATGAGCCGCAAACTTTTCGATCAAAAAGTCAATCCCAAAATTCACCAGTCTAGGTCTTAAACCTAGATTTTTTTTGGGAAAAAATGCCTCCATCTCCTTATTTATTACATTTTATGCAGACCTCCACTACCTACAAAAAAATTACTACTTACGAACCAGAAATTGGCGATGTAAAACGAGTTTTATTGCTTTATTCAGGAGGACTAGACACTTCCACCATGCTTAAATGGATTCAAGACACCTACAAAGCCGAAGTGATTGCTCTTACCCTAGACATTGGTCAACAAGCTGATGATCTTGAGGCTATCAGGCAAAAAGCCCTCAAATTTGGAGCCAAAAAAGCTATCGTGTATGATGCTAAAGATAGATTTGCTGATGAAGTTATTGCCAAAGGTATCAAAGCCAACGCTAGATATCAGGGAAATTATCACCTTTCAACCCCGATGGGAAGAGTGATTACCTCCCAAATTGGAGTGGAAGTTGCCAAAGCTGAAGGTTGTGATTGTTTGGCACACGGTTCTACCGGAAAAGGTAACGATCAGGTGAGGTTTGAAGGTTATATTTTGGCAGTTGACCCAACCCTAAAAGTAATTGCTCCTGTTCGAGAATGGGATATGGATCGCGATGAACAGATTGATTATGCTGAAAAACACGGTATTCCAGTTCCAGTTAAAAAAGATTTCCCATACAGTGTTGATGACAATATGTGGGGTATGACTTGGGAAGGTGGTGAAATTGAAGATCCGGCTTTGGTGCCTCCAGTTGAGAGATTTTTGACTACCTACAACCTACCAAAAAATGCTCCAAATGAAGAAGAGTTGGTGACTTTGGATTTTGAAAATGGCTTACCAGTGGCTTTGAACGGTGAAACAATGAAATTGTCGGTAATGATTGAGAAATTAAACAAAATTGGTGGAAGGCATGGAGTAGGGGTTGTGCATTTGCTTGAAGACAGGATGATTGGTCTAAAAGATCGCGGAGTTTATGAATTGCCAGCAGGTCACATTATGATTCGGGCCCACGAGGAGCTGGAAAAATATGTTTCAACTAGGACTTTGAATGAGGTAAAATCCATGTTGGATATCAAGTGGGGTTATCTTTGTTACGCTGCTCAATGGTTTGATCCGTCAATGGAAGCTATCAATGCGTTCAATGAAGAAGCTAACAAGCGGGTGAACGGGAAAGTTACAGTTAGATTGTACAAAGGTGTTGCTACGCCAGTTGCGATTGACTCAGAATGGGGAATGGGACATGCAAGTTTTTCTACCAAACGAGGTTACGCCTTTAATGTAAATGCTGCTCCAGGGTTTACCGAAATTCACACTTTGCAGATGAAAATCGCCGGACAGATTAAGGCTAAGAATGAGGCTAAGAATAATAAAAAAGTGAATATTCAAGTAGAGCAAAAAGTTGCAGAAAATCTCCTTGCAAAATAATATCTATGATCGATATAACTTACGATGTAAGAATCGACTCAAATGGAAAAGACCCAGACAGTGCAAGCAAAAAGTTAAAAAATTTTCACAAATTACTTTGGAGTAAAAGATTACCAAACGGTAAAATGTTTAAACTCGATGATAATGAAATTCGGGCATATCTATACCACAAATCTGAACTCGGAGAATACTATTTATCAAGCGATTCTGTTACACATACATATTCTAAATGGAAGAGAACCCAACATATTATTGAAAAATTTTCACCAGAAGAAATAAAATATTTTTACGATATTGCTCACACTGTAGGAGGTTATTTAATATTTCCGGGAAACAAGGTTAATAGTTTGCAGACTATAAATCAAGAAAGGGGTATGAACAAAAAAATAAATGATAGAATTGATCTTACATTAGAATGCATAAGACGAGCTTATATAAATCAAGACAGTCCATTATATGACACAATTAAGAGATACTGGGATTTTTTTTGCATTATTCTCTGATTTTAAAGGTTATTGTGAATATTTTTTGCTTCAAGATCTAACTCTAGATAATTTTTCAAGAGTAAATTTTTTTATACCTTTTAATGACTTTATTTTGAATCCATTACCTAAAGATGTGAAAGAATATACGGAATATAAAAAGAATACTCTAGATTTTTTAAAAAATAGAAATGAAAGAATTTACCAGTATGATAAATCCAATAATTAAGATTTTGCTACCAGTAAAGTTTAAAAAAATGAAAACTCGCCGACCAAATCGTCTTCCATTTTCTCAAATTTACACCTCGAATAATTGCTTTTTTGTGACTGTTTGTGTGGAGGATAGGGTTTGTGTTTTTTGGGAAAAATTCGTAGGGGCGGG
>Ga0207418_100070_pt1 | contig 27119 bp, 27 predicted proteins | sample LakMenEpi05Aug08_FD_150669 | JGI IMG/M metagenome (GOLD analysis project Ga0207418, IMG submission 150669) | Freshwater microbial communities from Lake Mendota, WI - 05AUG2008 deep hole epilimnion (SPAdes) | ecosystem: Environmental > Aquatic > Freshwater > Lake > Epilimnion/Euphotic zone ...
AGCCTCAACCCTTCAGTAATATTCAAACTACTTACTCCACTATAATCAAAACTAGGTAAACTTGTAGGATCGCTTCCTATGGGTTCATAACTTTCATCATCATCTAGGATTGTTAGGGTAAAGGTGTTAGGAGTACCAAGAGTAGCTCCTACTGGATTTGCTAGAGTAAATTGAATGGTTTTGTTTTCGTTTGCTGTAGAATTATTAGTTATTCTTATTGGAATAGTAGCATTGGTTTTACCAGCTGGGATTGTTAGGGTGTTGGTTGGGTTTGTTGAGGTTAGACTGTAGTCTGTATTTTGTACGGCAGTTCCTCCTGATATGGTATAATTTACAGTTACATTGTTTCCTGGAATAATTGCCGATAGGGTAACAGGAATACTTGTAATTCCTACACTTTCTGTAATTGATCCTGAATTTGATTGAAATTGAATTGTCTCACCGCTAGCTTTTGCTTGATCTGTGTTTCTTTGTGCTAAGAAAAAGAGAGAAGCTACTACTATTAAAATTAAAGGTGTTACAAAATATGGCCAAACTCTTTTTAGACTTCTTTTGATAGAAGGTAAATTAAGTTTTTTGGTTAACTTGTTTTTGTTTTTTAAAGAGGCTAATCTCTTTGACAATTTTGGTTGCATTTTTTGTTTTTGCTGAATCTGATTTTGAGATTCAATTTCTTTGAACTGTTTTTAGGCAGTTTTTGAGCTTAGTTTGCAAGTTTGTTTTTTGCTTGAAACTTTTTTTGAGAACGGTGTAGAATGTTGATTATTACTAGGTTTTGTGTTTGTTAAGTAGATGTTTTTTGGTCTTTAACTTAAACGCAGGCGTAGTGTAGCTGAGATTTTTGAAAAAGGCAAATATCCACAAGAAAGCATTTAAATATGAGATTTAAATCAACTTTTGTATTCAGAAAATAGCCTAACTTACTGTTAAATTTTTTTAATCGTAGCTTTAAAACGAGGCTACAGTTATCTGAGCAAAAAGTATAGGATTAGATGTTTTTTTGATACCACTATTTAAAATTTTCAAGACTAACTTGAGACTTCAAAAAGATTTTAAACTGGTTCTAATTTTATCTATTTTAATTTAAAAATTACTTTACGAAAAAAAGAGTGCATTACAAAATAAATCACCTAGTTTTGTTGTTATTAATTATTCAAGATTAGTAACCTTTAAGATACAGACAAAAGCTATTAGGTTTTTTTGATCCATCATATATAAATAAATATGATATGATCCACAAAGTTTATAAATCCAAAGAAAATATTATGATAAGCTATTTTTCCGATTAAAAAAAAGATTCTCTTAACTTAATCAATGCTTGCTGACAAACAGACTACCTATTTAGGTTTTTTAGCTCCGTATTTACTCCTACTTTGTTTTCTATCTTTAACTCCTGCAGTGTCTAATTTACCTCTTACAATATGGTATTTAACACCAGGCAAATCTTTTACACGTCCTCCTCTAATCATAACTACACTGTGTTCTTGCAAGTTGTGCCCGATACCAGGAATGTAGGCAATTACCTCCACTTTGTTTGATAATTTAACCTTAGCTACTTTTCGTTGTGCTGAGTTTGGTTTTTTTGGAGTGGTGGTATAGACCTTAGTACACACACCTCTTTTGAATGGATTTCTTCCAGGTATAGTTTTGGTAATCAAGTTATTCCAGTTAACCCCCATAGCTGGAGATTTGGTTTTTCTGGTAATCTTTGTTCTTCCTTTTCTTACTAGTTGATTTATAGTTGGCATATAATTAATTGGTTGGGATTAGTTTTTGAGAAAAATTATGATTTTCATCAGCAAAAATATGTAGTCTTTGATTCATTCTGACATCTTGCAGTCTGTTTTTTGGCAACATTCTTTTTACAGCGAGGTAAACAACTCTTGTAGGATCAGTAGCTATTTGCTCTTCAAAACTTCTAGTTTTCATACTTCCTGGTCTACCACTATGTCTAAAATAAACTTTGTATTTTGACTTCATTCCTGTAACTACAGATTTGGCAGAATTGATTACAACAACACAAGCTCCCATATCTACGTCTCTAGCAAAATCAGCTCGGTTTTTACCCATTAGCAAATTACTAATTTCTGTGGCTACTCTACCAAGTGGTTTTTTGCTGGCATCTACTATATACCAATCTCTGTGCATTCCAGCAGTAGCTGGTCTTGTGGTTTTGGTTGAGTCAGTTATTGTGGTTGTTAAGATAGGTTTGGACATATTAATTTTCTACGATGGAAACGATTGCTTTTTGATGAACGCTAAATGGCTGGTGATAGTTTAAAACTCTTACATAACCACCTTGTCTATCTTTAAAAGTTGGGTAAATTTTTTCAATAAATTTTCTTGCAGTAGGTTCGTCTACATATTTTCTAAGTCTTTGAAATTGAAGCTGGGTATTTCCATCAGCTCTTTTGCAAAGGGTAACTAACCTCTCAAAAAAAGATCTAAACCACTTGGCTCTAGTTTTGAAAGTAATTATCTGACCGTTGATTATCAAAGCACGAGCAAGGTCGATTTTTAACCTTCTTCTCTCTTCTTTTGTACGGTGAAATTTTTGAACTTTTCTTAAGTGACGCATATATTATACTATTTTATTAATTTAGTTACTCTTTAATTTTTGAAACTTTCTTAGTGACTGACTTTTTTGGTTTTTCTTCGCTAGCTTCAGATTTTTTGGCAGTGATTTTTTGCCCACCTTCAATTTCTAATATGGTTTGGAAAGGTCTGAATCCATATTGTCTGTGGTAATTTGATTTTGCTCTATATTTTACAACTCTGATTTTGGTACCTTTTACATGAGATACAATTTTAGCTTTGATACTAGATTTTGGTTCATCTTGCCCAAAGACATGAAGAACTGGTAACTCAACGAAGTCTCCATCGTTAACAAAGTTGATTCTATCAACGACAAATTGCTGTCCTTGATTTACGATGTACTGTTTATTTCCTGATTGAACGACAAAAGGCATATATAATTTTAACTAATTTCAATAATTTTTACGGATAATTTTCCTGTAGGAGTTTTGAAGGTGGTGGTGTCACCTAGTTTTTTACCTAAGATAGACTCAGCAATTGGTGACTCGTTGCTTATTTTGCCAGACAAAATATCTGATTCACTACTACCAACGATTTTCATTTCAAAAGTTTGTTTATCTTCTTGGTATTCGATTTTGACAGTGCTTCCTAGTTGAACAATTTTATTTTTGGTCGAACTGGTATCTTCTTCTATTATCTGATAATCTTTTAGAATTTCTTCTATTTCTTGCTGTCTGGTGGTTAACTCATCTTTGATTTTTAAAGATGTTTGGTAGGCAGCATTTTCTCTAAGATCTCCATCTTGTCGGGCAGAATTTAAGGCAGCAAGGGTTTTGGGTAAATCAACTTCCAAAAGTTTTTTCAACTCCTCTTGCAAATCAAGCAGACCTTGTTTGGTCAGATAATGAGACATATGGACAATACACTTAAAACAATAGAAATTCCTAGATTTTGTCAAGTAATAGGTAAATGAGCTTTAAGGTTTAACCAAAGCTGTCTGGTGATTTTGCGATTTTGGCTGACAGCCAATGTTTTGCTGTATAAAGCCCTAGCAAAGGCTTGTTTTTGACCAAATTGATTTTCAAAATAACTAGTGTGTTACAAACCTCATCTCCGCCAAATATGCCAGCCAATCAGATCATTGAAGAGCTAAAAAAGTTTAGCAATCCCCATAGAGCCAGTTTTTCTAATTCGTATTTTCCAAGAGAAAGTTGGGACCCTAGGCAAGATGTTTTTTTGGGTTGTAGTGTCCCCCAAACCAGAATTATTGCCAAAAAATTTAGCCACGAAAATTTTGATGTTATCCAAGATTTGCTCCAGAATAATATTCACGAGGCTCGCTTGTGTAGCCTGATGATTTTGCGATTTTGGCTGGATAAAGCCCTCAAAATATCCGATCAAAAAGCTATAAATAATATCTGGAATTGTTATATGGCAAACCTAAATGCGGTGGATCACTGGGATTTGGTTGATGAAAGCAGTGGCGGTGTGATTGGTAGGATTTTGGTGAGCAATGCAATTAGCAGGTTTGGTTTGGTGAAATTTTGCCAGTTGGATGATTTTGACGATCCTGATACTGGTTTTGTAAGCTTAGCGAACCTAGCTTGTAGCGACAATATTTGGCATAAAAGAATAAGCATAATAGCTGGTTTTGCCTTTATAAAAAAGGATAATTTGGGCATTCCTGCGGATATTTGTCAGTTCCATATCGATCACAAACATCACTATATTCAAAAAGCCTGCGGGTGGATTCTTCGTGAAGTTGGCAAAAAAGACCGTGAACTTTTGGATAGGTTTTTGACTAAAAATATAGACCGCATAAACTCTATTTGTCTAAGTTATGCCCTAGAAAAACATAGCCCTGAGCAAAAGAAATATTTTAGAGATTTACGGGCTGACTTGAAGTCTACTAAATAAGCTATAGAACCCATTTGATTTTTTATCCGCTAAACTAAACCAAAATTAGTAATTTACCACCTCTTTCCAATAAAAGGGGAATTTTAAATTTATTTTCAATTTGAAATTATAATAAATAATGTTCTAAAGTTCTAACTCCTATCCAAAAATTCTACCGAGGAAGTCGCATCTGGCTTGTCTTGAATTGATAAACTAGACAAAAGTGGATCTTTTTGAGCTGCAATTTGTGCCATTTCGTAGGCTAAAACTCGGTAATTTATGTGACCTCCAGGTCGCACCCGAAGTTTGGTGAGATAAGAAATTTCTTTGGTTGAACCGTGTAGCCAATATTTGACCACCTGAGCGAAAGGTAGCATTTGCACCAGCACTTCTTTGGGAAACCACCCTACCCTCTCGGTGTCTTTAGCGAATCTGGCAAGACCTGTGTAGTAGTCTTGTAAAGCAGTCTCAAAGCGAACTCTTTCGGGTTTTAGTTCAGGATTTTCACTAAGATAAAGCGGAAGTGTATAACCTTCATACAAAAACTCATCAAACCCTACTTCGCTGGATAAATAAGTCGAAAACCTACCCCAGGCTCTATGTCTATTTAAGTCTCTAGCTTCGGCAAAAGAACAGCTCAGGATAAAAGTTTTGCTATTGGTTCTGGCTTGAACTCCCATTTGCTGGTGATGATTAAAACCACTAAATAAAATTTCAGACAGTTGTTTTTGGTTTTGGGTGGTCAAATTTTTAACCCAGTCCAAAAGCCATTTTTCGTCTATTTTTGGGTACAAAGTAGAAATATACTGTGCGGTAGCTTTTTGAGAGCTGGTGTATTCTTCCTCTACTAAATCCACCAAAATCGGCTTGAATTCAAAAATCTCTTTTTGCTTAGCTTGAGTCAAAAGATTGGTTTGAGATTCCAAATATGCTTTTAGATTGGTCAGATTATTGGCAGTTACTTCGTCGGCTGTGGTGTAGCGAATCAGGTCTGGAGCTTCTGGAAGGTAGACGATCCCATTTGCAAATTCTTTTTCTGGAGCAAACAAAACTTCTAATTGCTCACCCAAAGCTACCAATTTCCACTCGCTCGAGGACTTTAGCTGCGAGATTATTCTTGCCCATTCTCTAGCTGAAGTTATCCAACCCAAGGAAGTACAGTTGTTGATTCCGTTGAGTAAAAAATACCTAGCAGTGTCAAAAACTCTGGATTTTAAGGCTCCAACTTGTCTTTTGTCGGCAGTATCAACTTTGTAAAAATCTGTAAAAAGTGGCGTCAGCTTTTCTACCCAGTGGCTATAATTTTGCAAACTTTGGGCTTGTAATTTTTTGAACGACTCGTTGAGAACCAGATATTCTTCTTCTTGAGCGATCATTCCCCTAACCTCTGGTGGCAAAAATTCTTCTAGTTCTTTTATGCTACTGTCACTAAAATCTTGATACCTGGTGGATCTTTCCTGACCTCCTCCGATTGCGGTTTCATAAAAAAACTTGGCAGCATAAATCTGGGGAATATTTTCGATATACCCAAAAATCTGAGCCATGTCAGCGACGGAAGCATGCCCATAATTTCTAAAAATCGAAGCTAATTTTTCTTGAGCGTTTTTCCCACTGCTCTTAATTTCCCTAAAAATATCCTCGGTAGAATCACTAGACCTAGAATATCTAGCCCCCGCAAAAGCCATAATCGAAGGGGTTTGTTTGCCGGTTTGGTTGATAGCGGTTCGCACCACATAGCCAGTTCGGATATCTGTCACAGAGACAATTTGCAGGTCAGTATCCACCTCACTAGAGACTTCAAACTTAAAATATTCTTGGTAGAGCATAACCACAAAAATATAGGTTTTTAAAAGAATTTGTCAAAGCCTTGGGCGTGGATTTGGATTGACAAAAGGTTGCCTTTAAAGCACTAATAAATTTGTTCAGCTAATCACTGGACACACGAATTTTGAGCTATTTGTAGGTTTTTGGTAAAATTACTATCAACTAACCGAGTTTAGAGAATTTAGAATATAAATAGTTTTGATTTTATGGGGATGACCTAGCTTTGACAGTTGGATATTGGCTAAAACATACTAGATAGTTTTGCTTATTTTTTCTATAAAAACGAGTAGCACTTTTAAATGCAAACAACAAATTCTCTGCCTATCTTGATAGATACTCAGCTTACTTCGGTGAGACTGTAGACTCTCTTGTAGGCGTACCCCGTCAAATGGCAATCGCCTAGTTTAGTTGCCACTTATTGGCAGAATATCCCTCCGGATAAAATCTAAACATGGGGTACACAATTACTTTTATATTGGATTTGGCGTAAGAGTAAATTGTAGAAAAACAACACAAATTCCTTGGTTAAGCTGTTAGCGGGCTGACCGAGTACAATGCTAACAGTGTGCTTAAAACTTTTTTGATTTGGTTTGAAATCACACTTAAAGCAATTAAATTAAATATGCGTCTAGTTTGAAAAAGTGTTTTAGATCCAAATCCAATTGGACGGGGGTGCAACTCCCCCCATCTCCACCATGAAGAAAATATGAATTTAAGTTATTACAATTACCGATACAACGAACTCGAAAATAGAGTTATTGAAGTTTTTAACTTTATTGGAGTTGAAGCTTCAGATTTTGAAGAGGGTAGTTTAGCAACCAAAATTAAATCCTCAAAAATTACCGAACTATTAGTAGAAATTGCCATAGAATATGAAAATTTAGCTAGAGAATTATATAAAATACTTTACTTCAAAAAAACAACTGAAGATATAAATCTACCAAAAATAAACACCAAGATAAATGAAAAATTGAACCTTTCATCAAAAAAGATATATTTAAATGGGCGATATTTAATAAAACAAAAGTCTTATATATACTCGCCTTTAGTATTAAATCAACAATCTAATCTGCAGTGGCTAACTACTTACAACAAAATAAAACACGATCGATTTAGCAAAGGTTGGGAAAGTACTAGTTTGAAAAACTTAGTAGAAGCCGTTGGCTCTTATTTTATAATTTTCTTTTATTATCAACATTATATAAATTATTTAGAAAAAAGATATGGTATAGAAAATGTTGTTAACGGGTCTTACAACCATAACGATTTCAACTGGTGGTTTCAAAAAAATAATTACCCTTTTCTTAGAACAAGCGAGTCCAAATTAATACCAGGAAAAACAGATGAGTTAAAAAATCTTTCTTTCAATTCAAATCTTTTTCTACCTCACGGATTATACATCTCTGATGATAGCGAAGATACGAAGTCTGAATTTTTATTTTTGCATTATGATTGGAAAAAAATAGCTGAATTAATTACTCGAAAAGACGGTGTTGGAAAAGATTATGTAGAAATTGAAAAAAGTGGTGGCCTTATTAATCACTTTGTTAAAACTGGAATGAATCCTAAATTACCAATATCAGCAGAAGATGTTGGTCATTTTATAGATGTTAAAATATCACATAAAAATTATTCAGATAATTCCATAATTATTATACCAAATTTACCCGAGGAAATATTAGGTCTTGAAAGATTTTTGTCTTAATTCTCCACAATTTTACTCACCCCACCAAATTTGACCAGCGCTCCAAAACCTATTTTATACTCAAAGTATCTCAAACCCTGAAATCAACCTTTCACTTTACAACCTCCACCAAAACAATCTTTACTAAAACCTATGTCCAAAGTCATCTCCTCAATTTTTATCTCACTAGATGGTTTCGCGGCAGATGCAAATGATGATATTAGCTGGTTTAAACCTACCGATCAGCCAGAAAAATTGTCTTTTCAAACAGTTTAACCAATTCAAAAAACCCCAAAACTATCTTTTTGGGTGAAAACTCTATCGAAGAGTTTAAAAAAATTAAAGTCGAATCCACAAAAAATTTGGTGATTTTTGGTAGCCCTACAGTTGTTGGTTTGCTTACAGAACACAATCTTATTGATGAATATTATATTTTTATTGCTCCTATAATCTTGGGAGGTGGTCAGAAATTGTTTAGCAATACCTATAGCATGAAAAAACTAAACCTGTTAGATTCAAAACAGCTCGATGGCGGTAGTGTTGTTTACATTACTCTAAATAAATCTCAACCTAAAAATATGTTCACACCAAGCCAACTAATCGACGAACAAATTGCTAAACTTGATGACTGGAGAGGTTCAATCATGGCTAAGTTTAGAGAATTAGTTAGCCAAACAGCTCCAGAACTTACCGAAGACTGGAAGTGGAAAACAGGAGTTTGGGTTTATAACAAAAAACCGGTGATTGCTTTCAGTAGCTTTAAAGATCATGTGAAATTTAATTTTTTCAGAGGTAGTGAACTAACCAGACAAGCCAAATTTTTTAATAACGGACTTGATTCAAAACAGCACAGATCAGTTGATATTTTTAAAACTGACAAAGTAGATAAATCTGCCTTAAAAGAAATTATCCTAGCTGCCCTAGAACTAGAAAAAAATAACTAATTTACTTAGCAAAATATTTTTCCCACTCCCCAATTTCAAACCCTCGAAGTGTACTGTTTTTCTTTTAAATATTTTGATTTGTAGACATTAACTCAAAACCAACTTTTGATACTGATCTATGCCAGAAATAGACAGTTTTTATTCTGATTTAGATATAATTCACGATTTCGTAGATATCACAAATATTAGCTTTTTTAAAGAAGTTCCCCACAATTGGCATATCGTTTTAACCGACATAAAAGGCTCCACCAAGGCGATCGAATCAGGTAGATACAAAGATGTAAACATGGTCGCAGCAAGCTCAATCACTGCCCTTCTAAATTTGGCAGGAGATCTCGAAATCCCGTTTGTATTTGGAGGTGACGGGGTGACCGTTTTGATACCGCCTACCCTGGTAGAAAAGTCTAAAGAATCTCTAATCGCTACCCAAATTTTATCCAAAAAAGATTTTGATTTGGACTTGCGAGTGGCTATAATTCCGATTCAAGATTTGTACGACCTTGGGCATAAAATTGAAATCGCCAAACTTAGGATTTCTGATCAGTTTAAGCAGGCAATTTTGCACGGAGATGGGGTCGATATTGCCGAAATGTTACTTAAAGATCCAGCAATTATAAAATACGATCTAAACCCAAAAGATAATCAAAAGCCTATGGCAGATTTTGCTGGACTGAGTTGTAGATGGCAAGACGTACCCAGTCGCCACGGAGAAACTATAAGTTTGATAATCAAGGTTTTGAACGATTCTGACCAAAAAGTTGAAGCTTTGTATATGCAGATTTTGACCAAAATTAGAGAATTTTATGGTACCGACAAAGATCATAGACCCATCAACGAAGAAACCCTTAACCTGACTCTAAACGCTTCCAATTTGTTAAACGAATCTAAGACTCAAAATTATGGAAAATCTTTTTTTCCTAAAAATTTCTATCTTCTTACTTCTGGATTTATAAATCTATTTGGGATTTTATTAGAAAAAGTGAAAATGACTTTTAATGGTTATGATCCAAAAAAACACAAACAAAAAATAGTCTTGAGTACCGATTACAAAAAATTTGATGGCAGTTTAAAAATGATAATCTCGGGTACCGAAGAGCAAAGAGTTAGGCTAGAAAACTACCTGAATAATTTAGCTGATCAGAAAAAACTAGTCTATGGAATTCATGTTTCAGACCGAGCCTTAATAACTTGTCTTGTAATGGAAAAAACCGACAGAGCGGTGCATTTTGTAGATGCGGCTGATGGTGGCTACGCACTCGCTGCCAAAAAGTTGAAATCCCGTTTAAAAAATCTTTAATCTTTTAAATGTATTTACAACGCAATCCAAAATTTTTACCCCAAAACCCCTTCCCACTCCCCAACTTCAAACCCTCGAAGAATAACCATTCCATCTTTTTCCACAATTGGTCTTTTGATCGAATTGGGAGTTTTTAGCATAAATTCAATGGCTGATTTGGTATCCACAACTGCATTTTTATCTGATTCCAAGGCTTTTCGCCACATCATTCCTTGCCGATTCAAAACCTGTTCCCAACCAAATTTATCACACCAAGACTGCAAATGCCCAGCATCAACCCCAAGTTTTTTGTAGTCGTGAAAATTATAAGCAATTTGCTTTGAATCCAACCAATTTCGGGCTTTTTGGACTGTGCTACAATTGGTAATTCCGTATAAGGTCAGCATAAAAAGTTTGAATTTTTTATTTTTTTAATGGCAAAAGTGTTAAAATAGATTTTTATTTTATCTTAAACAACAAACCACTTGGCAAGCTCGCTCCAGAAGTGCATTTTTGGATAATTTCACCAGCCTCGATGGATTTTCCAGCAAATAATTGAGTAAGATAAATTCGCAGTCCTTCTAGTGTGTATCTAGGTGAGTGAAGTGTCAGAATCACCCTACCGTTGCCTTTTAGAAGCTTTTTTATGACTTCTAGAGTTTCGGTAAATTGTTCCCCGATATCAAACAACTCGCCTTTGGTTCCACGACCGTAGCTGGGTACATCAGCTATAATACTGCCATAGTCTTTACCTCGCCTAATTTCTCTTTGGCAAAATTTGATAGCATCTTCTAGGACTAGTTTGTGACCTTGTTTTGGGATATTGTTTTGTTGCATATTTTGGGTGTAAAGTGCCATCGCTCCTTTAGAAGAATCCACCGCAACCGCTTTGTAATTTTCTTTTAAAAGTCCCATTATGCTGGAACCAGAATAAGAAAACAAATTCAAAATTTGCTCGTCAGGATACAAAAAATCTCCCAAATCCACAGCATAAATCCAGTGTTCAGTAAAAAGCCCAAGATTTCCAAATTCATTTGGCTCTACAGTCCAAGTGGTTTTGTTTGGACCTTCAATTTGCCATTGTTTTGGTAAAGATTTGCCTTTCCACTCTCCTTTTTCTCCTTTTAATCGCACAAATTCACTGTCAAAATTTTGCCAAAGATCTGGGTCGAAGGGTTTCCAGATGGCTTGAGGGCAAGGGCGAATGAGGGTGTATTCACCAAATTTTTCGATTTTTCGGCGGTCGCCACAATCCAGTAGCTGATATTTTCCAGACATATTACACAAACCTAGTCTATCAAAAGCTTTTTAGTCAATCTAAGAATCTGTTTAAATTTTTTACAATCTCAAATTTAGTCTTGGAAAACTACAAATACTGGCATCTTAAAATTATGATTTATAGCCAACCAATAGTTAAAATAGACAACGCAAGTATAGGACTGTTTGAGCTTAAAACATAACTAAACTAACAACGACCATAATGCAAGCTTCGCAGGCAAGTGTCTAGTTTAATAGCAGTTTGGCTATAATTACTTTTCTGTTTGAACAGTTGCAATTTTTACCAAAATTTTAAAAGCTTCTAGTCCAAAAATTTGGCTACATAATTCATACTTATCTCCCACAATTTGGCTGCAAGTTCTGGATTTTTTGCCATATCGCTCATTTCTGCCTCCGAGTATCCGTGCCAATATTTGCCGGTGACACCCTCAACTTCTGGCGAGAGCGAAAGATAAATGCTGGTTTTGGAACCTTCTTCGAGAGTGGCTGCGTTGCCAAAAAATGACTTTTCCTCTGGGTTCATTTTATCAAACAAAGCAGTTTTGACCACGCCCGGGTGCAAAGTGTTGACTGTAATATTGGTGATAGACTGTTTTTGGAATTCTTTTTGAAGCTGTAGAGAAAATAATAAATTACACAGTTTGGATTGAGAATAGGAGAAAAATCCGTTGTACTCACCTTTTCTAAACTCTAGGTCGTCAAATTGTAATATATTTCGGCGATGAGCTCCAGATGCAGTATTGATAATTCGTGCTGAGGGAGATTTTTTGAGATTTGGTAGCAAAAGATTGGTCAGCAAAAAGGGAGCTAGGTGATTGACTGCAAAATTGAGTTCAATACCATCTTGGCTTTCTTTGAATTCCATCTCCCAAGTGCCTGCATTGTTTAGCAAAACATCGATTTTTGGAAATTGTTGGCTGACTTGATTTGCAAAGTTTTTAACCGACTGTAAAGACGCAAAATCACCCTCAAAACAATGTACATTTGGGTTGCCACTAGCCTGAATAATTTCTTGCAAGACCGCTTGACCTTTTTGGAGGTTTCGGGAGTTAAAAATAACCTGATTTTGGGGTGAATCTTTAGCGATTGCCATGGCAGCAATTTTGCCAATGCCAGAAGTGGCACCTGTGACTAAGTATGTTTTCATAAAATAAAATTGTTTGAACTAAAAACCAACATTTTTGGGTATAGTTTTAAATGTCAAATTTGATAACATCGAGTCTTAAAGACTTCTAAGTTTGAACTCAAAATCTATTGCAATTGAGAGCTAAATATATCTGTATTTACATAAAAAATTAACTTAGAGATATCTAAAAATATTTATTTTGACTTATTTCTTTAGATTTTTGTAAATCTATATTTTTACTACATTTCACAGGCAACTCCGTCATTATCTCTATCTCTAGCACCTGTGTAATTAGGGTCACCTCTTAAAAAATTACCAATACCGTAAGTTTCTTTTAAAAATTTACATGTCCCAGCAATAAAACCTCCAGATACTCCACTTGTACTATTATTTACTGAACTGTTGGCAGTTGAACTATTATTACCGCTGGAGGATGTCGAAATTGATACAGGTGGTGTTGGCTGTTGGTTTATAGATTTTGTTGTATCTCCATTACAAGTAGTGGCAGACCAAAAACCCAGGCTGTTTTCTCTCGCAGATTTAGCATAGCCATTGAACTCTTCCAGTTTGGGGTGAGGAAATTTGGTGTACGAATGAGCAAACCCTTCTTTGATCATCTCAGCATTAAAGAAAAACCCATCTTCACTATAAACATATGCAAGAGTTCTACCATGTTTATCGATACGATTTGCAGGATCAAATTCTAAATAAACATTTTTGCCTGATAATAGCTCTTTTGCTCTATTACTAGCCTCAACACCAAAACATTGAACTGGCTTTCTCGGATCTTTCGTTTCAGGGGTATCCATTCCAATCAATCTGAGCGTACCTAATTCACTTACTTTAATTGTATCTCCATCAACAACTTCAGTTACAATAAATAATTTCTGACCTTTAGTTTCTCTTCCAAGCTGTGCAATTGCTAGATTTGCTTGAACTGCAATTTGAGGATCTTGAGAAGCTAGATCACTTTCTACATCATACTCAAGGTTTATCTTTTGAGCTTCGGCAATTTTTATTTCAAGTTCTTTCTTATTTTTTTCAGCTTCAATTCTTTTTTGCTCTTCTACCTCAGCCTTTTGTTCAAGTTCAGAAATTCTAGATGCGTCTTGTTCTGAGACACCAGCAACCTGTTGAGTGACTTGTTTATCTCTATTACTTACGGGGCTAACTGATACAGAATAAATACTCGCAAAAAGTATATATATAATCAAAAACCCTGTATAAAGAGATATAGGAATGAGTAAAAATTTTACCATCTTGTTTTGTTTTGTAAAAATCTTGTTAATAAAATTTAGCTTCAAAAACCCCCATACAAAAAAAGGTGTAATTATAAAGGCAAGTAGGATTGATATATAAGGAATGAAAAAGGTAACCAACAAAATTAAGCCGCTAATTAAGAGTAATTTGTTTTTGGTCCAAATAGTTTCAAAAAATCTAGATTTCTCTTTTGATAGATTATTTTTTTGTGAATTGAATTGATCCATATTCTTGCAGGGTAAAAATTGACTTCCCAAGTTCATTTTTTGTAGTTTTTTTGTCAATAAATCGACCCTGAAGACAAAGGCTTTATCAAACTAAAATATATCTGTATTTACATAAATAATTAACTTTTAACTATCTAAAAATATTTATTTTGACTTATTTCTTTAGATTTTTGTAAATCATTGTTTGACAAATATCAAAATTATTTTATTGTTTGGGATTATTCGATTTTATGTCATTTCTCACAATTTTTAAAAACAAACTCACCCTAATCCTTTCTGGTTTTGTTTTGCTTGGTGTACTTTACACTGGTTTTTATTTTAACACTCGTAGCAATCCTCAGACTTCAGATAATACTCAATTTATTTCTAAAATAGAAGCAAACAAAGACTATTCGTTTGGCAAAATCAACTCTGGCAAAATCAACTTCTCCAACCTTCCAAGTGCTGATCAAAACCTAGAAATATCTGGATTAAGCTTAAATCGAGCAGGCAAAAATTATGATGGTTATGAATTCAAAACTACCCTCAGAAACGGAAGTTTTAATTATGACTTGGAGCTTCCAAATCAATATGGTACACAGGCAAAATTGGTGTATTCCCAGGACGATGGTAAAACTTTTTGGAGCATAAAAATGTCCAATTTTTGGACGGTAAAATCAGAGGTTTGAATATCAACCACTTTACAATTTGGGCGGTGATTGGAGCCGAAGACGGCAGTTCATTTTTGGGTAGTAACGAAGGTTATTCTCTTGTGATTAACGAAGTTTATCTGAGTGGTCCAGACGGTGAATGGGTGGAGTTTTACAACCCTACAGACTATGAAATCAGCCTAAAAGGTTGGAAGCTTGCTTTTGATCTGGATCTTGTAGTCAACAAAAATGGAGCTAATCAAAAATATATCTTTCAAGACACTGACACAGTTCCCAGTAAAGGATTTTTTGTAGCCAAATCTACCAAAAACTGGATAAATAATAGCGGTGACACCATTCAACTTATCAATCAACATGGTCGAATTATAAATCAAATCGGATACAAAGACTTAGCCAAAAGTGCTACTAGTGACCTAAAAGAAATTGGGGTAGAAATTGGTAGCTACCAAACCGATATGTCGATTGCTAGAGTAAAAGACGGGGTTAGTTATTTAGTAAAAAGGACAGGATCTGAGGTGACTATGGGTAAATCCAACAATCTTTCCCAAGACAAGACCTTATTGGTTTCGATCGGTGATGGAAACTATGGTACTGAAAATAACCGTGAAAATTCAGCAAATCTACCCAAACCAGTGGACAACAAACCTATCAACTTTGGATTTCCTCACAATCTTTTAACCAATAAATGGGAAAAAACAGAATTTGATTATAAAACCTCCGAAACAACCAAGACTCTGGTCAACAATATCAGCCCTTTAGTTACTCTAGATAGTAATGTTGGTATAAAGCAGTACCATTTTAGGATTATCAAAGATGGAGAAACTGAAGATGGAAAAGATGAAACTGCCGGAAATGGCTTTGCGGTTGGTGGTTATGTTTTTTCGATGATTAAAAATAACCCAGAATCTGGTATTAAAAGTTTAGATTTTAGTGAAATTGAAGATGACAAAGATCCAACTGACTTGGATATTTCTAACCTTGAGAGTGGAATATACTGGCTAATCCTTGGAGCTGAAGATAATAATGGACAAAAATCAGCTCCCACCAAAAATCAAGATCCTCGAATCCGAATTGTAGTCAACAACAACGACCCTGAAGACAAAGGCTTTATCAAACTAAAAAGTTTTGATTGTAAAAACGCTTCGGCGATCGATCAAAATACCTTCGAGATTGATGGCAAAATTTACTCTAAAAATGATATTTTGGAACTTTGGGAAAATCCTAGTTTGCTCTCAGATTGTTCAGATTCTTTTTGGAAAGATAATATTTATTTGAAGTATCAGCTAGATGAGGTTTTTGATGAAAATAAACCTAGTTTTAATCATGGTTATCTCAGGGGTGTCAGTGATGATCAGACGAAATATTCGGTTTCTGGAGTGTACAAACTAGAAGACAAAAACGACCAAAATAGAGTTGTTCTTAGTTGTTTTGACAGTCAAAATTCTGACCTCATCAACAATTCTGAGTATGTCACAATTCCCAAAAAAGACGCTGAAATAAAGTGTTTGTATATTTCCAAACCAAGCCTTGGCGGAAACTCAATCAGCGGTAAATTCTATGAAGACAAAGATGGCAATGGCAAAATGGATGGTGACGATGATTATTACAATTATCAGTGGGAGGATATTTTTTATTACCAACAGCTACCTGCAACTTTGTATGATCAGAATTGGCAAAGAATTGCAGTAAATCACACCCCAAACTTGAGTCCTTACCAGCCAATGCCAAATGAAAATGACTTTTACCAACCTACAGATACCCAGTCAAACGGACACTACAAATTTGAAAATCTCCCAGATGGTCTGTACAATGTGTGTACCGATTTTAATAAGGACTATCTTTATCCTATCAAGCCAGGGGTCAATTTTACCGAAGATTTAGACTTACCTGACGGCGTTTCGGTGGTGGTTACCAATCAAGCTTTTGAGTATTTTTATAACGGCAAAAAAAATCCCCAGGATAGTTATACTTATTGTTATCAAATAGATTTGGGTGGCAATTCTGTGTCGGATTTGGACTTTGCTTTTAGAGAGATATTTGTGAATTACGAGGACTCTTCTAGTAGCTCTTTGGAAAGCAGTTTTGGCTCCAGTAGCTCAGATTTGAGTAGTAGCTTTGATAACAGCAGTCAAATAAATTCAAGCTCGCAATACTCCAATTCTTCCCAATGGTTCAGTTCAGGTTCATCTGAGTCAGATTATACTTCAAGCTGGTTTTCTAGCTATTCTAGTCAAAATTCTAGTGAGTATTTCGAGCAAAGTTCTAGCAGTAGTTTTTATTCTTCCGAGGAAAGTTCAAGTTCAGAAAATTATTCCTCCTCGTACTCTTCAAGCCAACAGTCTTCCGAGCAAAGCTCATCTGAATCACAATCTGCAAGCAACAAGACTAGCTCCAGCCAACAATCTTCAGTGGTACAATCTAGTAATGGCAATTCCACCTCCAACCAAAATCAAAATTCCTCTCAGATTCAAACTTCTACAGCTTCCCAAAACCAATTTCAAGCCGTCCAAAATCCAGCTACTCAAAACCCATCTGAAACAAGCTTTTTTGGTACTCAAACCTCCAATTCTAGTTCGTCTGACGTAAGCAGTTCAAGCGATCAAAATAGTTCAAATTCTGAAAAAAATTCTAGCTTTTCTAGTTCTAATAAGGGTGAAAACTCAAGATTAAATAGCAACAATTCTGAGCAAGGTGAAGTTTTGGGAGTAGCTGAAAAGACTGATAAAAATAATACAAATTGGTTTTCTTGGTGGTGGTTACTTCTGGTTTTAGGGTTAATCTTGGGTGGTTATTTTGTGTACAAAAACATGTTTAGCACCCGATAAATTTTGCCAAAACTAAATTGATGTTAGTTATTAAATCAGGTATGTTTTGGACTTTTTTAAGCTTTGCTTTACTATTTTTGATTTCCCTGATTTTTTTGGGAGTTTATTTGAGTTTTCAAGGCAAAAAGAAGATTTTAAAACAAAAAATATTAGATAGATTTTATCTCATAAAAAACAAGAATTTGCCAAACAAATACTACCTTTTGGAGTTGGATAAACTACTGGAATTTGCCTTCAAACAAACCTTTGGTAGTAAAGAATCTTTAGGTAAGATTTTGAAATCTCGCAAAACACATTTTTCAAAAGAGCGATTAAATAATATCTGGTTTGCCCACAAATTACGCAACAAGCTAGCTCATGATGTTGACTTCCAAGCCAGTGATACGGATTTGATTAAAGCGATCAAGGCTTTTGAAAATGAGCTGATAAACCTCTAATTTATGATACTTTTAAGGTAATTTTGTTGTATGGAATCAAGTATACTGTTAGCATTTTTAACACACAAACTCAATCTTACCCCAAAAAAACTGGCAACATTAGATCAATTTTATCCCACAATCCAAGATGCCGTAGCTGATAACTTTGCCAAAATCAACCCTGCCCAGCAAAAATGGGTAACTCGCTGGAATGAAGCTGGTAATTATCTTGAAGCTCTCAAAAAATTTGAAGATGCCTTGAATTTATCCAAGGTACAAATCTTAAGCTGTTTTGATGACGATTATCCCAAAAGGCTAAAAGATCTTAGTGACTACCCTATTGTGCTTTATTATCAGGGAAATCTAGGTATTTTGCAAAATAATTTGAGCGTTACTGTAGTTGGTTCTCGCAATTATACGAAGTATGCCGAGCTGGCTTTAGGTAAAATTATGGCACCGCTTTGTATGGCTGGAGTCAATGTGGTTTCTGGACTGGCGGTCGGTATAGACGGGCTTTCGCACAGACTGGCTTTGGAGAACAAATCCCCTACCCTTGGGGTTATTGGCTCGGGATTAGATGATTCTAGCTTTTATCCGAGTCAGCATATTAGGCTAAAAAAAGAAATGATAGAGTCTGGCAATCTGGTTTTTTCGGAGTACGCACCTGGCACCAAACCTGCTCCTTTTACATTTCCAGCCAGAAATCGCATCTTGGCAGCTCTTAGCCCTGTCACTTTGGTGGTACAAGCAAACCAAAAATCTGGCAGTTTGATTACTGCACGGGAGGCCTTGGAAATTGGTAGACAAGTGGCTACAATTCCTGGATCTATTTTGGATTCTAATTTTTCTGGCAATACCAAATTACTCAAACAGGGAGCAAACTTGATAGCTGATTCTGCTGATTTGTTAGAGCTTTTGGGGGTTAATTTGCAATCACAGTCACTTCAAAATTTATTCGAAAATCCTCAAAGTATAGAATTTAACAACCCTCAAGAAGAGCTGATCTACAAAAATTTAGGACTGGAACCTCAGAATATTCAGCTGATTTCTGAAAAACTAAAAATGGACATCAACCTCCTAAGCGGACATCTAACTATGCTAGAAATTTCTGGACTAGCTGCCAACCTGGGCGAAAATAATTGGATTAGATGCGGTTAAAAAATTAAATTTTTGGTGGCTGAAAATCTGAATAATCCCCACTTAAGAGCTTAGCTGTTTTACCATCTATAATTTGATTTATAACCTCAACAGAGTACGAGCGATGGTGCGGATTGCTAAGGATAAAATGAATACAAATGAAAAGTCTAGCAACGCCTTGTGTGTAAGGATTTTCCAGAGGTTGTGTCTCTAGCCAATTGCGACAAATTAGTAGCAACATTGTTATATCCACACTGTCTATGGCGATAGTTACATCATGATTTTTTTTTGTTAAACTACCTAACAGTGAGCTCAGACATTTCTAAAAGAACCGCATCTAAATCAGGTATATCCAACTGAAAACTATTTCTTGTAAGAAAATCTTTCAATACTTTTGTTATATTTTGTTTTAGTTGATTCACTTTTTTTTCTAATTTTGCATTTTCTTGTACAATAGCCACAAAGCCAATTTTAGTATCGCTAAGTGGTTTACTTGGGTTCTCGGTTGTATCACTCGTATCACTCGTATGCTGAAAACCTATCGGCTTACTTTTTTGATCTTTCAAGGTATTTTGCACTTCTTGTTCAAGCTCTTGGATTTGCAAGTCAATTTCCCTGACCTTCATTTCAAGCTCTTGGATTTCAGAATCTAATTCTGACTCTTGTTCTTATTTGGCTGGAGTTTTTTTATCTCGTTTTTTTAACCAAAGTTCTGCTAAGAATTTGCCTTTTTCTTGTTTTAGATACATCAAAGCAAACTGCTCTTGGGTCGGATTAGGAATTCCGTCATATCTATAAAAACCGTTTGGTTGATTGGGTTTTCTTTTGAAATTTTCTCCTATTGAGGCGTCTTGCATAAAAATTGACTTAATAAGCTTTCTTAGTACAAAAAAATAGCAAGGTCAAAATCTTAAAACCTCTTTAATATATCCAGTATATCTCAAATTTAAGATACAAAAATTATAGCTATTTGTGTTCAAGGGTGCAGTTGGGTCTCCCGAACGATTTGCTTAGAGGGGTTGATTGAAAGTGAGTTTTGTAAGTTTTGAAGCTGATTTAAGTTTTGATAAAAATATATAAATAGTTGCACCTTTACCCTTGCCAAAATCATAAATTTAAATTTTAAACTTGGTTGTATGACTAAACTAAATATAAAAACTCGCTCCATTGATAAAATAGCTACCGCTCACCAAACCAGAGAAGGCAACTTTGAAGTAAATAGACCTCTTCCAAGTCCTGGCATAAACAACATCAATCCGTTTTTGATGCTGGATAATTTTGGACCTACAGCCATCAAGCCTGGGGAGCAAGGTGGTGTTGGTGAACACCCTCACAGGGGTTTTGAAACCGTAACTTATCTACTTTCTGGTGAAATTGAGCATAAAGACTCGAGTGGAGGTCAAGCCATTATCAAAGCTGGTCAGGTGCAGTGGATGACTGCTGGGTCTGGGTTGGTGCATAGCGAACTTCATAGTCCAGAATTTACTCAAAAAGGTGGCGTGATTCATGGGTTGCAGTTATGGGTAAATCTCCCAAAAAAGGACAAAATGACGACCCCACATTACAAAATCCTAGGTCAAGATGATATAATTAGCTTTCAAAAAGATGAGATTACAGTTCGTATAATTGCTGGAGAGCTAGATGATCATAAATCCACCACCAAAACCCACACACCAGTCAATTATTTTCACCTTACCCTACCCGCAGGTACCCAAACTGAGCTAAAAATCCCACACACTCACAACTCTTTTGCCTATATAATCTCTGGTCGAGGAGAATTTGGAGAAGACTCTCAAAAAGCCAAATCAACTCAACTTGTGTTGTTTAAAAACGATGGCGAAACCGTTCAGATCAAAAATACTGAAACCGAGAATTTGGAGGTAATTTTGCTTAGTGGTGAGCCAATTCACGAGCCAATTGCCAGCTACGGACCGTTTGTGATGAATAGCTTTGATGAAATCTACGAAGCTATAAATGACTATCAGATGGGTCGAATGGGAAGTTTGTAAGTTATCAAGAACATGTTTAAGAGCTTTTTTATATTCTCAATATCTCAAATTTAAGATGAAAAAATTACAACTGTCTGAACGAAGAAGCAAAAAGAATTTTAATTTTAAGAGGTGAGTTTTGGAATTTTTGAGGCTAAATTTGAGATTGTAAGCAAGTGTTAAACAGGTTCTAAGACTTGACCTAACCAGAATAATTCTCAAAATTAGGAGTTAATATGCAAGTTCAGCTTTCCAAAGCAGGTCAAAAAATGGACAAATCATCTGGAGTGAGAGCCATCATGAAAGACATCAACGAAACCTTGGCAGGAAACACCGACGGAATCTGCAATCTCAGTGCTGGAAACCCACTTATTTTGCCAGAAGTCGAAGCAGTTTGGAAAAAATACACCCAAAAACTTCTTGACTCACCTGAGTTTGGAAATGTGGTGGGTAGATACGGCAGTAGCAAAGGTTATGAGCCACTTATTCAAGCAATTATCAAAGATTTCAATCAAAGGTACAACTTGGAGTTAACTTCCAAAAATATTTTGATCACCGGAGGTAGTCAGACCTTATATTTTATAGTTGCCAATGTATATGGTGGACTGGATCAAAACGGACAAATGAAAAAAATTATCTTGCCTTTAAGCCCTGATTATACAGGTTATAGTGGAATTAGTTTGTACGAAAATTCTGTAGTCTCGTTTGTGCCAAATATAAGCATCAAAGAGTCCGAGCATAAATTTAAGTACCACCCAAATTTTGACAAATTACTTATCGATCAGACCAGCGGTTGTGTGATTTTCTCCAGACCTGCCAACCCAAGTGGCAATATTATTACCGACGAAGAAGTCCATAAAATAGCCAACGCTGCCAAAAAGTACAGTGTTCCAGTTTTTGTAGATTCCGCTTACGCAACTCCATATCCAGGACTCAATTTTACCGAGATGACCCCGATTTTTGGTGACAATATCGTGCATTGTATCAGCCTTTCCAAAGGAGGACTACCCGGTGAAAGAGTTGGAATTGCTATTGGTCCAGAAGAGATTATCGCCCCATTGGAGCATTTTCAGATGAACTGCAGTATTCACTCCTCCAGATACGGTCAAGCAATTGCTGCCATGGCAATCGAGTCTGGAGAGATGGCAAAGTTGGCAGATCAGGTAATTAGACCTTTTTACAAAAACAAATTTGAGATTTTTCACGATGCCCTGGATCGGTTTATGCCAAAAGATTTACCTTGGTATGTTCATGAAGGCGAAGGCTCGATTTTTGGTTGGATTTGGCTAAAAGATTTGCCAATTACTGACTGGGAATTGTATCAGATACTCAAAAAAGAAAAAGTATTGGTAGTACCTGGAAAGGACTTCTTCCCGGGGCTTACTAGTGATTGGAAGCACAAAAATGAATGTATCAGAATCAGCCTTACAGCTTCCAAAGAAGAAATTGAAAACGGCATCAGGATTCTTGCTAGAATTGTCCAAAATCTATACAGTCAGCCCTAAAAACCACAAAATTTTAAGAACCTGTTTAACATTTGCTTATTATCTAAACCTACTGGTGGGGTTTTTGTATCAAAATTTGATGTTAAGCGGGGATTTGAAGGGTTTCACTATTTAGGTTTAAAAAGCACTTACCAAAAGATACAAACCCAACAACAAAAGTAGATATTTTAAAATAACTGCCGACCAAAAAGTGAGTTTGGATTGGATTTTTTCTAGGAATGGTTCGATTTTTGACCTCGAAAAAACATACAAACTTAGCAAAAAAACATGTGGAAAAATAAAAATCAAATTATAGACACCCAAAAAAATTAAACCCGAAGATACCGACAAATTCTGCTGATCCAAAATAGCAATCGCCCCTAAATACGGCAAAGCTGTAGGAAACTCTGCAAAAGTAACACTTATCCCAAACAAAAAAGTATGAATTGCATTGATAGATTTGGGTTTTTTGGTTTTATCCGGGATTCTGGGTTTGATTCTAAAAGCAATTATACAAATCACAAATCCAATCAAAAGTTGCAAAAATCGCCAAATATCCTCAGAAACTCCCAACCTAAAAAAATCTTCCACAAACACTTCCAGCCCAAAATACAACAAAATTCCCAAAAGTAAATACACCACAAAAATCCCCAAAATATAGCTAAAAGATCTAGCAAATGGCTTTTTGGTGGTCAGCAAAAACAAACTAAAAGCGATCGCAGTCGGGTTGATACTGTCTATAATTGCTATACCCACCAAGGATAAAAAGTATTCTAACTGCATTTTTGTTTTTATTCACAATTCTAACCTAACTCAGGCTTTTTAGCAATTTTAGGGCATTTTTACAAACTCAATATCAACCTCAAAATGAAAGTTTAAAAAATTTTATAATTCTACTTTTGCACAAACAACCCCTTTCGCTCGGAGTTTTGGCTTATTCCAAAACTGCTATAAATCGCCGAAACTTTGTCTTTGCTATTAGAAAATGTGAGCTTTTGAGGTGTATCAAACTCTTGACTTGATCTTACAACATCAAACACACAAGCCAAAATTAGAGGTAGTTTTTTGACCTTCAGGTCTGTTTTTTGACTACTCATACCAGCCACCGAGTTTAGCTGAATATCCCCACACACATCAGTTAGACTAAATGCACCAACTGCCTGACCATCTTTGGAAAATATCAGATAAATTTGATTTTGATTGTCTGTATAAGATTTTGTAAGATTTTGTTGGATCTTTTCTTGTTTTGCTGGATTTGGAACAGACTCGACGAGACCTGACTCGGTTTTTTTGAAATCCACTCCAAAACTACTTAACATAAAATCCTTTAAAACCTCAATATCATCAGAGTTTTTTGGGTTAAATCTTCTCCAACTAAATTGATTTTGGTAAGTTTGCCAATCCAAAATTGGTTGACTCAAAAGCAAGCTAGGGATTTCCGGGATTTCGACCTTAAAAAAGTTGGTTTGGTATTTTTTGATATTTCTATCTTCTTCAAGCTGGCTGATAAGTTTTTGTAGAGAATCTAAAATCTGCTCATCAAGATCAGAATTATCCCATACAATTCTAGTTTTTGGGTGACTGGTAATATCCGTTTTGAGGGTTTGAATATTGGCTGAAATTTCTTTGGGGTCTGTGTCTTGGCAAATTGCTATATAGTGTGACCCATCTGGGACAATAAAGCTTTTAATGTGCTTGTTTTGTATCATATCTGGCTACGGCTGGAGAGTCTTCATATTTACCCTCTTTCCACGAACTAAGCCAATCCTTTACGGGAATGTCAAATCGCATGTACTCTATATATGCTCTGTACAAAAATACAATACTGAGGGTCAAAAAGCCCATTCTGAGATACTCACTGTACTCCCCAAAAGCTCCTCTCCAATAAGTGTTGGCTACAGGTGTGATATTAGTAGTACCTAGAGCCAAATAGTTTTGGAGTTGAGTAACTGGACAAGCCTTGTAGATAGCATGCACAAAATTGTACATACCCACATAAAAAAAGCTATAAGGGGTGTTTGAATATCTAAAAATACGATAAAACTGGTATATAAAATTCATCAAAATCAAAAAGTGTGAAGCCTCTGCTGCCCAATACAAAGTCCCGTAAAAATAGTTGTTTGTAATACCTGGAGACGGGTTGAAATATGATAAAATAAACGAATAAGTGAGCAAAGTTGCCAAAGCAATACCAATTCCTAGCAAAATCATCTTTAGAGGTTTGGATTTTAATCTTTCGTTGATAAGTAGCGAAATTATCAGCAAACCCAAAAATGGTATAACTGTAAAACAAGCTACCAAAAAGACCACTATAAAAATCAAAAAAAGACGGCTTTTGTTTTGTGTAAAAGCTAAAATTGCACTATTCATAAAAACCAATTTGTTTAGATAGTTTGGGCGAAATTGTCAATCAGTCGAGATATTTACAATTCAAATTTGCTAAAAAACCCAAAACCTAACTAATATTTAGATATGCACCCTGCCCTACTAGAATACACCAAAAGATTTACAAAACCCGAGCAATCCAAAGCTCCTGAAAAATTTTTTACTCAACTTTCTATAGATGAATATTACCAAAAACTACCCTATTTGTACGACATCGAAAATTTTTGTGCCAGACTTCACGAGGCCAAATTAAACCACCAAAAAGTCTGTATTTATAGCGACTACGACACCGATGCAATCACCGCCACTGGAGTCATGTACCAAGGGCTGATAGATATGGGATTTTTACCCGAAAACCTAAGTACCTACGCTCCAGATCGATTTACCGAAGGTTATGGCATAAACCCTGAGGCTATTATGGAGCTGGTCAAAAGGAGCGACCTGATTATTTCGGTGGATTGCGGTATCAACTCAACCAAAGAAGCCCAGATCGCCAAAGAATCTCAAAAATGCGACCTCATGATTACTGATCACCACCATCTGCACGACCAAATTCCTGATTGCATTGCGGTTATCAACCCAAGGCTCACTGAATATTACACCCAAAACCCTTACCAAAAAACTTTTTATAACCCTACCCTAAAAGACCCTAAAATCCAAGATCTAATCCAAAATTGGCAACAAAAAGTATATACTTTTGAAAGGCAAAACTTTCTTTCTCAGTCCGTAACTGGAGTCGGTGTGGCTTGGTTTTGTTTGGTTTGGTATGCTTATTTTTGCCAAGAAATAGAGTCCTAAATTGCAAACTCAAACCCAAAATTGTAGAGGCGACCACCGTGTCGCCAAATTCCACCGTAGCAGCAGGATTTATCCCTCCATAAAACCCACCGTAGCGGAATGCCTTGGCTTCCAAAATAGGATAGCAAAAATCATATTTACACTACTCTTGCTCAGGTTTAACATACACAATCAAACCTGCTAAAAATGAAGTAATTGCGGTACCAACTAGAACATTATTTTTTTGAAATTCAGGAGTATTCCTCAAAGTCGCCGAAACCACCATAACCCCAATAAAACTCCAAAAAAGTATCTTATCGTTGATAGTCTTTAATTTTTCTACAGATGGTTTTTCCATAATCCTAAAAAATTCCCTTCCCTAATTTTTGGCTTTGGTCAACTACTAACTTGATCTAAATTTTAGGGATTATAAAAATTTCTAATACCAAAGAATTTAACCAAAACAAAGCCTGTCAGGCCTTTGACAAAAAACAGGGTACGAAGCTAGTGTTTAAGGTAGTTTTATACAATCCGTATCAATAAATCTAGCTACAGAGTCGATTATTTCACCAAAAAAACTTTTATTTGTATGTTAAAAAAAATTATTTGGTTTTTAAATCGAGATTTACTTGAACATAAGTCGTGGAGAAATTCATTATTTTTTGGTTGGAGGTGGTTTTTGTTAGTAACAGCTTTAGTGCTATTATTTATACCTTTGTTTGTATTTGGGATCTTTTTTCCATTAGTGCTGGTATGTATAATATTAATAACAATATTACTTTTTTATAAGTTTAAAATTAAGGCTAATATCAAACTCACTGCTAGCTTAATATTAGGAATTGCTAGTTTTATTTTCAATGTTGTTTTAATGATAAATTCAAATACAATAATTTATTTAATTTTTTCTTCTTTATCCTCCTTATTTTTACTTACTAGTTTTTATATTTTAATTGTATTAGCTAAATTTAATTTTTCACAAATCTATAACGACTCTAAACTTCGTAAAATTCCTAGGACTCAGAATGAATTTATTGACCTGAAAAATGTTTTACCCCTAAAACATAGTACTGAAGTTTTTTCTACAAATAAAGTTGAGGTCAAAAATTTTAATAACATTACTAAAATAACTAACAATTCTATTGTTTTTGAAGAGAAAAAAAATGTAATTAAAGATATTATAGAAGTTGGCGACTTTAAACCAACCCTGATACCTAGAAAACCGCAATTTTTTGAAATAAAATCCTTAAGTCCAAAACCAAATTTTAAAATCACAAATCCTAACTTTTCTAATATAGTAGATACCTTAAAAGATTTATCGGCTACAGATGTATTCTATATTAATTCACTACAACTACCATATAAAAGATCTATTCTCTATATTGAATTTTTTGAATTGGAAATAGTAAA
>Ga0207418_100072_pt1 | contig 26523 bp, 25 predicted proteins | sample LakMenEpi05Aug08_FD_150669 | JGI IMG/M metagenome (GOLD analysis project Ga0207418, IMG submission 150669) | Freshwater microbial communities from Lake Mendota, WI - 05AUG2008 deep hole epilimnion (SPAdes) | ecosystem: Environmental > Aquatic > Freshwater > Lake > Epilimnion/Euphotic zone ...
AAATTGTCATAATGGACTAAGAAAAGATAGAAAGCATAAAATGATTGAAAGAATCATTAGAAATTAGTATTTCATCCTCCCATTTTTTTAATTAGGCCCAAAAACTTAATATTTAAAGGGATTATTTCGGTTGTTTGCATTCTTTGCCTAAGTGCCTTTACCGCAGTATCCTTAACAGCTCTTTATTATCAACCTAAAATTAACGATCTTAATGAGACTAGAGACAAACTAGAGCGAGAAATTCAAAATTAAGTAGATATATAAACCCTACTCATTGACCCTTCTGCTAAGCTTTGCTCCATCGAGGTTTTCAAAGGTAGCTAATCTCTTTACCCAAGCTAATTCTACCGAACCGGTGCTTCCATTACGATGCTTGGATACCAAAATATCAGCCAAACCTTCTTTTTGATTTCTTTTTTCAGGGTCTTTTTCGTACATCGCCTCCCTATGCACAAACATTACCACATCAGCATCTTGCTCGATAGATCCAGATTCACGCAAATCTGAAAGCATTGGTCGTTTATCGTCCCTACCCTCCACTCCACGAGATAACTGAGAAAGTGCAATAATAGGAATATCTAGCTCTTTAGCGAGTAATTTTAGACCCCTTGAAATATCCGAGACTTCTTGCACACGATTGCCATTGTATCTACTGCTACCACCATTCATAAGCTGTAAATAATCGATAATAATCACTCCAATATTGTGTCTGGATTTTAACCTTCTAGCTTTACTTCGTAGCTCCAAAATACTCAAGCCACCACTGTCATCAATCCAAATCGGAGCTTGATCTAGCTGACCGATGGCGTTACCTAGTTTAATAAACTCATTTTGGGCAGGATCTTCTGAGAATTTTCCGGTACGAATTTTCCAGCTATCAATCCCAGAAACCACCGAAATCAATCTATCTACAAGCTGATCTTTACTCATTTCTAAGCTAAAAATTGCCACTCCTGCCTGTTGTTGCATGGCTACCCTGCGAGCAAATTCAAGCGCTAAAGCGGTTTTGCCCATAGAAGGTCTGGCTGCCAAAATTACCAAATCTGACTTATGAAGACCCCCTAAAATCTTATCCAAATCCACAAAACCCGTAGGAATACCCCTAAATTCCACTTTGTTATGATACAGTTCACTTATTCGTTCAAAGGTATTTTCTAAAACTGTACTAAGTGGTACAAAATTTTTATCGATATTTTCCAAACTCGCTTCAAATAATTTTTTTTGAGCTTCATCTAAAATCTCATTTGGCTTACCATTTGATTCTAGTGCCATATTTCGCATCATCTCACCTGTTTGCAAGACCGTACGCAACAAAAACTTATCCTTAATAACTTCAAATGTTGATTGAGCCGAACCAGAAAGGCTACTTTTGGCTACTATTTCTAACAAATAATCCTGATCAATTATTTCTGATGGGGTTAATTTTTTGGTATAGGTGGAATCTTTGAGGGCATTTTGAATATAAATCATGTCAACCGGGTGGTTTTGCGACCAAAGATCAAGCATTATTCTATACAAAGCTTGGTGACGAGGGTCATAAAAAAATTCCCATTTAAGCCTATCAGCAATTTCATCTAAAATTTTGTTGTTGATTAAAATAGATCCTAAAATAGCTTTTTCTGCGTCTTCGTTGTGTGGTGGTGTGATAGATTTAAACTCTTCATTCATACTAAAATATAGGCAGATTTTATTTTTTTAAACAAGTTAGGACTCTAATTTAATAGATGAATTTAAAATTCTTGTTCGATATTACAAGCTATTATATCCAAGCCTTAAACTCAGTTAAGATACTTTAAAAAACAATTGTTTACTCGTTTATTATCCAACCTCTAACTCAAACTTACAACTTTATTATATAAAATAAGCTAAATGATCAAAGTTCAAAAAATGAATAGTTGCTTAAAACAAAATTGGTGCTGAATATCCTCAGTTTAACGCACTTAGATATTAGATATTGCTAGCTTTAGCTATTAATCTCACCTTCAGAAACAATTTTTAGGTGCTTAAATTCAGGTCTTGCTGACTCTAATTGCTTTCCATTTCCTTCAAAGAATCCAGGCATAAACTCTACATATGTCAAACGAAGTGGATTTATGTACGCACCAAAAGCAGCTAATACAAAATTAAAGATATGTCCGATTACCAAAATAATAATAGCCAGTATAATACCCAAGACTGGTCCTGAGCTTTCGTACATAAGGCCGGCCAATAAATTTACGATGTTTGCAATAATACTTCCAGTCAATCCAATTGCAACTATACGAACATATGAAATAAGGTTAGAACCTAATTGTAAAATACCGTAAATACCACGAGGTCCTAACAAAAATCCTAAGGTTTTTCCAGCAAAAGAATCTGCTTGATTGAGTATAAACAAAACTCCTAAAGAGATATACAAACCGATCATGGCTATAGAACCAAGATTTGGAGCCGAGGAGTTTATTATCAAAACTGCTATACTTACTGACAAAAATAACAACCAAGCTAACTGACCAAAAACTACATTCCAAGCACCATTTGCTGCGTTGGTAATTATCCTATATACATAACCTAAAAGTTGATTCAAAAATCCAATAAATCCAGCCAACAACATCATCACAATAATCGGACTTGTACCTGAAAGCATTTGATTAACTGGAACTTTTGCGTCTGCATTTAAGACATCAATCAGCTGAAAATTAACCAAAATATCGTTGATAGGTGTAGAAGTGGATGAGTCGGTACTAATTCCAAATAATTGTTTAACTAGCGAACTATTAAAAAAATCTCCAGCCCAAGAATTGGTTACAACACCTAGTATAATAGCGATCAGGGAAGAGTAGAAAAATATATTAAAGATGCCCTTAAAATTCTGTTTTACGCCTCTGATAAATAAGAAATATCCTGTGAATAAAGCGATTATCAAACCATAAATTGCATCACCCAAACAAAAAGCAAAAAATACCATGAAAAAAATTGCAAGTCCAGAGGTTGGATCAGCCTCTTTTTTGTCTATTGTTCCAATGGATTGAGCTACATCTTGAAAAGATTTTAAGGCTCCAGGGTTTGTCCAATCTACTATATCTTTATCCCAATCTACATTTTCACCGAAAACTTCTTCTTTAGCTAAAAATTGATCCAAAGTAGACAGATCTTTTTCTTTTACAGCTACAAAGGCAAAGGTTGCTTCGGTTTTTTCATTTAATCTAAAAGCTTTTGATCTAATTTCTTCAGTTTTGGCTTGTAATTGATAATAGCCATAAAGAAGTGTGAGTTGTTTTTTAGTTGCAGCATTGAGATAAAAATCCTCTTCTAGAGCTTCTTTCAAAGAATCTTTTAGGTTATCAACTTGATCTTGGATTTGTACTTTATCGTCTTCAGAATCGGCTTTTAGTAAGTCAATTTTTTGATTTAACTTAGAAATTTGATCAATTAGTTCATTTAAAGAGTCTTTTTCTTTTTCAATACCGTCTAACTCTTCCAAACTAACTTCAATTCTATCATCAGCAAAAGATTCTAAAAAGCTTTTTTTGCGAGAATTTTTTAACAAAATATCGTCAATTTGAGATAATTTTTGGCTAGCTACCAAAGAATCTTCAATTTTGTAATAACTTACAGTTTCCCATTTTTTACCCAGATCTTTTGGATCTAAAACTTCAAAATCAATTCCTGTTTTCATGAGAGATCTGAAAAAAGAATCTACTTTTTTGGCAGGTATATTTACCAATTTGGTGTTTGCGGAGGTTACAGACATGTTCTTAGATATTTAAGTTTATTAGATTAGTTTGTACATTGATGACAAAATACTTGTTATGGTTTGAGCTGAAACGGTCGAGTCAAATTCAGTTTGAATGCTTAAACCTATTCCTGAAGGTTTGTAACCTCTTTGGCTGGCAGCAACTTCGGCTCTTAGATCGTTTTGTCTAACTCCGAAAGCTAGGTTTTGCTGGATGATTTCTTGCTCCACTTCTTTGATTTGGGACTTTAAATCTTTCACTTTTTGAGTTAGCTGATTTAGATATTCTTCAAAATTATTATAAGACATATTATTTAAAAATTTTAATTAGTGTTGCTTTTTCAAGGTTTGATTTTTCGTTTAGGGCGTTTTCAATAAATTTAATCTCTGCTTCTATATCTTCAATTTTTCTTTCTAGATTTTGAATTTGACGGTTGGTTTTGTCTATTTCAGCAGCTATTCTAAGTGTATTGATTTTTAGCTGGCTAAGTTCCAAAAGCAATGGAAAAAAGTGTCCAAAAGATTCTAGGCTGGTAGCAATATCGAATTTTAGCTCTTCTCTTTTGGGAATTTTGGTTTGTAGATTTAAAGAGTCTACATAAACCCCCGAAACTCGTTTTTTAGAAATACTTAAATTTAGAGATGGCTTAGACTTTAGGCTTTCAAAAAGTGCTTGACTGCTAACAAAAGCCAAACCTGATCTGTAAGCATTTAAAATGCTAGTGATTTGAGTTGAAACTTGTTTTTCTAGTTTTTTTCCTTTGGTGGCAAACTCCAAAAAAGTAACAATAAGTCCTGCTCGTTTTTCTTTTAGCAACTTATAACCGTTAGCAACCAATTTTTTTTGGTTTTTTTGGATTAGTAGATTTTGCTTATTTGGAGCAATCATATTGATTTCTTTTCTATAACAAAGTAAATTTCCCTCATTTGTCAATTAAAAACAGAATTTGTGGATATATCCCAAAGCGGAATTTAGGTTGGGCAAAAAAAATCTCCCAAATTAAAAAATAAGGGAGTTTTAAAAATGTAACTAATTTGAGAATTAGAACTATTTTTTGACGGATTCTTTGAAAGTTTTTCCAACTTTAAAACCAACGCTAGTAGAAGCGGCAATTTTCATTTTTTCTCCAGTTTTTGGATTAACTCCAATTCTGTCTTTTCTAAATGTTTTGTAGAAAGAACCAAAACCAGTTAGATTTAGGTTAAAACCGTCTTTAACCATTTCAATGATTGATTCCAAAACCGCATTTAGAGTTTTTTCTGCTTGAGCTTTAGAAACTCCAAGACTAATAGACAACTTGTCGATAAGTTGTGTGCGGTTTGCTTTTTTAACTGTTTTAGTAGCCATAAAATAATAATAAATAAATAACTTTTAAAGATACCAACCGAAATCAATTAGGAAATTCTTTTTGTCAAGCAAAATTCTTGTTTTTTTATAATTTGCCTTAAAAATCTTTTTGGGTATTAGTTGTCATATACATTATGATTTACAAACAATTATCCCCATTTATTCACGTTTTTGCCAACCCTTCAGCACGAAAAAAATTCGAAATTGAGATAACTTACTCCAGTGGTGGCAGTTGGTTTGAAAAAAATCTAGACAGAGGCAAAAAACACCTTTTGGAACATTGCATAGCCTCCAGAACTAAGGATTTGGATTTTGATCAATTTCAAAATTTTCAGTTTGCAAACAACATCATGGTAAATGCTTACACCGCTCCGCTAACTATGGGTGTGAATGCTCAAGGGCATTTTGAAAACAGCCTCGATATGATTTCTAAAATCACTGAGATTAGTTTGAACCCTGCCTTTGACCAAAAAATCCTGGAACAAGAAAAAGAGATAGTTTTGAGGGAGATTTCTGAGAGGAGAGGAGACCCAAATTATAGACTTCACTATGCCATAATGAATGAGGTTTTTGAACCCAATAGCCTAGAAAATCATGAAGTTTTGGGTGATTCTGAGTGTGTTGCCAGCACTACGATTAGCGATTTTGAATTTTTGCATAAACAAAATTTGAGCAAAAGCCACTTTTTGATAACCTTAGCTGGAGGTTTTGACTACGATTTAGCTATAGCCAAGATTGCTGAAATTTTTGAACTTAACCAGCCTCAAAAAAGCCTAGTTTGCGATCCAAGCACCAAAGATGAGGTTAATTTTAGTGTAGATAGTCCTTTTCGGGATTTTAGTTTTTTGCCTATCGTGCATGAACTTGCTCATGACCACGCTGATGTAAATGTATATATCCCACTAGAAGTCAATTTTGAAAATAAACCTATCCTAAAAATTTTTGATGAGCTGTTTTTGAAATATTACGGAGTTTTGTATGACAGATTACGCAACAAAGAGGGTTTAATCTATTCCTTGGGTGGTAGTTTTGATCCAACTTTAAAAAAGGTGATTTTGAATTTTTCTTGTGAGATAGATTCCATAACCAAAATTATGGACATAATATCAGACACTTTTAGCAATTTTGATAAGTTTTTTGAGGCTCAAAAATTTGAAGATCTAAAACAAACTATTCGTAAAAAAATTGAGATTAGCTCTGATACTGTCTCGTCTGAAACTAATTTTGCTTTGAATAGTATTTTGAACTATGGGATTGTAGAAACTTTAGATGAATATTTAAAAAGACTGGTTAAAGTTGAAGTTAAGGATCTCAAAGATCTTTATAATCAAATTCAAAAAGGTTTGACTGAAAAAAAAGTGGTGGTTAGTAGTAACAAGCCTGAGATTAAAACTTTGAAAATAAACTAAATAGCCTAAATATGCAACCTAACAACAATTCAAATTTTGACTCAACCGATTCAGATTTTGATACCAAAAATCAATATCAAAATACTTTTGGAGGTCCTGAAAATAATGACTTTTCTAGTTCATTTCAAAACCAAGATTTAAATAACGATTTTAGCACTACTTACCGAGATAGTCGCTTGCAAAGTAATACAGGACAAGCACAAAACCTTCAAGCTAGTAATTCTGACCTTGGATTTAAAGAGCAACCAAATCAAGATTTTTTAAAAACTCAAAGTAGTAATTTTGACACCAACCAAGATAATTCCTTCAAGCCAAACGAACCTGTCAAAAACAAAACTAGCTCTCTGCGTAAAGTTGCTAGGACAGTTGCTTTTATGATTGTTTTGGGGGTCATTTTGGGGGTTACTGGGGTCATTTTTGCACTCACCAACCCAAAAGATGAGCGAAGTAATTGGGTGATAAAAAATACTTTTTTAAATAACTTGGTAAATACTTCAAGCTCTGTTTCAAGCAACTCAGTTGCATTACAAAGCTCAAATCCTTCTTCTCAAAGCCAATCTGAAGCAAATTCTGAAGATCCTAATTTGGAGTTTAAAGACTCTGCCGACAGCAAGCCAGTGGTAGAAGTTGTGCAAGATGTTTTACCATCCGTTTTATCAATCAGTCTAAAAAGCAAAGCTAGCGGTCCGGATTTTGCTCAAGATCTTAGTGCTGGAAGCGGTTATATTGTCAATGAAAATGGTTTGGTAGTGACCAACAAGCACGTTGTTTCGGTGGTGTGTAAAAATGATATTTCTAGAATTCAAATTACTGGAGTTGCCAGCGATCAAAAAGCTTACAACTTGACCCTAAAAAGTATCGATCCTGTTGATGATGTGGCTATTTTAGAAATTGAGGACAAATCTCAAAAATTTAAACCCATAAACCTTTTTGACAGCCAAAATTTAAAGCTTGGTCAAGAGGTTATTGCTATTGGAAATGTACTTGGAGAGCTACAAAATACCGTTAGCAAGGGAATTGTGTCTGGACTGGATAGAAGTTTTGAAACAGCTATTAAAGACCCCTGCACTGACACTGAGTTTCAGGCTGATGCCTTGATTCAAACAGACGCAGCTATAAACCGTGGAAACTCTGGAGGGCCTTTGTTTAACGCCTCCGGGCAACTGATTGGTATGAACACACTAGGTACTGTAGATGCTCAAAATATTGGCTTGGCTATACCTTCAAGAACCATCAAAACTATCCTAGAAGGCTACCTCAGCAAGGGATCAATCGTTCGACCTAGAATAGGTTTGGCATCTTTACAAATCACCCCACTTCGCAAAGCTCAAAATCCTTGGATACCTGTAGATTATGGTGAAATTATTTTTAGTGAGCAAGGTAGCCCTATCGTCAGAGACTCCGCAGCTGCCCAAGCTGGTTTGCGTGAAGGAGATATTATTTTGGAGGTTGATGGCGAAAAAATCACTTCTTCCACAAGTAATCCTTCACCTTTACGCAGAGCAATTTTAGGCAAGCAAGCTCAAACTAAAATCATACTTACAGTTCTTAGATCAGATACCAAAACTGAAGGCGGGTACACTTACCAACCAAACCCATCGACTGTTGAGCTAACACTTGGGTCTGTTTCTTTTGACCTAATCAAAAAGCAAGCTGTAATAAGTTAGAGCTTATTTTGGCTAGTTTAAATCTTAGGTATTCGTTGTTTTTCAAGACTAAATTTGGGATTACAAAAATACTAAACGGATTTTGGACTTTAAAGTCCATTCAAAAAATCTTTTACTACTTTTTTATAAGGCAATTTTTGTGCTTTGGCTTTTTCTAGCCTTCGTACAATTTCTGAACCGATAACCGAAATAAAATTGTATTTTGTAAGAAAATCCACCTGAGTTTTATCCGCAATTCCAAACCCAACTGCAACTTCAAAATCTTTTAAATTCTCTTTTAACATATCAAAATATTCTTTGATTTCAGGGCTTTTTAGGTCTGAGTTGATACCAGTTTGACCTTTTCTGGCGGTTGCATAAACCAGCTGGTTTGGAGTTAAAAATTGCTTTATGGAATCTAACCTGTCAGATTTTGTTAGCGGTGAAATCAGTGGGATTATCTCAAGTTTTGGATTTGCTTTAGCTAGCTCTACATGCTCAGGTGAGCTAAACGGAAGGTCTGGAATTATTACTCCAAAAAAGTCATTTTCCTGCAGTAAACTTGCCAAATTTTGCATACCAAAAGCCAAAACTGGGGTAAGATAAGTCATTAGGATTAGCTTAGTTTTACTGCCAACTTGGGTTTTTAGTAAGGCTGAATGTTTAACCAATTCTTGCAGAGTAGAAGGTGTTTGTAAGGCGATTTGATTTGCTTGATAGATGGTAGGTCCATCTCCAACAGGGTGATTAAAAGGTAGCTGAATTTCTAAATAATCCACATCAAATTCTAGCATGGCTTGTAAAGCCTCTAAATAACCTTTTTTATCAGGAAAATTAGCAACTAGGTGAGTCATTAGTTTTGGCATAACTCTTAGACTACAATGCTTAAATTTAATTTTGTCTAAAGCCCTACCAAATACTTGACTTTATGCCAAACAACAACGATATATTTAGTTATATGACTTGGTCTCATCAGGAAATTGAAAATAAATGGCAAAAATCTTGGTACAAAAATAACCTCTATAAAGCCACTGATAACGATCAAAAAAGGCAAAAAATGTACATTTTGACAGAATTCCCATTTCCTTCTGGAGCTAGTTTTCATGTAGGACACGGTTTTAGATACACGGTTCCAGATATTTATTCACGATTTTTGCGAATGAGAGGCTATAATGTAATGTTTCCGATGGGCTGGGATGCTTTTGGATTACCTACCGAAGAATTTGCCCGCAAAACTGGAGCCAACCCCAAAGAAGTTACCAAACAAAATATCCAGAGTCTCAAAAATGATATGCTGATGATGGGTTATAGTTTTGATTGGGAAAGGGAATTTGCAACCACAGATGAAGGTTATTACAAATGGACGCAGTGGATTTTTGGAGAATTTTACAAAGCTGGCCTTGCCGAACAATCAGAAGCTGAGCTTTGGTGGTCGGATACTTTGAAAACTGTATTGTCTAATGAAGAAGTTTTGGATGATGAAAATGGTAACAAAATCAGCGAGCGAGGTGGCTATCCGGTAATCAAAAAAACTATGAAACAATGGGTCTTAAAAATGCCTGAATATGGAGATAAACTCCTAGATGGACTAGATCAAACACAGTTCCCCAAACACGTTAAAGACATGCAAAAAAATTGGATTGGCAAAAGCGAAGGTGTGGTGGTTGACTGGGAATTGGTAGAGTAAAAATGAAAGGTGAAAACCTCAAATAAAATATTTTGATAATAATAAGAGACGATGCCACAAACCTAAGGTTTTAAAAATATTATGAACGAAAGCCCTGAAACATCTCTAAATGTGATTCGTAAGAAACCTCAAGAACAACTGCAAACTGAATTAACAAGACTACAAAAAACACTTGATAGAACCACTCTTGATAACACTGAGGCTCGAAAAGAATTAAGCGATAAGATTGAATTAGTAAAAAAGAAAATGGAAGATTTTAGGATGATTACCCCCGAGAATCAATAGCAAATTACTAGGAATAAAAACATTTAAAGAGATTTTAAGGTACTTTTTTAGCATTTCATTTGTTTTGTTGGTGTTTTGCCTAAACTCAAAATTTGTGCTGATAATAAAATTATAACTTTAAATTATACAAAATAATTGTAGGAAATTTCACAACAGATCGTCAATTTCAGAAATATCAAGAAGGTCAAAGAGAGGAACAATTGTTTCAAAGAAAGTATTGGCACTTAGTAAAACAGCCAAATTTTGTTCAAGAAAACGGTAACTGGGGACATCTTCTAATTTTTAGAGATGATAAGGTGAGGCAAATTGTTATGGATTTTTTGGGTGAATATCATCACAGAAAGCATCGTGAAATGTCGATAATTGTGTTTTGCAATTTGGATATTATTACCGAATTATTGAAACGGCGAATCGATTAATGGTTATTTCAATGAGGCAATTTTAAGCATCTAAGCTAGTTTTATCAATAAAATTTAGTTCTGTACCAAAAAGCCTACCTGCAACGCTTTCAAATTCTACTTTATCTCCAGTTACCCAATATTTTTGATAACCACCAAAATCTTGATATTTAGAGTGTTTTTGCCAGTATTCAGACAATTTTAAGGCTACGAAAAAGCTTGGATCGATGATTTGGATTTCCTGGTAAAACTTGCTTTGAATGTTTGAAATCGCCCATTTGTAGTGAGTGCAAGCTAGAACTAAATATTTAATTTTAGCTACTTCAATTTGGTTAGAAATTATCAGTTCATCTAAAATTTCATTTACTTTTTTTGAGTCGTTTTTTTCAATTGCATCGGCAAGGCCTTGAACGGATAGGGAGGTGAGTTTGTTAAAACCGATTTTGGAAATTTCAGTTTGGTAAAAACCACTTTTGTGGGTAGCTAAAGTCGATAATAGCAGACCTTTTTCTAATTTTAAATATTCATATTTTTCTGATAAATACTCGGTTAATGGTTTGGTTATACTCAAAACTTGTTTGTCCGAAAAGTTTTTTGGTAGCCAATCTTTTTGCAAATATCTAATCGCATTTACAGAAGCTGTATTGCAAGCTAAAACCACTAAATCGCAACCATTTTTAAATAAAAATTCACAAGCTAGACGGACTCGGTTTTGAATAAATTCTACACTTTTGTCTCCAAGCGGAAGCACCTTGGTGTCTGCAAAATACTGGAAAGAAATGTTTGGGTTTTGTTTGATAATTTCACTCAGAATATTTAGCCCACCCACACCACTATCATAGACTCCAAGCATAAAAGCTAGGGTTATTTTTTATCAACTTTTTCTTGCAAAAATTTAAGCAAGTCTTCTCGCAAGTCTTCGTGTTCTAACCCAAATTCTACAGTAGCTTTTAGAAAACCTAAGATATTTCCACAGTCAAAACCTGATTCATCTGGCTTAAATGCGTATAGTGGCTTACCTTGTTTCATCATCTCCACAAAAGCGTCAGCAAGGCGTAATTCACCATCGCTAGTATTTGAAACAGAGTTTTCTAGAAGTCTAAATACATTTGGAGTGATTACAAAATATCCCGCACTAATTAGGTTTGAAGGAGCATCTTTTGGTTCAGGTTTTTCTACAAATCCGGTTACTTTTACTACATGATCTTTGTCAGTAGCCTCATATTTCATGACTCCATATTTTTTGACTTCAGATTCTGGCACCACATCCCCGCAAATTACAGGTTCTAGGGTTTCGTTGTAGATTTTGATTATTTGTTGAATCGCTTTTGTTTGCTTTTTCATCAAATAATCTGGGTAAATTACAAGTACTGGTTCGGTTGGGTCGATAAAGGGCTTGGCACACAAAAGTGCGTCTCCATCTCCATTTTGTACTGCTTGGCGAACATATGCAAAATTAGCTAGTTTGGAGATTCCACTAATTTCTTTAAGTAGAGCTTCTTTACCTTTTTCCACCAAAGCACTTTCTAGCTCTACACTGCGGTCGAAGTGGTTCTCGATGGAGTTTTTACCTCTTCCGGTGATGAAAATAATTTCTTGAATACCAGCTTCTACAGCTTCTTCTACTAAATATTGAATAATGGGTTTGTTTACAATTGGTAACATTTCTTTAGGTTGAGCTTTGGTGGCAGGCAAAAACCTCGTACCGAAACCGGCGACCACAAAAATGGCTTTTTTGATAGACATAAATATATGAACAAGAGTTAGTACTATTTTCAAATTTTGTTGTAAATGTCAATTTTGGATTCAAGATTAATTATAAATTGTTAATGATAAATGTAAAATTGATTTTATTGTAAATGTGACGAAGGTCTCACTGTTATAAACAAACTCCGAGTGAAGTCCCACCCGGGGATGTCCGAAGGACAGGGGTGGGGAAGTCGCCGTTAAATTACCGTAGGGCAATGCCTTTGGCTTCCCTCATCAAATTATTTGGCGGTCGAACAAAGTCCGACCTGTTCAGCATACACTTCGTTATGCCTTCTCTCAGTCGCCGTGGGGCTTTGCCAAAAAAAATAAATTTGATCAGTCTTAAATTATATTTTATATGCAAGGAGGTAATTTTTCAGATCCTTACGGAAATTTTCCAAATCAGTTTACCCAACAAGGAGGTGGAGGTTTAAACACCGAAAATCGCAGTGTCTTGCAAATGCCTCAAAATGCACCAAATCAGCAAGTACCGATCAATCAACCTGCTAGAGTAGAACAAGCTAGAACTTTTGAACAACCCACAGTAAATCAACGATCTACCAATCCTCAACAAACGGGCAAACCTCAGAGACTTCCAATTCAAAAGCCCCTACCCTCGCCAACTCAAATTCAAAGTGTACAAGCTGATGAACCTGAAGACAAAACCAAGCAAACGAAGAAGCTAATGACTGAGTTTAATAATTTAAGTAAAAATTATAAAAGACCTGGTATATTGAATTTAATGGAAAAAATCCTTATTAAAATCATGAACCTTTGGAGATAGATATTTGTTTGCAAGGAATAAAATAGTTCAAAAGACTCTACTACCACATCAAGCTGTCACCTTTAAGCCGCCAACATTTGTATTTTTTGAACTAATTTGAGATTGTAAAAAAACTTAAAGAGGTTGAAGGTAAGGTACTTTAAAAAATCCTATTGCAATTTAAATCTACCCACCGAAATACCTTGAATATCTCTAAAGGCAATCACCAAAGCAAGCCCGATCATAAGTAAAAAAGTAGCACTAATTATGGTAGCTTCTAATTTGCGGTTTCTTTTTTTGGTGATTTTATTGATAGTCAAAATAACCCACCTGCCACCATCAAGAGCTGGAATTGGTAGTAAGTTAAAAATTGCCAAGCTTATTGAAACGGCCGCCATAACATTCAAAATTCCAGTTACTCCACCCAAGGCGAAAATTTCAGAACCTACACTGCCCACGGCAATTGGCCCACCAACATAATTTAGAGCTTCTTTATCTTGACCTGGCAAAGTTGCTTTTAGAATTTCAACCAAATAAGAAGCAGTCTGCTGGGTAACATAAACTGTTTGTTCACTAGCTGCACTTACACCTGTAATAGGATTTTTGGCTTTGTAACTAATTTCTCGTAGCAATCCACCAACCCCAAACAAAACCTGACCGTCTTTTTCTTCTAATGTGAGTTTTTTTACCTGATATTCTTTTGTCTCTTTGGATCTAAATTCAACTTCTACTTCTTTATTTTTGTTTTCCAAAACTAGATTTTTGAATTCATCTTGACTCTTTAAATTCTTCATCTCTACCCCAGCAAATTTGTACAGCTCATCACCATTTTTCATACCAATTTCACTGGCTTTGCTATTTTCTAGAATTGCTGAAGTTACATAATCTGATTTGGCGGTGATGTTAGAGTTTTTTTCTAGGTTAGAAATATCATCTACAGGGTGAAGTGTGTTGTTCACACCAATCAAACTCAAAATAATCCAAAACAAGGTAAAAGCTGCAAGGAAATTAAAAATTACTCCACCTGAGATAATTAAGGTTTGTTGGATCCAATTTTTGTGGAAAAAGGTGTTTTTGGAATCAATGTTTTGATCGTATTCCCAATCTATCAAAGTAGCTAGCTGGTTATACATTTTTTCGTATTTTTCGGTAACTTTTACTTTTTGCTCGTCAAATTTAAGGTCTTTTGTTTTGAAACTGGCACTACCACTCAAGGCGATGACAAGTAATGTATAAAGTAATTTTATGTTTTTATCGTCATCAAAACCTTTTTGAGAGGCTTTTTCAAACCATTGCCATTCTTGATTATATTCAAGGTTGTTATTTTCCAAAAAAAACTTTAATTCTTGACCACTCAAAATCTCTTGAAATCGACTTGGAACATATTCATCTCTGGCTTTTTTGGGATCAGTTTTAGCAGTTTCGTAGGCTTCGTCGATAGCGTCGTTGTCACCGTGTATTCGCACAAAACCTCCTAAAAGTGGCCAATAAAACGACCAAATAGTACCTTTCCAACGAAAATAAAAAGTTCTTTTGCTTAAAGGTAAGCCAATAGCGTATTCGGGAATTTTTACCCCAAAAAGTTTGGAAAATAAAAGGTGACCAAGTTCGTGAATAGCCACCAACGGTACCAAAATGATCACGAACCAAAAGATAATGCTAAAAATTTGAAATATTATATCCATAAAATAATCTAAACTTTAGCAAGAATTGTTTTTAAAAAGCCTGTTGTCAAGCTTGTTTTATTGCTTTAAAATAGGTAAATGAGCTTTTTTGTACCCGGTAAAAATGTGTCCCAGTTTAGCTCCAAAAATGGTTTGGATATAGTCTTGAGGTACCCGAAATGGGAGGATTTGCAACCCTTGTGGCTGTATATGAACACCCTTTCAAGAGAAGATACTTTTTTGGCTTTGTCTGGAGAAAGCTTGGACATTCAGAGTCAAGCAGAGTGGCTGGCAGGGCGTTTTGTGCAAATGGAGATGCGAAATAGTGTGGTTTTGTTGGCTATGCAAGGAGAAGATGTGATTGGGGTTTGTAATATCGATCGCAATTTTAACAATCGTAGTAGAGGGTTGCATGTAGCTAACTTTGGAATTTCTTTAGCAAGTGCTTATAGATCTCAAGGAATCGGGCATTTTTTTGCTAGACAAAGTATTTTGGAAGCCAAGCAAAAACTAAACGATATTACCAGAATCCAGCTGACTTTGTTTTCTCAAAATCAAATCGCTTATAAACTTTATCAAAAACTAGGATTTAAAATCTGTGGTCAAAACCCAGAAGCACTTTTGTATAGGGGTAATTTTCAAGATGAAATTTTAATGTCTCTAAAAATATGAACTTTTCTATTCCAAATATAATTTTAGGTTTGATAGGGCTAGCTCTAGGAGTTTGGGTTACTTATTCGGCTTATAACATCAATCACCACATTCTTTTTGCTGGTTGGGTGGAACGAAAATTTGGACCAGGCACGGGAACTATTTTTTACCAGCTTTTGGGTGCGGGCATAGCTTTGTTTTCTATCGTTGTAATGCTAGGGATTGTGGATCTTTTTGGTGCTGCTTTTGGAAATTCTACTCCAAACTCGTCTCAACTTCAACAAAATCAAACCCTAACCCCAAGTAACGGTGGCACTCAACGCAGAATTGCAGACTAAATTTGAGATATACTAGTATATTAAACAAATTCTTACTCCTGAGAAACTAACTTTTCCACCTCCAAAGCCAGTTCAAAAATCTTATCTTCACTAAGCTCTGGACCTAAAATTTGAACTCCAGTTGGTAGCTTAATTTTACCCTCTTCAGTTTGCACATCAAACATTCCAAGTGGCACCGAAATACCCGGAATTCGCACCGGATTGATACCGCAGGTGAAAGCGTCAGTGAGATACATACTGAGAGGATCACTACTTTTTTGCCCTAATTTAAAAGGAAATTCGGAGGTCACAGGAGTTAAAAGCAGATCAACTTCTTCAAAAACTCGGTCAAAATCTTGCTTAGCTAATTGGCGTACTTTCTGGGCTAAATTGTAGTAAGCGTCGTAGTAGCCAGCTGAAGAAACATATGTTCCTAATAAAATTCTGCGAGTGACTTCTTTGCCAAAGTTTTGGCGTTGCTGGTAGTACATCTCAGAATCTGGGTTTTGGTCTTGAAGTGCATATCGAACACCATCAAACCTTTCAAGATTAGCTGCCAATTCTACAGGCATTGTCATGTAATACACACTTAAGGCGTGTTTAGCTAGCGGTAAAGAAACTTTTACTAGTTTATGACCAATGGACTCCAATTTTTGTTTGATATTTTCTACGGCAGTTCGAATAATTGGGTCAATCCCGTCTATAAAAAACTCTTCGGGAAGCCCTATTTTAAGAGGTTTTAGGGTTGAATTGAGTTGTTTGGTTTTGCGAGAGGTGTGAGTTTTTAAAATTACTTGGTTTAGCTTTGTAATTAGTTCTGAACTATCTAAAGAAGTCTGGTCATAGTCATCTTTTCCGCCCAAAATCGAAGTCACCAAAAGATTGTCAGCTACTGAGTTAGTAAAAGGCCCGACTTGATCAAAACTAGAAGCCATAGGAATCACTCCATATCTTGGCACCAGTCCGTAGGTTGGTTTTAGACCTACAGTATCAGTAAAAGCAGCAGGTAACCTAATCGAACCTCCTGTGTCTGTGCCAAGTGAAAACACGCACTGACCTGAAGCTACCACAGTGGCAGGACCACTAGAAGATCCACCAGGAGTACGAGTTGTGTCAAAAGGGTTTTTGGTTGGTCCGTAGGCAGAAGTTTCACCACTTGAACCTGTCGCAAATTCGTCCATGGTAGCAACTCCCAAAAGCACAGATCCTGCTTTTTCTAGCCTATCAGAAACTGTAGCTGAATATGGTGCCACAAACCCGTCCAAAATTTTAGAGCCGGCGTTAGCGACCACGCCTTCGACCAAAATAATAGCTTTGGTAAAATAAGGAATCCCAAAAAGTGGATAATCTTCAAGCAGATTTTCAAAATAATTTTCGCCTTCTTTTTGTTTGTATTCCTCTTGAATTTTATCTAGTTTTTCGGCTTGTTTTTGAGCTAATTCCTCAGTATAATTATCGACAGCATTTAGTTCTGGGTCTATCTCTTTACTGCGATTTAAGAAAAATTTACTAACTTCCCAGACTGTGGCTTTTTGGTCTTTATAAAGGGCGTGAATTTCACTAATAGTTGGTCGTTTAGAAACGGAAAAGATCATAATCTTTATTTACTAAGATGATTTAAGAATGTCAAAACCCGATTTAATTTTAACCAAATATTTAAATTTAAAAGTTACAAAAATGTACTTCACTCTATAATTATTTTTGAGCTAACTTTGATAAAATATTTTGAATTTATCCATTTTTCTTGACTACAAGTTTATTTTTCCAGAAGTGTTTTTGCTACAAATAAAACTATTTTTATGTCTTTTCAAACTATCACAATTTCCGAGGAAATCAAAACAACTCCCCAAAATCTTTACAAAATTTATATCGATCCAGAAGCTAATTTGCATTGGAATTACGCGAGCGTTGGTTGGACAACTCCTTTTGCTGAAATTGATGCTAAAGTTGGAGGGATTTTCAAAATTGGATACCAGTCTCCAGACAGAAAAAATGATTTTACTTTTGAAGGTGAATTTGTAGAGCTTATTCCAAATCAAAAAATTAGTTACAAAATTGGCGATGGCAGACCTGTAGTAATTACCTTTGAACAAAACTCAGACAATACTGAAATGACAAAAATCACTCTAACTTTAGGGCTAGAAGATGAAAATAGTGCCGAAATGCAACGACAAGGTTGGTCAATGATTCTTAAACACCTCAAAGATTATACTGAAAAGCAAAACTAAACCTTGATTCTAAACTTACATCTTGACTTGTAATCAAATCATTTGCACAAATCAAAACGTTGCTTTTAACTCAGTATTTAAAGTAATTTAATCAACAACTCCTAATATATTTATGTCTAAAATTACCCCTTGTCTTTGGTTCGAAAAAGATGTTTTAAAAGCTGTAAACTTTTACCTCAGCGTTTTTCCAAATTCCAAAATTACCAACAAAGACATTATGAAAGACTCTGGTCCAAATTTGGATATGGATGTAATGGTGGTTGATTTCAATCTTTCAGGTCAAGATTTTATGGCATTTAATGGAGGTCCTCTGTTTAAATTCAACGAGTCAGTTTCGTTTGTAATCGATTGCGATGGGCAAGAAGAAGTAGATTATTATTGGCAAAAATTAACTGCTGATGGTGGACAAGAATCTCAGTGTGGCTGGCTAAAAGATAAATTCGGGCTCTCTTGGCAGGTGGTTCCCAAACAACTTGGGCAGCTAATGTCTGATCCAGATAAAGTTAAAGCCAATAAAGTCATGCAAGCCATGCTGAAAATGCAAAAAATCGTTATTAGTGACTTGGAAAAGGCTGGAGATAATTAGCTGACAAAATTCTAGAATGTCTCAACTGAGTATGATTCTCAAACACCTCAAAGATTGTCTTGAAAACCAAAAATTACTTTAAGTTTTGATACTTTTTAAGCATTTTTAGCGTGGAAATTGAACTCGCTGATGGTGAATTTGTTTTATTTTTTAGGCTGGCAGTTTTTTCTTGGACAAGTCTGTTTATTTGATTTTTGTAGTCTGCTGAAGCCAGATATTCTTTTACTCGCTCAGAGATTTTAGCCTCCAACTCATCTACTGTTAGCTCTATTTTGTCAGTTTCGCTGTTTGATGGTGATGATTGCTTTAAGGAAATTAGCTCACCCTTGGCTATTTGTAATTCCTTTTCTAGCTGTTTTATCTTGGTATCATCTTGAGGTTTAGAAGCAGTCTCGGTTTTGTTAGTGTATTTTTGGATCACCTCTTCTTTTATTTGCTCTTTGTACAAAGCCACTTCTAGGTTTTTTTGCCTTTCAAATTCAGCTTTCATAGCTTCAAGATCACTTGGTTTTGGCAGGTCTGTTTGAGAATTCAGGTTAATTAACAAATCGTCTAAATCAATTGGCTCTAGGTCATTTTCAGACCACAAAACTTTTTCTATTTCAGGATTGCCTCCTGCCAAGTGGTATCTAGTTGGATTGTCTTGACCTTCGATAAAATCAACGATCTGATAAATTTTACCAAACTCAGGATCGTTTTGTTTAACAATTTTTACCAACTCTCCTATTTGTAAAGCCTCAAGATCTTGTATTTGGGAAGTTGATTCCGAGTGTAAAAGCTCCTCATGATCATGCTCAATTTTTAACTCTTGTTTAGGAGTTTCTGGGACTTTTTGAGAATCTTGCACTCCAAATTTGAAAGCATCTTGCGAATCTATATCTTCAATCTTTTTAGACTGCTCAGGTTCTTGGGGAGTCAAAACTTCTTCTTCTATTTGATCATCTTCAATAAAGCCAAACGAGTTTTTGGGTAAAGTCTCCAAATTATTTTCCTCTAACAACTCATCTGTTTTTGGTGCAAGAATTTGTGGAGCTAAAGTTGGAAGCTCTTGAGTGTTTTCAGTAGTTTCAGATTCAGGTTCTGAATCTTGTATTTTATCCAAACTTTGAGAGTTGTTGGCTATTATTTTATCAAAGCTTTCTTCTTCAACTTCAGATTCTTGGGTATTTTCTGGAATTTTTTCTGAAAGCACCTCATCAAGTTTTATTTCTGGGGCTGGTGCCTGATATTCTGTGATTTTTGTTTCTGGAGCTAAATTGTCTCGATCGCTCCAAATTTGCCACTCCAAATCTGGTGGAAACAACAAAATATTACTATTTCGACGAGGTACAATTTGCAGTTCGGTTTCTAAAACAGTTTCTTCGTCATACTCTTCGCTTAGATTCAAACCTGTATATCTTTGATCTGTTTTTGGATCAATCCAAACCTCAAAAGATCTAGGTCTAAGGTGTCTATTGATCTGATTCCAATTGCCACAAGGTGATTTTTCTTCAGCAAGAGTTTCGCTGGCACGATAAGCTGAATTGCTGATCAAATTGCCAAGGTGATCGATAGTTTTTAGCTCAGAAGCGTCTCCCATTTTTTCTAAAAACTCAGAAACATCAGCCAAACCTACACCAATTTTGCGGTACTGGGTGACGATAAATTTGGACTCTTCGTCAAAACCAATAACATCCAAACAAGAATCCAAAAACCTAACCGCAGTTTCTACTGTACTTTGAAGCTTAATATCATCCAGTTTTCCGTTGGCATCTAGGTGATTTAGTAGATTTATGTCACCAAAAGGAGTGGCAGGATTTTCTACAATTTCTTCACTTAAGATAAGTTCGGCGGTTTTTTCACTTTCTACAAAAAGCTCGCTGGATAAAATCTTCTCGTATCTTTTTTGCCAATATTGGCTTAATTCTGGAGTTTTTTCGGCTTTAGAAACTTTTGCAGAAATAGTACTTAAATTTTGATCTGACATATTTACTACTATATAATACTACAAAAAAACAGCACTGACAAGAGCTACCTTAGCATAATATTAATTCGAATAAATCTTTAATCAAAGTTAGTAATAACTTTTGGTCACCTTACCCTTTCCGTTTGAGTAAACATACAAATCAAACTTGTCGGCTCTGGTGTTTACTCTGTTATTAAATTCTTCTAAATTAGTGTTTATATTTTCAAGTAAAAAACTATTTATTGCATTTTTTGTATCTAGGTCGTTTGAACTAATTTCCCCATAATTACAAACAATTGTAAAAACATGTTCATACTTGAGAATTTTTCCAATCTTTAAAGAATCTTTCTAGCTCTGACCTTAACAAATATATAAATTCTTGATTTATTTCAGGGTTTGAACTTATAGGAATTCTACGAACCAGCTCTTCAAATGTATCTTTGGGATTATTGTAAGTTTTTTCTTCCTCTGGTGGGGTTGTTGTTCTAAATGGCCTATCAAGGTTTTTCTGAACTCTGTCTGAATTTGGTAGAGGTAATTCTTCTTGCATAATTATAATATTTCAGTGTTTTTATTTTATATTTTTTACTTACCGGACTTTTCTTTTGATAAAACAGAAACTATTGAAGGTAGGGATTTTTTTAAGTTCATACCAAAAACCAATAGCCACCAGACAGGTATAGCAAAGTTCACTGACGCAACCAATAACCAATAAAAAGACCATAGGTAAAAATTGTCTGTTTGTAAGTATGTAAAAATAAATGATAAAAAGTTAGAAGCGATTAAAAACAACCCAGCTATTAAAAATGCTATTTTTACAAGATTTTCTTTTTTGTTAGATTTTCTGAAATTAATAATAATGTCTAAAAGTAATATACCAAATTGGCTAAAAACTGTTATCGCCAGCATCTCACCTCTATAAGCATTTTCTGAGCTGTATCCAGTTAAAAATGAGTTGATAAAAATTGCAAGCAAGCAAAGAGAGTTGATAAAAACAGCATATAAACCAATTCGTGATTCTAGTTTAAGTTTATTTTGGTTGATTTTTTTATTAACAAAGACAAAAAATACCAACGAAGAAGCTAGAAAAGCCATTAAAAACAAAATATTTAGCAAATTAAATAACTCCGTTGAATAAATTCTGGAAAGAAAATCGTCAAAAAAACTTAACTGGCCTTGAGAAACTCCATATTCATAATAATTTCCATACTCATCAAATTCGATTTTTTGGAAGTCAGTTTGGTTGCTTTGAATAGGTTTAAGGTCGATTTGCTTTAGGTAACTTTCAACTTTATCGGTGCCGGAATCTTTTTGGTTGTTAAAATTGCTATATTTTGATTCGATAGTATAGATTTGATCGTTTAATTCGAACTGTAAAATCATAAACTGATCGTACATATAAGAAAAACCTTCTTTGTTTGGATCTTCCGGCGAAGTATTAAAATCCTGCGATTCTTTCAATGTTTTAAGTTGAATGTTTTGAACTTTTGACTCGTTTAAAATTTGCCATTTAAAAAGATTATTAGCTTCTTTGTTGGTGATATTTTTGGTTTCAAATACGCTCTCAAATTGTTTTTGTTTAGAGTTTATTTGGGAGGCAAATTTTTGGTAATTTGTGTATTCGCTTTTGCTAAAGCAGTTCAAGGTGATTTCAGAATAATCGTTATTAAACTTATTTTGACCCAATACACCTGCTGGATCGGTTGCTTTGGCTAATTTTAGCTCTTTTGGAATAAAGAAAATTTGACCATCGTCTTCGTTAAATTCGGAATTTTTATAGGCTGTTAAAAATGTATTTACTCCATCTATTTTTTTGGGTAAAGCCATGTCCACATTGCAAGACTCAAATCGCACGACTCGCTGTTGATCGTTGGTGATAAAAGGTTGAGAACTTGACTGCTGGGCTTGCAAATTTACCCCACCTACAAAAGAAACAACGGTAACCAAAAAACAGCTCACCCAAAGCAAATTTTGTTGTAGAATAAACTTAAACGAAGCTTTTTCTGCTTTATTTTTGGCTTTAAATTTGAGATAGTAATTTTGCCGATTTTGAGTAAATTCTGAGTCGGTTTCTAAAAATTCTGACAGTAAGTCTGAATCTGGTTTAAGTGGTTTTTGGGGTTTAAATTTGTTAAAAAAGTTGAACATAAATTGAGTTGTAAATTGTAAAAGTTAAATTAGTAGTGCCATAAATGACCGCATTTTTGTCGAGTTTTTTTGATTGCTCGGTGTAGTTTGGTACGTAAATTGGAGTAGCTAAGTCCAAGTTTAGTAGCAACTTCAGAAGCCTTAAAATCTTCTAAAATAGTCATCTCCAAAATCTGACGATCAAGTACACCACTGTTGGTTTGCACACACTCTAAGATTTGAGTTATAATTTCCCTAAACTCACCAGAATAAGTTTTGAAGTCAGTTGAAAAGTGATCATTTTCTTCAAGCTCATCAATGTGATTGTGGCGGTATTTTTCTTTCAAAAAAGAATTCAACTTGTTTTTAGCAATTGCCCATAAATAAGCGTTTTGGGCGTTTTGATCTTGCAAGTTTTTTTCTTTCAAAAAGAAATCTTCACACACACGAGCTGTTAGATCTTCGACCGAACTTCGGTTGGATAACCTGCGGTAAAAATAACCATAAACTCGGTTATAAACTTCATTCCATTCGGTTTGAGTGGGGATTTTAGACATCAAACACTAGCTTTGTCCATTAGGATAGTCTCCAAAATTTGAGTTTTGTTACAAAGTCTAAATTTATAACTAAAAAATCTCTTTAATATTCCGATAGCGAAACACAAATTTGAACTAAAAACAACTGTCTGAACCCACAGGTGAGTTTTGTTTTTGTATGAAAATTTGGTGCTCAGTGGGTATATTTGAGGGGTTTGGCTTTTAAACTTTAACATAGGAGAATATCTTAAATTTAAAGTGGTAAAATTACAAAATAAAAACCCAAATGAAGATTTTTACAACTTCAAATATCTTTGTGTCGCACCATATGAAGTAGCAACCCCAACTGCAATTCCGGCAAACATAGTAAACCCAAAAATTAGATACATCTGAAGCATCAAAGAGCCGCCAGTTCCGGACAAGTCCCCTCCAATCCACTCACTCACTCTAGGTAAAATAGAATTAAACAAAGGAATCGAAAAAATAGTTACAATCACAGCTGCGATTAGGTTGTAATACACTCCCTCCAAAATAAACGGCAATCGAATGTAGTTATTGGTAGCTCCCACCAAACGCATAATCTCAATTTCATCACGATGACTATATATGGTAATCCTCAGAATATTAGCCATTACCATAATCGAAATTGAAGCAAAGATCACAATCAAAGCGGTACCTATAATCCCCACCCAACGATTAAATCGGATTAAATTATTTACAAACTCTTCATCTCCTGGAACATCTTTCCAGACACCTTCAAAGTCACTTCCTTTTAGGGTATTGATAACCTTTCCATATGATTCAGACTGCTCTGGGGTAATCAAAATATATCGCCAAGTTAAATCCCCACTTCCAGCTTTTTGCTCTTTCAAAAAATCCAAATTAAATCCTGCTCCACCTTCTTCTAATTGTTTTTTGGCTGCTTCTTTGTCGTAATACTGAGCTGATTTTACTTCTGGAACAGACTTAACTCTAGATAGCAAATCTGCGACATTTTCTTCGGGATAATTTTCATTCAAGAAAGCCGGAATACTGATTAGATTGTCCAAATTTCGGACTGCAAAACCCACGGTCGTGAACAAAGTTGCCACAAGTGCCACCGAGGCAAGGCTGACTGTGAGTACCGAGATTGCTGTAACTGAAAGCCAGATTGAACGAGTAAGATTTTTTAGGGCTTCTACAAGAGATCGTTTGAGCATAACTTTGAATTTGAGTTGTGACTAAAATCTTTTGCCTAGTCAAGCTAACTCCCAAGAAATTTGTTGGTATATCTGAATTGGAATTTAATAGCAAAAAAAAAGAACGGTTAAAACCCAAGATTTAAATACCAAATACAACTTTTTTGATTTTATATGTTTGACAGATAGAGCATAAAAAGTAAGGTTTGAAACTAATAAATCGCTATATTATGGCACTAATCAATAAACACCTTTTACAAAAAACCTTGAAAGAAAATCGCCACCAAATACTTAACACTCAAAAAATTTTTGACCATCTAAAAATCAAGATTTATGACAGGATTCAATCCAAAACCTTCAAAAAAGAAGAAGCCGAAAAACCTGTAATATTGCCCAAACTTTTTGAATTACTAGGATATTCTCACCCAGAAAACTTTGAATTTGAATTTGCCAATCAATCCAGATCTGCAGATATTACCCTGGGAGTAGAATCTCAAGGTGTTAGACAACCAGAGGTAATGATCGAGTGGAAAGGAATTGACACCACAAGCCTAGATAAAGGTAAAGCTGGCGAAACCCCGGTGTCTCAAATGTGGGATTATATTGGCAAAACAAATGCTAATTTTGGGATAGTTAGTAACTTTAAAGAGTTTAGACTTTATTCCAAACAAAAAGGTCAAACAGAGTTTTATCAGGTTTATTTGGAAGATATAATCAACAACACTGACAAACTAGAAGAGTTTGTATTTTTATTTCGCAAAACTACACTTTTAAAAGGAGACAACAAACAAAGCTTTTTAGAAGACCTAATCAGTCAAAGCGAAACCGAACAAGAGCAAATCACCAAACGCTTTTACAACGATTACAAACAAAGACGGCTTAATTTATTCGGGCATTTGGTAGAAAATAACCCCGAAATCAACAAACACATTCTAGTTGAAAAATCTCAGAAAATCCTTGATCGCCTAATTTTTGTAATGTTTTGTGAAGATAGTACTAACAACTTGCTTCCAAGAAATATATTAACAGATACCTACAATTTAGGTAAAAAAAATAGAAGTCGAAGTGAAACTAAAATATGGGAGCAGTTTCAATACCTGTTTGAAGACATAGACAAAGGCAGGTACGACATTCAACCTAATATAAACGCTTACAACGGTGGATTATTTGCTGAAGATTTAGAATTAAATAATTTGGTCATTAAAAATGAGGTCTGGGAGTGGTTTAATCAAATTTCTGAAAAATACGATTTTGAAAGTGATTTGAATGTAAATATTTTAGGTCATATTTTTGAACAGTCTATAAGTGACATCGAGGAGATAAAAAGTGAGATTGAAGTAGCGGAAGGCTTTAGCCTCCACAAAGGAACAGATATATCAATTAAGGTAGGGGATAGCTTTAGCTTCCCTGGTGCAAAAAATGGGCAGGTAAACCTTGCCCCTACGACCACAAAACCCAAAACCTCCAAACGCAAAAAAGACGGCATTTACTACACCCCCGAATATATCACGGACTACATTGTGAGTGAAACAATAGGCAATTGGCTAAATGATCAAAAAGTACCCCTGGTAAGGGGTCAAGCCGAAGACTTGGGGGTAGTTGATAGCCCATTAGAAACCATCAAAATCCTAGACCCCGCAGGTGGAAGCGGAGCTTTTCCAAATCAGGTGCATAACTACCTAACCAAAAAACACGAGGCAAAATTTAAGGAACTTTCAACAGACGAAAACGACCTTTTTAATCAAGTTCAAATAGATAAATCCATTCTAAAAAACAATATCTTCATGGTCGACCTCCAACCTGAAAGTGTAGAAATTGCCAAGCTTAGTCTTTGGCTGAAAACTGCTAAAAAAGATCAGAAGTTGAATAATTTGGATGGTAATGTGAAGTGTGGGAATAGCTTAAAAATCAACTGGAGAGAGTATTTTGCTTTACCTGGCTTTGATGTAATTCTAGGCAATCCACCATATATCAAAGAATACACAAACAAATCTGCTTTTAATGGTTTGCACGACAGCCCATATTATCAAGGCAAAATGGACTTGTGGACTATGTTTGCTTGTATTGCCATTGATGAGCTAAAAGAAGGCGGTTATTTGGCTTTTATTGCACCTAATAACTGGATAAGTAACGCAGGAGCTAGTATTTTTAGAAACAAGATTTTGAGTGATGGAGAGCTACAAACATTTATTGATTTCGGAGATTTCAAAGTCTTTGAGGACGCAGGAATTCAAACTATGGTTTTTGTGTTCAAAAAGTGCAAACCAAGAGAAAAATATACTGTAAATTAT
>Ga0207418_100075_pt1 | contig 25896 bp, 32 predicted proteins | sample LakMenEpi05Aug08_FD_150669 | JGI IMG/M metagenome (GOLD analysis project Ga0207418, IMG submission 150669) | Freshwater microbial communities from Lake Mendota, WI - 05AUG2008 deep hole epilimnion (SPAdes) | ecosystem: Environmental > Aquatic > Freshwater > Lake > Epilimnion/Euphotic zone ...
GGGCAGGAAGATTACTAGATATTTACCAGTTCATACAAATGCTCAAATTTTCCACTCTAGTTATTACCGCATTCCACTAGGTAAAAATGTAAAAACTGTCGTAACTATCTATGACTTTTTGTATGAATATGGTATTAATAAAACCTTAAATGCATCAATTAATATATGGCAAATGAAACTAGCAATAAACCAAGCAGATGCGATAATATGTATTTCTGAAAATACAAAAAAAGATTTACTATCACTCTATCCCAATTTAATAAATCATCGGCATATTTATGCTGTAGGTCTTGGTGCTAACCTAAAAATTGATGAATCTCTTAATATAAATCCTCCTGATAGGCTTTTAGATGTAGACAAGAGTACGAGAAACAGATATATTTTGTTCGTTGGTAAGAGAGTAAAATATAAAAATTTCCACTCTGCTATCATTGCCTTTTCTAAATCATCATTACCCAAACTTGGATTTTCGATGATATGTGTTGGTTCAAATTTTTCAGACACAGAAAATCAATTATTTGAAAAATTAGGTATACAGTCCAATGTTATAGCTTTAGAAAATGTAACCAATAGAGAGTTAAACTATCTTTATCAGAATGCTTTTGTTCTAGTTTATCCTTCCTTGTATGAGGGTTTTGGGTTACCACCTCTTGAAGCAATGAACTGTGGTTGTCCTGTAATTGCCTCTAACACTTCTTCTATTCCAGAGGTAGTTGGTGATGCAGGTATATTGGTTAATCCAGAAGACACAGAAGCAATAGCTGCTGCTTTGGAAGTGCTACTAGATGATAATATAAGAAATAAATATATCGGTCGGGGTTTAGCAAGAGCAATGTTATTTACATGGGAAAATACTGCTCAAAAACATATTGCAATTTACCAATCTTTAGTTGATAATAGCAAATAAAATAGAGATTACGTTAATATTTAATCTTTAACCGTATCTTTCCAACTGTTTCACAGTTTTTCAATCTTAAAGTCTCAACAATAAACAAGTGTTAAATATGAAAACAATGCTCGTTACTGGTTCTTCTGGCTTAATTGGTTCTGAAGTAGTTTCGTATTTTGCTAATCTAAGGATGGGAAGTACATGGCTTAGACAATAATATGAGGGCTGACTTTTTTGGAGCAACAGGTGATACTCGTTGGAATCAAAAGCGTCTGCAAGAAACATTTTTAAAATTTAAACATCATGAATTGGACATTCGCAACAGAATAGGATGTCAAAAGCTTCTTGCTGAAATTCAGCCTGATGTAGTTGTCGTAAAAATAGTAGAATTAAATCTTACAAGATTACCCGGTAAGCGTAAAGCTCAATGTCTTTAGACCTGAGATATAAGCGACACGGGCGAATTTATTCGCCTGATTCATTGGCTTGTAACAGCAGATGTGATATAATTTTAACGACCTTAGAATTTAAGTATGAGTGATCTGATGACAAGCACAAATAATTTATACCAAATCAAATCTCCGACAGTAGAAGAAATCGAAATTCCACTAACTGTTGATTCAAATTCTGACATATATGGTAATCTGAAAACACCAGATGATATCCGCAATTATTACGAGCAAAATGGTTATGTAGTCATCCGCAATCTAATTCCATCAGAACTATGTGATGTCGCACGCCAATTTTTTACAACAGAAATTAAACCTTATCAACAATACTTATATCGACAAGCAACAGCAAACCCAGAGAAACACGTCTTGACCTCTCATGGGTACATGCTCAACTCTTTGTTGAATATTCAAGATTTAAACACGAAGAAATTTCCTAACTTTAAACAAACAGGGCTATCAATTCTGACTCACGAGAATATTCAAAGAGTAGTCTCTGGAATTTTAGGCGAACCTGGAACTATTATCCAAACTATGTACTTTGAAGGTAATCCAGCGACATGGGCACATCAAGACACCTATTACTTAGACTCTACAGAAATCGGTCGGATGATAGCTGTATGGGTTGCTGTTGAAGATATCCAACCAGGATCTGGAAGATTCTATGTCTACCCTGGTAGCCATACAATAGATATGACGAGTAATGGTGGAGATTTTGATATTGCCTTCAACCATTCACGATATAAGCAACTCGTGATTGATATCATCAAAAAGTATCAACTTAAATGTCATGCTCCTGCATTAAAAAAAGGAGATGCTTTCTTTTGGAATTCTAAAACTATTCATGGAAGTTTAGAAACTTCTCAATCGGAATATTCTCGTAGTTCATTTACCGCTCATTACGTTCCTAGTTCTACAAAGCATTTACAGTACCAGAAACGAGTAAGAAAATTTAATTTAAAACAAATTAACTCAATGTCTGTTGACCATCCCAAAGACCAAGATAACATCAAAAATCAGTTGATGTTTTATCTAGAAACTCAATTTCCTCAACAAATTCAATACTTAAAGCGTCTCGCTATCAAAGCGATTGTTAAGTAGCGTTATTTAAATAACGTACTGTAGGTTGGCTAAAATAAATCAATAAATCAAACTATGTAACGAAATATAAAAATTTAGAAGCCCTTTCGATTGTTTCGCTTCGGAATGACATAGTTATATATTTTTCTATCCTACCTACAGTAAGTGAACTATGCTACAAATCACCATCCTCAGCCAATACTTCTACCCCCACCAAGGAGCCACCTCCCAACTAATCACCGACCTAGCCAAAGGACTCTCCTACCTTGGCTACACCATCCACATATACACTGGAACCCAAACCCAACAAACCACCCCAGAATCATTAAACCAAGTAAACATCAACCGCGCTTTTTCTCCCATCAAATCCAGTACCAGTATTTTTAGCAAAATCATTAGTTCGATATTTTTCCTAATTGGGGCTTTATGGTACGTGATATTTGGTGTTCCTATTAATACACCCCTTTTAATTACTTCTAATCCACCTTATGCAGGAATTATAGGCGTTTTATTCAAAATTGTCCGTCGTAGTGACAGTAAATATTATTTTCTTCTGCAAGATATTTTCCCAGAATCAGCAGCGATGTCTGGAATCATGAAGCAAAATAGTATCTTATATAAATTCTTTAATAAGCTAATTTATTTAACCTATAGATATTCTGAATATATAATTGTTCTTAGCACATCAATGCAAGAATTTTTAGAAAAAAAATATCCTGATTTAAAATCCAAGATTAAAGTAATTGAAAATTGGGCGATCGAAGATATTCCTGTTGTCAGCAAACAAGAAAATGATTTTGCCAAACAACATAAACTTGATGAAATGTTTACACTTTTATATTCAGGTAATCTGGGGAGACTACATGATATTGAAACCATTACTGAAGCTGCAAGAATACTTAAAGATGAACCTATTAAATTCGTCTTTATTGGTGACGGAGCAAAAACTAAAATTGTCAAACTAGCAATTGAGGATCATCAGCTAAAAAATATTCTCCTATTACCCTACCAACCTAGAGAATTACTTCCTCTATCATTAACAGCCTGCGACGTTTCGTTAGTTAGTCTCATCGCTGGTGCTGAATCAATTGTTGCACCATCTAAACTTTATGGAATGTTGGCGGCAGGACGGGGTATTATATCTATATCTGTACCCAATTCATATATAGACAAGCTATTAACTAATTCTGGTTCTGGGGTTAATGTTTCTCCTGATGATCCTCAACAGCTTGCTGATATAATTCGTCAATTAGCGAGTGACAGTCAAAGAGTTAAGTCAATGGGCGAAATAGCACGTCAATTGTATGAAACTAGATATACATTCAAGAGGTCACTTGATGAGTATGAAAGGTTAATTTTTCAGATTTAAGCCAATCAATAACAATTATTGGGCTAATATTCCTCATACGAGGATTAAAACTAGCTACCGTCCTTTCTGTAAAAATCCACCAAACCGATATTCTGACTTGTCACCGGCTGAAGGTACAGCAAGAGGTGTAACTACAATCCCTTGACTACAAAGGACAATAGCAGCGAACTGCTGGCAGCAGTTCGCAATTTTTGCAAGAATTATGCTAAATAGACTTAGTAGCGTGCAGCGTAAGTGAATGAAGCATTTTTAAACCTTGTAATCAATCAAATTTTCGTAGCTTTTAATGGTCATCTTATTTACGCCGTGTTGTACTAGAGCGATCGCTAAAACCAGCCATACTAATCTATACTTGCCCTTTCTAAAAATACTACTCATAGCGATCGCGTCAGCAGTTCGCCATTGAAATCTCACTAACAACTGCTCACGAGATAAATTACCTTACCTATCCTCAAACTTTCTTTTCCTGTGCTAAAGTCAAAACCTGCACATACAGCCGGTCTGAAATTCTCATTCCCTGTGCTTACATCTCATTTAAAACATCCTTAACACTAGCCAACACACCCTATAGTGTACAAATTGTATAGGTTAACAGAAGAGGAGATTAAGATAATTCAGGATAGTATAAAACAGAAATAATTGGCGATCGCTATAATAAAACTAGACTAATTAACTTGTAACTTATCATGGAAAACATTACCATTCAAGTTGAGCCAGAAATTGCCAAAGCGTACCGAGAAGCAGAACCAGAAAAACAGCAAAAAATCCAAATATTTCTCAACATAATGCTGCAAAAAGCAGTCAGTCAAAAACCACTCTTAGATATCATGGAAGAAGCGAGTCAACAAGCCATTGCTAAGGGAATGACCACAGAAATTTTAGAATCTATTCTCAAGGATGAAAACTAACCGTATCGTAATTGATACAAATGTAATTGTCAGTGCATTAATCTTCTCTAAATCTACCACAATGCAAGCTCTTAGAGAAGCCAAACAAAACGGAGTAATCTTAATTTCTGTGGAGATTTTATCAGAATTAATTGATGTACTCAGTCGTCCAAAATTTGACCGCTATCTATCGAGAGAAATTCGTGAAGACTTTTTAGCCAGTTTAGCCAGAGAAACAGAATTAATCACAATTAATGAAACAATTGATATTTGTCGAGATCCTAAAGATAATAAATTCTTAGAATTAGCCATTTCTGGAAATGCCACTCATATTATCACAGGAGACAAAGACTTATTAGAACTGCATCCTTTTCGAGATATCTTGATTGTTACACCGAGTCAGTTTTTAGATAGTTTATCTTCAGACCCGCATCAGAGATTCTGACTTGTCACCGGCTGAAGGTACAGCAAGAGGTGTAACCACAATCCCTTGACTACTAAGGACAATAGTAGCGAACTGCTTAGAGGTCTATTGAAATCGGGCTAACAACTGCTCACGAGATAAACTAGACAACTGCAACAGCAAGGTAGTATATTCATGAGATGTTAAATTTAATACAGGCTGAACAACCGCCGCTAATTGCTCGTCTATAAAGCCAAATCGCGCTAAAAGCAGGTTTTCTACTATTTGCCGTCTTTCCTCTTCCTTACCTATTTCCTTACCGCGCTCTAAACCACGAAGTTCCGTTATCCGTTCCCACTCCAAATAAGCTGGTGTCAAATTCATTATTAGTTCCCTATCTTCAACATCAATCTCATTGCTTATTTCCATAGTAATTTTCCAAGTCCCTAATAACTTTAAAATAGTATAGCGTTTTCTATCATCTTCGGGTAAAGCAATTACTTCATTAATTGCAGCTTGTTGAATTATTCCTTTACCTAAAATCCTCAACCAGAGAGTTTCTGGAGTATTCGCTAACTTATCAATGGCAATTACTCCAGTCAGCAGTAATTGTGACGGAAAGTAAATGCCTGGCAGCCAGTTTTCATCCTCAGTGGCCATAAATTTATTCAGCAGTTTATGAGAACAAGAAGTAGCAATAATCCACAACCTTGGTAGTTCATGGTCAGGAATACTTTTTTTATCTCGTTTGGCTTGACGTTGTAAATCTGCTTCTAGGTGGAATAGTTTGGCTAAACAACTGCGAATTTCTCTTTCTGTTGGTTGCTTGCGAAAGGGTTCTAACAAACAACTGGTTACAGCAATTTTATTTAAAATACCGAAATTTTCTGACTGATGCTGTTGAGTCGATGGTGTAAACCAAATATCGACAAATCTGGGTTCTCCAGGTATTTCATAATTTATTCGCACCTCACCCAAGGAGGATAGAAATTCTGCAAATAACTGTTTGGAAAATTGATCAAATGGGTTTTTAGTCATTTATGGTGATGCACTGACCGCTCAATTAGCTCTATTTTATCCGCAATGAGCTAATTTATGGAATTTAATCACAAAAATTCCTTGACGTACGGGAGTTTGGTGAAAAGCGATCGCTTCAGTGCTGCTGCAAGGAATTCTCTAAAACCAACCTAATCTATAATAATATTAATCATGGCGATCGCTCATATTTTCAAATGTAAATAAGCATGAAGACCGATAAGCTATTTTACCGCATATTCCTCAATCAACCAGGTCTTCTTGCCGAACTCCTCCCCGGAATCCCCCCAGATTGTCAATTCGATTACTCAGCACCTGTCATTAAAGAACAGGAATTTCGCCATGATGGAATTTTAACCCCCGTAGGAAATGACCCCAACTTGCCCATAGTCTTTCTAGAAGCGCAAATGCAACCAGATACAAACTTTTATGGACGCTACTTTGCAGAAATTTACCTTTATTTAAAACAATATAAAATCATCAGACCCTGGCGAGGATTGCTAATTCTCAAATCCCGTCGTCATGACCTGGGTTCAGAAATCCCTTACCAATTCCAGTTAGATAACCAAGTCCAAAGACTTTACCTCCAAGACCTGCTACATCAAAATCCCCTAAGTCCCAATTTAGCATTACTGCAACTGATTATCCTACCGAAAACAAAAACCGTTCAAGCCGCTCAAAACCTGCTAGAAAGTAGTAAAAGTCAACCAGAATTTAGACAAAAACTTGATTTAGTTGAAGCTATACTAGTAAATAAATTCCCTAACCTGAGTTTGGAGGAAATATTAAAAATGTTAGACCTAAAAACCGCTGATATTACTCAAACCCGTTTTTATCGAGATGTTTTCCAATTAGGTATACAGGAGGGTAGACAGGAGGGCATACAGAAAGGTGAGCAGGAAGGGGAAGCAAAACTGATTATCCGTCAGTTAAAACGTCGTTTTGGAGTAATCACCCCAAATCAAGAAACCCAAATTCGCGCTTTATCCGTTCCCATTCTGGAAGCATTAGGAGAAGTCCTCCTTGATTTTATCAACCCCACAGACATAGATACTTGGTTAAGTAACCAGGAGAATCTAAAGTGATAATCGACAAAAATATAGGTACTGTGAAATACAGTCTTTGATTCAAGTACATTCACAAATTTTAGGCATTATGGGGAGCAGGAAAATTCTCAGGTGCAACTTCTGAACGCGGAAAAGTAGGTAAATCAATACCACCATGATTTGTATAGCGGTTCTTGAGCGCTAAACGATAACTGACACTCTGCAATTCAGCCTGTAATTGGCGATTTTCTCGTTGTAATATTGCGACTTTATCTCGTACTGGTGTCATCCGTTCCTCAAACTTACTACGATAAATTTGGGGTAATTCCTGTACCACCTGCTCTAACATTCTACTGCGATCAGTTAGTTCTTGCACAGACTGGCGCAATTGGTGTATCTCCGTATCACGATTAGTAATTTGCTCTTGGTAAAATGTCACCTGCTGTTCTACGGCTTGGATTTGCTCTCTTAAAACCTGCAACTGACCCAAATCTATTTCTGGATCAGATTTTGGGGGTGTAAAGTTGGTATTACCCTTGACTAGTCGGAATAGTTCTTGAGATAACTGTTGTACTAATTGATCCCGCAGTTGCAAGTCTTGACGCAATTGGGATACTTCCGTAGATAGTTCTTGGATGTTTGGTATATCAGATTGGCTCACAGTGACTTCAAGCTCTTATTCAATATATATACAGTTATAGTTAGCTTTTGACTTGCGATAATTATATCATATAGTTTCCAATTTCAGTCAAATAATTGAGGAGTTTTTATTAATTTTCTTAACTTTTTAATGTCGCAGCATGACACAAGCCATACTGCTGAACTCCTAACCAATCACTTAGGAAAACGTAGTTATTAAGCTGCTACAACTTCTTCTTCTGGTTTTTCTTTGTGCACGTCTTGTTTAACCGTCATATAGCGAATTACTTCTTCACTTAATCGCATTGCCCGTTCCATGATAGCAATTACAGTTCCAGGACCTGTATAATTAAGTTGAACGTAAACGCCATCACGATGCTTTTGAATTTCATAAGCTAGACGACGCTTACCACGGTTTTGAATTTCAATATTCTCAGCGCCGTGTTCACGAATTAAGTTTTCGTATTTAGCAATTTGTTGTACTACTTGCTCATCTCCCAAGTCAGGACGCAGGATGTACATAGTTTCGTAAACTGTGGTCATGTTCTTTAATTTACCTTTTGGACAAAATGGCTGAAGAGGTGTTAATTCATACAAAGATTGCCGTGAGCGATACTTTTATTGATCAACATCTCAAGCAACAAGGAATTTTGACAATTTTTTAGCCATTCTATATTAACACAAATTTTAGCCGGATTTGTCCACTAAAGTCATCAAGTTTTCCATATTTATCTTATAATTTTAGCAGTTTTGAATAGCAATCAATAACCAGATTCTACCGAAAGAAAGCATATTTAAGGATATTTGTCAAACTTATGGCGCAACGATATGTGCGGGTTCACAGTCAAGATGGGAAAATTTACTATGGGTTGCTCCAGCTTTCTCAGAATGTAGAAGTGCTAGATGCTCCACCTTGGTTGGATGGTCAACCTACGGATTTAATCCTCCCGGCCAACTCTTACAGGATTTTAGCCCCCTGCGCGCCTTCAAAAATTGTTGGTGTAGGTAAGAATTATGTTGATCATGCAGCAGAAATGGGAACACCTGTACCGGCTGAACCCCTAATTTTTTTCAAACCACCTACATCTTTAATTGGGTCAGAGGGAGAAATTAAGTATCCTCCCCAGTCTCAAAAGGTGGACTATGAGGGAGAACTGGCTCTTGTGATTGGTGATCACACCTGTGATTGTACCCCAGCCCAAGCCCAAAGTAAAATTTGGGGTTATACCATTGCTAATGATATCACAGCCAGGGATTTACAAAAAAAAGACCCCCAATGGACTAGAGCTAAGGGTTTTGATACTTTTTGTCCTTTGGGTCCTTGGATTGTCCGAGAATTGAATCCAGGAGCGAGATTACAGACGTTTCTGAATGATCATGATCATCCCGTCCAATCGACCTGTATTGATCAAATGGTATTTTCTCCAGATTTCTTGGTGTCTTATATTAGTCAAGTGATGACTTTATTACCTGGGGATATAGTATTAACTGGTACACCGATGGGGGTGGGGGCTTTGCAAATAGGCGATCGCATCCGTGTAGAAATCGAAGGTATTGGTCGCCTAGAAAACACAGTTGTGGAGCGTTAGCGTACCTGCATATGTACTGCATCGGAAATAGCGGGAATTTCCGCATATTTGCCCATTAATGACTGAGTAATGGAATACACGACTGCTGCTACTATCCCCAGGAAAATAGTTGTATAAAGTGTTTGCATAGCAAATCCACTACCAGGAACTAATTTGACAATATCGGTCAAGACGCTACATAAAAAGATCACAATATCTAAGATGATAGCTTGCATCGTGTTAAAACGAATAAAATGATGAATTTTCTCGTTTCTGACCACCAATAACCACAAAGCAAAGAAAATAATCATCCCCGCAAAGCGGACACCATAGTAAATTTTTAACAGTGGGAACAGAGGTAAAAATATCAGCCCTAAAAGTGGAAAATCTTTCAATAAAAACTGACCGAAAGCAAACACCTCAATTAAAGGTAATAAATAAGGTAAACAAGCGAAAATTCGCTCTGGAAAGGTTGTAGACCCGCGCCAAGACATTTTGTATTCTCCTGTGGCTAAATTTTAACAGCTATTGAGCTTAGGATAACGCAGATGCTTAACTTTGCTGACAAATCACCATTATTTGATATTGGCGACACGAAAGCCCATGATACACTCATATTGATCTGGCTGTTGTTCTGTAAACTTACTAATTGCTTGACCACAGCGTAGTTTACCTCCACCCCAGCGAGGTTGTCCACTACTATTTGCTAGTAAACAAGATTGACAAACCTTGTCCGAACTAAGGATTTGATTGTCGGTGAAAATGACTAACATCTAACCCCCCTGTCAATAGAGTAATCTCAAAAAATGTTGGTAAGCTGTACTGCATTTAGTTTGTATAATTATAGCAAGCAAGATGACCGCACCATAAAGTTCAAGTAAATTGAGGTGATCAAATTTAGCTGCGTAACAGCTTAATAGAGAAAAGTTACTAACTATATAATCCATTTTTATTGTATCTTGTATGTTTAAGACTTTTGTTAATTTGAGTACAAATTATACATAAATTCGGATTACCACGTTGATTAAAGTCAGATATTCTTACATAATGACATTCCCATAACTCATTGTTTGTCAGTCTAGATTCTAATCATGAACAAATTGCCTAATTTATAACTTTGGTAATAGGTTTAACCCCCATTTCTATTTTTGTCAACTTCATCAATATCATTAAAATGACCAAAACTAACTCAGACCTGTTAAAAAACTCTGATTCTACCATTAACGAACTAATTAACCAAGAATTACAGCGTCAACGTGACCACCTGGAATTAATTGCGAGTGAAAACTTTACTTCCGGTGCTGTATTAGCAGCCCAAGGTTCAGTATTAACTAATAAATACGCCGAAGGATTACCCGGTAAACGCTATTATGGCGGTTGTGAGTTTGTTGACAAAGTTGAACAAATAGCCATTGACCGAGCTAAACAGTTATTTGGCGCTGCTCATGCTAATGTTCAACCCCATTCTGGTGCACAAGCTAATTTTGCTGTCTTCTTGACTTTGCTGCAACCAGGAGATACAATTATGGGTATGGACTTATCTCATGGGGGACACCTGACCCACGGTTCACCAGTGAATGTTTCTGGTAAGTGGTTTCAAGTCCGTCATTATGGTGTCAGTAAAGAAACTGAACAATTGGACTATGACCAAATTCGTGATTTAGCTATCAAAGAACGGCCTAAATTGTTGATTTGTGGTTATTCAGCTTATCCGCGGATTATCGACTTTGAAAAGTTCCGTAGTATTGCTGATGAAGTTGGTGCTTATTTACTTGCGGATATTGCCCATATTGCTGGTTTAGTCGCTACTGGTCATCATCCGAACCCCTTACCTTATTGTGATGTTGTTACAACTACAACTCATAAGACCTTGCGTGGACCTCGCGGTGGTTTAATTTTAACTCGTGATGCAGAATTGGGTGAAAAGTTGGATAAGTCAGTTTTCCCAGGTACTCAAGGTGGACCTTTAGAACACGTTATTGCTGGTAAAGCTGTGGCTTTTGGTGAGGCTCTCAGGCCTGATTTTACAGACTATTGTGGACGAGTAATTGAAAATGCTCAGGTTTTAGCTACTCAATTACAAAGTAGGGGATTTAAGCTGGTATCTGATGGAACTGATAATCATTTAATGCTAGTGGATTTACGATGTATTAATATGACCGGAAAGAAGGGGGATCAATTACTCAGTACGGTGAATATTACGGCCAATAAGAATACAGTTCCTTTTGATACTAAATCACCTTTTATTACCAGTGGGTTAAGACTGGGTTCTCCTGCTATGACGACAAGAGGTCTAGGTGTGGCAGAATTTAGGGAAATTGGTGATATTATTGCTGATAGGTTGCTTTCTCCAGATTCGGATATAGTAACTAAGGATTGTTTAATGCGGGTAGCGGCATTGTGCGATAATTTTCCATTATATCCTCATTTGGAAATTCCTGTACCAGTTATAGCTTAAAATTTTTGGATTTTGGATGAGTATCAGCAATCCAAAATCCACAGTATCAGATTTAACCCTAAGTTTTAAATATTGAAAACGATTCTACAAAAATCTTTTCAATTTGCAATTTAGGGACTGATCAAGGCTAAAATTAGGAATTAGAGAGTTATAATGATCCCATGTTCGAGATATTGCCTTTTCGCTTTGAGTTAGATAAGATTGTGATCGCTGGTAGTTGTTTATGGGCTTTAGCGTTATATTTGAGTTTTTCCCAAACTAGGGAATGGGTAACTACACAACTCAACCGCTGGTTCAATTTTGCGGAACAGTCTCTCTATACCAGTGAATCAGAATTTGAAAAGACACGCAAAGCCAGAGAAGCGCAAAATTCCTTTTATGCTTCACTATTTAGCATTTTCCCATTTTTGATATTTGGTGGTTTATCTAACTGGATTTTAGATGTCAGTTTGGGTAATAGTTGGGGAATTAGTATTGGAATTCTTGCTTGTATGGGTGCTGGTGTGTATGAATTAGGACGCGGACAAGGGGAAGAGTGAATTTATGTACTTTCAAAATTTATTGGCTTTTAGGTACTTGTTATGCTAGACTCAGAAGTTGATAGCAGGGAATAGAAAAACAAGGTTTGTTTGTTATATTTAGCAAGCTTTATGAGATTTTTTTGTGTTTTAATAGTTGCTTGATTTTTAAAACCTATAATTTTGAATTACCAGTGAATGTATTGATTTTGATTTGTTAAGAATTGAAGAACTTAAGAAAATTGGTTATTACAAAATAATGAAGTATATACCAATTTATTCACTGTTCCCTCAAACTAAAAAACTTTGTTCGTTATGAGCATGGAAACTGCTATATTTACTTTAAAAATCAAGGGTCATTATCCATTTATTCGCAGGGATAATGACCTGAATTTGTTAAAAGCTAAAAGCCTAAAACCCTTGTTATACCCTACCAGAAATTCTCATCAAATTAATCTTATCTTTCTTACTTAGTTAAACCATCATATCTGTTTGGGTCTTTTTTCTCCTTTTTGTCCTTGGGATCTTTCTTAGGCTTTTTAGCTTCTTTATTACCTTTTTTTTCCTTAGACATGAGTATCACCAAACTAGGTTTACCTGTGAAAGCTGCCACATTCTGCTATGAGTAAATCAGGGTGTAGCTTACCTGATATTCTTTGAAAACAGTAAGGGAAGCATTGCACATTTACGCTACTAATGACTATGGTACATTATTATTTGATTTTGTGCTTAATTTGATTGAATATGATACAAAACTTTAGATACCTTGTCACTATATTTAATTGAGATTCTAATTTATAGATCCTGTTTTGTTGCTTTCATCCATTATACCAGTATAATCATTTTTTATAACTAATTAGGTAATAATTAAATGACTCCAGTAGATATTCTGATTCTTTCCAATGGACCAGGGGAGGTAACAACCTGGGTACGTCCTGTTGTTAAAGCATTGAGAGAACAATTAGGACATGATATTTCTCAAGTGAGAATTTCTGTAATATTATCACCTTGTCCTCATGCTAGTGGTAAAGAAACTGTTATAGCGTTGAGTTATCCAGAGGTTGATAGAGTTCAAGCAGCAGAACATTTTTGGCAATTTTTACTGTGGGGAAAAACTGCGGAAAATTGGGAATGGAGAAATCAAGGTGTGGTTATATTTTTAGGTGGTGATCAAATTTTTCCGGTTATTATTGGTAAAAAGTTAGGATATAAAACTGTAGTTTATGCTGAATGGGAAGCACGTTGGCACAATTTTATAGATAAATTTGCTATTATGAAAGGACAAGTTGCGAAAAATGTTGCTTCTAAATATGCAGATAAATTTACTATTGTTGGTGATTTAATGTTAGAAGCAGCAGAGAATGACATAATATCTAAAATTGAAAATGCTCAAACTCAAATTAACATTATTGGAATTTTACCAGGTTCAAAAGCAGCGAAATTAACTCAAGGTGTACCTTTAACCTTAGCTATTGCTGAATATATTCATAGTAAATTACCCCAGACAAAGTTTTTTATTCCGGTTGCACCAACTTTAGATTTACCAACTTTAGCTAGTTTTGCTAATCCAGAAAATAATCTATTTACAAAAGCATTTAATTTTCAAGGTGCTGATTTAATAGATAATCATTTCCTAACTTCTACAGGTTTAATAGTAGAATTAAAACAAGAAAATCCCGCTTATCATTTATTATCTCAATGTTCGATTTGTTTAACTACAGTTGGTGCAAATACTGCAGAATTAGGAGCATTAGCTGTACCTATGATTGTATTATTACCTACTCAACAATTAGATGCTATGCGTTCTTGGGATGGTTTACCAGGAATATTAGCAAATTTACCATTTATGGGCACAACTTTTGCTAGGATAATTAATTGGTGGATGTTAAAAAATAAGGGTTTATTAGCTTGGCCAAATATTTGGGCACAAGCAGAAATTGTTCCAGAATTAGTAGGTAAATTACAACCAAAAGAGGTGGGAGAAATGGTTTTAGATTTGTTAGCAAATCCAGAGAAATTAGAGGCTATTCGTCATAAATTACGTAGTGTTAGGGGTGAAGGTGGTGCTGCTGAGAAGTTGGCAATTTTAGTCAGGAAAGAGTTATTATAGATTTATATAAAACTGGAATTTTAGGCTCTCCTATTTATTTGAAATTTATAATAAGTGCTAGGTAGGGATTAGGGTATGCAATATTGGTATTCAGTGAATGATAAATATTCTTTAAGTTCAAGATTTTTCTAAGGTACTTAAATCTTCATAATTACCTTTTATTATACATAATAAACTACCAAATCATGCCCAAATTTAACATAAAATCTTTTAAAATATCTTGCCCTGAAACCGCAGCAGGAGCATCCAAAACCTCAACCTCTTTACCTTGTCTATAAATTCCCACTTGACGAGATTTCCGATTAATTAATATCCCCAAACGTATACCATTATCTATATATTCCCTCATCTTTTCCTGTGTACTCTTAAAACTATCACTAGGAGAAAGTAGCTCAATTACAAAATCAGGACATAAGGGAGGAAACTTTTCTTTTTCCTCATTAGTTAAATTATTCCATCTTTCTAACTTTATCCAAGCAGCACTAGGAGAATAAATAGAACCATTTGGTAAAATAAAACCGACATCAGAACCAAAAACTACACCTTGTGATTTTTCATCATTCCAATTTGCTAATTGAGCAGTTAAAGAAGCATTAATATTGCTAGATATACCTCCCAATAAAGGTTTTAATATCAGACTACCATCAGCATTACGTTCAATTTTGATTAGCTCATTAATTTGACATAATTCAAAAAATTGATTATCTGTTATTTGAATTGATAGAGGTAAATGGAGAGTGATAAAATTCATATTTCTTCTAAACCAATGTCATAACTTGCTCATATTCTTCTTTATGACTTTGCAAAGCATCCCAGACATCAACTTTTTGCTGAAGATTCAACCAAAGTCTAGGTCCATTTCCTAAAGCTTTACCAAGACGAATTGCAATATCTACAGTAATGGATTTTTCACCATTAATAATTTCCTGAATTGTTTGATTAGATACTCCTAAAATTTGGGCAAAATCGTTATAATTAATCTCTAAATCATCTAAAATATCTGCAATTACTTCACCTGGATGTATTGGTTTTACTAATCTATCTTGAGTAATATCTTGCAAATTATTCATAATCAATACTCCTTAAATATTTTAACTAACAGCATATTCTGTAAACTGCCTCATAAAAGGAGACTGAAAACCTAACACAATATCCCCCTTGGGAACTCCAGCAGCCACTAAATCAGCAGCAATATCATCCTCCGTCCCATTCCATTGCAGCCAAATTTTACCGCCTTTAATATCAATATGAATGATACAACTATGTACCCAATCTTGACCTTCCCAGCCGATATGAACTATTTGATAATGGTCACGTTCTGTATCAAAAATTGTCTCTACTTCTATATTGCCATAAGATGGTTTTTGCTTACTATATTCCTGTAATATTTGTTTTACAATCTGGCGATATCTAGTTAATGTATCCATTTAAAAATTACCTCTTGCTCTACATCATAAACAATCATTTTTAACTGATTTTCTAAAATCATATCTTTGGGGAAATCAAGTTGAAAAAATGTTTTGTAAGTTGTTAAAGGAACTGCTAAATATAAAACACGCTCCGGTTGCAACCTTCTCAATGCACCTCGATAATTAATAAATCGTCCTAATGCTGTATGAAATTCGGAAATAGCAGACGATCTTTCTAAAAAACTTTTGACTTCGACTGCAATTTTTTGTCCTTCCCGTTCTGCGGCTATTAGCTTTTCTGCGGCTAAATCAATAGAAAGATTAACTCCTCCTACACTAATTGTAAGTGGGTCATTAGTAACTTGCCAACCATCTTTTTGTAAAGCTATTTTAACAACTCCATGAAAAACATCTTTAGCTGACATACATATCTATTATTATATTGCTTATTCTATAATTAGATTACCAGAAAGCGATCGCACCTTCTACATCTCCAACAAGCGAACTGCTTGCAGTAGCGCTTCGCTATCGCACTCCCCACATCCCCAAACGTGATCGCATTCCCACATCCCAAAGGCGATTCCTAGGTCGCACTTCGCTATCGCACTCCCATATCCCCAAACAGCGATTACCAGGGAGTGCTTCGCTATTGCTAATCCATTTAATAGTCTAGGCTTTAATAGATTTATCAGCAGCATTAATTAATATTTCATCCATCCAAGCATTAATACTTTTTCCAGCTTTTTTAGCTGCAATAAAAATTTTTCTGTGATGTTCTGGAGTAGTTCTAAATGGCAATTTTCCAGAAAAAGGTTTATCAGGTTCTTCTCCTAATTCTTCACAAAAAGCTAAATAACCATCAATAGAAGTTTCAAATTCTTGACGTGCTTCTTCTACCGTTTTAGCTTTAAAAGTAATTACATCATTAATATCAAGAACTCTTCCAAAAAGTATTCCTGCTTCTACGTCTACTTCTATTGATGCCGTATATCCTTTATAAGTCAACATAATTTTAATAATCCTCACTCAGTTTTTTTGCGATTGATTTTACTACAAACTATTTATGGTTCAATTCCTGCTTTTATCAAAAATTCTCTCACTGATTTCACTGCTCCTTTATCGGTTTCTTTTTCTGGATGTGGTTCATGAAAATAACCTCTAACATCATTTAATTTAACTCTAACTCTTGAACCGCTACCTTGACTAACATCAGCACCTAAAGCTGTAAATAAATTTTCTATATCTTGCCAAATAATACTTGCTGATACAGGATTTGTAAAAATTAATTCTAAAATCTTTTGCTGTTTATTATTAAGATTCATCCTTTTTTACTTTTAACAGAAGCTAATATATAAGATATCATATTATGATATCATGTCAATAAATATTCTGAATAAAATGTGATTGTATCTCTTAAAACAGCGAACTGCTTGCAGCAGCGCAACGCTTACGCACTCCCCACATCCCAAAAGAGCTATATCTTCCCTTGACAAAATATTTTCATACAATTAACATGAAATTATCAAATAATTTATTGAAATTATGATGTTTAGTCTAAGCGATATTCACCCCTTATCAGAATTTCAGCGTGGAGCAAAGATGTTTCTGGATAAGTTAAAAGAAACTCAATCTCCCATTGTGTTGACTGTGAATGGTAAAGCTGCTGCTGTGGTTCAAGATGCTGAAAGTTATCAAAAACTGATTGATAGACTGGAATTACTGGAATCTGTTGCTAAGATCCGTCAAAGTATAAATGAGTTTGAACAAGGTGAGGGTATGCCCTTAAATCAAGCATTTGCAGAATTTAAGGAAACATAAGGCATACCGGATTGAGATTTCACCTAGTGCTATTGCTGATATTGAGAGTATTTTCCTGTGGATAAAAGAGGATTAAAAAATGTATGTCTAACTATCAAGAATTGTTACAACAAGCTAAAAGTCTGACTCCAGAAGAACAACTTAAATTAGTTGAGGATTTATCTATCTTAATTCGTCAACAATTGAAAATGACATCAAACCCAAAGCGTAGTATTTTAGAATTGCGTGGTTTAGGTAAGGAAATTTGGGGAAATATTGACGCTCAAGAATATGTTAACCAGGAGCGTGATTCATGGAATGGTTAAATGAATTACAGGGTAAAATTATAGGTTTAGATACTGCACCGCTAATTTATTTTATAGAAGAAAATCCTAGTTATTTAGAAGTTACAGATGCTTTTTTTACAGCTATGTATAGAGGTGAGTTTAGTGTTGTCACGTCGGTTTTAACTATATCAGAAGTTTTAGTTTATCCTTTACGTGCAGGAAATACAATATTAGCTCAACAATATCGTGATATTCTTTTCAATTCTCAAGGTTTAATAACTATTGAAGTTTTACCAGATATTGCTGAAAATGCGGCTAAATTAAGAGCAGATTACAATTTAAGAACACCGGATGCTATTCAAATGGCTACTGCTATTTATGGTGGTGCGTCTTTTTTCTTGACAAATGATATACGTTTACCTTCTTTACCAGGGTTAACTGTGTTGGTTTTAAATCAATTGATAAGTTAAGTGCTTTGAAATACAGCGATCGCACTCCCACACCCCAAAAGCGATTCCTAGGTCGCGCTTCGCTATCACCTAAATTCATCACCAGAATAAAAAATGATAAGATACTAATAAGATTTTATTCATATTAGAAACTTATGAATGTGAGTTTTCCGATACCAAAAGAACTTGAGTCTTATCTTGAGGTTCAGCTTCAATCTGGCAATTATGATACTGTAGCGGACTATTTTTTGATGTTGTTGCAGCAAGATCAACGGCGTAAGGATGCTCAAGCAAAATTAGCTAGTTTGTTGCAAGAAGGTTTGGACTCAGAAGCAGAACCTGTAACTCCTGAATATTGGCAAGATTTGCGCGGATCAATCCTTGGTAAGGCGCAGTAGTGAGTATGGCTTTTCAGGTAATTGTTCGCAATCGTGCTACTCAAGATATCAGACAACAAGCAAATTATATTTTGGTGAATGGTAATAGGGAATTAGGGGAGAAGTTTCTGGAGTTTGCTGAGTGTGCTTTTGCTCAATTGGCGATAACTCCCAATATGGGTAAGGTTGTGTCGTCTTTGTCTGATATGGGAACAATTCGTCAGTGGCGGATTAAGAATTTTAAGGACTATTTGATTTTTTATAAAGTTCAAGAGGAACGGGTGGAGGTTCTACGGGTTTTGCATGGAGCGAGAGATTTAGAGGCTTTTAAATGGTGTTTGGATGAAGTAATGGGAAATGTTTTTGATCATTCTCAAGCCTGTGAAGGTTTTGCTATGGTTCAAGTGCATCCTGAATCTAAACGATTAGCCGTGTGCATTGCTGATACTGGTATTGGAATTTATGGTTCTCTTTTCCAATCTGTTCATAAACCAAAATCACCCGTTGATGCTATAACTCTGGCTGTTCAAGAAGGTATAACTAGAGACAAGACAACCAATCAAGGTAATGGACTATGGGGTTTATTAGAAATCATCAAAGATAATAGTGGAAGTCTAAATATTACGTCTGGTTCTGGTTCACTATTGATACGCAATAATGAATCTAAACCATTTTCTAAACTTCCTTTCATAGATAAGAATCATCAGGGTACAATTATTGACTTCCAAATTGATGCGAGTCAGGATATTGATATAAAAGCCGCTCTCGGTGGCTACAAACCTGTAAATTTATTTCTAGAAAATTTAGAAAATGATACAGGTGAACATTGTATTTTAATTAAGGATCATACATCTGGAACTGGTACAAGAATTGCCGCAGAAAAAGTTCGTACATTCGTGATTAACGTAATTAATATGGGTGCTTCACCAGTTATTCTTGATTTCTCAGGAATTGCAATTATTTCTTCCAGCTTTGCTGATGAATTTATCGGCAAACTTGTTGTAATGTATGGTTTCTATGGATTTCAAAGTATTATTAGAATAAAAAATATGAATGAAGTATCTCAAGCTATTCTACATAGATCAGTAGCTCAAAGAATGATGAATAGTATTGAAAAAAATAACTAAAATAAGTAATTATTATCAATTTTAATTTAATGTAGAGACGTTCCATGGAACGTCTCTACATCATGGATATCATATCTCTATAAAATTTGATATCACATCCATAAACCTGATGAATTATTCTTGTCATAATCCCATTTGAGAGGATTATTAACAATATATTCCCTAATCTTATCCACAGATCCATCAGCACGAATAATTTTATCAAAAAATCGTTGTTGCCAAGCAAAATTAGGATACCCATTCATATTACACCAACGGGTAACAGCAGCTTTATATGACCTAATAATTACACTCAAAGAACCTGCTTTTGGGGACATTTTTGATAAATTCCTGTAAACATCTGTTTCATCAAAATCATCATCCGATGTTGTAGAATTATCATTCCCATCCGATTTTGTAGAGACGTTCCATGGAACGTCTCTACATTGGGTAACGTCTTTACTTGGGGAAATTTCTTTAGATTCAGGATTATCAATGACAATAATTCCGTGTACATGATTGGGCATAATCACATAAGCATCTATATATGTATGTTTAGAATGTTGAGGAATTTCAGCCCAAAAATTTTGTGCTATTTGACCAATTGTTGATAAATGAACTTGACCATTTACAACATCACCAAATAACCATTTACGTTCATAAGTGCATATCGTCACAAAATACCAACCGTTTTGTGAATAATCACGATTTGGTAATCTGGTTGATTCAACTCTATATTTATTTTTGAATAATGTCATGGTTTTATTTATATATGTGAAAAATTACGATTAATAAAAATGTGGGTTATGTAATATGAACAAATGACCCACAATATAACGAACAAATTACAAAATGTAAAAACGTTTTACCCAAAATGTAGAGACGTTCCATGGAACGTCTCTACAACATCAAACGTCTCTACATTTATTATCAGAAATTATTCAATCCCTTCAATCCGATTTTCCACCTCCTGATACAACTCACGTAAACGATCTAAATTCTCCTCGCTAGTCTCCCAATAACCGCGTCCATTCATTTCCAACAAAGTAGAAACAATCTTGCGGAAAGAATGAGGATTGAGATTCATGAGACGCTTTTGCATTTCCTCATCTTTGATGAAAGTCTCATTCGTGTCCTCATAAACCCAGTTATCCACAGCACCAGCAGTCGCACTCCAACCAGTCGTATTTACCAACCGTTTAGAAAGTTCCCGCACACCTTCATAACCGTGAGACAACATTCCCTCATACCATTTGGGATTTAACAACTTAGTCCGCGCATCTAAACGCACAGTTTCTGATAAACTTCTCACCTGTGCATTCGCAGTAGTTGTATCTGCAATGTAAGATGCAGGTTTCTTGCCATCTGCACGCAGACTTGCAACTAACTTAGTAGGATCAGAATCAAAATAATGGGAAACATCTGTTAAACTGATTTCCGAAGAATCAAGATTCTGGAAAGTTGCATCAGCAGTTTTCAAAGTAGTTTCAAAAATCTCCCGCGACTCATCCATAACCCCAGGATTATCAGAATTGAAAGAGAAAGATTTCCGTTTCAAATACATTTCCTGTAACTCAGCTTCACTATCCCAAGTGCTATTCTCCACCGCTAAGTTAATATTAGAAGAATAAGAACCAGAAGCATTAGAGAAAACGCGAGTTGCAGCTTGACGCAGATTTATCCCCATGTCCTCCGCTTGTTTCAAAGCGTGCTTGCGGACAAAATTCATTTCCAAAGGTTCATCAGCTTCCGCAGCCATTTTCACACCTTGGTCAAGCAAATTCATTTGGTTAATGAACAAGTCGCGGAATACACCAGAACAGTTAATTACCACGTCAATTCTAGGACGACCCAACTCTGATAAAGGTATCAATTCCAACTTGTTCACCCGTCCCAAAGCATCGGGAACTGGACGTACTCCCACCATCCACATAATTTGGGCGAGGGATTCGCCGTAGGTTTTGATGTTATCTGTACCCCAGAGGACACAGGCAATGGTTTCTGGCCAATTTCCATCATTTTCTGACTTGTTGCGTTCCAACAACCTATCAACGACGATTTTCGCAGATTGGACTGCGGCAGAAGTGGGGATAGATTGGGGATCTAAAGCGTGAATATTTTTACCTGTGGGTAATACGTCAGGATTACGGATAGGATCTCCACCGGGACCAGGGAGAATATATTCACCTGCTAAACCTTGGAGAAGTCCACCCAGTTCGTTATCTGCACAAACTTGTTTTAAGCAGAATTCCAAATATTCAAACAGAGGTTTTAATGCAGAGGTGTCAACTTTGGGATAACCTGATTGATGCAGTGATTCTACCCAAGGTTCTTTTCTACCCATATTGAAGAAATTCAACTTGGAAACCGCGATAACTCGACCTTCTGCGTCAATTTGTTCTTGAACTAATGCCGTTACAGCCGCACGGGTAGCGAGGGTGATATCTTGTAATAGTTGCACATCTGCCAAAATTCCGGCATCATTGTTTCTGTAGATATCCTCAATGGTGCGTCCCAGACTTCTGGCAATAATTCCCGGTAAACCTTGAATTTCTTCCTCTTGTCGATCTAAACTGGCAATATTGACCAAAGTTGCGATCGCTTCTTCGGCACTAGGAGGTTTACCAATTACGTGCAGTCCACAAGGTAACAACCGCGATTCAATTTCCATCAACCGACGATAAACGTTACCAACAATATTATCCCGTTCTTCCGAGGACATATCCTTAGAATCGGTTTCTGGTAACTCAATATCCTTGTCTAAGTTGACAATGCGGCATTTATCCATGATAGAATTGACAATGGAAACACCCCGTCCTGTGTCTTTCAAAGTTTGGTAAGAAGCAATTAACTCGCTGAGTTCTTTCAAACCCTTGTATAAACCAGCATTTTCCGCAGGTGGTGTCAGGTAAGAAATTGTTTCTGCGTAACTGCGACGTTTGGCAATTGTGGCTTCACTGGGGTTATTAGCTGCGTAATAATACAGGTTAGGAATTGAGCCAATTAGTTGATCTGGGTAACAATCACCGGACATTCCCATTTGCTTACCAGGCATAAATTCCAACGAGCCATGTGTACCAAAGTGTAACACAGCATCAGCGCCCCAAATCCGTTCTAGATAGGTGTAATATGCTGCAAAACCGTGGTGGGGACTTGCGGAACGGGAGAATAACAACCGCATGGGGTCGCCTTCATAACCAAATGTTGGCTGGACACCAATGAACACATTACCAAATTGTTTCCCATAAATCAACAGATTTTGTCCGTCGCTGTTGAGGTTTCCGGGAGGTGGTCCCCAGTTCTCTTCTAAGCGGTGGGAGTAGGGTGTCAGTGCTTCATATTCTGGCACAGACATTTTGTAAGCAACGTTGAGTTCGGGGCTGTTGTATTGTGCTTGTGCGTCGTGGATGACTTGTTCTAGCAATTCTTGGGCGTTTGCAGGAATGTCTTGCACGTCGTAACCGTTGTTTCTGAGTCCTTGTAAAACCTCGAAAATAGAACCGAATACGTCTAAATATGCGGCTGTACCCACGTTACCTTTGTCGGGAGGGAAGCTGAAAACGGTGATGGCAACTTTCTTGTCTAGTTTGGGTTTGCGGCGCAGATTTGCCCATTTTAAGGCGCGTTGAGCAACTATTTCTACTCTATCTTGTAAAGCGATCGCTCTGCCTGTTGCCCCATCTTTACCTGATAGGATGATTGGCTCAATTGCCCCGTCTAGTTCGGGTATAGCAATCTGTAAAGCCACTTGAATCGGATGCAACCCCAAATCGCTATCTAGCCATTCTTCGGTGGTTTGGAAGACCAAAGGCAAGGCAACCATGTAAGGACGATTTAACCGTTTTAATGCTTCAATGGCTTTAGGATGATCCTGTCTAGCGGGTCCACCCACCAAAGCGAAACCAGTTAAAGATACTACCGCATCTATTAACTGCATTTTTGTAATTGGTTCATAGAAGTAAGCTTCTATCGGTTTAGAGAAATCTAAACCACCTGCAAAAACAGGGAGAACTCTTGCCCCTAATGATTCCAATTCCTGCACAATTGCCACATAATGGGCATCATCACCAGTAACGAGGTGAGTTCGTTGTAAAACCAAACCTACACAGGGTGCAAGGGGGTCTTTCAGGTTACTAGAAATGTCCTTGCGAGCAGAATACCAGTTCAGATATTCTCGCACATCCTCAAACATGGTTGGTGCTAAAGGATGCCAAATTCCCATATCGGGATAAACAACTGGTGCTTCATACTTAGCAGCAGCAAAGCTTTCTTTTTCTACGCCTTTTAATACGTATTTATCAGCCAGCATCAGCAAGAAGTTTTCCAGGTTTTCCGCTGAACCACCTAGCCAATACTGAAAACTGAGCATGAAGTTTCTCGCGTCTTGTGCTTTTTCCATGGGGAGGAATTTCAGCACTTGGGGAAGAGTCCGCAATAACTTCAACATTCCGTCTTGGAAACCAGCGCCAGATTTTTCTTTGCGCTTTTTCATGAAGTTAGCGATCACGCTCTTGGATTGTCCTAACTGCGCCAAGGAGAAGCTACCCATTTTATTGAGGCGCATAACTTCGGGCATGGAGGGGAAGACAACGGATACATCTAGGTTATCACGATGGGGTTCGACTGCGGCAACTACTTTTTGTGCTAGGTCTTCTATAAAAATTAGAGAAGCAATGAATATATTAGCACTGGCTATATCGCGTTTCAACTCCTCATAGTTTTCAGAGTTGCGTAGTTCTTCAATCAAGTATCCACTGATTTCTATGGCAACGCTGGGATGATTAGCGTTAATTTCCCGTACCGCTTGCGATAATGCACTTTGGTATTGGGATTCTAGCACGACATAGACAACCTTGATTAATTTACGTCCCCGTAAATCGTCAGGTGCAATATGCCTAATAGTGGACTTGACTTGGGTAAACATTCAAATAAGCTCCTTTAAGGCGTGTTCTCATGAAGTTAGTCGCGGCTAATATGGCCGTTTGTAACTGCAATTATTTTCGGCAATAAGAGTTTTTTAGCAGAAAACTCGGATTCTGTGGGGGTTTTGTCCTATATCTGACACAAAATGATATAGAAAACAACATATTTATTCATGAATCTTAACAAAGAATGCAGGTTTTCTCACCTGTTTTTAAATTTTGTTTACAAGGCTGTTATGTTTTGTAACAAAACGTTAGTGCTGACAGTATTGTGATATTTTGGTTTTGAGTCGGGCGATCGCTCTAATTTGCAAATTTTTAGCGATTTTTTGCCGTCTCAATGCTGCTTAGTTGATATTTAGATGGGGTGTAATTGCTTAGGTTGCTTTATTCTGCGGTTATACGAAAAAATTCTGCGTAACTTGACAAGATTCGCCTGTAATGCTTACCATGTGATTATATACAAAAATGTTACACAAAAAATTTCTGTGTAATAACTAGTTAGTTCACCATATTCACTAAAACTTTGGAGTTTAAGTTATGCCTGAGAAATCTTATAATCTCGAAGTGCTTCGCAGGAAATGTCACGAGGAAATTACAGAGAATATCGATTGGTTAGCCAATTTTTATAGTGGAATTAGACACTTCAAGAAATATCCTCAAGAAACTGCTGAATTATTCAGTGATATTGGAAATACTTCCAGAGACAAAGCACTTCTTTGCAGAGTTGCGGGCATTCTTGAGTCTCAACAAGATTTGGATACGCTCAATTGGTTTGAGTCAGAAGTTAGAAATCATAAGCCTGATCTGAGCAATGAAGTTTCATCAAGTAGCTGGAATGCAGTATTCAATAAGTATCTAGAGGAACTAGTTGAAAATAGGCTGAAACAATTAGACTCTATGTTACAGGAATTTGCCTCAGAAGCTGAAAGTTATTTCTAAATTAATAATAGTTGTTAGGATGTTGGAAATGCGATAGCGCAAACGCAGCCTAGTGATCGCTGTTTAGGATGTTGGTTGGGAGTGCGATCGTTTAAAATTGGGGTGGTTGTGTGCGATCGCTGTTTGGGAATGTTGGGGTGCGATCGTTTAAAATTG
>Ga0207418_100078_pt1 | contig 25054 bp, 27 predicted proteins | sample LakMenEpi05Aug08_FD_150669 | JGI IMG/M metagenome (GOLD analysis project Ga0207418, IMG submission 150669) | Freshwater microbial communities from Lake Mendota, WI - 05AUG2008 deep hole epilimnion (SPAdes) | ecosystem: Environmental > Aquatic > Freshwater > Lake > Epilimnion/Euphotic zone ...
ATTCAATTCACCCCTTAAAAACTATTCGGTTGATGGAAGGTCTGCAGCTTCAATTATTTTTTCGGCGGCTAGGGGAGAGACAAGCACCAAATATGGTTTGAGACCTCAATTTAACCCTTGTCTGTTGTTAGCATTTTTGGAAAAAGAACAGTCTTTGGTTACCACCACCCCTTCGCCAGCTAGTTTGGAGGGTGTTTTGGGTACTGCTATGGGATATGGCTGTCCTGATTATGCGGGTTGTGATCCAGCCTACAAAGGTTTTGTAAATCAAGTAAATTGGGGGGCTTATCAGCTACAATACAACTACAACTTAGCCAACAACAATCAACTTACCGACGCCTACCAAGTTGGTAGAACTATCTATACTTTGGACGGATTTAACGTCTTTATAAGAAATGCTGGTACAGCTTCGGCTTATCGCTATACACCAAGTGTGTATTGGGGAAATTATAATCTCTGGAAGTTGATGACTGCAAACGGTTGGGGAGCTAGTGGTAGCACTTATTCTTTAGCAGAAATCGATGCTGTAAATATTCCAAACAAAGCTAACATATTAAACGAGCAAGCCAAAAATAGCATAAAAGAAAGCGATGTAGCCGATATTCTAAACAACCCTCCAGCGATGGGTACCCAAAACGATAAAGTAAAATTATTACAAGAATTTTTGAGGCAACAAGGTTATTTTACATATCCCATCGTTACAGGATATTATGGTACAGTTACAGACGCAGCCAGAGTAAATTATTTGGCTGATGCTGCCAACCGAACCCAAAGAACCAACACCTGCGACCCGTTATATGCCAAAACCTGGAAAACGGGTCAAAGTGGCGATGATGTAAAAAAACTTCAGGAGTGTCTAAAAGCCGAAAATCTATTTGCTTGGCCAACTATCACCGGTGTTTTTGGAAGCGTAACCGAACAAGGACTAAACACCATTCGTACCCGCAAAAATATAACTGTAGGTACCATTAGCACACCTCAGACTCCAACTACTCCGGCTGTAGCTACCAAAAAATATCGCACTACGCCAAAAGACTCTGGAACTGCTTTAAATTTTAGAGCCTCTCCTTGTGGCGGAATAATCGGCACAATCGGTTGGAATGTGGACATAGACGCCGATCCAACTTCTACCAGACAAGCTTGTTTTGGGGGTACTTGGGACTGGTACAAGGTCAATTTTGGAGGTAAAACTGGCTGGGTCGCTGGATTTTATTTAACTGAAGTATTACAAAACACAAACCCCATCACTACTACTCAACCGGTGACAAGCACAACAACCAAATTCAAAACTAATTCTCGTGGGACTTCAGCACAAGCCTTAAATATTCGAGACAACCCTTGTGGTACTCAAGTAGCTCAAACTGGTTGGCAAACCGAAGGCACTAGACTAGAAGGGCCTCTAAACAAAACCTGTTTTGGAGGTACTTGGGACTGGTACAAAGTCAATTTTGGAGGTAAAACTGGCTGGGTTGCAGGATTTTACCTTGATGTAATTTCGGGTCAATCAAATTCAGGCAAAAAATTTGTCACCAACTCTCGCGGCGATTCTACTGCAAGTTTGAATGTGCGAAACAAGCCCTGTGGTGAAAAAATCGGCGATGTGGCTTGGGGAGTTCAAATAATTCAAGGTTCTGAACCAATAACTGCTGCCACTTGTTTTGGAGCAAACATAAATTGGTACAAAGTTGAACTTCCATCTGGCACAAATGGTTGGGTTGCAGGTAATTATTTACAAGGTGTCTAGGTTTTTATCAAGAAACCCTTCTGTATTTAATATTAGATTTTTAGAGGCTGACCTTGGTCGCCATTTCTCCTTGATTTATCTATTCGTATTCAACAATGGAGGTCAGGAGACCTCCTCTACAAAACTTACTATTTATCATTAACCACTTATAATAATAATTTGCTCATTATTAATTAACTCTGATTCCCGTCGCCCGGGTAGCCGTAATTTGATGATGGCGAATTAAAATTCGCCTCTACCAAAATTGATGGCGACTTCCCCACACCCCTCTGTGATCCGCTACGCTCTCACAGTTTCCCCCGAGTGGGGACTTTTACTGCAAACATAAAAGACTAGATTGACTTTTTGCAAAAATTATTTGTCCAATCATATATTATGCACAACAACATTTTTGACCAAAATTTTGATGGATCAAACCTAAAAATCGCTATCGTAAAAGCCAGATTCAACCAAGAAATCACTTCAGCTTTACTAGAAGGAGCTTTGGAAGGCTTGCAAAAACACGCTGTAAAATCCGACAAAATAGAAGTTTTTGAAGTTCCAGGAGCTTTTGAAATTCCACTAGTTGCCAGCCTCTGTGCCAACAAAGATTTTGACGCTGTGATATGTTTGGGAGCGGTAATCAAAGGAGACACCCCTCATTTTGATTATGTTTGCAAAGCAGCTACAGACGGAATTTTGGAGGTTTCTTTGGCAAGTCATAAACCCATAATTTTTGGAGTAATCACAGTCAATAACTACCAACAAGCTTTGGATAGATCTGTAAAAGGTGAAGGTAATAAAGGCTACGAAGCCGCACTCGCTGCCTTAGAGACAGTACAGGTTTTGAAGAGTATCTAGCAACCGTTTTGAAATATTTTAAACCTCCGAACTAACTAAGAAAATAAGATTTTTCCACTATCTTAAGAGATGTTTAAAATTACATTATACCCATTCCGTTTATTAACGGTTTGCGGAACTAGTATAAGTATTAAATTTAAGAACAAAATAAATAGTTTCAAATTTTTTTTGACATCTTTGATTTTGCAAAAGAATAATTAGTTATATTTTATTATGACACGAAACTGGAAAATTATAGCGGCTATAGCATTTTTGGTGGTTAGTTTTAGTGTACCAACTTTTTTGGTTTCTGCGGGGTATGTGGTTTTGCCTAGCAATACTTCTGAGCAAGTTTTGCAAGAAAATTATACCAAAAATTATACCAAATTTAAAACTGATTTGGACTTATATGTCACAATTCTAGAAGGCGAGACAGACAGTGTGCGAATAGAGGCGTCAGAAGCTTTTTTAAAAACAATTGTAATCAAAAAAACCAGCAAAACAATTTCTATAGAAAAAAAAGAAGACACCTTGGTTGATCTTAGTCAGCTTAGAGAGACCTCAACTCCGGATGTTATTGTAACCATGAAAAACCTTGAAGAGTTAGAAATAGGAGGTAAGGCAAAAGTTCAACTTTCCTCATTTAAAGGGGACAATCTAAGTATAGATTTTAGCTCTGAGTCCTCTCTTTCTGGCGATATTTTACAGTCCAAAAGGATGTCCATAAATCACACGGGAACCGGATTTATTAGTCTTATAGGTGTGGGTCAAGATTTAATTGTAAATTCAACCAACTCTGGAAGAAGCTTGCTTCGTAATTTTATTGTTAAGAATGCCAAAATAAGCACTGAAGGTAGCGGTGGAATAGAAATAAATGTATCAGCCGAATTGTCTGCTAGCCTAAATGGAAGCTCACCTGTGCGATACCAGGGTAACCCCAAAATTAACCAAACAGGCAAAACAGGTAATTTAAGATCATTTTAGACCCAAGAAACTTTTAAATATAAAAACCTCGTGTCAAATTTGAGATAGAAACAACTTTCTGAACGAAAAGTAATTGAGTTACAAAAGTGCCATTTTGGATTTTTTCAACATCAACTTTTGGCCTCTAAAATACTTTTGATCTTTTTTAACTTATACCAAAGAATTGACAATATTGCTAGCAAAAAGAAGGTTTTTTAGGCATGAATGTACACGCCCAAGATTTATTTACAAATAGTTCATCTAGCCAAAATCAGACTTCTTCGGTGCAATCCCAAGCCACCACAACAGATATAAACGATTTGAATATCAGTACCAATCTTTTGGACCCCTTTGTAAGTTGGCTAAATGCCTTTGTTTTAGCATGGAGTATATTTTATAGCATCTATTTTTTGGCACATTTTTTCTTTTATCGAATATTTACAGGGACTGGTGAGCTTGCCGCTGAAAAAAAAGGAATGAAAGGAATGTATCGACTACTCGGGATTTGGTGGAGATATGTAATTTGTTTGATTTTTTTGGTGATTTATGGACTAACCAAAGATACTTTGATCGGTTTAGCGTTTGGAGCCTTGGCAATTTTTGGCATGCTAGGCAAATTGTATGTTGATATTGGTAGGATTTTGGATCTTTTTGAGTATTTTAGTTGGTCAAAAAGTTTTGCTAAAACTGTTAAAGGCTGGATAAATTGGAAATAGAAATGATTATAAATGGTGGATGATAAATTATAAATCAAGGTTCAAAATTGAAGGATAAATTCTGTAGAGGAAGTTTGTATCGCTATTTATTGAATCATACTCTAACAAATCACCCTGTCTTGATTTGTGTTGCAAGCTGGCTTTTTGTTTCAGGTGCGATATTTTAGCTTTACAATTTGCACAAACTTTGTATCAATATTATCTGATGCTCACCCAAAAGGCTATAATAGCTGGATCAAATTCCAAGCTACTTGCTCAAAAAATTGCCACCAACACCAACATCGAGCTATTATCTCCAAGAGTGGTTCACTTCATCAACTCAGAAATGAAAACTACCTTACCAGACAATTTGGTGGACTTCAAAAAAACTGTAATTGTACAGTCCACCTCCAATCCAGCCAACGATAACTTTGTAGAAATGGCACTTTTGGCAGATACTTTACAAAGAGAAAAAATCCAAGATATCAAAGCTCTTGTGCCGTATTTTGGGTACGCTCGCCAAGACAAACAACATCTTCCACACGAATCAGTGTCGATAGAGGTAATGATAAAACTCTTGAAATCTGTTGGTATAAGCAAAGTTGCCACAGTTGACATTCACAACGAATCAGCAATCACCAAATACAATTTACCAATCCAAAATATCTCAGCTGTACCTTTTTTGGCAGGTCAAATCTATAAATCGATGAGATTAAATCCTGAATTAGAAGCTGATATTACCATAGTTTCTCCGGATTATGGAGGTATAAAACGAGCCGAACTTTTTGCTAAATATTTTTATAAAAACCCTAAAAATGCTGAAATTGTAAGCATCAAAAAACAACGTCATTTAGACAAAACTCATTATTCTGAAGCTGTGGAGCTAAGAGGTGAAATTCGTGATAAAAAGGTAATATTGATCGATGATGTTTCTACAAGTGGCGGAACTTTACTGAACGCACTTGAGCTTTGTAAGGCAAATGGAGTAGGGGAAGTTTATTGTTTGGTGATTCATGCTGATTTTGCAAAAGGTGTAGCAGAAAAATTTCAAAATTCAGATTTCAAAAAATTATTTACCACCAACACAATCGAAAAAACTGTAGAAAATTTGGAGTTTTTTGATAAAATTGAAGTAATCGATATTAGTCCAATTTTTGATGAGTTTGTTATAAGTGATTAAAGGTGTCACAAAACCCCTCTGTCTTTCAGACATCTCCCCTTGCAGGGAAGTACTAATTTAAAGATTTGGGGATTACCACAATTTAATCCAATGAGTATAATTTTGGACTTGCTGTATCAAAAAACTAATTTTCCACCTCTTCATAGCTAATTCCAAACTCATCTTTATCTTGTCCAGAAATTTGATCTTCAACAGCCGACGAAAAAAGTTCAAAATCGTCAATTTTGCTATTTCGCTCTGTTATTTTGATTTTTAGAGGTTTTTGTGCGTCTATGGACTTCCACATCAAACTATTATCAGAAAACTTGTTTAAATAGCTCTCATAAAGTCGACTTGAAGGTAGTTGTGATACAAAATTTAAATTTACTTTAAAAATGATACTTAAAAAATACGCTACATCACGAGCGTCATAATAAATTCCATTTTGCTCTTGAATATAAAAAGTATTCCCTTCGTCCACCAAAACTACTTCTTGAAGGTCTGTAAAAGGCAGAAAAAGACCACTTCTAGTTGCAAAAATCACTTTTAAATCAGGTTTTTGATCGATTAGTAAATTTCTGACAGTTTTTTTGGAGGCAGCTGAAATATCCCCAGAATAACTAAAAATCTCTATCAAATCGTTAAATTTATTTGCTTCAACTTCAGATTCAAACTTAAATTTAGAAATAATCTCCTTAAATTCACTTAAGATTTTGTCTAGCAGTTTTTTTTCAGGAAAAAGTACAAGAATTTGTTTAGATGAATTTATTTTGATTAGATTTTGGACAAGACTTCGTATAATGTATATTATACGCAATGAAATATCCGTTTCAGCAAAGTATTCGGTTGTTGGCTGTTTATCTCTATTTAATGAGGTTTTTGGGTTGTTTTGGATTGTATTTTTGGCTTCTAAATTGGCATTTTCCAATTGGCTATTATTTTTTTTAATATCTTCAAGTTCTTGCCAATTTTTGTTGGTCAATAATTTTAGTGGTTGTAGCAAACTTTCACCAGAAATATTTATAGAATTAAAAGTGTTTCGAGAAAATAATTTTAAAAACTCCAAATATTCGATTTGTAATTTAAACGGCAAAATTTGATTGATCGGTTTTATCTTTTCGGTTTGAAGAGTTTTGTCTAAAATTTCTGACTTCCAAACAATTCCCCAAACAGTTTTGCTTTGTAGAGGGACCATTACCACCTGCCCTACTTCTAGCTCCGACTCACTGGAATAAAGTAGAAATTCTTGAGGTAACTTTTTGGTTGGCAAAACTTGATAAAAAAACGGAATCACACCTGAAAACCTATTTTTAGAGTTTAATCTTGTAAAGTTTGGTTGCTGTTAAAGGTAGATCTAGCTAGCTCAAAATTATTTATTTTAGATTCTTTATCACTTGCTGACTTATAAATTGCAAAAGCTTGATCATAAATATCCTGATTTTGAGAGTTCACTTGATCAAAAATAGATTCAATTTCTTTTTTATGATTAGCCAAAAAAGCTCTTAGATATGGGAAATTTTCAGATCTTTGATACAAAATAGTTAGGTTGTTTAGAATTACATTTACACTAGCTGTTAGGCAAGATTCTTTCAAAATTTGAGATTCCAAAGGTGATAGCTCTTTGCGTTTTAAGTATTCTTGGTTGTTCAATAAACTATAAAACCCTTTCCAAGCTTTTAGAGCAGTTCTAAGATAGCCAATTCGCTCAATGGTATTAAAAATCAATCGTAATTTAGGGATTTCTTTACCAATTGTTTCTTCAGGATTTGGCTTGCTAATAATTTGAGTTATTTCAACGATTTGGTCTTGTGAATATTTTACCTTCAAAAACTCATTTATAATTATATCTCTTTCGATTTTTTCTGCATGTTCATGTTCATCTGTTTTTTGGTCGTAATTTATGTCTCCTTTGGCGTATTCGCCCCAATCATGAACTTCACAACAAGCTTGTAAAATTTCAATTTGGTCATCAGTAAGGGTAAATTGATCAGTATTTTGGTTTGTATTTGTCTTGAGGACATTTTGGTGAAATTTGTTAAATCTATCAAAAATAATCCGAGTCCACTGACCATGCAAGCTATCATCTAGATCATTTTTACCCAAAATTGATTTGAAATCATCAACGAGCTTTGGGGTTGGAGTGTTTTGACAAGCTAGCCACAAAAAACTTTGATCTTTTTTTGCTGATTCTGAGCTTGAATTATCATTTTCTGGAGGTGTTGCTTTTTGGTTGGCTTGCTGGAGATAAGTTATGTATCTTATAATAGTTGCGAGGGATTTATGATAAAAGGACTGTTCAAATTCCTTTTTAACATCGCGCAAATTGGGGCTAATTGTACTTTCGGCAAATTTCATACAACTTGTACCCAAGCACATAAATAAGCTTTTTGCAATTTTTTTCTACGGCTTTGAGTAAAGTCCCACTCGGGGATGTCCGAAGGACAGGGGTGGGGAAGTCGCCGTTAAGTTTGGTAGCGGAGGTCTCCTGACCTCCATTGTTGAATTATGATACACAGGCGACGGGAATCAGGTTTTTAACTATAAATGGTTAATGATAAATTATAAATGAGTATAAAGGTTAAGTTATACATCAAGAATAATGGTTTAAGTGTAAAAGGATAGATGGCGACACAGAGGTCTCCTCTACAAATCAAACTTAATGTTATAATTCACCATTAACAATTTATAATTTACCAACTCTTTCTCTCAACGACGCATGGGCTTTTGACATTTTTAACTTAAATTTATAAGGTTTCCAAATCATGACCGGAATTGTTTCATATGGATTTTACCTTCCAAAATTCAGAATTAAAACCCAAGAAATTGCCTCTGTCTGGGGCAAGAATGCTGATATAGTTGAAGGTTCTTTGGGTGTTTTGGAAAAAACTATCGCCCAGAGTGATGAAGATTCGCTTACAATGGGATTTGAGGCAAGCTTGTCAGCTATTTCTAAAGCTGAGATCGATCAAAGCAAAATCGGATCGGTGTTTTTTGGGTCAGAAACTCCGCCATATGCAGTAAATCCATCTTCTACAGTAATTGCTTCGCTTTTGGGTTTGGGGCATAATTATAATGCTTACGATACTCAATTTGCCTGCAAAGCCGCTACTGGAGCAATTGTGAGCGGACTTGGTGTGGTAAAATCGGGTCAGTCAGATTTGGTTTTGTGTATCGGTTCAGACAAGGCAAATAGTAAGCCTGGAGATGCTTTAGAGTTTACTGCTGGTTCTGGAGCGGTGGCGGTAGTTTTGGGTAATAAAGATGTCGCTTTGGAGGTGGTGGATCACCTTTCTTTTAGTTCAGACACACCCGATTTTTGGCGAAGGAGTGGCAGTGATTACCCTTCACACGCTGGTAGATTTACCGGAGAGCCGTCCTATTTTCATCATGTTTATCAGGCCTCTACAGCATTGCTACAAAAAACCAATCTAAAACCCGAGGATTTTGCTCATGCTGTATTTCATATGCCAAATGGCAAATTCCCTACCCGAATTTCTGCCAAATTAGGTTTTAGTAGAGATCAGATTCAGACTTCTTTGGTGGTAAAATATCTTGGTAATTCCTATTCTGCTTCAAGTTTGATGGGGTTGATGGCGGTTTTAGAAAAAATTCAACCAGGAGAATTGATTTTTATGTGTTCATATGGTTCTGGAGCCGGTTCTGACGCTTTTGTATTTAGAGCCACCGAAAATATAAATAAAGTTAGACAAGAATTTAAAGCCCTTGCTGATGATAAAAAATACATTGATTACCTGCAGTATCGGCAGATGGTTGGTAATTTGAGGTAAAACAAGCCTTTTTAAGATAGAAGTGGTATTTATTTACTCTTGAAGCATCAAAAAAATAGGTTTCTAATTTTGCAGACAAGTAATCTAAATTGACATTTGTGCTTTGTTGTGTGCAAGTTTGAGATTATGATTTTAGTACAAAAAACAATACAAACAATACAAGATTTCGATTTTAACGCTGGCAAGCTAAAAAATATCCCAAACTCAATTATTGTACTTACCATGTTTATGGGAGTAAGTGCTTTGTTGCAATTTGTGGCAGACAGTCTTATCGAGCTATGTATGCTGTTTAAACTTATCCCTGCCCTGCCCTTTAGGATAGATTTTTTCTTTTTGACTGGGATTTCAGCTCTTCTTTCTTGGCATACCCTGCAGGGTATCAGGCGTAAAGAAATTGATGTAACCCAAGACAGCACTCAGGTCAGTTGGCTAGTAGAGGTTGCTTTATTTTGTGGGGATATTTATTTTATCCTTAACTCTGGCTACATAAAAGCCCCAATTATTTGGATTAGAACACCTTTTTTGATTCTAACTTTTATCAATATCTTGATCGTGAGTTATACAATTTATAAGCTTAGGTTGTTTAGCCTAAATAGATTTATCAGACAAATCAAAGCGATTGCAAAGTGGATATTATTTTCTTCAGAAAACTATAGAAAAAGGGGTTAGCTGTTTGACTTTCCTTGGCTGTTTGGGATATTAGATTGGTGGAAAGTTATATACCTCTGAGCAATTTTTTGAGATTCTTGATACTCCACTATTTCTCTATAAAGTTTAGCCTTGACCCGTAGATATTCTTTTTCCTTAGGACTCAAAACTAACCTCTTATCACCAACACCATTTTCTAAATTAGGTAAAATATTATCTTGATAATTATTCAACCAATTTTTTAGATTTTCTCCTTCAATATTCAAAATGTTTTTTTTGCGATGCTTAGAAAGCAAATCATCGAAATTTAAACTGTCTAACAAAGCCTCTATTTGTTCTGTAGATAAATTATCTATAATTGTGTGCTTGTATCCTGGAAAATGACCTATTTTATAATAAAACCCGTCTTGCCAAACAACCCGTTCAGCAGTGTTAATTTGAGGTTTGCGAAAGATAAGTTTGTTGAGATTTTGCATAAAAAATAAATTTGCTGGTAAATTCAAGCAAATGTTTCAAGACTATACACAATTTTTAAATATTTTCAAGGAAATTGATGAATTGCCCACCATTTCTGCCAAGACTTACCGACAGATTTTAGCCAAATATCCGCCATCTAAAGGTAATTTTTACTCCAAAGAAGAGTTGATCAAAGCTTATCGGTTTTTGTTGGAAAAAGCACCTGAAAAACTTCCCAAAGACCCAAATTTTATAACTAAAATCACTCTAAAACCGACTCGGACGATCTCCGGAGTGGCTACTGTAACTGTTCTCACTAAACCTTTCCCCTGCCCTGGCGAGTGTATTTTTTGCCCAAACGATATTCGCATGCCCAAGAGTTATTTGAGTGACGAACCTGGAGCTCAGAGGGCTGAAAAGAATCACTTTGATCCGTATTTACAGACTTACAGAAGGCTGAAAGCTCTCTATAATATCGGACATAGTACCGAAAAAGTCGAGATTATAATCCTTGGTGGAACTTGGAGCTTTTACCCCGAAAAATACCAAATTTGGTTTATCAAGCGAATTTTTGAGGCTCTAAATGACTTTGGCGAAATTGATCAAACTGAAGAGGTTGAAAAAAAGGTCGGTCAATACCAGCTTATTCCTGATAAATACGACAAAAACTACCTAAGCTTTACTCACAAAAATGAATTTGTAGAAAATGCTGAAAAAATTACCCAAAAAACTGGTTCAATTTACAACTTAGCGGTTACCAAAATCATCAAAGAAAACAGCCATAAGGTTGATCCAGCAGACGAAAGTAGTACTTGGGAAGAACTTGAAAAAGAGCAAGAAATCAACACCTCAGCCAAATCTAGGTGCGTTGGTTTGGTGATCGAAACCCGTCCAGATAAAATTTCCCCAAAAGAAGTTATTAGAATCAGAAGATTAGGTTGCACCAAAACTCAGATTGGATTTCAGAGCCTTAGTGACGAGGTTTTGGAGAAAAATCACCGTGGACACGATGTGGCAGCCACTCGCTATGCGGTCAAACTTCTCAGGCAAGCCGGATTCAAAATTCACGCTCACTGGATGGCAAATTTGTATGGAGCTACCCCCGAAACTGATATTGAAGATTATCAAAAAATGTTTAGTGACTCGGACTTTAAACCTGATGAATTAAAGGTTTATCCATGTTCACTCATCGAAACTGCCGAATTGGTGGATTATTACAACGCAGGAAAATGGAAACCATATGATCATGAGGAATTACTTGAAGTTGTGAGTACTGCCATTTACGAAACTCCCGAATATTGTAGATTGACTCGAATTATAAGGGATATTCCAAGCCCTGATATTGTGGTGGGGAACAAATTTACCAACTTCCGGGAAATGGCTGAAAAAGAGCTGGAAAGAAAAAAGCTCATCAAAAAAGACATTCGTAGCCGAGAGATCAAAAACCAACAAGTCACCCGTGACGAAATCGAGCTAAAGGTAATAACCTACCAAGTCCAAACTGGCACCGAAAAATTCCTACAGTTCGTAACCAAAGACAACAAAATCTGCGGGTTTTTACGCCTAAGTCTGCCGAATTATGATGAGATTGGAAACCAAAATTCCCTGAATTCTGACCCCTTGGCAATGGGTAACACTGACAGCCAGATAACTAATTCCCCTTTGCTTGCGAAGGGGTGGACTGCGGTAGTTTCTGAATCAAATCAACCCGTAGAGACGACCACAAATAAGGACAAAACCAAAATTCCCCTTTCTCAAAGGGGTGGCACCGAAGGTGACGGGGTATTTTCTGGAACTTCAAGTGTGAACAAAGCAAACTTAAATGATAACCCAACCGAAACCAACCGAAACTTTCAAGAAGAGCTAGAATTTTTAGCCAAAACTAAACCTGCCAAAATTCAATTCCAGCACCCATTTTTACCTGAACTCTCAAACTCCGCCATCATCCGTGAAGTGCATGTATATGGGCAAACTGTGTCTCTTGGAGATAAAAATGAAGGCAAAGCTCAACACCTCGGACTCGGCACAGAACTACTAAAAGCAGCTGAAAAAATTGCCAATCAAATCGGTTATCCCAAAATTGCTGTAATTTCTGCCATCGGAACCAGAGAATATTATCAAAAACGAGGGTTTGAACTGGAGGGTTTGTATCAGACGAAGGAAATTTGAAATTCGATACGCTTCTAATTAAACAACGCAGATTTTAACTTGATTAAAATAAAATCATGAAATTATAAATTCATTATATGGAAAACAAAATATTTGAACTAATAACAGACTTATCTTTAAAATACTCAAGCCAATTAGCACAAAAAATAATTGGTAGAACTGATGAAATGGAGCTTGATAACAATTCTCATTATTTGATTTACGAAGTATTGGGAATTGGGCTAGAAGAAGGTAGGCTGATTGATCTTTATCAAAATAAAGGTAGGTTTTTGTATAAATATGCAGGCTCGTTTTTGGAAGAAGCTACAATTTTGTGTTTTGAGCAAAAGTTTATAAATACCCAAAAAAAAGTAAAAATTGAAAATAAGACAGGTTTTAAACCAAAAACTTTTGAAATTGATTGCTTGGTTGATAATAATGCATATGAGATAAAATGGCGTGATGCTACAACTGATGGTGATCATATTACCAAAGAACATACCAGAGTACAAAATATAAAAATGTACGGTTACAATCCCATCAGAATAATGTTTTATTACCCAAACAGGACACAGGCTATTAGAATACAGGAAACTTTGCAGACAATTTATGCTGGTGTTGGTGGTGAATATTATTTTGGTGAAAATGCTTGGAAATATATTAAAAAAGAAACCGATATTGATTTATTAGAGATCTTAACCAAAATAGCTGAAAACAAAAAAACCAGTAAAATCTGATATGAAAAATTATAACGAGGTTTTGCAAGGCGATTGTTTAGAAAATTTAAAATTATTAGATTCAAATGTCGTAGATTTAATTTATCTTGATCCACCTTTTTTTACACAAAAAACTCATAAATTATCAAAAGAAAATGAAGAGTATAGTTTTGAAGATAAGTGGGATAGTATAATTCAGTATAAAGATTATATCAAAGAAAGGCTTGCGGAGTGTAAAAGAGTTTTAAAAGATTCTGGAAGCATATTTTTACATTGTGACAAAACAGCTTCGCACTATTTAAGAGTTGCCTTAGACGAAGTTTTTGGGTATGAACTTTTTCAAAGTGAAATAATTTGGACTTATCGTAGATGGAGCAATGGTAAAAAAGGATTATTAAACAGCCACCAAATAATATTTTTTTATACAAAAACCAAGGATTTTAAGTTTAACCAAAAATATCAGGATTATTCACCTTCCACAAATTTAGATCAGATTTTTCAAGATAGAGAAAGAGATGATAACGGCAAAAGTGTCTATAAAAAGGATAAAAATGGAAATATTATTTTTAATCAAAACAAAAAAGGAGTCCCGTTGGGTGATGTTTGGGATATTCCTTATTTGAACCCTAAAGCTAAAGAAAGAGTTGGCTATCCTACTCAAAAACCGATATTACTTTTGGAGAGAATTATAGAATTGACGACTGATCCAAATGATTTAGTCTTAGATCCGTTCTGTGGAAGTGGTACAACTTTAGTAACTAGTAAAATTTTAAATCGTAAATTTTTAGGTTTTGATATTTCCCAAAATGCTGTAGATTTAACTAAAAAAAGATTACAAAACCCTATTAAAACCGAATCTAATTTGCTAGAAAAAGGTCGTGATAGTTATGTTAATCAATCTCCCAAAATTCTTGAGCTTTTGAATCAAATACAAGCTATGCCAGTGCAGAGAAATAAAGGTATAGACGGGTTTTTGACTAATAACGGAATTGTTCAGCCTATACCTATCAAGATTCAACGAGATGAGGAAGGCTTTGAAGAGGCTAAAATGGCTCTGTTAAACGCTAGTAAAAACAATAATTACAGAACTATGATTTTATTTAGTTTGGATAAAAAAACCAACAATAGCTTGTTTGAAACAAATACAACCCCAGATAATGACATTGTAGTAATTTCTGATTTGAATGAAATTAAGAATTTAAAATTTTGATTTTTACAAAAACACAGGCTTTTTACATTTGAGCTTGATAATTTATCAAACAAAGAAACTTTAAAACATGACAATCCCTACCCCAAACTCAAACAAAAAAGCTCAAAATATCCAAAAATCCTTTGGTGCCTGGTTTAAAGGGTTTGGATATACGCTACAAAATCCCTGGGTTTATAAATACATTGCCGCAGCCATTTTTACAAATCTTTTGGTTTTTGTAGTTTTGATTGTTTCAGCTTGGTTTTTATCTCAGACGATCTCAAATAATATTCTAAACAATTTTACTCAAAATCAACTAATTTATTTTGTATTTAGTTTTGTTTTGTGGGGTCTTTTTGCATTTGTGATTTCACAGCTTTTTAGCGGAATTACAACGGTTATAAACGCCCCGATTTATTCGATTTTAACCAACAAAATTTTGGAGAAGGAGTTTGCCCAAACCGAGCCTTCAAATTCATCAATTCTGAGCGAAATTTTTACCGCCTTGATTTTTGAACTAAAAAAATTGGTGCTGAGTTTTGGGTTTTTGTTGGTTTTATTTTTGGTAAATTTTATACCAGTTATAGGCACATTAATCTACTTTATTGTGGTGTTTTTGCAGATTATTTTTATTACCGGACTAGATGTTTTTGAACCCTATCACTCAATCAAAAAACTCACTTTTAGAAAAAGATTGAAGGCAATAAATCAGAAGAAATCACTTTATTGGCCGTTTTTATTTGTGTGCGGAATTTTAGGGCTTATTCCATTTTTGAATATATTTTTAACACCGTTTTCAATAGTCGGAGCTTGCCAATTGGTTAAAGAAAATTAGGCTAATTCTACCCAGAATAATTCACACAACCCACACATTTTTCATGGCAACAATCTGCATTTTGAAGTACAATTGAATCAATCATTTGAGCAGTTATTTTTTGTATTTCTGGTTTGTATTTTTCAAGGTCACTTTTCAACTCATCGCTGTACTTAAAATCTGGCTGAAAATACTTTATTTGCAACACTTGATTGTCTTTTATCCTCACTCTAATCAGATTAGTAATCTTATAAAAACTAGTAATTTTTTGGATAAATTCAAATAACTCAGGTGAACTGTACGGCATACAGATTAAGTTTTTACATACAATTTTGATCGATGCAAATAGGCAGAAACGGATTGAACAAAAACTCCAATTTTCTATAAATCAAAAGTTGACTTGCTTAAACAAATCGTAAATCAGATATAAAAGCTGAAAACAGTCACAATATTTGCAACTCAGCCACTAATCTTAAATATGACAAAAATAAATAGAACCAACTTGAAAGAATTGTTTGCTAAAATACTGAAGAAAATAACCTTTCTAAACCTGATTAAAATTGCTTTTGTTGGTTTGGTTTTGGCGATTTTACCTTTTTCTATTTTTTCGGTTGATACAAGTTTTAGTGCTAATGAATCTGAAGAAAAACTTGATACCGCAATTGTTTTTGGAGCTGGCATAAGGGGTGATAAACCTTCCCCTGTGCTTGCAGACAGGCTGGATAAATCGATTGAACTTTGGAGAGCTGATAAAATCAAAACTATTCTTGTAAGTGGCGACAACAGATTTGAGAATTACAATGAACCTGATGTAATGGCCCAATACCTCATTCAAAAAGGGATTCCAGATAACTATATAATCAGAGACTATGCAGGAAGAGACACCTTAGACACCTGTTGGAGAGCCAAAAATATTTTTGCTATAAAAACGGCCTATATTGTTACTAGCAATTTTCATATACCGAGAAGTAATTATGTTTGTAAAATGAAAGGAATTGAGTCGTTTCCTGCCAGGGTGAAAGATAACTTTTTGAACGTTACGGTTAATGGATACCTGAGAGAACTCTTTGCTTCACAAAAAGCTGGGTTTGAACTTATCACAAACCAAAGTGCTGAAGTTAAAGGTGATGGCAAAGAAAAAACCGTAACAGATATTTTAGAAAGATAATCGTTCAGTTTTTCTTAGTGGGTAATAATTTTAGTTTTGTGAAAATTTTGACAAAAGTACTCTATACTCCTAGAGTACAAATATGACCAAATTACAAGCCTACTTTCCAGATGATCTTTATTTGGAGCTAAAACTTCAAGCCAAAAGAGAAAATGTCAATTTTTCCCAGCTACTTCGCACAATTAGCAAAAATTATTTAGCCAAAAAAGTGAAAGTAAATCCACTAGCTAAAATAAAGCCAATGAAAGTTGAAAATGATTTATTTAAAGGTTTAAAACCGCACGAAATTAGCAAGAAAATTGATGAAATTGTTTATGGATAATCTACTTTTAGACTCAGATTTTTTGTACGGACTATTTGTTGAAAATGATCCTCATAATCAAAATTGCCAAAATTTACTTCCCAAAATTTCAGACTATAGATTGATAATTTCAAACTTAGTAATCTATGAGTTTATAACCCTAATCTCCCGCAGAGTTGGACAAAAAGAGGCTCTGAGTATACTTTCGCAAATTGAAAATCTGGATATCCTAAAAATTGTGGTTGATGAAGAAGTTCACAAAGAAATTCTTGCTCAATTTAAAACCCATACCAAAAAAAATATCTCGGCAGTTGATTGCTCCAACCTTGCCCTAGCCCAAAAGTACAAAGCCAAAATTGCCTCATTTGATCAGTTTTATCCACCCGAAATGCTGATTAGCTAGGTTTTTTATATAGCTGTTGTCTAAATTTAAAGCTATTGACAACATACAACATATACACCACTTTTAGTGATATTATGATGATTCGTACCCAAATTTATTTACCTCCCGAACTTTTACAAGAAGCCAAGCTTTATGCCAAAATGGAAGGTATAAATCTTTCTCAATATATTCGCAATGCTTTGGGTTTTAGAAAAGCGAAAAAGCCAAAAAAAGCCCTAAAAACTGTTACTTTAAAAGATCAAAAGGTTACCAATGCAGCTTTAAATCACAATCAAATATATGATCAAAAATAGGATTATTTGCGATACTGACTTCTTGATTAGTCTTAGTGTTACCAACGAAAGTACCCACCAAAAAGCCTTAAATTTGTATCAAAAAAATGAAGATGCTGACTTTCTAGTTTTAAATATCACAATGTACGAGGTGGCTACCGTTTTATCCAGAAAATTTAAACAAACTCAGGCTGTTGAGATTTTAGAAAGTATTAAATACAATTTTGAGACTGAAATTTGGTTTGAAAAAGATTGGCAAAATCAAGTCTTTGATATTTACAAATCTCAATTGAACAAAAATATTTCCTTTTTTGATTGTAGTTGCTTGTTTTTAGCCCAAAAGTACAAAGCCAAAATTGCCTCATTTGATCAGTTTTATCCACCCGAAATACTTATTGGTTAGACCAAATAGTATTCCCCATCGATTTTTTTGATTTCTTTTGTCCAATCTGGAAGCCCTTCGTTTTTGACAATATCAGTAAAATTTCGAACAAGTAAGTCTGTTTGAGTTTGGGTCAATTTTGGCGACAAATAAAACATCAGCTCAATTTCTTTCAGTTTTTCGAGTAATCTGTGCATCGCTTCTTTTCTTTTTTCATATAAAATTTCTTGTGGTGATTTTGGGAGTTTTGGGAGTTTTGTTTTTGGTAATTTTTTTGGAGATTTCTTGGGCATATTTAAACTAAAAATTGCACTAATAAATTTAGTTTAATTTGATTAACAAAAATATTTAGGTTCTGTCAAATAAAAAATTAGTTAAACATTTATGAATATCCTTACCAACACCCAAATTTCCCTCAAATATGCAGTTTCTAAGGCAGCAGTAACCTATTGGATCAAAGACGCAATTGTAAATAAAAACAACCTCAAACTCCACCGAAACGACAAAGAAAAGATCCAAATTATAGACAATCCCCACAATCATTCCGAACTCACCAGGCTTGCCGAAGCTGGCAAAAAATTTCGCAGACACACCGCCCACTCTGACATAACGCCAAAACCTGAGTTTTATGAGATTTTCGATGAAGGTGAAATTGTAGAAATGGTGCGAGATTTGGAGGTGAATAACGAAATAAACTTTAAATTTACCTACAAAGGTCCAGGAGCTGAAGGTTGGGACGATCTCTACAACAATGGCGTAGAAAGTGGCACATATCTAACTCCTATCAAAGACGAAAAAATGCTTGAGAATAATTTTGAGCTAATACTTCAAAGAATTTCTGATAGTGTAAAGATAAATATTATCGATTTAGGGCCAGGCAACTCTAAACCTCTCAAAAACTTTTTACTCAAATTATCAGATTTAGGTAGACTGAACAGTTATGCAGCTGTGGATATTAGCCCAGAAATGATTGAAATAAGCCAAAAAAATATCCAAGAATGGTTGCCAGATTTGCCTTACTTTAGTTATGTTTGTGATTTTGAAACAGCCAACTTCAACCGTATTTTAGAACAGCAAAAAGCCAAATTTGAATATGAAACTGTCAATATTATCTTTGATTTAGGCAGAACTTTAAGCAATCAAAACAATCCTACTTTGGTACTTAGAAATATTGCTAGAGGCATGCGAGAAGGCAATATCTTTGTCTCCACCAATGGTCTAGACTCCAATCGTACTCGAGCAGAATTTGGTCACCTTAAAATGAACACTGCTGTAGAAAAAGTAATTTGGATTCCTAGAATGTTAAACCTTGAAATAGAAAAGTTAGAATTCTTTAGTAGGTATGATGAGAGTGAAGACTGCAAATCTCAATATTTCGTACTCGATAAAGATTATACCTTAACAATCAGAGAGCTTGGCAAAAACAAAGTTTTGAATTTTTATAAGGGTCAAGAAATTGTAGTCTGGAAGCACTACATGACCAGTCCAAACGGTTTGTTTGAATATTATGAGAGTTGTGGCTTGACTTTAGTTGGTTTTAATATGAGTAACGATCATAGAGATAGCTTGATGATTTGCGAGCTTAACGACGAGTAAAGGTTGGTTTTGTTTGAGTAAATTTTGCAACAAAAAGTCAGATTTTGGCGACTACAAAAATATGTTTTATCGAATTTTTAGCTTACAACCGGGGATTTTTGAGTCTTTTTGGCAAACTTCTTTGATCGCAAGAGGCGTAGCTAAGGGAATTATCGACTACCAGATGGTGAATTGGCGAGATGAATTTGGAGCTGGCAACTACAAACAAGCTGACGATAAACCTTTTGGTGGAGGAAGTGGAATGGTGCTACAGCCAGAACCGATTTTTAGGGCTTTAAGTGAATATAAAGCAGTTTCTGAGTTATTTAAACCACCTTTGGAAAAACAAATTTATAATCGAATTGTCCCCAACAACAGTAAATTTTTTGATTTTTGGAAAAATCACCTAAAAGCCGACGCTTCGACCCATATTCAACCAAATTACAAAAAACCCAAAGTGACCGCGATGCTAACCCCTCGAGGGTTTCCGCTGGTGCAACCCGTAGCAGAGTGGCTAGCTGATAGTTTTGATGAAATAAACATTTTGTGTGGTCGCTACGAGGGATTTGATGCCAGAGTTTCGGAGGCGGTTGATCTGGAATTATCGATCGGAAATTTTGTAACCAACGGCGGCGAAGTCCCAGCTATGGCTTTAGTTGAAGCGGTTTCTAGGCTTTTGCCAGATTTTGTAACCAAAGACACTTCTATTTTGCACGACTCTTTTTCTAGGCAGCTAAACGCTTATTCGGAGCAATCTGAATTCGTTATTGGAAAGCGAAAAATAGACCTATTAAAGTCTAAGGGTATGAAACCGCAAGATACTTCCAAAATAACTTTACTGGATACTTTTAGTCCATTTGACGATGACTTGTGGCGACAAAACATTTTACCATTTATCGAACACCCTCAGTTCACCCGACCCGAAATTTGGCAAAATTATGCAGTTCCGCAGGTTTTGGTTTCAGGAGATCACAAAAAAATCCAGGATTGGAGGCAAAATTGGTTTGAGAAGAATTAGAATCTGACTTAAAGGACTGTTATTTGAAATTTTTGAAGTTAGATTTGAGCTTACCCTAACCTTTAATCAAGTTTTTAGATTTGTTAAAAATTTTAGACTGTTTCTTGGATCTCCTTGACTTATTAAAAGTTTAGTGGTTATAAATCTGATGTTATATGCTTACCGTAGTTGTGAGTTTTTTTGGTACAATTTTTTTATCGACACTTGCCCTGTTGTTTTTGAATTATTCAGTTTATCTTTGGGAAAATAAAAAGATTTTGGATCTTAGTAGCAAAATCAAGTCCCCAAATATCCCTGAAAGTGAGGTGATTTTGGGTAAAAGTACTTCTAGTCATGGTTTTACATCTATTGATATGGGAGAATCCCTTGCTAAGCAAAGAAGTATAACACCCATAAATGCAGACGAAAGAAAGGTTTTGTTTGCCGAAGAAGATTTGGGGCCAAAATGGATTAATCAAATAGTTACTTTTTTTAAAAGACTACGAGCAAATTTTTGGATTCAGCTCAAAAATGGCATTGTCTATCTTATCAATCTCGCCAAAAACACCCAAACCAAAACCAAAAATGCCGATGAAGAAAAAATAATCACAGAAGTTATTCAAAAGGTTAAAAGCATTGATGATCAAAAACAAGCTGAAGCCGAAAATTCTACTCAAAGTTTGGTATCACCTTCTAATCAAGTTGTGGTAATAAATGCCAAAAAATCCCAAGAAGATGAGGATTCTACCCAAAAAAATAAAGAGATGTTTGAAAAAATGGAAGATAAATTGTTAAAAAAATTAAAAGAAGTTGGTATGAATCATTTTGATATTTGGTTGGATTTGGGCAAGCTTTATGAAGACCAAAATGAACCCAAAAAAGCCAAAGAGATTTATCAGATGGTGCTAAAACACGCCACCGGCAAAGACCAAGAAACAGCTCGCAACGCACTTTATAGAAACAGCTAATCCAAATTAAATTATCTAAAACAAACTATGTTAGCTTATATAAACGGTAGAATCATCGCAAGAGATGGCAACCAAATCATCGTAAAATTACCAGCCGGAATGGGTTATTTGGTAAACGTTTCTTTGAAAAAAAATTATCTTCAAAACGAAAATGTGGAGCTTTTTTTGTTGGAAATCAAACGAGAAGATCGCAACGAACTTTTTGGATTTGATAATTTGGAAGAAAAAAATTGGTGCGAAAAACTCATGAAAGTCTCTGGGGTTGGTCCAAAAATGGCTGCAAATGTGGTTTTTAGCTTGGGTGTCAATCAAATCCTGGACGCTTTGCAAATCGGAGACCCAAAACCTTTTTCTGAAGTCAAAGGGCTGGGCGGGAAAACTGCCAAAAAGATTGTTTTGGAGCTTAAAGGTGAGACAGTTGACCTGAAAGAACTCGACAAAAAATCCGAGCAAGGCAGCTACTTTACCCAAGAATTTGTGGATACTTTGTCGGGAATAGGCTACAAAAGAGGTGAAATCGTGGCGGTAATTTCAAACCTCAAAAAAGAGGGTCAATGGAACGAAGCTGATATAGTAGAAACTGTTCGTTTTGGGCTAAAACACCTTGGGAGGGGTTAAAAAATCTATTTGAAATTCCTATTACATATTTCAGCTTTAAGGTAAAATAAATATCGGTTCTAAAAGGTTAAATCTAAGAGATTGTCTAATTTGTGAGCTTGGGTGTCAAACATAATTATATTAAAGCCTGATTGTTCAATAGCTTCCTCTGTATATTCATCATCTTCAGGGCTTTTACTCAAAACAATAACTGGTAAAATCGAGTCAACCCTGACTACAAACTGCTGATTATCTTTGGAATAACCATTTCTCCTCATAATAGCTCCGTATCTACCAATTTGAGCGACAGCATTACCCCAATCTAGTGGATTGCTTTTTACCTCCACCAAAACCACTCTACCCTCGTTTTCAATCACCAAATCAAACCTTACAACCCTCTCATTTCCTTCTGAGTTTAAATATAGACTGCTGGCTGTTAGGCTGATAAGATCTTTGAGGTCGGATCGCTTATTTATGCAGTAATTGTATAAATTCCAAACGGTTTTGTGATGCTCTATGGTTGCCTTTAGAGTTTTAAGTACTGTTTCTGGATCGGTTGTTTGGGTATATTCTTGAGGATTTTGTTGTCGATGAAGCAAGCTTTGTTCTAGCCTATTGATGTAATCCAAAAATTCAGAATTTGTTTTTGGAAACTCTAAATCATCATCAAAAAATGTGTGGTCTTGCTCCATACTGAGATTTTGAGTAATCGTGCTTGAATTGACATAGATAGTGGGGATTTTGCCTTGGTCAGAATCAAGATTTGTAGATGTAAATGAGGTGTGAAATAACCTAGAAGAAAATGGAAGCCTTGAAACCTGCTCTCCCAAAACTCCTAAACCATAAACCTTTTCTAGCCTATTTATAACCGCAATCCAATTTTCAACTGACAAATTTGATAATAATCTTGTTAACTGATTTTGGTTTAATTCTACTAATTTTAGGAATAAATCAAAACCACCTTCTGATTTGGCAAACTCAGTTATTTGAGATCCGTTTTTTAATTTGGTATCATTGGAATTGACTTCCTGATAAGACTTTTTAAAAGTATTTTTATTTATTTCCAGCCATGCCAAAAATAAAAGGTTTTTGCTTAGAGAGTCAGTTTTGTAGTTGGGTATAATTTTTGAGATATTATCAATATTTTTGAGAAATCTAATATAATCTTTGTTGTTATGGATCAAATTTACACCGTCATAAATCTCTACTCCTGCTTTCCCAAACTTATCTTTTAATTCTTTTTTGATCTCATCTACAGATTGCTCTTTGAGATTATTTTGAACATAGCTAAACACAATATCTACAGGGGCCATTGTCACAACTGAAGAGCAAAATACTTGAACTAGTCGCAAACTTAATATTTGTTTTGCATCAAAGTTGTCGGTAAAAACTCTAATATCAGACAAACCAAATTTGGATTGCAATTCAGGATTGTCATACACAGAAACAACTGTGTTTATCAACTTCTTAAAGGTTTTTTCTGAATGCAAAGAAGTTATTATGGCGTTTTTTACAGTGTCAGCAGAGTCTAAATATATTTTCTGTTCAGAAATTGGCTCCCTATCTGGCGATTTTTTTTCTATATATCCTTCCATACAAATTTAATTTTTGCTGATATTTTGCAACAAATCTTAACCTAGCATAAAAAAACCTAATAATCAAGGTGTTGTTGACAATTTAGCCCTTCAAATAGACATTTGATAAATGATCGCGGTACAAGAAAATGTTTCTTTAAAAAAATACAACACCTTTGGGGTAGACCAAAAAGCCAAATATTTGTCTGAAATTGGCAGTGAAAGAGAGCTTTTGGAGGTGCTTGATATGGATAAGTTCAAACAAATTCCAAAATTGATTTTAGGTGGTGGTAGCAATGTTTTGTTTATTCATGATTATCCTGGATTGGTTATTGTAAATCAAATAAAGGGTATAACAGTTACTGAAGAAAGCTCAGATTATATCTGGTTGAAAGTTGGAAGTGGCGAAATTTGGCAAGATTTGGTGGATTATGCAGTCGCAAAAAACCTCGGTGGAATAGAAAACCTTTCACTTATTCCTGGCACAGTGGGAGCAAGTCCTGTACAAAACATCGGAGCCTACGGAGTGGAAGCCAAAGAAACTATCCAAAATGTAAAAGTAGCTTGGCTAGAAAACGGAAAAATCCAGAGTTTTGATAATTCCCAGTGTCAGTTTGGGTATAGAGACAGTGTTTTTAAGGGCAAATTAAAGGGTTTGGTGGTTATTTTGTCGGTCACTTTTAGGCTCCAAAAAAATCCTACTAGTTTTCGTACCGATTATGGTGATATTACCAAAACTTTGCAAGAGATGAATATCCAAAATCCTGATATAAAAGATATTTCTAGGGCAGTTGTTACAATCAGACAAGCCAAACTCCCAGACCCTACCAAAACCCCAAACGCAGGTAGTTTTTTTAAGAATCCTGAAATCCCCCAGGAGCTATTTGAAAAATTAAAAACAAAATTTGAGAGCATCAAAGGCTACAGCTTGCCAAACAACAACATCAAAATTCCAGCTGGCTGGCTGATAGAAAATTGCGGACTAAAAGGTTATCGTGAAGGTAAAGTTGGGGTTCACCCAAAACAATCTTTGGTACTAGTAAATTATGGCAGGGCAACCGGGCAAGAAATCCTAGATTTAGCCAAAAAAGTCCAACAAACCGTAACTCAAAAATTTGGAATAAATTTGGAGATGGAGGTTAATTTGATCGGCTAAAAAGGTGGGAGAACCTAAAATTGAAAAGTATAGCGGCATGGTTTATCCGCCAAAATTTAAGTAGATACTGAGAAGAAGAAAAACTTTCCACCTACAGAATATAGTAGTCAAGTTAAAACTTACCACCCTCCCCTACACCGCCACAATCCCAAACAAACCTCCGTATTTAAAAGCCATTTTCTGATCGGCTGTAATCATTTTGACTTTGTTTCTTTTGGCTGTACAAAGCTCCAAACAGTCTTCGATGTCATCAATGTTTTGGGCGATGTCGTAGGCAAGATGACAGTCAGTTTTGTCTATTTCTAAAAGTTCAAAATCCGTTAGGTGGTTATAAATTTGCTCTTTGGACAAGTTCATTTTTCGCAAAATATAAAAACAAGTTGCAAAAGTATGAGTGGAAATAAATACCTTATTATAATTTTTTAGGGACTAGACCAGTTAAAATTTAATTTGAAATACTTTTCAGGTATTTAATATAGATTTTGATAATATGGAGCAAATCTGTCTCTAAGTCAAATACAT
>Ga0207418_100081_pt1 | contig 24521 bp, 25 predicted proteins | sample LakMenEpi05Aug08_FD_150669 | JGI IMG/M metagenome (GOLD analysis project Ga0207418, IMG submission 150669) | Freshwater microbial communities from Lake Mendota, WI - 05AUG2008 deep hole epilimnion (SPAdes) | ecosystem: Environmental > Aquatic > Freshwater > Lake > Epilimnion/Euphotic zone ...
TTATCCGAAAGTTTGTGAGATTTGTCAAAGGTGAGAGCTTTGAAGTCTATACCAAAAAGGTTATAAAGCGTGATGGATCGTATTATTTGGTGGATAGTGTTATTTAGAGTAATTTGATTTACTGACGGTTTTTGTTTATTTAAAGGTAAAAATCATCAATTGTTTTTGACTTTCATCATTAGTCTGGATTGAAATTTAGCAAAGTTGTATTCACCCAAAAATTCTTTTTCTTCAAACACACTTGTGGCAATTTTATGATAAAATTCTTTTTCATTTTGCCCGATATTTTTGAGTACAAAGGTTTCGCTTTTTAGGCGATTTTCGGATGGTCTGATTCCAATTTTGAGTCTCCATATTTTGTCTTTGTCCAGCCCCCAGGTTTTGAGATGACCATAAATATCCTCAATTCCATTGTGTCCAGCAGTTCCACCCCCGGGTAAAAATTTTAGATTTCCTTCAACTTGATCACTATCATCTTGGAGGATTATTAGGTGAAAATCCTTAGACTTGGTTGGTAATTTGAAGTACTGCAAAAAATCATTTAGGGCTTGCCCACTGTGATTCATGTAGCCAGCTGAATATGCCAAATAAACCTCCTGAGTTGAATTAAAAGATGTTTTTAGCCAACTAAAGTTTTTATTTGATTTGAATTCCACCCCAAGTTTTTTGGCAAAATCCTCCAAAACCAGCCTTCCTGCATTGTGTTTGGTGTGCAGATATTTGGCTTCGTTATTTCCAAGTCCATAAAAGATTAGCATAATTGTAGAAAATTTAAAATCGCAGATTCTGGCAAGAAAATGGAAAATCTCCAAAAAATTGCAATTGTATAAACTAAATTTTGGTAAAAAATTATAAATAATTTAAGATTATTTTTTGATTTACAATTCCAATTTGGTGTTTTATAATAAATTTTAATTAAACCTTATTGATATGTTAGACTTTTTGGCGATTATTTTTCCTGTTTCAGATTATTTTTCAGATTTTACCAAAAAAGAAAGTCCAATTTTTTTTGTAGCTACCAGTCTGGATGACAAAATCAAGCAAAATCAAATCAGGTTGGTTTATAGCTTTTACAAAAAATTTACTAATTTGTCTCGTGGTCAGGAAGTCCAGATTTTTAACTCTTTATGCGAAAAATTTTTGGATTGTCGTGACAAAACCACCATTTATCAGTTCAAAATTTTGGACGGAGTCGCCGAAGATGCTTTGGTGGAGTCTGTGGTTTTTTTAGAAAAAGAGCTAAACCTTTCCAAAGTTTTGATAAATAAATTTTTGAGCAACGAAGCCAAACTTATGGCAGTCAAAAATTTTCAGGGAGATTTGGATTTTGATAGATATTTTTTTGATAGTACCGATTTTGTAGTTCAGGCTATCGCTAAAATTTTGAACCTGAGTTTTAATCAAACTAGTATCTTTAGAAAGCTCTTTATAGCCGGCGAGGTGTTGGATTTTTTGCGAAAAGCCACAGTTCAAGGGTATTTTTTAAACAAAGTAATCCCTGAAAAAACCAAAAAGCTACTTGGCTGGTCTTTTAGTGAAGAAGAAATTTTGCTACAACCTGCTACCGCCGAAAAAATATTTGATCAGTTTTGGTCTAGATACTCCACAAACTTAGACATCACTCCCCAAAAAATAACCTCATTAGAAACTCAAACAAAAATTTTGTTTTTAAAACTTTCTCAGTTACTCCAGGAGCTTGCCACCAAAATTAAATCTGATCCCAGCTCAGTTTTTAGACAAAAAGTCAATCTAAATTGGCACGAAATCATCAAAATTGCCTATCAAATAGAAAAATCAGCCTAAAAAACTGGTCTTAGAGCCTGTTTAAGATTCCACACAATCTCAAATCTAACTCTCCAAAACTACAAACCCTACTGTTAAACCAGATGTTTTGCTGCTAATTTGCAAGACTTAAAACGATTCTAAACTATCTCTTAATTTTTTGTAGATTTCTCTAGATTGATCCAGGCTGTTTTGCAAAAATTGATTAAAATAACTCCCAACATCTTGTTTGTCTCTACTAATTTTGTCTTGTTGCCTGATTTCCAAAATCTTAGAATAAAGGTCTAAATGCAACTTGGCAATTTCAGTTGGGTCAATTTTTTTAGCTGAAATTTGGGCTTGGATAGACAATTTTTTTAATTTTTGAGGATCCGAAACAAGTTGTGTGACTTCTTGAGCAAATTTGGGGGCTGTGGTTTTTATCCCATTTGACTGATCAACCAACAAATAATCTACGCTACTGTCATCTAAAGATATAACAGCAAGACCCAGATACATCGCTTCCCAAATATTTGTGGGAAGGTTTTCGGTTAGAGATGTAAACACAAACAAATGGCTAACTGAAGACAACAAAGGCAGATCTTTTCGTAAATATTTACCAAAAAACAGGATCTGGTCTGACAAGTTTTTCTCAGCTACAATTTGTTTAAGTTTGTCTCCAAAAGGTCCCCACCCTGCCAAAATATATTTTAAATTTGGATTTTGCTTCAAGGCTGGCTCCAAAAGGTCAATTCCAATTTGTAGTCCTTTTTCTTCAGCCAATCTGCAAAAAGTAATCAAAACCGTGTCATTTTGAGAAATTTTAAACTTTTCAAGAAGATCTTTTTTATCTTTACTACTCACTTTGGTATCAAGGTCTGTGTAATTTGGAATGTTGAGAATTTGGCTAATTGGTACTGCCACACCTTTTTCCAAAAGATAACGATAAACTTTTTGGGACGGAGTAATCACATGGTCGTACTGATTGCAAACTTGTTTTACAAAATTAGCGATCAAGGGCTTGTAGCCAGGAAACTGAAAATAATTATAGGACTCAACCAAGGTATGAAAAGTGTGAACCGTAGGCAAATTTAGCTGATACCCAAGTAAGGCACCTTCAGCTCCACCCAGAATCGTATCGTGAGTGTGTATTAAATCCACTTTATTTTGTTCAAAAAATTGCTTTACTTCACTTAGATACAAATACGGAACTTTTAAATCTGGCGAAATACTGTCTGGAACTGTAGCTGACTTTAAGGGTAAAACATGCTTTGGGTAAACCGTGTTTTTGACTTTAGGAGTAGCAACAAAAACTTCTACTCCAAGATCCTTTAAGCCTTTTTCTAGGCTACTTACTGCCATACTCACTCCATTTAGATTGGGAGGGTATGTATTGGTTAAAATTCCTACTCGCATTTGTAGTTATTTTTTCAAAAAATAGATGTTTCTAATCTCTTCAATTTTTATAACAGATCTCAAAAAATTTATTGGGTAAAAATTAAAATTTGGGTTTTTGTTTTTTATTAAGTTTGGTAGCGGCGAGTGGAATTGAACCGCCGACCTCGGGCTTATGAGTCCCGCGCTCTAACCAACTGAGCTACGCCGCCAACAGATATAATTTCCGCATATTTTTAGAGGTTTTGTCAAGAAAGTGGTCAAACTAGCTTAAATTTAAGAACCCATTTAGATTCCAAACAATCTCAAATTTAAGATAAAATAGATAATGTCTGATACCCTAAAAAGTAGAGAAAGTTTAGTTTTAACTGGTCAGCTCTGGAATTTTCGGAGAGCAAGATTTGAGGTAGTAATAAACGCTAAACAGGTTCTAAACAAATTCTAATTGAAGTTATATCCATTTTTTTGATTTTAACCACCAAAACAGACCTATAGTTGAAGTAAAAGTTGTCACTATAATAAAAATCAGTGGATAAAAATTAGATTCCCCACTCCAGCCAAACCAGACATTCATTCCAAAAAAACTAGACACGATTGTCGGTGGAAGAGCGACCAGACTTAAAGCTGTCAAAATTCTTATGGTGTCGTTGGTAGATTGAACTGCAATAGCTTCATCAATTTGAGCTAATAATTTGATATTTTCATTTAAGTTTTGCATGCTATTTAAGATTTTTTTGAGCTTATCCAGACTGTCATCAAGTTTTTCAATCCCGTGTTCGTCGATAAAGCTACGATATTTGATTTGAAGGTCTTCCAAAACACCTTGCATCGGAGAAATTATACTTATAAAATTGATTAAATTTCTTCTTAATATAAGGATTTTCTTTAATCTATCCCTGTCATCATGTTCTTGAAAAGTATTGTCTTCCAAGCTGTCGATTTCTTCCCAAAACTTGTTTATAAAGGTAAATTTTTGAGTTAAAAAGTGATCCAAAAGCTCATAAAAAACCATGAAAGGATGAATATTGCTTGCCAAAAAAGCACTAGAGGTTTGTTGAAAAGTTTCGATTTGTTTGTAATTATCTTTATCTATCACCAACAAAAATTCTGGACTAATAAAACAATGCACTTCTTTTAGATCAAATTTGTTTTTTAGCTGATTAAACTCTGGAAATTGCAAAGCCACATACAAATAACTAGGTCTTTGCTCGATCTTAGAAAGTTGCGTACGAGTGAACACATCTTCAATATCTAGCTCTTTAATGTTGTAGGTAAAACCAAGCTCCCTTTTTAAGGAATCGTTTATCAAAGAGTAAAATCTAATGGTAGTCATGACTTAAATTTGACTTAATTACAAAACCTTAGCAAGGTTAGGCAACTTAATAAGTTGTATGAACAATGACAATCAAAATGAGCTTTTTACATATGTTGTAAAAGCTGGAGTAAATCGTATTTACTACCTAAATGTAAAAGAGGACCGCAATGGAATGCTTTATTTGGTAATCAAAGAATCCAAAAGAATGGAAGATGGCTCAAAAGAGGTTCATCGAATCATGATTTTTGAAAAAGATTTAGATAAATTTGTAACTGGTATGAAAAATGCTCTTCAATTTATCTCTGATCGAAGTCCTCAAGATCAACCTGAATCTGAAGATTCTTCTCAACCTGCAATAAATTCTGACTATAACCAAGATCAAAATACAGACGAAAATGCTGTAGAGTTGAACTAGTTTAGTACCAAACAGATTTTTAGCCGAATAACCCCAATTTAGGGGTTTTTTGTTTTATACTCAAACCCAAGTTAAAATATACAAGGAAAGGACTTGTTACTTGTGTAAAAGGAAATTTAGGGTGCGGTAGTTAACGAATTGGGTATAAACAGGTTCTGAATATTACAACTTACTCACAAAATAACTATAACCGGCTAGCCAAGCTGGGAAAACAGTTTCACCAAGACTAAAATAATCCAGTTTATTTTGTTCAAAACCAAGTTTTTCTGCCTCGCTCCAACCGCCTTCTGGACCAACCAAAATCGACTCAACCTCATTTGTATTTTTTACTGAAACAAGTTCATCTTTGATAAATTTTGAATTATCTGCAGTTTCTTCTAGCACGATTGGTTTGTATTCAACAATTGCTTTTTCAAGCTCTGGTTTGTTTAAAACTTTAATTTTAGGCATTCTTACGGTCTCACTTTGGCAACAACTTCGTACCAAAATCTGCTCAAGCCTAGCAATTGGAATATTTTTTTGGATAGAATAGTCCCCGAAAAAAAGCCAAATATCGGTAATTTTTGCTATTGGAGCGATTTCCATGATTTTTTCTAAGTAGATTTTGTCGGTAATCGCTTGAAATAAAATTTTTTGTTTAAAACTTGAGGAGTTAAATTTTTTTTGAAGTGTATGTGTTATTTTTAAAGATTTTTTGTCTAAATCGTCCAGTCTAGTTATAGCAAAATTCCCTTTTAAGTCACTAATTTTTACAATATCTCCTTTTTTGACTCGCATGCTAAAAAAGTGATTAGTATATTCACCTTCAACAGCCCTATTAATGTTTGGAGTAAAAAACAGCATAACTAAAAACCTTTTTTGAGCAAGAACCTGTTTAAGATTCCACAAAATCTCAGATTTAAGATGAAAAAATTACAACTGTCTGAACCAAAAGGTAAGTAAATCATAGTTTTGGAATGTCAGTATTTGGAGTTTTTAAAGCTAAATTTGAGATTGGAATAAACTTTAAACAGGTTCTAAGGTTTAATTTAGGTACAAATTTTGCAAAATGCTTTCAGTAAATCTATTGATGCTCAAAAATTCTTGATAATCCTTGGTTTGGTTAAAGATTTTGATAACATAGTAATTATCAGTGGTGACCGCTGTATAATAAACCAAGCCTCCTACTTTGTCTTTGTCTTCAATCCTAGAGATTTTAAAGCTTCTCGGGATTATAATATCTGTAGAAGTAGTTTCAAAATTGCTTGGTAAGCTTTTTTTTACAATTTCTGTGAACTCAGTTTGGTTGTATTTGTTATCATATTCAAGCACTTCAACCTCAATTCCAGATTTCATTTTTTTACCATCTCTAAGTTCTTCCACCAAAAAAGACGAAACTACCGAGGTTCTTTGGGGGAAAACCTTGGATTGTCCGGTACTTCTATCTAGTTTGAAAGATTCAGCCACTTTTTGATTTGGTAAGATTGTAAAACCATAGCCAGAAATTGGTGGATAACTAAAACCCTCAACATCTTTAGCTCCGGCTACTTGTTGTTGCTTTATTTCTACCAAAGATTCGTTGCTTGTTTTTAGCTCATTTAAAGTAAATGTCCCCAATCCTACCAAAGTAATCATCAAGATAAATACGATTATCCAGGCCGATGAATTGTGTTTTTTTGGGTTTTTTAAGATTTTTTGCTCTAGTTCAGCTTTCTTTTTTTCAAGCATTTTATCCAAAGAGCTTTTGTTTCCTTCTTTTAGAGTGGGAATTTCTAAAAAATCAGAATCTTTTATTTGTGACATAGTTTTTATTAGTATTGTTTGAAAACTTACTGATGTCAAAGCAAAAAGCAAGCTTTGAAATGTTTGAAATCTTTTACTGGAGTCTAATTTAGATTCAAAACTTACAAAAGTTGGTTTATAAAATCTTTATTCTGGTATTTTAAAGCTACATTTATCTCAAAAATTGGATTCAAATACAAAAATAAATTGATATCAACTTGAGCCAAAAACACCTTCCAATTTGACTAAATCAGCCTGTACCAAAACAAAAACTTTACAATTTTCAACTTCTCTAGTTAATATTCAAAATAAGTAACCGTAGCTCAGTTGGATAGAGCAACAGCCTTCTAAGCCGTAGGTCGCTGGTTCGAATCCAGCCGGTTACACCATATTTGATTTTAGATATTGCCGAATGAAAAATGAGCATATTCCAGTACTTTTAGACCCAATTATAGAATTTCTTAAAAAACAAAACTCTCAAACCCCTAAAAATATTTTTGACGGTACGTTTGGTGGTGGCAGTTACTCAAAATCCTTTTTGGATCTAGGTTGCGATGTTTTTGCCTGCGATCGTGACCCGCAAGCTATAGAATTAGCCGAACAAAATTTTGGTTATTACCTAAACTCTGACTCATCAGACTCTGAACACGAATCCCCTAACCTGGAGCCAAACTTAACTCCTAAACTACAACTTAAAAAAGCTAGTTATACTGATTTTATAGAGGATTTTGAGGAAGATTTTTTTGATGGAATTGTTTTAGATTTAGGTTTTTCTTCAAATCAGCTGGCATTTTCGGGGAGAGGTTTTAGTTATCAAAATACTCACGAACCACTAGATTTGAGATACGATACCGTCAGCTCTAAACCTTGTTACACCAAGTTAAAGCAATTAAAATCACCCTTTGAGCTACAAAAAATAATCTACACCTACAGCGGTGAACAGCTTAGCAAACGCCTTGCTAATGCAATTTTTGATGAATACATCATGTCTAACCGTGATTCTCTTAAGGTAGGAGAGATGTCACAAATTTTGGTTGATAGCATTCCTGCCAAACTGAAGCACAAGCAAAAAGGGATTTTGAGTAGAGTCTGGCAAGCTTTAAGAATTTGGACCAACCAAGAGCTTGAAGAGCTAGAGAATTTTTTGCCAAAAGCAGTCCAAAAGCTGACCAAAAATGGCTTATTAATGGTGGTTTCTTTCCATAGCTTGGAGGATAAAATTGTGACCAAATTTATGCGAAATCTGTCTAAACCTCGCCAAGTAGACGATTATGGTAATACAATTCAAAACTTCCAAATTCTTACACCCAAAGCCACACTTCCAACTGAGCTAGAAATCCAACAAAATCCCCGTAGCCGAAGTGCCATGCTTAGAGTTATTCAAAAAATTGACTAATTTGATAATCTTATTCACAAAAAAATAGTTTATGCTTATTGGAGAACTGTATTATTACGATAAAACTCTCGATCAAATTCAATTTCCACTAACCTCTGAAAATTCAGACAAAGTTGAAATCTATGGAGTCCCTAAAATCACTCAACCGGAAGTAAATGGTCTTAGTTCAATAGAAATAGGAACTATTTTTAGAGACAAATTTTCTAAAGCCTTTGCCGAAGCTCTTAATCAGCAAAAAATCCCTTTTACAACTAGTTTTTGGAGTGCTTTGACTAGTCCATATTCCCAAAACGAATCAAGATTAACCTCTTCAAGTCAATTTCAAGAAGTTGTACTAGAATGGGCAAAAGATGGCTTTAAGATATCAGACCTGTCTGAAGTGCTAAAGCTAGGCAGACTCACTAGCACAATTTCAGATTTTTCTTTGTATTATGGCTTGAAAGTTATTTATTTATTAACAACTGCCAATCAAAGCCAGAGACAAACTTCAAAAATTGATTATCCAAAAACTCAAGAAGCTGATCAAATCACCCAAAATAAAGAAATTTTGGTACTTACAACTAGGTTCATCGCTCCACTTTTTACCAATCTAAACTGTGCTTATTTGCCTTTAACCGAAGATCCAAAAATCGCTTTGGATAATGTACGAAACGAACTTAGCAAAAACCACGAAATCAAACTAATCATAATAGAAGGTGAAAACCCAGACCTAATCAAACACTTACAGCGAAACCTTCCACCAAATATACTAATTACAGGTCTTGAACTCGAGGTCAAAAACTCTAACCAATCTCAAACTTACTTTGATTTGTTGGTCAAAAAAACTCTTGGTATTAGAATACCTGAATAATTGACAAAAAACTACTTTAAACCACTTATCTTAACAATATGTCACAACCAAATTTTTCTCAAATCGATCAGATCACAAAAGCTTTAGAAGAAATCAACAACTTTGAAAAAGAATTATCTCAAGTACAAAAAGAACTAGAATCAGCCAAATTACACTATCAAAGCTTGGAAAATCAAGAAAAAATAAAACTTGAAAGTCAAATCAAGCAAAGAATTCTTCTGGATGCTATCGAAAAAGAACTTGAAGACCTTAGAAAAAATGAATCCACCTTGAGATTAGCAGTGCAAGCCAAAATAGACGATGCAATTAGTCAATATTTTGCAAAAGGAGAATTCAAAAACTTTGTAACCAACCTTCTAAACTCTCTACGCTCCAAAGGTACCGATTTTACTATCAAGATAAATAAAGATTACTCTACTTATCTACCAGAAGGTCAGGCATATGAAGAAGTTGTTCACCCAGAAGCTTTCAGAATAGATCTTGGTTACAAATCTTACATTATGGACATCGACAAACTAAAGTCTGAATTGCGTGATAATATACTTAAGCAAGAAATTTCTAAGCTTAAAAACTAGTATTTCTTTTCGAACAGGTTCTAAATAACAAATTTATCCAATTTTGATACAAAAGTAGTATAAGATGTAGCTTTTTGAGGCTTTGACATTCAAGGATTTAGAGATTAAAATAGGATTTGTGAGAGAAGACCTTAACCAAAGCCCCAATGTAGATCTAAACCCGTCTTCACAGCAGGCTCAAACTACTACTCAAAATACCACCACCTCAGTTCAAAATCAGATTGGATCTGGTTTCGATGCGACTGGCTATATTTATGGTGCGATGGTTTTTTTGGGAGTTTTTTTGATTTCCATAATATCCTTATTTGTTTTGCGAAGGGTTTTTCATTTTGCCAAAAAAGCTTCTGACTGGAAAAAAACCGTATTTATAGAGGTTGCTGTCCCTAGAGAAACTGCCGAACAAGTCCAAAAAGAAAGAGCTGGAAGTAGTCAAAATGGTGACAAAGATATGATTGGATCGGGTGAGCAGCTTTTTACAATCATGTCGGAATACGCCACTGGAAGTTTTAAAACCTGGTTATTTGGAGCCCCTAGGTTTAGTTTGGAAATTGTTTCTATCGATCAAGAAGTACATTTTTGGGTAGCAACTACCGAGGAAATTGCTGATGTTTTGGAAAGGCAGATTGTAGCCATTTACCCAAAAGCCAATGTGACAAGGTTAGATAAAATGGAGTTTTTTAAGCCAAATACTGTTGCTTACGCTCAAGAAATTCAGCTAAATCGCAGGTTTGAACTCCCTTTCAAAACCTATAATGTAATGAATGACGATCCTTTGAACTCTATTACCAACGCCCTTGGAAGTATTCAAAAAGACGAATCTGCCGCAGTTCAACTCATCATAACACCGATTAGTGATGGCTGGCAAACCAAACCACGAGAAATTGCCACCAAAATTAATCAGGGTCAAAACCCAGAAGACTTTTTGTTTCCGAGTTTTAGTTGGTTAGATTTAATAGGTGGTTTTTTTGGAGGTTTGGGAAGCATTGTTGGTAGTTTTTTTAAGAAAAAAGAGGAGGATGGCTACAAAAAAGAAGAAAAAAAAGACCGTAGAAACATCGATGTTTCAGGTAAATACGAGAGTATTCAGCTAACTGAGCAACAGCGAGAGGTAGTCAAAAAACTCGAAGAAAAAGCCAGTAAACCAGGGTTTATTTTTACTCTTAGAGTTGTAGCCTCTGCCCAAAAAGAAGCCCGTGCTAAACAGATCGTAGAAGGGATAATGCCAGCTTTTCAGATTTATGACATCAGACCATTTAATTGGTTTAAGAAAATCACAGCCAACCCAAAAACCAGTCTCATAAATTTTTTATTACGATCACCAAACCTAACCAAAACTAGTTTTTTTGATAGTACCCGTAACGACATTATCAACACAGAAGAAATTTGCTCGCTTTGGCACGTCCCAAATTATTTGGTTTCCACTCCAAACATCAAATGGCTTTTGGCTAGAAAACCGGCAATTCCTCTAAATCTTCCAAATAAAGAAGAGGGAACTGTTTACATCGGTACCGCTCAAGCCAGAGGACAAACTAAAGATTGTTATCTCAAAATTGAAGACCGTTATAGGCATATTTATTCACTCGGTGGTTCTGGTTCTGGTAAAACAGTACAAATGCTTAATGTAATGCTCCAAGACATTGAGATGGGTAATGGTATTTGTTTTGTAGATCCTCACGGAGAAGGTGTGGATGATATTTTACGCCGTATTCCAGAGCATCGCATGAAAGATGTAATTTTATTTTCACCTTCAATCACGGACAAACCACTTGGACTAAACATGTTGGAGACTGATCCTCTAAAACCTTCTCAAAAAACTTTGGTTATCGACACGCTTTTTGCCATTTGGGACAAACTTTACGACCTCAAAAAGACAGGAGGTCCGATGTTTGAAAACTACATGAAAAATTCCATGCGTTTGGTAATGAGTCACCCAGAAAGTGGCTCCACCCTGATGGAAATTCCTAAGGTTTTGGTTGATGAAGATTTTCGTAGTTTCAAATTAGCCATGTGTGACGAGCCTGATGTTGTTGATTTTTGGGAAAAGGAAGCTACCAAAGCCGGTGGAGAGGCTAGTCTTGAAAACATGGTTCCATACATTACTTCCAAGCTCGCTCCATTTGTAACTAATGACTTTATCAAACCAATGGTAGGTCAGCAAAAATCGGCTATCAATTGGCGAGAAGCGATGGATAACAAAAAAATTATTTTGGTTTCGCTATCCAAAGGTTTGATTGGAGAAGGTTCGGCGTATTTGGTGGGAATGGTTATTATAGGAGGACTTTTGATGGCTGGAATGGGACGAAGTGATGGCTTAAAATACAACGAAGACGGTACCACAGTAGATATTACTCCAGAGCAGAGATCTCCATTTTTTGTGTATATCGATGAGATGCAAAATTTTCTTTTTGATGCTATTCCAAAAGCTTTAGAAGAAATTCGTAAATACAAAGTTGGTTTTTATTTAGCTCACCAATTTATCAAACAAGTTGTCCAGCAAGGCGACGAAAGGATTAAAGATTCTATCATGGCTAACTGTGCTACCAAGTGTATTTATCGTTGTGGTGCCGATGACGCCAAATACTTAGAGGCAGAATTTTCGCCACTCAGTGTGCAGGACATTGCAAACCCTGAGGCTAGAACCTACAATGCAATTTTACTGGTGGACGGGCAACGAACTTCACCGTTTAATATCTCAGCAACTTTTCCAAGGTTTTTTGATATGATCAAAGGTGAAAAAATGAACGAAGCTGAAGCCAAAAGAAAACAAATTATCCAAATGACCAAAGATAAATATGGAACTCCTAGAGAGGAAGTAGAAAAGCAAATCAAAGACAGAGCAAAATTGCTGTTTTGACAATTGATCTTTCGATAACAAGCTTACAATCATGAATCTTAAGGGTACTTTTTGGCTTTCTTCTAACAAGGAAGAAGTGTTTGAAGGGGAGATTGGTCATGATGATGAATTTGGTTATTATTTAGAGATTTACTCTGAAAAAATTAATTTAAGATTACTAACTTCAACCCTAATAAATAGAAAAAATGATCCGCTAGATAAAGACGGTTATTGTATAAATGGGACTATAAGTTCAAGTAAAGATATTTCACTTATTTGTGTAAAGCAATTCTATGGAAACAGAATATATTTTCATTACTTGTTTGAGGGTGTTCATATCAATAATTTAACAGAAGTTGAATCTACAAGATATGAATTTACTTTCAAAGATATTGAAAAATGGATAACTCGAAACGGATTTAAATTTGATGAAGAGAGTCAGTTTAGCTTTGATTTTAAAGAAAAGAAATTTGGATATAAAGAAATTCATCCAGAAATTTTCTATGAAAAAAACAAAATTAAAATTTTATTAAAAAACAACTTATCTAGTGAACGAAATTTTGCCAGTAAAGCATTAACTATAAAAGATGAAAATTATTTCTTAATAGAAAGTGAAGAGCCGATCGATTTTAAAACTTTAATTAAAAAGAAAGCAGAAATTTATAATTTCATTAAGCTATTTAGTGGTTGTTTCTTTAAACCAAATAGTACTGAATTTAGATTAAAGGACAAAAATGTAATTTTAAAATCTTCCGATGATTTACTCGCAAGGCATGATTTATATGAAAAGGAAGATGTGCTTTTTTATTCAGAAAACAAAGATAAGTTTAAAAACTACTTTGAAAAATTTGTTGAATTGTTTGAAAAAGATGGAATAGGCGATATAATAAACCTTTATTACACAACAATTTATACTCCAAATATAAGTGGAAACAATAGGTTTTTAAACTTCTGCCAGATTTTAGAAAGTTATCACACCTTAACTCATAGAAATGGGAATAAGTTTGATAGAATTACTAAGAGAAAATTAGATCAAGCTTGGTGCGAATTTCTGGATTTTCAAAATGACGAGATTAAAAAGTATCTTACAGTGTATTTTATTCCAAATAACTCAATATCGTTTAAAAATAGACTACTAGATATAGCAATTGAATTTTTTCATATAATGAGTCATATTCATAGACAAAGGTATCATTTTAACAACAATTTTGATATACAACTTAGAAAAAGTTCAGGTATTGATTTAATAGTTAATACCAGAAATTATCTCACACATCTAAATAGTTCAAAAAATGTTATAAGCAAATATGAAACAGGAGAATGTAGCGAATATTTACAAAGCATTTTTGAGACTTTGCTCTTAAAAGATATTGGTTTAAATGAAGACACTTTGAAGAAAATGTGGGAACCGTCTTCCACTTCACACCTAAGAAGAAGGGTTGGCTATTATTAGAAACAGAGCTAAATTTTTGTTCTAGCCCATAAACTCAACCAAAAAACCACTCAAACTACCGGTATCAATCTCAGCTTTTTTATTGAGATCATAAACTTTTATATACTCTGAAGCACCTCCAAAATCTTGTAATTTATCTTGAACTTTTGGACTAAAATAATCTTTTTCAAATGACTTTGGTCCGATTAAAACTGGATTTAGGTTTAAACTTTTTAGATATTTTAGATAGTCTTTGAGATAAAATTCATTTTCAGTTTTTCCCGAATTTATGAGCCAAATTAATTTTTTAGATTCTGATTTTTGTTGTAATATTTTTGTTACTTTTGGGTTGTTTAAAATCGGCAACCAATTAGCAATCGAGCCATTTGGCAAAATCACCCAATCTGAACTTTTTAGCTTCCTCAAAAATCCATCTTTAAATTCGCCAGTTTTGTGATCAGTTTCTAAAATCTTTAGAGATTCTGGAAGAATTGGAACTTTGTGAATGTCGACAATATGTTCACTTTCTAATTCCACTCCGTTTAAGTCACTAGCTACTAGAATCTGCCTATTTTCAGCTACAAAATCTAAGTGAATATTTTTTGGTAAAATTATTTTTTTCTGGTAAAAAGTGTTAAAAATGCTCATTTTTTCTAGTTTCCACAGAAGATAATCGGCAAACGGATAACCAAGGCAAAACTCTTTTTTACTTTGATAATCAAGGTTTGGTTTGTGTTTTAGGTAGTATTCAAATCCAATTTCTAAGAAGTTTTCAAAATCATCAGTAATTATTTTTTCAAAACCTAAATGCAAAGCCAATTCCTCAAAAGCCAATTTTAATTTTTCTAAAGAATCGCTTCGATAATTTAAAAGTTCCCCAACCAAATTCCCATACTTTCTACTCAAAAAGAAAGTCAGTATTTTATTTAAATCTCCAAAAGGAAGGGAGCCAGTAATTTTACCAAAAAGTTTTTTAGAAAGTTCAAAATCGTTGTATTCCAAAAGCCGGTACCACACACCTTGTGAACCTCCATAATCCACAGTAGAAGTATAAATTGAAAAGTCGAATTGATCAGAAATTAATAAATCAGAGACTGTTTTCCAACCATGCCCACCAGCTCCAAAAATTAAAACCTTAGGTTTTTTGGTCATAAAAGCAAATTAATCCTGAGGACAATAAAAAATCTTGAAATTCGGATTGGCTAATAAAAATTTAACTGGAAAATCTACCGCTTTACGAGTACCTTGCAAAATCTCTGAAGGAATATATTTTTTACTATCACCTACCACCAAAAGCAAAATTTCTTTGCTGTCTAAAAGAGATTCTATGCTTAAGCTTACTCTCTTAGAAACCTCAAATTCAGCTGGAGCGGTAGTTGCCAAAACCTTATCTTCATGATGTCTAAGATAGCTTCCACCTGGGAAAAGTGAAGCGATATGACCGTCTGGCCCAACACCTAAAACTGTTAGGTCAAAAAGAGTTCCATCAATATTCTCTAGTTTCTCTTGGTAGTTTTTGATGACTTGTTCGACGGGTAAATTAGTCTCAAAAAAGTTAACCTCTCCAGCTTCAGATAAAAAATTCTCGCCAAAAGTTTGGCTGATTTGATACTGATTGGATTTTTCAGATTTTGTATCTACAAGCCTTTCGTCAGACAAATAAAACTGCACTTTTTCCCACGGAATAAGAACTTGTTCTCCCAAAATTTTATATATCGGCAAAACACTTTTACCTCCAGTAAGGCAAATTCTGACTGCACCTTCATCACCATTTATCTCCAAAATTCGATCCACCAAATAGCTAGCTAAGTGATTGTACAATGTTTCTTTAGATTCAAAATCCACTATTTGAGGTTTGTAAATTTCCATATCAAAAATTATAAATTAGGGAGGACAAAATTAGCAACCAAAATTTTGAAACCGATGGCAATCAAGACCACTACGATTCCTGTAAACATGTTGCTAAAAGCGTTATCTTTGTTGGTGATCAGTTTTACAACCCCAACCAAAAAAACAATTATGCCGATTAGCCCAAATCCATAAGGAATCCAGTCTAAAAGGATTGTATTAAAAAAAGTTTCGTTTAGCATATTTAGAAATGATTTGTTGTTAGTTTTTTAATTGTTTTTGTTACTAAGTAAAATAAGTTTGGTTTGTAGCTTAATTTTACCTTTAACACTTCTCTCAATCGCCGTGTGGCTCTGGTGGACCCGGTGGGATTCGAACCCACGACCAAAAGATTAAGAGTCTTCTGCTCTACCAACTGAGCTACAGATCCATTTAAATTAAAAACAGCCTTAAAAATCTAGCTTGTCAAGAATCCCTGGGAAATTGTTTAAGACCTTAATATTCAGTTGATTTAACTTATTAAAACATTGTAGCAATTTTCAAATCTGTAGAAATGCTAGTAGTATTACTATATAATAGAGACTATTTCTTGTAGTTTAAATTTCAAGTCTTGAAATTTTTTATTGTATTCATCGTAAATGCCAAGCAGACTAATATTTCTTACATCTCCATTAGGTATCCTTGTATTATAAAAAGTAATATTACTATTTAATTCTATAAGATTAAGGAATAGTTTTTGTTCAAATAAATGAGGATTTTTAAGACACTCTATTAAAGCGTTAGAAGATAAAAACAACCCTTCAATTTTCCAACATGTATTGAGGCTTTTCAATAAATCTAAATTTGAATTTTGTTCAGCTTTTAAAAAAGATTTTAAACTCTCTCTCTTTAGTTTGTTGTGGGTGCAATTTTTCCATATATCATAGAGTATCGTTGATAAAAACCCTAATAAGAATCCTATGATAGTTGTTATAATAGTTTGTATAAAATCCATCAGTATAAATTGTATTACCTAAAAAATATTTATCTCTTCATTTAAAAAATCAAATTGGTTCGGGGTTAGACTTTGACCACAATTAGTAAAACTACAACCTGTTGTTTTAGCAAACTAGGTGATCGTCGATTTCCTTTTCAAAACTCATTTAATTTAGAGTCAAAATGTCAAGTTGACCAAAAATGGTTTGGCTGGCAGGTTTACTGGTATTATGTCCAAAATTTGTTATTCTGCACCAGGTAAGGTTATTTTTAGCGGAGAACACAGTGTGGTTTGGGGAGAGCCAGCCCTTCTTGCAGCCATAGATTTACGTCTCAAATTCACAGTCGAAAGTAGTTCCAAACAATTCAAATTTGAAGATCCAAGGCTTGGTAAAGTAGTTGAGATTGTAAAAGATTATTTGGTTTCTCAAAATATTCCTTTTGAAGATAAAACTTTTGCTTATCATATCGATTCAAATATCCCAATGAGCCGCGGTTTTGGTTCTTCAGCGGCTTTGTCAGTGGCAGCCATTGCAGCTTTTTTGGAGTTTTTTGGAGGTAAAGTTTTTGATACAAGTATTGTAAACCAACTGGCTTATCAATCTGAAGTAAATTTTCATGGAAAACCCTCTGGAGCAGATAATTCAGCTTCTAGTTTTGGAGGTTTTGTGTGGTTTAGAAAGGAGTTTGAGTTTCTAAAAGTAGTTGAAAAATTACCGTTTGAAATCAGCTCAGAAATTCAGGATAGGATTTTCTTAATCGACAGTGGAGACAGGAAAGAAACCACCAAATTTATGGTCGAGCTAGTTAAATTTGCAATGGAAGAAAACCCCGCTATGTACAAAAAAATGATCCGAGACATGGGCAAAACTACCAAGGCTTTGACGCTTGCTTTAGCTGAAAATAAAGCTGAAAGCATAAAGCATATTATTGATCACAATCAAAAGCTGCTACAAAAACTTGGAGTTGTTTCTGAAAAAACTAGATTATTTTTGCAGGGTCTAAAACAATTTGGAAGTGGTAAAATTATTGGAGCCGGTGGGATTTTGGAAGGTTCTGGTTATATTTTGTTTTGGCGTGAAGGAAACAAAAAAACTAAAGAGGCTTTGCTGAATTATTTGGACAACAAAATGATTCCTTATTTTCCGCTTAGTATTTCTAATGAGGGTTTGAAAAAGGAGATTTAGCTAAACTCACAAAACAAGTTTAGTTTCCAATTTGGTTCATGCTTTTTAATTCTATTTTGGTTGCCAAAAGCTCTCTAAATTCTAGCATAGCAGTATAATTACATAAAACTAAAAAGTCTTTTTTACTTGATCTAATAACCTTTAGAAGCTCAGTAAAATCTTCTTTTGCTTGTTTTTTTTCAACTTCCAAATTTGAGTATTCTAGTCTAAGTAGCATATCCAAACCTCTGCTACCACAAGTATATATTTGATCAATTTTTTGAGTACCAACAAAATTTTCAATATCTACATCCCAAAGCCAAGAAACATCTTTACCGTCAGCTATATTGTCGTTGATGCAGATCGCCAAATTAACTATTTTGTTTTCAAAATTATCTTTTATCAAATTCAAAACCTGATCCATTCCAGCTGGATTTTTAATCAGAAAAAGACTAAGTGATTGATCTTTGAACTCAATTTTTTCACCCCTACCAAAAGCTGGCTTAAATGAGGTTATTAGGTCTTTTATCTCTTCTTTAAAAATTGCTTTGGTTGCCAAATAAGCTGCCAAAATATTGTAGATATTGTAGGTTCCAGGGAGTTGGGTTTGGATATTTTCAACCTGATCTTGGGTGTGTATTTCAAAACTAGTTTGCATTTTGTGCTGGCTAATATTTTTGGCTACAGCTGTTATTTTATCTAGGTTTTTATTTTTAAATTTAGATTCGTACTTAGGCTTTTGGGTGTTATCAACTTCTATAGCGAAGGTTTTTGCTACCACTCCAAATTCACCAACAAGATCAACCAAATTACCATCTTCACCGTTTATAATCAGATCTGTATGGAATTTTTGACTAGAATTTTGGCTGGAGGTTGTTAATGTATTTTTGGGTGGAAAGTTAAGATTGTACAGGCTTTGTCTAAAATAATCCAATGTTTTGTCTATCTCTCCATATGCATCTAATTGGTCACGAAAAAGATTGGTCAAAATCAAAGTATCCACTCTAAGATATTTAGTAATTATTGGAAGACTTGCTTCTTCGACCTCAAAAATTCCTATTTTGGACTTTGGTTTTCCAAAAAAATCTCTATTTAAAAGCAAACTTGTGGCAATTCCTCTAACCAAGTTGGCCCCACCTAAATTGCTACAAATCGAAATATTTTGACTCTGATAAAAATGATTTATGACCGCTCTAGTGGTGGTTTTTCCGTTTGTACCGCTTATTAGAATAATTTTATCAAAATCCTGAGTAAGATTTTTAAGAAGGCTTGGGTAGCGTTTTTCTATTGCTAAACCTGGGAAGCTGGTGCTATTACCTTTTTTGGCTAGCTTTACAAGCCTAGAAACAAAATAAGCCTTCCAAATTTGCCTAAAAAAAACTATACGAGACATGTTAAGAGGGTGTCGAAATTACAAAATCAAGACTTAAGGCTAAACCAGTTCTTGACAAGTTTTGGCATGTTAGGTGTTTTGGTATTAAAATATGGCTATTAGTGCAAGTAAGAAAAAAAATCTAGTTGATACCGAAATTATTGATAATTCCAAGAAAAAAGATGATTTAAAATCTCAAACTCCAAATCAACCTATTAAAGAACCAAACAATCAAAAACCTAAGGGATTTTTAGCCAGCACAATTGGTGAGCTAAAAAAAGTTGAATGGCCAAAATTTAATTATATTCTTAGGTGGAGTGTTACAATTTTAATTTTCACTGCTATTTTTGCTGTAATTTTGGGAGGTTTTGATAGAACTTTTGAAGCTGGAATCAAATTTGTGGACTGCTCTTCTAGTAAAAGTAGAAATCAAAGCGTACAAGATTGTAGTAAAGAATTTTTGGATCAAATCAGCCTTTAAAAAAAGATTTTAGAGAATTTTCTAAAGTGGTCATTTGACCATACTTGTTTTTATCTATTTATTATTAAAGAAATCTGTTTTACTATGTCTAACCAAAGCAACCAAAATCCTGAACTAACCAACTCCGATACAAATTTTAAATGGTATATCGTCCAAACATATGTAGGTTTTGAAGAGGCTGTTAGAAAAGCCTTAGAACTAAAAATCGAAAATTTAGGTCTTCAAGATAGAATTAGTGAAATTTACACCCCAACCCGTAAAGTTGTAAAACTCAATAAAAAAGGTGAAAGGCAAGAGAAAATTGAGAAAATTTATCCAGGGTACATTTATTTACGAATGATTTTAGACAAAGAAATCGGATATCTTATCCAAAACACAAACTATGTTTCTAGGATAGCAGGTACTGGAGATTTTGCAGTTGCCTTAGAAGATGGTTATGTCGAAAAACTAAAAGAAGAATTACTAAAAGAAAGTGAAGAAACTCAGGTTACTGGATCTACTACTTACAATCTTGGAGATTTGGTGATGGTAATCGATGGTCCTTTTAAAGATATGCAAGGTAAGGTAAGTGGTTTAGACGGAGCAAATTCTACTGTAGATGTCCTCCTTACGATGTTTGAAAGAGAAACTATGGTCACTTTGGATTCTTTGGCTATCAAAAAAATGCTTTAGTTGATATGAAATCTATTAAAGTTTATTTGGGTTGTTCGTTGACAAACTCACCTGATAGCTTTCGTAAAGAGATAGTTGAACTAAAAAAACTACTTCAAGAAAAATACACACTTTTAGAATTTTTTTCTGACCCATTGAGTATAAAAAACCAAAGTAGTGAAATTGAGTATTGTCGCCAAATTTACGAATTTGATAAAAATTGTGTAGAAAGTTGCGATCTTTTCGTTGCTGAAATTAGCTACCCATCCTTAGGAGAGGGTATGGAACTAGCCTTTGCCATAACAAATAATAAGCCTATTTTAGCTATAGCAAAACCAGACGCACAGGTAAGTAGAATGGTGATTGGAATAACTCACCCGGACTTTAAATTGTTAAGATATTCAAGCTTAAGTGAAATTTTGGAAGCAGTTGAGAGTAAGGTGAAATCTCAGCCTAGTAGTAAATAGTTTTATCTTTAAGTATTATTTAGCAAACTGTGATTGATTTTATACACTTAAATTTAAATTAAAATACGCAAAAAATTCATACTCTCAAATGAACTGAGCTTTGTATTTTTTTGAATTCGTGTTTTTGTTGTACTTTGGCTATAAATCCAAAATTTACAACATCTAAGAAGCACTTATGGCGGTTATACTGTAAGCTCCGAATTTAAAATTTATTTTTTGATCTCTTCCGTAGATTTTGCCTGCACTTGTACATCTTACTTCCAAGTTATAGTCAATAAACCCTTGTTTGTTAGCAGCTAGTTTTATATTTGCACCAGCAGTTGCGTTTGCAAAAGGAACTCGCCATGCTTTGGCTGTAGCATTGTAACTTGCACTGGCTGTATCAGAAGATAAGTAACTTTGAGTAAGTGCATCATATCCTTTTGTGGCATCAGCATCAGCTGCTTCTACTGCTTTTATTCTAAAATCACAAGTAGATCCACTTACCAGTCTTGTATCTTTTACAGTAAGTTTGAAATCTCCAGCTGAATAAATTGCTAAGCCTTTTTTACCGGCTACAGTGCCATCAGGCTGAGGTTCTTGAGCAATTTGAGATTCGTCAATAAACAAGATAGTTTGAGCTGAAACTACTGGAGAAAATCCAAAACTTGCTATTGCTATTGCACTTAATGCACTTGAAAATGCTAATTTTTTATATTTAGTTAAACTGTTTAGAATTTTTTTGTTCATACATTTTTTGTTTTTATAGAATAAATTGTAATTTAGTTTTTTTTAGTTGGCAAATAATTGGTAGTAAATAACTTTTAGCAAAAGCTTGACAGAAAAAAGCATATTTAAATTTGTTATTATCACATACCTTTAAAATAAAAAATAAAAATGAATTCAAATCTATCTCAAACAAAATTGGAAGTGGGAGAAATTGCACCAAACTTTTTAGCAATCGCTCAAAATCCTGATGGTACAGAACAAAATATAGAATTATACAAGGTGTTAGATTCTGGCAAAAAAGTACTTTTAGTTTTCTATCCTGGCGACGATACACCCGGTTGCACCAAACAGCTTTGCGGCATTAGAGATGTATATAAAGAATATCAGGACCAGGGTGTGACTGTTTTTGGAGTCAACCACGCAAGCGACCAGTCTCACCTAAAATTTATCAAAAAGTATAATTTTCCGTTTCCAATAATTGTAGATGCCGACAAGTCAATCAGAGCTAATTATGGAGCAGAAAAGCTTTTTTTCAAAAATATCACCACCAAAAGATCAGTTTTTTTGATTGACACAAACAAGAAGATATTGTTTATAAAATGGGGTCAGCAAGATAATGACCAAATCTTAAATATGTTAAAAACTAATAATTTTTCTAAATAAATAATATGCCACAAATTTCTACCCAAGATCAAACTCAAAATGAAACTCAAAAAGTTTCTACTGATTCTTCAGATTCAAACCAAAGTCTAAGCTGGAGACCTGAAGAGGTTCCCCAACTAACCGTAGATGTTTATAGACAAGGTGAAGTTATTTTTGTGGTTTCAACCGTAGCTGGAGTCAACCCAAAAGACTTGGATATATCAATAGAAAACAGTGTTTTATCTATAAAAGGAGTTAGAAGAAAACCTTATACAGAGGAAGCCTCTACAATGCTTTTGGAAGAATGTTTTTGGGGTGAATTTTATCGAGAATTAACCATAAACGAAAATATCGATGTGGACTCTATAAAAGCAACTATAAATCAAGGTGTTTTAATAGTAGAAGTACCTTTGTTACAAATTACTCCTCACCGAAAAATAGAGGTTGATTTTAAAGGTTACTAGTACAACCTAAAAACTAATGGCAAAAATACCAAGTTTAAAGAAAGCTACAATCGATCAATACCAGAAGTCTATCTGGGAAGAACTTGTTAGTAAAAAGATTTATATTCGCAATAGTTTTGAGCAAAACCAAACTGAAATAGACGATCTGATGGAGCAAGGTCAGCAAAATGCTTTGGTGTATCTACAGCGAAACAAACTTGGTCAAAGTCTAAATATTTTTGAAGAAAATAATTTGTTTGTGGCTATTGTGGAACTTCAAAAAAAACTAGGTCTAGCAAAAATTCCTCGTAGAATAGAGTGTTATGACATATCACATTTGTCCGGCAAATTTGTTTATGGTTCGATGGTTACTTTTATAGATGGCAAGCCCGCCAAAAAATTTTATAGATTATTTAAATGCAAAGATCAGAACAATGATTTTGAAAATCATAAAGAAGTTTTGCAAAGAAGATTTGAGAGGTTTTTGAAAGAATCACAGAGTTTAAACCCTAATCAAAATTCACAACTTGAAGGTTGGAAATTACCAGATTTGATAATAGTTGATGGTGGAAAAGGTCAGCTTTCATCAGATCTAGAGGTGGTAAAAAATTATAAAAAAGTATTCTTGGAAAAAGGGTTGGAGTTTGAAACTGAAATTTGTGCTTTAGCCAAAAAAGAGGAGGAAATATTTTTGCCGGAGCAGTCAAATTGTATAATTTTAGAAAATCAAACTAGATTTTTGGTTCAGAGAATTCGTGACGAAGCCCATCGGTTTGCAATTACAAACAACCGAAATAGTCGCTTAAAAACTGCTGTTAAAAGTGAGTTGGATAATATTTCTGGAATAGGTCCAAAAACCAAGCAAAAACTCCTGCAAGTCTTTGGGTCGGTGCAAAATTTGGCAAATAGCCTTTTTAATAACCCTGAACTTGTGTATGAAGTTGTAGGAGCGGTTATTACCAACAACCTCAAAAAGCACTTTGGGGTAATTAATTCTTGATCAGCCACTTATGTTGACCCAAATCAACCACCACTTTGTGTCTGCGACGATTGAACAGAATGAACAAAAGCAAGGACAATGGCACACTAATCAAAAAAAGTATATATAACTCTCCAGTTGTCTTATAAAAATACCTAGAGTCATAAAGTCTAATATATCTATCGTAAAAGGTGGTGAAAAAGAACAAAAAATCATTCATTGAAGTATTATAACACACTACCACTATAAATACAACTGCCTAAAAAATTACTCTAATCAGATATCTTTTAGCTGACCCAAAAATTATCTACTCCACTTTCTTGGATCCTACCAAAAATATTTAGTAAATTTATAACACTCAAAAAACTCATCACAACCAAAACTATCAAAATTGGTATCAATACCACCAAAGCGTTTTGAAATCTATAGCTACGAATTAAGATATTCCAACACGAAATAACTACAATCACAAAACCGCAAAGACCTAAAAAAAGTACTAAATAAGAAAAAAATCCGGTAATTGATAACATTTTTATAACAAAATTTAATACCCGAATCAGGTCAAGATTTATAAGTTGCCTCAAAACAGCTTTCTCAAAATAGCCTTGTTAATTATCAAATTTTGGGCTATTATATAAATTGTAAATCTTTATGGCTAGAAAAAACCTCACAAGGGTGCAAAAAACTTATCAATTTTTAAAATCTCATTTAGCTTTTAGCTTGATCGGCTTGGGAGTATTTTTGTTGGTGATGACTGCAGTTGCAGTTAGTTTAAATCAAAGAAATTCAAACCCAGATTCAGCATCTGCCACTAATCCAGTTAATAGTAGTAAACCTAGAGGAGGTTTTGTAATTCCTCGAGAAGAAGAAAGTAGTAGCTCCGTAGTTTCGAGTTCATCTCAGGTTAGTAGTTCAGTTTCCAGCCTAAGCTCAAGCTCATCTCAAAGTTCGATTTCAAGCTCTAGTATTATTAGTTCAAGCTTAAGTTCATCTTCAAGAGTGAGTTCAACAGTTTCATCGATTCTTAGTAGCTCCGTAGTTTCGAGTTCATCTCAG
>Ga0207418_100087_pt1 | contig 23672 bp, 18 predicted proteins | sample LakMenEpi05Aug08_FD_150669 | JGI IMG/M metagenome (GOLD analysis project Ga0207418, IMG submission 150669) | Freshwater microbial communities from Lake Mendota, WI - 05AUG2008 deep hole epilimnion (SPAdes) | ecosystem: Environmental > Aquatic > Freshwater > Lake > Epilimnion/Euphotic zone ...
TGAATTATGTAATAAAACAGATGAGATTTTAAGAAAAAAAAATTCTAGCTTAGAAAAAAGAATAAAACAATCTTCACAGGCGTATTTTGACTACGATAATACTTTATACAGCCTTTTTTGCATTAGTGAATTTAGTGTTTCAAATTATTACTTTACACATAAAAAAGATATTAATCCAAGCTTTTCTTTGAATCTTTTAAATAAACAGTTGGGTTTTGAAACCAGCAATTTATTAAGAGTTTTCATTAAACAAAAAATTAGTAGCTTGCCAGAAATTCCTAAAAAGTTATCTTATACATTAAATAAGAGTAAATGGAGAGAATCTTTAGAAGAGCTGTTAGAAACAGAATCTGATTTGGTTAAGTTAAAGCAAAAATGTGACGAACTTTTAGATCTTAATTCTCAAAATCCTAGTCAATATTTGATTTATTTTGAGCTTTGCAAACAATTTCCTAAGAAAAATAAAACTCTTAGTTTATGGTATTATTACAAATATTATGAGTTCCTGGCTTTCAAAAACACCCCAAATTCAAACCTTCCAGAACCTAAATCGTTACCAGCAAGTATTATAAAAACTATTTTTGCAGATGATGGAGAAAAAATAAAGCAATTTGAAATTATTTGTAAAACTAAAAATCCGCTAAACCATAATGATGAAGTTAAAAAAGAGGAAATAAAAAATCTCTTTAAAATAAAAAGAAAAGAGTTAAAGCTAAATTTATCTGAGACTCAAAAAGCTCACCAAACTCACTTTGAAATGACAGCAAAACTAAACCAGGTTTTACAGGAAGAAGACTCAAAAATTGATCAAAATAAAAGCTTAAATTCAGATTTTCAAACTCAAAGACCACAAGAAAATACAGGTTCAAAAGTTTCAACTTCAACCAACAATCTTACAGACTTTTTTGCAGGCAGTGCAAACTCTAAATCAGATTTTGAGATAGATTTTAGTGAAATTGAAACTGATTTTTTGATTTTATTTAGAGAAAATAATTTCCAGCTCAATGATTCGCAAGTCTCAGACTTTGCAAAATCTCAAAAACAATTTAAAACCAGTCTAGTCCAAAAAATCAACCAAAAATTTTATGAAATTCACGAAGAAAATTTAGTCGAACAAAATGACCAAATTTATTCTATTTCAATTTACAATCAAAATCTAATTTAAAAATATTCATCAAATTTTATGTCTAATATAAAACCAAAAGAAGCTACAACTATTATCAATTCGCTGCAAGGCGGTGTTGTCCCAGCTATCGGTCTACAACATATTTTAGTTGGTAGAAGTAAGGAAAGTAATGCTGTTTTAGAAACTATACAAGAAGTAGAAAAAGGTTCTAGTAGCATGAAATTTTGGATTGGAGATTTTGGAAGTGGAAAAAGTTTTATGATTGCTTTAATCAAACAAATTGCTCTCAAGAAAAATTTTGTAGTAGCCTCTACCGATTTTTCACCAGAAAAAAGATTGTATGATAATACCCGTAAAGCTGTAAGAGTTTATTCGGATTTAATCGGCTCCTTTTCTATTCAAACAAATCCCGAAGGAAACGCTTTGAGTGCTATTTTGGAAAGTTGGATTGATGAAGTTATGCAGAAAACTGCAGAAGAAAACAACATCGACCTATTTGATTTAAGGAGTGTTGAAAACCTGCCATTGGTTAAGCGTAATATTCTTGAAAATATCAAACAAATTACTGATGTTGGAGCTTTTGAATTCGGGGAAGTGATAGCCAAATATTATGAAGGTTTTGTGACAGAAAATGTAGAATTGATGCGAATGTCTTTGAAGTGGCTGAGAGGCGAATATACAACCAAAACAGAAGCTAGACAAGATTTGGGAGTGCGAGAAATTATTGATGATGAAAATTATTATCAAATGCTAAGAAATTGGGCTAAATTTTTGGTAGCAATTGGCTATTCAGGATTAGTCATAAATTTAGATGAAGCCATCAATCTTTACAAGATAATCCACCCAGCAACCAGAGATAAAAACTACGAAAAAATATTAAATATCTATAATGACTGTATGCAAGGTAGAGTTTCTAATCTGATGATAAACTTTGGTGGAACTAAAGAATTTTTGGAAGATACCAGACGAGGTTTGTTCAGCTATGACGCTCTCAGATCTAGGCTTGCCAGCAACCAGTTTGAAACTTTGGAAGTGCGGGATTATTCTCAACCTGTAATCAAACTTTATCCATTATCCAACGAGGAGATTTTTGTGCTACTTAAAAACCTGAAAGGAATTTTTGACTTGCATTATAGTACTAATATTGATTTTAATGAAGCTGATATTCAAAGTTTTATGGAGGAAGTTTATAACCGCCCAGGGGCTAAAGAGTTTTTAACTCCTCGCGATGTAATCCGTGATTTTTTAAAAATCCTAAGTATCCTAAGGCAAAACCCACAAACTGATAAAAGCCATGTGATTAAATCTACAGACGGCGGAAACAGCCAAGGCGAGATAGAAAAAGATGGGGAGATTGAATTGATTTAGTGCTAATTAATATGTCACATTTTAACCTTTTATCTGAACAAATTCAAAAATACATCTGGGATGCAGGTTGGGGTGAATTGCGACAAATTCAAGAAGCTAGTATAAAATATATCACCCAAACTCAAGATAATTATATTTTGTCAGCTGCAACAGCTAGTGGTAAAACCGAAGCGGCTTTTTTACCTATTTTATCACTTTGTTATCCAGATGGTTATCAGCAAGACAAAGGAGTCAAAATTTTGTATATTTCTCCACTAATCGCTTTAATAAATGATCAGTTCAAAAGAGTAGAAGAACTATGCAAGTATTTAGATATAAAAGTAACAAAATGGCATGGAGAAGCTAGTCAGAGTGAGAAAAAGAAACTTATTCAAAATCCTCAAGGAGTTGTTTTGATTACCCCAGAATCTATTGAAGCTATGTTTTGCAATAAGCCTCAAGACATCAAAAAAGTATTTTCAGAAGTAGATTTTGTAGTCATTGATGAAATTCACAGTTTTTTAGGAACGGACAGGGGTGTTCATTTACAATCTCTTCTTTACCGCTTGCAAGAATTAAACACTAAACCTATTCGTTTTGTTGGACTTTCAGCTACTCTTGGTGATTATGATTTAGCTAAAAAATTCTTTGGAAATCCTGATAAAGCCAAAGTATTAAAAGATTCAAAGCGTAACGAAATTGAAGTAAAATTTAAATTCTTTAGCCAAGAAACAATGGAATTAAGCCAACTAATGCTAGATGATTTGTATCAAGAAAACTTAAACTCTAAAACTCTAATTTTTCCAAATTCCAGAAGCCGAGTGGAAGAACTTGCAGTTAAGCTGAAACGAAAAGCAAATCAAGAAAAAAGTTATCATCAATATTTTGCCCACCACTCCTCGGTAGAAAAAGAAGACAGAGAGTGGACAGAAAACTTTGCTAAAACAAATCAAAAAGATGATTTTTCTATTGTTTGTACTTCTACTTTGGAGCTTGGAATTGATATTGGCTCGATTGATAAAGTGATTCAAGTTGGTAGTATTATGTCAGTCAGTTCACTATCTCAAAGACTGGGGCGAAGTGGTCGTAAAACTCAAAAAAGTAAACTCACTGTCTATAGCTTAGATCAGTGGCAATTACTTCAAAATCTTGCTTGCTATGAGCTTTTAAAGGAAGGTTTTTTGGAGCCAAATCAAGAAATCAAAAGGTATGACATTTTAGTTCAGCAAGTTCTTAGTATTCTCAAGCAAACTAGTGGAATTGAAAGAGGTGAACTGATTTCTAAATTATCAAAAAATTGGGCTTTTAGAGAAATTACTCAAAATGAAATTCAAAAAATTATTGATCATTTAATAAAATTAGAAATCATAGAAGATTTGCAAAGAGAGTTGATTTTGGGGATTCAATCTCAATATTTAGTTACCAGCAAAGACTTTTATGCTATATTTGAAGCTAAAAAAGGTTTTCAAGTCATAAATAATGGTAAAACTATTGGAGAACTTGACCCTCCAGCTTTTGGTAAAGGTGGTGACTATATTGGAGAAAATGTATTTTTATCAGCTCAAATATGGAATATTGTAGATGTGGACGATAAGAAGCGTAAGTTTTTTGTAGAAAGAGCTAGAGATGGTAAACCGCCAATATTTTTGGATAATGGAGGAAGAGAGATCAACCCAAGAATCCGAGAGAAAATGCTAGAGATTGTAATGAATCAAAAACAGTTTGAATATTTAGATGCAAAATCACAAACAGAATTACAAGATTTAAGAAATCAATTTCAGCAGTTTAAAGGTTTAAATATTGAGAATCAAAGACCTGTGATTGAAAAACAAGGAAAAACCGATTTGTATTTATTTACAGGTAGCAAAGTTCAGGCGACGATCGAACAAGTGATTGAAAGTACAAATAAAGACTTGCTAAGCTCTCCATCTGAAACTCTAATATCTTTAACTCTTAAATTGGATAAAAATACTAGTCTAGATTTTTGGAGTAACCTTCAAAATACCCAAATAGAATTTGATAAAATAAACGAAAATATGCTAGATCAAGAAACCTCCAAAAATACTCTGACAAAATACGCTAAATTCTTACCATGGGATTTACAACTAGAATTGTACCAATTTTTAATTTTTGACATTGATGGTTGTCGAGAATTTGTTGGAAAAATACAATTTTTGGAAAATAATAAAATAGGCTCTAGCACAGAATAATTTTAACCAAAACAAAGCCTGTCAGACCTTTGACAAAAAACAGGGTACGAGGTGAGTTTGATTTAGTTTTATGATCACAACCCAAATTCAAGAATTTTTTACAAATTATCTCCAAAGCCTAGCAAGTCTCGATGTAATCAACCAAAACGAACACACAGGTAGAACTCCACTAGAAAACCTACTAAATCAGCTCAAACCCGAATATATTGAAATCACTCACGAAGGCAAAAGAAATGTTGACGGTCTTGGAGCTCCGGATTTTACGGTCAATCAAAGCCAAAAAGCAACTGTGGTAGGCTATATTGAAAACAAAAAAATCGATGAAAATCTAAACAAAATCCTAAAATCAAAGCAAATTGAAAAATACCAAAAACTATCTGAAAACCTTATTCTAACTGATTACTTGGAGTGGATTTGGCTGTACAAAGACAACGATCCAGTTCGAGTTAGACTGTGTGAATCTGACGAATTGACAAACAAAAAACTGAAATTAAACCCCAAAAAAGCAAATGAACTCTACAACTTAATCCAAAACTTTTATTCGATCGAAGCTGCCAAAATTACCACCGCTAAAGAACTTGCCCAAAAACTTGCCAGACCTTCCGTTGAAATCAAAAAATACCTAATCCAAGAAATTGACTTTCAAGCCAAAACTGAAAACCAAGACCAAAGAGACGAACTTTATGGCGTTTATGAGATTTTTCGAGATGGTTTGTTTGAAGATCTAAGCAGTAGAGATTTTGCCGATGGTTTTGCCCAAATGCTTACCTATTCGGTTTTTTTAGCCAAACTAAATACTAATGAGACTTTGACTTTGAGCAACGTCAAAAACAGCATTCCCGAGGCTTTTTCACTTATCAAAACCCTAGATAAATTCCTAGATTTACTCTCAGAAAATCGCCACCGCCAAATCAAATGGGCAGTAGAAAATATCCTTTCAGTCATCAACAACATCGACAGCCTTGCCATTGGTGAAAGTTTGGGTAGCAAATTTGGTGACGAGGAAAAAGACCCGTACATTTACTTTTATGAAGATTTTTTGAGAGAATACGACAGTGAGGTTCGTATGGACAGGGGCGTTTATTATACTCCGCCTGCAGTTGTACAGTTTATCGTAAATCGAGTTTCCCAGCTTTTGGAAGAAGATTTTGAGCTAGTTGGTGGCATAAAAAATAGCCAGGTCAAGATCCTAGATTTTGCTTGTGGAACTGGTACTTTTTTGTTTGAAAGCTACAAGCAAGTTTTGAGTGGTACTCAAGTTGGTTCGTTTGAACAAAATAAACTAATTGGGCATCTTCTAAACAATTTTTACGGGTTTGAAATCATGATTTCCTCCTACATCATTTCTCACCTGAAGCTAAGTCAATTCCTAAAAGAAAAAGGCTACGACCTCGCCACCAAAAACAACCAACGAATCGGAGTTTATCTTACCAATACCCTAGATAGTAAGCAAGATTTCCCCATAAATTACACCGCCAAAGCGGTAGCCGAAGAGGGTAAAAAAGCTAAACAAATCAAAGAGGACAACCAAATTATTGCCATTATCGGCAACCCTCCCTACAATTCATCTTCACAAAATACCTTACACGATGGAAAAGGTGAAAACAAAAGTGAAAAAGACACCCTCAAAGCTTTTCACCAAAACTACAAACCTGCTGATGAAAAAAATATCAACTCCCTAAGTGACGATTACATCAAATTTATTGCCTTTGCTCACCAAAAAATCAACCGCTCTGGCAAAGGAATTGTGGGAATGATTGTGAATAATTCTTTTCTAAAAGGGCTTACGCACCGCAAAATGCGAAACGAGCTACTAAAAGATTTTGATAAAATTTATGTGGTGGACTTGCACGGAAATGCTAGAATTGGTGAAACCAGCCCAGATGGCACGGCGGATCAAAATGTGTTTGATATTATGCAAGGAGTTTGTATCATAATCTTGGTCAAAAACCCAAACATTACAGACAAAGGCGTGTATCACTTAGATTTGTATGGCAAACGCAAAACCAAACTACAAACCCTGAGCGAGCTAACATTGCCAGTAGCGGAGGGTTTATCCCTCCAAAATTCCCCCGTAGAGGCAGGATTTATCCGCCAAGAAACTCAAAACCATGAAGGTACGCCAGATCCCTCTTTCAAAAAAGAAATATCCCAGCTAAAGCAAATTTTACAAAAAATACAAAAAAACAGCTGATCTAAATATGTATCTTGCTTATTTTGACGAAAGTGGAGATGACGGAATTTTTGACCATGAAAAACCCAACAAATGCTCAAAATATTTTATTTACTCTAACTTTTATTTACCAGATAATTATTGGAAAATAGTTTATAAAAATCATCAAAATTTTAGGAAAGCCTTATTTGAAAAGGAAAAAGTAAATTTTACCAACATTGAATTTCACACCAGAGAATTTATCCAAGCCAGAGACCCGTATTATTCATTGTTTGGAAATAAAATAATCAATCCTAGCTTTAGGAAAAAAATTGTTTTAGAATTCTGCAATCATATTGGCAGTCTTGGCAGAGATTTTCCAGTAAAAATTATCACTACAGCCATACCAAAATTTAGACTAGACAAGCCAAAATACCCTAGCCAAAACCTTGCTATTGAATATTCTATAAGGGAAAACTTAACCAGAATGTGGTTAGATATTGGTAAAACTGAAAATTTTATGATGATTGCAGACCAAGGTAGAGAAAAGGTTGTCAGAAAATATGCTAGAAAACTACAAGTTTATAATTTGATAAACGGAAAAGATAATAAATTGGAGAATATGCTAGAAGATGCTTTGTTTAAAGATTCTCAAGAGTCCTATTTTTTACAAATTGTGGATTTGGTGAGTTATTTGTCTTATTTGTGGCTTACCAAAGATAACTGGAGTAAAAGTGTTCAGAAAGTTGTTAGTGAGAGTTTTTTGGAAGAATGTTTTAATGCCTTAAAGCCAGCTTTAAATCAAAAAGCTACTAGTCAAAACACTAAAGCAATTGTGATTTATCCAAAATAAAAACCAAAAATACAACCCCCTTTCGGGGGAGGCAACCACTCTTAGCAACCTACAAGGGCGGTTCGAGCTAATCAAATACTACTGTCAAAAACCCAATTTGTCAACATATTTTTATTCAAAAAACTCATTAAATTTCAAAATATACAACTATATGCCCACAAACTTTTCACTTACTCGAGCAGAAATTCAAGCACTTACAGATCTAGGAATAAACCCAAATTCTAACAATCTAAAACAAGAAATTATCCATAAACTTACAGAGCTGGAAACCAAAAATTCCCCTCTTGAGGGGTGGCAACCGCAGGTTGACGGGGTGGACGCGAATTCACAAATAATATCCACCTCCCCCTCCTTTCAGTCGGGTACTCCTCAAAGAGGAGAATTACAACATTTAACTCTTAACTCACCTATTGAAAAATCCGTAGAGGCAGGATTTATCCGCCAAAAAACTACCTGGCAAAAACTACCAATCGACCAATTCAACACAGACTTTAGGTCCACCAAATGGGGTAAAAACAGATTTGCTGATAATCTAAGCTTTTTTGCACCGATGAACGACGCCAAAGCAATGATTGAATACGGACAATTTTGGGGTTTGACCGAGATATTTGAGGTTTATAATAGTGGGGTTACTACAGAAAGAGATTCTACCGAAGTAGGTGATTTTGCGATTTGTAATGAAAAAAATAGACTAAAACAAATCTTGGAAGATTTTAAGAGTTTAAATATCAACAATTTGAGAGAAAAATATAAAATAAAAGATAACCGTGATTGGAAACTTGCAGATATTTATGACAGTTTTGCAAAAAGAGAAAATCTAGAAAATTACATAAAACCCATATCTTACAGACCTTTTGATGCAAGATACACCGACTTTGCTTTAGGAAATGAACCTTCTCTTGGAACTTATCTTAGAAAAGAAACCATGCAGCACCTACTAAAAAGTGAAAATCAGGGATTGGTTTTTGAACGAGGTAGTGGAATAACAGATTGGAAGCATATTTTTGTTTCAGATAATATTATTGATTGCCACTTAACAGGTTCTAAATCCTACTTCGCCCCGCTTTATCTTTACCAAGAAGAAAAACACGATGAAAACGCAGAGGCTTTGGACGGTTTGCAAAACAGTTTTGTAAAAACTCCTAATTTCAAAAAAGAGTTTGTAGAATTTATCACTGCCAAATTTGGTAAAGTTTCGCCCGAAGCCATTTTGGGTTTTATTTACGCCAGCATGCACAGCCCAAGTTACCGCACCAAATATTTGGAACTCCTCAAAATCGATTTTCCACGGGTAAATTTTGAAGTCAGTAAAGACCAATTTGAAAAGCTAGCAGAAATCGGACAAGACCTAATAGACGCCCATTTACTCAAAAAAATCCCCCAAACAGAAAATAAAATAGATCTTTATGCTCCAGACTTTGATAATGTAGTGGTCGAAAAAGTACGGTATGATGAAGCTTTACAACGAGTTTACCTTGCAGAGACGACCATGTCAAAACCTTCTGTAGAGGCGACCACCGTGTCGCCAAATTCCACCGTAGAGACGATCACGGATCGTCAAAATTCTCCAGTAGAGGCAGGATTTATCCGCCAAAATATTCAAAATGGAAAGCAGGAGCTTTCCTCTACTTATTTCGAAATCATCTCCCCAGCCGTCTGGAACTACAAAATCGGTGGTTATCAAGTCCTAGATAAATACCTAAAAGCCCGCAAAGACAGAATTTTGAGCCACCAAGAAATTGAGCATATCAAAAATGTGGTAAAGGTGATCGAATGGACTTTAGAAGTTGTACAAAACAATCTAAAGTAAAAAATATTATGACTAAAGTTAATGTAGATTTACAAAATTGTTATGGAATTAAAAGACTAAACCATGACTTTGATTTTTCTAATGGAAATACAATTGCGATTTATGCTCCAAACGGAGTAATGAAAACTTCTTTTGCTAAAACATTTTTACAATTGCAAAATGGTAAAAACCCTGAAGAAAAATTATATGACTTAGAATCTTCTTGGACATTTAAAGTCAATGAGGATTTAATTTCTAGCAATATAAAAGAGATAGATAAAAACTGGCAAAATCAAATTTTTGTAATAGAGCCGTTTGGTGATTTTGAATCAGATAAGCTCAGCGATCTATTGATAGATTCAGGTATAAAAGAAAAACTTAATGAAATTTTTATAGATAAACAATCTTTTTTGAAGGAACTAGAGAAGCTCTCAGGTTTAAAAGTTGAAAAGTTATCCCTTGGAAAAAAGGTTTATGAGATTGAAGAAACAATATTTAAGGATTTTGAGTTTGAAATAAAAAGTATCCTTCAAAATATCAAGTTACTCGCTGATAGGACAAGTAGTTATAATGGTGTTGATTACTCAAACGTTAATTATACAAATTTATTTGCAGATGAAAAAATACTATTAAATGATGATTTTCAAAATGGAATCAAAGCCTATATCAATAAAAGTGCGGAAATTTACGGTAATTACAAGTTTTTAAAAAGTGGAGATTTTGGACTTGCTAGGTTAAAAAATGTTGAAAAAAACCTAACTAAAGAAAACTTTTTTAAAGTAGAAAACAAACTATTTTTGGATAATTCAGAGGTGGATGGTAGTAATCTTAAAAAGAAAATTAAAGAAATTGAGACAGAATTAGCTGAGACACAAGAATATAAAAAAATAGAAAAATTATTAGCAACAGCGAAGGGTCTGCAAATTAAAGAAGAAATTGAGAAAAATATTTTTATAATTGAAGATTTGGAAAGTTCAAAAATAACCAACCTAAAACAAAATATTTGGATTGTATACTTTAAAAAATTAAATAAAATACAAAGCCTAAGTGAAAAATATAATAATTTTAAAAATGATATTGAAAGTGTTAGTATCCGAGATACAAAGTGGAAAAAAGCAGTAAAGATTTTTAAAGAAAGATTTTTTGTACCATTTGAGATGGATATTGAAAACAAAGAAAGTGTTGTTATTGGGGAAAGCCTACCTAAAGTAATTTTTAAATTTAAAAAACCTGATGGTGGGTTTGTTATAAAAAATAAAGATGAATTGAGCGGGCTTGATATTCTTAGTCAAGGAGAAAAAAGAGCGTTGTATCTTTTAAATATAATTCTTGAAATAGAGGCAAGAAAAGAAAATAACCAAGAAAGTTTATTTATTATTGATGATGTTGCAGACTCTTTTGATTACAAAAATAAATATGCCATTATTGAATATTTGAAAGAAATTTCAGAGTATGAAAAAGATGAGAAGAAATTATTTAATTTAATCATTTTGACTCACAATTTTGATTTTTTTAGGACTGTTAAATCAAGGATTATCAAAGGCAAGGAAAAAGATAAATTAAAATTTTTGCTTTATGCAAAATATAAAGGTGAAGAAATTATTTTAGAAAAACAAATCCATGATAAAGAACCTTTTCAAATATGGAAAGATAACCTAACAGAAAAAAATATTATAGCATTAATACCCTTCGTTAGAAATTTAATTGAGTATGGTAAAGACAATAAAGAGCATTTTCAATTACTAACTCATGCTTTACATATAAAAAATCATTTAGCTTACAATCAAGATGGCAAATACCTTAAATTAGATAATTCTGGTAAAATTTTAAAAGAGGATGAAAATCATAAGCCATTAGATGTAGGAAATTATAATGAAGATCTTGGACATTTTAAAACTAAAAAAACAGAAGATATTGCTTTTAAAGATATAAAACATATTTATAAAGAATATATCGGAAAAGATGATTTTGAAGAAAATTTAATGGAAAAATCAGTACTTCAAAGTATTTCAGATGTTACGGATGATATTATTAAAAACCTGGAATCTACACTCGAAAATAAAATCATTCTAGCTATTGCGTGCAGGCTAGAAGCTGAGAAATTTATGATTTGTAAAATTAATAACGAAAATACGGTGGATAAAATTCCACTATCTCAAACATCTGCTTTGTTAAGTAAAATGAAGGGTGTAATAAAAGCTGGTAATTTAACATTACCTGACGAAACATTAAGTATATTAGACAAAGTAAACCTAATGACCCCTGAAAATATACATCTAAACTCCTTTATGTATGAGCCAATTTTAGATATGGGTATGGATCACTTGGTTGAATTGTATAAGAAAGTTAAAGCTTTAAATGAATAATTACCCCCCAAAAAAAACCAACCCCACATGCCCACCACCAACCAATTCCTAATCTACACCACCCCTGCTGGTGAAGTGAAAATCGAAGTATATTTTGACCCTGACAAGGAAACTATTTGGGCTACTCAAAAGCAGATCGCAAGCCTTTTTAATGTTGGAGTTCCAGCTATTAGCAAGCATCTTTCAAATATCTTTGAATCAGGTGAGCTTCAAGAAAAAGAGGTTGTTTCCATTTTGGAAAATACCACTACACATGGAGCTATTAAAGATAAAACCCAAACAAACAAAGTAACTTTTTACAACCTCGACGCAATTCTTTCAGTCGGCTATCGTGTCAACTCCAAAGAGGCTACTCAGTTTAGGATTTGGGCAAATCAAACTCTAAAAGAATACATAATCAAAGGGTTTGCTGTGGACGACGACAGGCTAAAAAACGGTCAAAATTTTGGCAAAGATTATTTTAAAGAATTACTAGAACGAGTCCGCTCAATTAGAGCCAGCGAACGAAGGATTTGGCAACAAATTACGGATATTTTTGCTGAATGTAGTGTTGATTATAATCAAAAAAGTGAGGAAATCGAAAAGCAAAAGCAAGATTTTTACGCTACTATTCAAAACAAATTCCACTTTGCTATCACAGGACAGACGGCTGCCGAAATTATTTATGCAAAAGCTGATTCTAAGACTCAAAATATAGGTCTAACAACTTGGAAAAACTCACCAAAAGGTAGAATTTTGAAATCTGATACCAAAATTGCAAAAAATTATCTAACCGAAAGAGAGATCAAGAGTTTGGAAAGATCGGTGGCTGGGTTTTTTGACTACATTGAAGGTTTAATCGAAAGAGAAAATACTTTTACTATGGCGGAATTTAGGGAGTCAGTAGATGCTTTTTTGAGTTTCAACAAATACAAAATACTTGATTACAAAGGCAAAGTTTCACACAGCCAAGCAATACAAAAAGCTGAGTCTGAGTATGATGTTTTTAATAAAACCCAAAAGATTGAATCCGATTTTGATAAACTAACCTCAAAAATGAGCTTGTATCAGGCACCAACCAATTCCTAATCTACAACACCCCGCTTACGAAGTGAGAAGTGAGCTATACCAACCTTCAACAACCAAAACGAAAGTTCTTTGACAAAAACCAAGTCACAAAGTAGTCTTGAAGTAGCACTAAATACTACCTATTATGTCTTCTATTGTTCGATTAAAAGAAAACGAAACCACCGCTGAGATGTTTGAATTACTTCAAAACACAATCTATGTAGGACTTGGTAAAACTGAGATTTTAAGGACTATTTTAGCCGAAAAAAATTGGGAAATCAAAAGCCAGATGGCAAACAATAATTACGGTTTAGACTCAGCTACCAAAACCAAAGTCGAAAAAGCCTATCAAAGCCACAAAGCTGGCAAATCTATTTTTATAAAAAATAAAGATATTGAAAACTTTTTAGAAAATGTAGAGGTCAAATAATATGGAAAATCAAGAAGGGTATGATTTAGATTTTACTCCCGAATTTTTGGCTGATTACAAAAAACTAATTAAGAAAACTCCTCTTTTAAAAAAGAAATTTACCAAAGCTTTAAAATTATTGGCTAATAATCCAAAGCATGGATCTTTAAAATCTCATAAAGTTGACACCATAAACAATCAAGATGTTTGGAGTAGTTGGGTGACTGGAGATGTTAGAGTTATTTGGATGTATGATGAGGATCAAAAAATGATTATAATTCTTTTAGAGGCAGGAACACATTCGGGTGGTAACAAGGTTTATAAGTAAAATTTTACCCCTCAACCTTGACATAACAACCCTAAAGGTTAAACCTTTGATAATATGACTATTTCCACAACCTATTTTAGAGAGCATTTAGCCGATGTAATCAGCCGAGTTGCCGATGGTGGCGAAGAGATTATCTTGGTGTTTGGTAAGGGAAAAAAGTCCAAAAAAGTCACCCTTTCCCCCACAATCTCCAAAGCCCCTAAAAAGAAAAAAAGTAGCATGAAGGAATTTTTTGAATCTGATTATTTTAAAAACTTTCAGCCAAGTCCAGAACTTCAAAATGCTAAAGACTACAAAGAAATGAGAGATAAATACTACGATATAAATGATTTTGTTGTATGATTTGTTTGGATGTAAATGTAATGCTAGAAGCGTTATTAAAAAGGAAAAAATCAATAGAATCTATCGAACTCATAACTTCAGACGAAGAAGTAGCTATTTCGTTTTTGTCTGTGCATTTGCTATATTATTTTGGATTAAGAGAAAAAGTCTCTCTTAAAATATTAGACGCATTTATGAAAAATATTCTAGTTCTAAAAGCGAATCGAGAAGTCTATGAATTAGCTGTTAAAATAAGAAAAGGTGGTGATTTTGAAGATGCTTTGCAGGTGGCTTCGGCGATTTATAGCGAGGTTGATTGTTTCTACACTTTAGACCAAAATCTGGCCAAAAATTACCAAAATCTACTTAAAATAAAAGTGCTGTAATTGAAATAAACTATGTCGAAATAAAATATTTGACAATTAGGATTTTGCGTGGTATGACTCGGATATTATTTTTAATTTAAATTTATTTTATGCTCGGTAAAGAAAAAAAGTTCAACAGCCCAAATCCTTTTGAAAAATCCAAAAAAAAACTCATTGCATTTGTAGCCATTTTATCAACTTTCTTCATTTTCACCCCATCTCAGTCAAACGCTTCACAGTCATCAATCGAGTTGCCACCAAACTCTCCAAACACCGAACAAGCTCTTAATCCATATGCAGAAAGTTCGGAAGTCAATAAAAATTTCCCCGATGAAGGTAAAACTGAAATAGAAGTTGACCCGAATGTGCAAATGATAGATGGCAATCTTGTGCCTATCGAACCTTTAAAACCAACAGAAATTCAACAACCAGTTCAAACTCAACCTCAAGTTGTAGCACACAACTACCCAACAATTTTTACCCCAAAACAGCTACAAGAGATAAAAAATTCCGCATCTACATCTAAAATAAATCCAAATCCAGAGGCTTTTACAGTTCCAGTGTTTCAATTTTAACTCTAAAAAATACTCTCTGAGACCCCAGTTTTGGACACAAATTTGCCGTTCATAAAGTCCAGCACTCGTCTATCCACAATAAAATCTGACTTAAAAATCTTTCGTTTTAGCCCAATTCCACTGAGGCTACGACTACGACTGAGAGCCACATAAGTTTGCCCGTGGGAAAAAGCTCCCCTACCCAGGTCGATCAGCACCCGATCAAAAGTTTGCCCTTGAGATTTGTGAATAGTCACTGCCCAAGCTAGTTTTAGGGGATATTGTTTGAGGGTACCGACTGGTTTTGGAATAATTTGCCCTTCATCTTCGTCAAAAACGAACTTGATATTTTCCCATTTTTCTGGAGCTACCTCATGCACAAAGCCTTTTTCGGTGCGAACTATCACCTTTTTGGTTCCCAAATCTTCTATTACTCCCATAGTACCGTTTACCCATCTGCCCAAAGCATCGTTTCGGATAAACATAACCTGCGACCCGATTTTTAGGTTCAAGCTACTCTCTCCCGCAAAATCCCGCTCATTAAAATCGCCTGTTAAGTCAGCTTTGTACTCAAAATTTGGCTCATCAATTTGGGCTAGTTTGGTGGTGTTGATTTGCAGGGCAACTTGGTTTGTGGTAGCCAAGTTTAAAAACAAACCTTCAGTTTCAAACTCTTCATGATCAGGCACAAATCGTGAATTTATAGCCGACAAAGTCTGATAATCCACCTCGCCTTTTTTGACCTTAGAAAGAATCTCCAAAAACTCCAAGTCCTCCTTTTGGCGATAATTTTTACGAAGCTCAATTTTGGTTATCTCAAGGCTCTGAAAAACATTACTACTAAAAAAGTAGGGTGAGCCATAAACCTGGTTAAAAATAGCCATTTCTTCACGATTTACAACCGGTGGTAGCTGATAAAGATCTCCCACAAAAATCATCTGAACACCTCCAAAAGGCAAGTTATTTTTACGATTCAACCTCAAAAATCTATCAATTCCGTCTAGTTGATCGGCTCTTACCATAGAAATTTCGTCTATAATAATGGTTTTAAGTTCGGCTATGAGAATTTTTTGGAGCGGGTTTTTGGTGATTTGAATATCTTCTGGGCGTACAAATCGTGGCGGGAAAAGGCAAAATTTGTGAATTGTCTGACCTCCAGCGTTGATCGCCGCCAAACCTGTTGGAGCCAAAACCACCACATCTTTTTGGGTATTTTCTACAAAATATTTGAGCAAAGTTGATTTGCCGGTGCCAGCATCGCCTGTGATAAATACATTTTGGTTGGTATTTTCTAACAGCTCCAAAACTTGATTAAATTCAGTGTTTGAATCGTCTAGCGGGTTTTCGTACATTTTTTGAGTCAAAAATACTTTGGAAAGTTAGGCAAGTTTGGGTTGGTTAATAACTAATAGTGAATAATTTATAGGAACATTCTTAATATTCAAATTTATCTCAGATTTAAGATGAAAATTACAGCTTTATGAACAAAAAAGCAAGGAAATAAATAATTTTAAGGTGACAGTATTTGAAATTTTTTAGGCTCAATTTGAGTTTGTAATAACCCTCAAGCAGGCTCTGGAAACTCTTTAAAAATCAATTCCCAATCCAACGAATCGTTAAATAAATAATTTTCCCTTGACAGGTTTAAACCCATTTAAAGCCTCAAACCCTTGCTCAAAAAGTAGCCAAAACTAGTCACAAAACCTGTTTGCTTTGGTCTGGTCAAAAAAGTTTTTATCTGCTATAATTACTTTAAACAAAATATTTCAAGAAAAATTCGTGTCAACACCAATCAATTAAATGGCGATTCAAATCTATCCAGACGGTTTTCCTAACACCCCCTCAGAGGCTATTGAGTTTAGCTATTTTTTGTCTGAAAGTGAAAAAGCCGAGTGGCGAGAATGGCTTGGGACTGCGAGTGATGAGCAGAAAGAAGAGTTGGTAGATATTTTGCACTCAATGTGGCAGGATAATCAGAAAAATGCTGTCCCCGAAAGCTTTGCCAACAATATTACCAACAACCCCGATCCTTTTGGGACACAACCTGTAGCTCAAAATTTTAGCCAGGCTCAAGAATTTGATCATTTTTCAGGATCTCAAAATCCACCTGCTCAAAATAATTTTGCCAACCAAAATCCACCGGTTTTTAATCAACCCGCACCTGCTCAATTTCAACCCCAGCCTCAACAAAATCCTTTTGGACAACAGCCAGCTCAATCAAATCCAAATAATAATTATCACCCTCAAGCTCCTCAAAATTTTTCAGCTCCCCAGTTTAATCAAAACCCAGCTCCTTTTTTGCAAGATTATCCTCAAAATCTACCTCAGCAACCTCAGCCGGTTTTTAATCAGCAATCCAATTTTGGTGATTATTCTCAACCCCAAGCCTTTCAGCCACAACCTGTAGCTCAAAATTTTAGCCAGCCTCAAGAATTTGATCATTTTTCAGGATCTCAAAATCCACCTGCACCTCAAAATAATTTTGCCAACCAAAATCCACCTGTTTTTAATCAACCCGCACCTGCTCAATTTCAACCCCAGCCTCAACAAAATCCTTTTGGACAACAGCCACAATCAAGTCCAGCTTCACAATTCGTCCCAAACCCTTTACCACAGATCCCTACCCAACAACCTAATTTTGGTGATTATTCTCAACCCCAAACCTTTCAACCTCAACCTGTAGCTCAAAATTTTAGTGAACCTTCTGCCAAACCAGTATTTTTTGCCCAGCCGCCTACGAGTTTTGACGAACCTCATTTTGAACCAGTTAAAGAATCTCCTGAGCTACCCTCTGACTTGCCTGCAATTCCTCAAAAATCTGATCAAAGTAAACCTAAGCCCCCACAACCAGAAATAGCAGATCCTAAAAAAGAAGATTTTGTAAACGACAACACCCAACTAAAAGAAAGTCCCAAGGTTGAGGAAGAAATTGAGTCGATGGAGGATTTTGTGGCCCAATCTGCGGATTTACCAGAGGTCAAAAAAGAGGCTCAGGAAAAACCACAGCCAAAACCAGCTCAAAAACCCGATCCTTTCAAAGTTAAAGACAATTTTGACTTAAGTTTGGACATTCCTAAAAATGACAAAAATTTTCAACCAAAAAAGAAGGAAGATATAAACATGGAGTCTTTGGTAAAAGACAATAAATATCGCCCAAACCCCTTACTTGATGATGCAGACAATCAAAAAGCTAACAAAAAAGAGGATATCAAATTTGAATACAAATCCAAAAATCCTAAACCTAAAACTTTTTCTGAAGAATCTAAACCTAACGACAAGGAACCACCTAAAGACAATTCAAGATTTGAATTTACACCCCAAATCAAGCGAAATAATAACACCTCAAAACCTAATTCTAATCAGGACTTGAAGCCAAAAAATGAGCAAAAATCCAAAGATAGTTTTAATAATTCTAGCAAAGAAGAAAAACCAACTAATAACTCAGATTTTGGTAAAGACGCTTCCAAAAATCCTATTTCTTTTAGTGACTTAAAGGAAACTGGAACCAAAGAAATGCTGAACGAAATTTATCAAGATTATGTTTCTACCTACGACACAAATCAGCGAAAATTCATGAATTTCTTGGAGAGAATTACCAAACTTCTTTCGAATTACGAAAATATTGCCGACCATTTTGAAGACCTTACCAAAAAGCTTTTGAAGATGAATGACACGATTGTCGCTCAAGCTAAAGATATTCAACTACTCAAAAACAATTCTCAAACTCAGGGCGACACTCCAGTGCAGGTTCAAATCGATGACTTGCAATACGACTTGGACAAGCTAGAAAAAGAAGTCAGGACTTTACGCACCGAAAATCGCCGAAGGCTAGACGGCGTTGATCAACAACTAGCGGCAGTTGGAGCTGATAACTATAAGGAAAATGGGGTAATGCAAAAAATTGAACTTCTAAAATCTGAAATTCAAGAAATTAAAAGCGGGCAAACTAGCAATATTGTAAAATTCAACAGAGATAACTCTAACTCAGAATCAGATCAACAAGCCAACAATATTGTAAGGGTTAACCGAAACAACCCCGAAGCGACTCAAGAAGAACCAGTGAATAATATCCAAAAATTTAATCCAAATTCTAACAGACGAAATCAAGATAGAAATAGACAATCAGATAGGAATTTTAATAACTCACGAGACCAAGCTGTAGTCAAAAAATCCAACTTAGATTTAACCGGAATCTTGTAGCCTAAATTTTGATATGATTAAAGTTTTGTTTGTGTGTTTGGGAAATGTAATCAGGTCTCAGATGGCACACGGGATTTTTCAAAAACTCATTGTTGAAAACAATTTGCAGGAGTTGATTAGTATCGATTCAGCTGGCACTTCTGGCTCGCACCAAGGAGATTCTCCCGACATCAGAACCACCAAAATTTTACGAAATCACGGAATTGAACACTGGAGTCCAGCTCGCAAAATTGTAGCTCAGGACTACGAAGATTATGATTATATTTTGGCAATGGATAGAATAAATCTAAATGATATTCTAAAAACCGAACCCCAAAACCATTCACCAGTAGAAATCAGACTTATGCGAGATTTTGACAAGCAAAAAGACCAAGATGATGTGGTTGATCCGTACTACGGAAACGAGTCCGATTTTGAAGAAACTTACGAAGTTTTGGAGAGGAGTCTAAAGAACTTTTTGAGATATTTACGCTCAAATCACGGAGTTTAAGTTGAAGTTGATCTGATTTTTGATTTTGGGTTAAGTTAAAGAAAAGTTTTTAAATTGGAATTCTCCTTTGCCAATTTTTATTTTAGGAAAGCTACCAAACCCATCTACCTTAACTCCATCGATAAACTTTGCCAATTTTAACCATTGATCGTTTGAATTTTTAAATTGTTCCACTAAAAATGTAACTCCGTTTTTGTCAGTATAAATTACTTTTTTACCTTCCTGAATCGCCTCCAAAATATCTGCTCGGGACTCAAAAGTTGGCTGGGTGAAGAGAGGTTGATCTGGAATAATTCCCTGGTCTTTAAAAATAGTGCTAATAATACTTAAAAGAAAAATTATCGCTTGTTTTTCTAATTGAAATCTTTTATCATTTTGAATCTTTTCTAATCTTAATTTAGATATTTCAACAAGATTTTGCATAAATTCTGGCAACAAAAATTCTGAATTTCGCTGAATTGCAGTTTTTACTAGCTCAGAATCTGTTATAAGTTTTTGGGTTTCTAAGCCAATTGCAAACGGTTGGTTTTGTTGTATATCTTTTAGAGTTTTTGTGACAATTTCTAATTTTAAATTTTCAAGTTGTTGGGTCAAAATGGTATTTGCAAGATCTGGATTGTTTAAAATATGTTCAGATTTGACCAAGTTGGTGTAAGCTTGTAATAATTTTGGTTCGATATTTGCTCTTTTTGCTTCTTCTAACAATTCCTGTAATTCGTATCTCAAATTTTCGACTTCAGCGGTTTTTAAATTCACTACGCTTGGAGCTACTTCGGAGGTTTGAATTTGAGGGGTGGCTATTTGGTATTGGGTTATGGTATTCCAAATTTCATTGATTGAACTTGTATAAAATCTTACATCTTCCTGAGTAAATAATTTTTCAGGATCATTTAAATCTTTTTCAAATCTATCTTTTAATTGGTTGATTGAATCTATTTCTTTATCCGAAAGTTGTAGTTCTAAAAGCTGTTCGAACTGGTTGTAGATTTCTGTGATATTTTGGTATAAAATTCTTTCAGCCTCGTCTTCATTTGCCTCTATTCTTTGTCGAGTTTTAATACTTTCCCCCATTTCATCAACCAAGACTTCTAAGCTTTCAAATTCTAATTGTTCTTCTGGAGTCAATTCTGGTTGTTCAGAAATATTTTCTGGATGTACAGATTCGGAGCTGGTTGTCGCAGAAGTACCTCCTCCAGGTGGAGTGTGATCGTCATCGTCACTTCCATCTTTGGAGGTAGTAGTATTTTCTCCAGGCTCGGGAGTAAACTCAACTCCTGTAATATCAATCTCTGGAGTCGTGGATTCTCCATCTCTTTGAAGTTGTCGGAGTTTTTCGATTAGTTTTATACCTTCTTGGGTGTTCATTATCTCATCCATCTCTTGATCAAAGGTTTGATCACTTCCCACATTTTTAGTGTCATTGGTTTGTCGAATTATCTCACTTTCTGCAATTTCTTCATCTTGTTGTGGTTCATTACCAATGTTTTCAATGGTTTCAAACCCATCATTTTCAAATTTAAATTCTTCAGCGTTTTGTTGATTTGTTTCCTCAAATTTCATATCTTCAATTCGCTTAGCATTTTTTTGCTCGACTTTTTGTCTCTGCTCTGCTTCCTCAGCTAGTCCTGCATTCAAATTGATCATTTTTATCATACCTCCTGCACCCAATACTCCAATTGCTATTATACCCAAAACTTTTAGAAGATTGAGATTCATCTCATCAGCTTTTTCTTATATCAAAAAATTTGCCCTGAGATTGTACCATTTCATCTAATAAATCAGTGTATTCCCTTTGTAGCCGTTCCAAAGCCTTTTCTTGGTTGTTAAGATTTATTATATATTTAGCAATTTTTTGTTTCTCTTCTTTTGTTAAATTAGCGTCATTCAATTTTTTCCCTGCATCCTTAACAACTTCAAATATATCATCTCTTGTAGCTGCAAGCATTGCACGCCTAGAAAGAACTTCTAAATAACTTTCAAAGTTGTAAGCGATTTCTTTATTCGCATATTCGTTGTAGCTATCTTCAAAAGCTTTGGATTGGACAATCTTTCTTGAGATTAAAGCTTCTCGGACTTTGGGTTTTTTGCTATCTAAATCACCGTTCCAGTTTTTAGTATTTCTTTTTGCTAAGAGTCCAAGACCACCATCTACAGCAGCTTGATTCTTTTGGCGATCGGTCAAATTTTCATCTATTATGAATTCTTCTGAGGCTAATTTCGCTAACCCCCCATTTTCTCCACCAAGTCTCACCAATTCTCCATCAATATCCTGAATTATAAATTTAATTCTTTGATCAAACTCTTCTTCAAAATAAGGTTTTGTACTGACTTCATGGGTTTGGGGTTGATTTATTTCTAAAGAATTCTGTGCAATCGCAGGATTTACATTTGCGAGTCCAAAACCAATAGAAGCTCCAACTGTAGTCAGCCCAATTCCGATGTTTTTCCTATTTTTTCTAAAAAAGTGTGTGAAACTATTCCAAAGATCTTTAGCTTTTTGACTAGGAATTTTTAGAGCTGCTCGAATAGAATGTAAGGCATTGTTAATTTGCTCTGGAGTTTTCTGTTGAGATAAAAATTTTTCAAAAAAACCTAGCAACTTTGGATTTTCGAGTTCAGGATTTGTGAGTTTATACCATCGAGCTATTTATAGCTTCAATTTCAGGATTTTCAGGTCTTGGTTTAAATAATTTTTCAAAAAAGTTATTCATATTAAAATCAATTTTAAGACTGCCAGTGGATTTTTAGGTCATTAAAAAAAGCTTTGTAGGCTTCGTCGTAAACTTCTCCAAGCTCTTGGAATTTGGCGAAAAAGTTGTTTTCTGAGGAGGTATTTTGAAGTTGAAAAGACAATTTTTTGTTGTGTTTAGTTTCGATGTATTCTAAGATATATTTTTCAAAAATACCCAAACAGCTGGCAATTTGTAAGTCCCGATTTTCAAGCTCATCCAAATTCTTACCCAAAAGACTACCCACCAGAAGCTCGATAAAAGCTTTGTTTTCAGGGTTTTTTAGGAGTGTTTGAATGTCTATTTCTAAGCTATTCATATTTTAGTGTTGATTTGTTCTGTTATCTTACAGCAAAAAACACGAATTGACAACAGGTTTTGAGATATTATTTGGATATGTCGAACTTTTTATTTTTAGCATTCAAAAGCTTTTTTAACAGATTGTTTTTTAAGCTTAAAAATGATAACAACGGTAAAATCGCCTTCTTGGGTATAAAATTGACAAGACCTTAGTTATTCGCTGGTCTATACTGTAAAGCTCTTATTTACAATTTTTGCCTTAAAATAAACAAATTATGAACAAACCACTTACTCCAATTATCGCTCAAACCCTTGAATACAATTCTCCTGAAAAACTTGCCGACGCTACATTTATCCCAAACCCGCATGACTTTATAACCGTTCGTGGAGCTAGAGAGCATAATTTGCGGGATATTTCGATTGTGGTTCCCAAAAATCAGATTGTGGTTTTTTCGGGGCTTTCAGGTTCAGGTAAATCTAGCTTGGTTTTTGACACCATTTATGCTGAAGGACAAAGAAGATATGTAGAAAGTTTGTCAGCATATGCTAGGCAGTTTTTGGGACTCAAAGAAAAACCTGATGTGGACTCAATTGATGGACTTTCACCAGCCATTTCTATCGATCAAAAAGCAACTTCTTCAAACCCTCGCTCTACAGTTGGTACCACCACCGAAATCTACGATTACCTCAGGCTTTTGTACGCCAAAGCCGGCACTCAACACTGTCCAGTTTGTGGTTCAGAAGTAAGTGGAGAAAGCGTGGCTAGAATGACAGACAGGATTATCGCCCTAAAAAATGGTTGCAATATAATTTTGGCAGCTCCCTTGGTGGAAGATCAAAAAGGTTGGCACAAACAACTCATCACCGACTCCAAAAAAAATGGCTTTCGAAGAATTAGAGTGGATAACAAAATCATGCTGATTGAGGAGGCCGAAAAACTAAATCTAAACAAGCAAGAAAAACACTCCATCGAGATTGTAGTGGATAGGTTTTTGGTAAGTGAAGAAAATCGCCAGAGACTAGTAGATTCGCTAGAAATTACCCTAAAGTTTGGTAAAGATAAGGCTATTGTTTTGGATATCAAAG
>Ga0207418_100094_pt1 | contig 23193 bp, 19 predicted proteins | sample LakMenEpi05Aug08_FD_150669 | JGI IMG/M metagenome (GOLD analysis project Ga0207418, IMG submission 150669) | Freshwater microbial communities from Lake Mendota, WI - 05AUG2008 deep hole epilimnion (SPAdes) | ecosystem: Environmental > Aquatic > Freshwater > Lake > Epilimnion/Euphotic zone ...
TGGCATACAAGTAGAGTAAGTGAATTTACCTCTACCCACTAAAAACAATTAAATTTACTTTTGGGAACTATATACAACGCTAGGGGATCTTACATTTTAGTGTTGAAGATAACGGTTTAGGAGCTGATATTTTGAAGCTTTTATCCTCGTTTGATGGTGACAAGCGAAATGAAATTATTGAGCAACATGGATTTTTTACAGCTGGTTTTAAAACTGTTTTTGGAGTTCGTGAAGGAGTTGTTAGGATACAGGCTTGCACCGAAAAAGGTAGAGAGTTTACAACCTCTGAGATTTGGTTGAAAGTTCAAACCGATCCAGAAACCAAGGAAAAAAATCTTTCACTAATCAGCCACTCCCAAACAAGTTCAACAGAGCCAACCCAAACTTTTACCAAAACAGAACTCTATATACCAGTAGAAACCGATTTGCCCTTAAACGAAGCTATGGAGTTTGACCACGCATTTTTGAACTGCACCAAGCTACTAAACAAAGATATTCAAATAACAAAAGACGGCCAGATTGTCCAAAATAATCCACCCAAACCGTATAGCGAGACCACCTGGGAAATAGATAAATATAATTTACAAATTCGAAATTATGCCCAGAATCCTGAGCTAACGCCGATGGTGTACATAGACAACTTACCAGTTATGCCAATTGCAGAATTTATTCGTAAATTTGGAGTTGATTCAGGAAGCTGGGATTCGGGGCAATTATCAATCTTAAATCGTCTTTTGCAATCATCAATTTCTTTTAGTTTTGAAAGTAGAGGTAAACAAAAAACTCACCCACTAAACATTACTCGCAGTGATTTTGCCGACTCAGAAGTTGCTCAAAAACTATTTGAAGCTTTTTTAGCTCAAAATTTATCTTTAATGGCGTATCAGCTTTAGATGGTGAATTGTATCCTCATTTACCCGATGAAGGACTACAAAAACGGTACGCTTTTGATATAAACAGTGTGCCAAAAGAAGTGGATTTTTTTACAACAGGAATGAACAAAATAATTAAATGTTACGATCTAAAAAAAGTAAATAATCTTGAAATTCCTACTGATTTTAGACCAATAGATTTACTTCGTTTGATCGAGTATGAAATACCGGGAAATGTTAGCACTCATAATGGAGCGTATTGTTATATGAATTTTTTGGATATAAGAGAAACATATCAGTATATTATAGAAGAAGTTCCAGATTACAATCGCACCAGTTTTCAAAATGCTTTTTTGCAATGGATAAAAACTACTGAGTATGGTAAAAATACTAGATTTACAGGATATTCCAATCAACGAGTTAGAGATTTTATGCGAAATGAAACCAGTAGAAACTATGAGATAATAAATCCTACTCCAGAGGAAAAATCAAAACTCGAATTTTTTGAAAACGCTGTTGAACAAATATTAGATAAAATTGTTGAGAATTTGGGGGTAAATATCACCCAAACTTTTGCTTACACCAAATCAGACAATCCTGTAACGGCAAATTGGATAATAGACGAAATTGATAATCAAATCAAAATCAATTGGCTTTGGGATAAAGATGGAGTCTTGGATTTTTTGAATAATCCTAAAGAAATGATGGATGCCTATATTCACGAGCTTACCCATGTCTTTGAAGGTTTGTCTCGAAAAAATTATACCGGAAGTGAAAGCAATTCGAACAGAGAAACTCACGACAATCGTTTTTTAGCAAGCCTAAGGTTGTTGGCTATAAATTGCACCTAAAAAAGCTTAAGTGCCTAATTCGTGCTAGAATTACTCAACTACAGTCACAAATTAGATTTTTAAGATTTCAAACAACACATTAAATTTACTTTTTTGTAATTCGCTTAATTCAACCTTAATTTCATCTTTGATTTCTAAATTTGTAATTACCTCGGCACAAATATTTTTGGAACTTGTGAGAGTGTATTTGAGTATAAATTTTTCTTCTTTTTGCTCTAAGTTTACATTGTCTAATTTGCCACAAGAGTTGCTAGCAATTACAAATCCAGCGTAACTTAAAATTTGAGTGTTTGAGTCATAACTAAATTCTACGGATTCACCTAAATCACCACTTATTTTAGTTTTTAAATTAGTTTGAGAATTTTCTTTTTGTTGTTTTAAATCACCGCTATTTAACTTAGAATTTGTGTCGTTAGTTTGGTTTTTTTGAAGTTCGTTTTTTGAATCATTTAAGTTTGAATTTGATTCGATTATACTTTGATTTAAGTTTGAATTATTAGCACTTTTAGTTGCTCCTAAAAATAGAATTACAACTATAAAAATTGAGCTAGTAATTCCTACTAAAATAAATCTATTTTGTGTAAAATTAAACCAACTTAAAAAGTGATTTTGGTTGGTTTTTGGCTGAGTAATTTTTTGATTAAACAAATTAAAATTAGATTTTCGTTGAGTTATGTAATTTTCATCTTGGTTTAAAATTTCAGTAAAAAGATCGTCGTTAAGTTTTGGCATATTTTGAGTAATTTTTTAGGCTTAAAGTAATTATTTTTTTGGTAATTTTTGTAGGTATATTTGTAATTTTAAGCAGATTATTCTATCCAAGCTTGTTTACATTTTTGGCGTAATTTTTTGAGACTTCTAGATAATTTTTGTCTTACATTTGTGGCAGTTAAATTTAGTTTTTCAGATACATTTTGCGAAGAAAAATCTGACATTATCGACATCTCTACAATTTCTTGATCCTGAGTGGAAAGTTGATTTTGAATACACTTTTTTAGGATTTCAAGTTTCAATATAAATATCTTCCGCAGAAGTAATTTAATCATCTAGCTAATTAGTTAATTGAATTAATATTCATCAATCTGATCATCTAGTATTTCAAGATTATAAACTAGTTTATCCAGCCAAAAATATGCTTCATTATCTGAATTTTCATCTAACACTTGATTAGCTGCTTGATTTACCAAATTTAATGGTTCTTCTGGTTGAAATTTTCGCTCTTTAATAGCTGTAGATATTTTCTGCCAATTTTCTTGATAATTATCTTTATTTTCTATGGCATTTCTCGCTTTTTGAATAGCATTAGTATAACGTTCATAATTAAAGAACTCCCTCAGAAAATTCCAAGTCAACTCAAATACTTCCATTTTATTTTTATCTTTTTTGCGAATATATTCAAGCATTTTTCGCTTAGCTACTCCCCAAACAAAAGCTTCTTTAGATTCAATTTTTTGAGTGTATAAAAAATAAGTTTCCAAAGTTTCCATGGTCAAATCTTCGACATCAATTCGGTTGCTAACTCTGCGATAAAAATAAGCATATACGCAATCATACCAGTAGTTCCAATCGGCTTCGGAGATTTTTTGCATATGATTAAGGTAACTTGCTTTGAGAATTAAAAAAGGGCAAGCTTAAAACTTATTTGATTTCATTTTTCTCTTTCTAAGAATCAACAAAATACCGGTTGCAAGACTAACAATAAATAAGAAAACAATTTTGAAAAAAGGTATTACAACACTGTAATTTATAAGTTTTAGTTTACTTTCTGTTGTTAAAGTGGGATTATTTTGTCTCCACATTGGGCAGCTCGCTCCATCACCTCCATCATATACACAATCTTTTGGAACTTCGTATTCACTTACAAACCAATTACCAGATTTGTATTGTTTGGATTGATAGCAATAATTTGAGTTAGTCGACTTAGACACCTCTTTGGTAGAAAGTGTTAAGGTATTTTGCCCTGCATAACCTTGAGGAGTTGAGGATTTGCCTATTTTATTTTCCAAAAAGTCTTCAAAAACTACTTGTACACTTTCAAAATCCGAACCAAAATACTCAGCCAAAGACTTACTCAAATCACCCTTTTTACTTTTAGCATTTTCTGAGATTAAAATAGAAGTATAGTTATCTTTTTCAGTATATATTCCAATATCTTTTTGCGAACCAAAGCCACTGTATTTATTTTTTATTTAACTGGCTTGAATATTATTTTTGGCAAATACTTTTTGTAGTTCCCGAATGTTCTCAATTTTGGCTTGGATAGCTAGCGGTGGCGAAAAAGCGATCGAGCAAGCATAAGTCTGAATAGAATCTGTAAAAATTGTTAGTAATGTGAGAAAAGTAACAAAAATCAGTATTATTTTATGCATGAGTTTTACGTTAGTCTGTAACTCTATAGTGACCAAAAGTGCTTTTTTGTGACAAATATAGGAAATTCAGAAACGTTTCAACTAACGATCCAAATTTTCAACACGTTCGCTATCTACATTTTCACCTAAAATCAATCAAGGAGTGACAAGTTGTATTGGCTGGTATGTGTCAACTTCACTTGGTTTTTTCAGATTCTACAGTAGGCTGATTCGGATTAGTTACGCTTGCTTATTTTGTACTAATTTTTGATCGAGATGCTCGATAAATTTTTTTGGATTTTTCTATTAAGGTTTTAATTTCTTTTTTTATTTCAGTTTGCTTTTCGCGGTCTTTACACTCTTTAAGAGTCTTGTAACAATGGTTTATTTCTAATTAATATTTCGCATAATTTAGCTCTTAAATTCAAATCTTCACTTATGTGTACCCTTCTAAGAATAAGCATTTCTTTCATATAATTTTTTAGTTGGTTTGTGGTAGTTTTAGGTTGTTTTGGTCTAAATAGTTTACAAAGGGCCTGATCTCCAACCTCACAGGAGTTCTGAATTTTGGTTTGGGGTATTTCAAAGAAAAAAATCGCTCTTCTCCAGATTTAAGATTTTCTAATCTATATTGACCTATACCTACAACCCTATCTCGGCGATCCCTGATAAGATACAAAATATCAAGGTTTTTGATGTCTACCAAATCGTTGTTTTTTACAAAAGCTGAAAGGGTTAAGTCTGTTGAATTTGGATCTACAAAAAGATTAGGATTTCGGACGTCTATTTTGAGATTTTCACCCAAACTGAGACTGAAAGGGTTAAACAAAACAGGTTTGGACTCTTCTTCGATATTCGAGATCACAAGCCTATCTCCTTGGTTGTCTCCTGTGGATGCGCTAATGTACTTAAATTCACCCGGCAACAGGTAGCTACTTTCGATACGATCTTCGATTACAGCACCTTTTTTATCCAAAATTTGCAATCTGTAGGTAAATGGCATGTAGCCAATTAGAGGGTTTTGGCGGTTGTTTATGGTGGTGTACAAAACGGTTTCATCGTTCCCAAGAGAGATGATTTGAGATCTGTCTATACCAAAATCACTTTCCTGAATTAGTTTTTTTTGAACTATAGATTTTTTTTGAAGTTTGTTTGGATTAAAATCCAAATTTGCCCACAAAGTAGAACCTAATTGACCCAAAAAATAGACTGGAGCAAGCAAAATTAAGCAAATCCCCAAAAAAATAAGAATTTTTCTTCTCACACCTCCTTGAAAGTAAAGTGAAAAATTTTGAACCGAATTACCTAAAGAAGATCCTTGCACAAGCTAATTTTTAGCTAATTTTAAGATTTTGCCAAGACCGCAAACTATTGGTGTATTGGTACTGAAAATCTTTTGAAATTTCAAATTTTGAACTTTTCTTTATATTTTTTACAACATTAAAGCCACCTTCAAAACACTCAAGATCAAAGTTACAAAATAAAATACTCAAACTCAAACTGATTTTTAAGAGTTGAAATCAGATCAGAATTATCTTTAGACATACAAACGAGAGTCGCCAAAACATCAGCCTCCAGAGCATTCTTAGCTATCACAAAACTGGCTGTATTTGCTACAGTTTGCATTTTTTTTGGATCTAAAATATGTGAAAATGTTTGGTTAGAATTTTTGTCTTTCCAGTTTCTTTTTTGGGTTGAAGAAGCTGCCAGTGCTGAGCTTTGTAAAGTTATTTTGGTTAGCTCGTAGCCTGGATTAAAAGGGTCTTCCAAGATTATTTCTTGAGGCAAATTACCCCGCACCAAAATATCTCCACCACCATTTATCAGGAAGTTTTTTAGCCCAAATTCGGACTCCAAAATTGCCCCAATTTTATCTATCAAAAAACCTTTCCCGTAACCTCCTAAATCCCAATTACCTTTCCCCACAAAACTAATTTTATTAGCTTCAAAAACTACAAAATCTTTTGGGTTAGAAACTTGTTGAAACAAATCTTTTTCAAAATTACCGTCAATTATTTTATCTTGATTCTTGAGTGCAAAACTGTAGTCTTTATCGTATCCTAAATCTTCCAAAACTCCGCCTAAAATTGGGTTAAAATAACCATCTGTTTTGTGATAAAAATATAAACCAATTTGAATCAGATAAAGCAATTCCTGAGTTGGGTTTTGTAAATATCTTTGAGAATTTAAAGTAGAAATTTGGGAGTTTTCTAAAAAGCGAGAATAGGTTTTTTCAAATATTTCTATCTCTTTGAGAACCAGATTTTTAACCTTTTCAAAGTCACCAATTTCCTCAAAAAATTCAAACCACCAATAGGTTCCAAGGGCTTCAATTTTGTCTATTTTAGGCATTATTTTAGGTTGGTTTATTCAGAATTTAAATTGGTTTTTTCGAATTATATAAAACTTAGTTTGTCGTTTTTATATTGAATTTTGGTCATTTTATTCAGTTTTTATGGCTTCTACAGGAGAAACATTAGCTGCTTTTAGGGATAACAGAATAGTTACCGAAATTGTGATGATTAGTAAAATACCCGAAAGAAGAGAAATGTAAGACCAATCTAATTTAGTAAAAATAGAATAATCTATATCTGGGGTTAGCCCAAAAGTTTCTACTACAGTTTGCTTTAACAGGTTTTCAAACCAAGATTTAGTGACTGCACTAACCAGAAAATTACCCACAACCCCTAGTAGCAAACCTACGGCGTAACCAATTCCAGTGTAGATCAAACCCTGCAAAGTAAAGATGGTCAGGATATTTAATTTAGTAAAACCAACAGCCCTAAAAATTCCAATTTCTTTAGTACTTTCCGATACACTTTTACTCATATTAAAGAGTACAATGATACCTGAAAGAATAACAAAAGCAATCACTAATCCAGTTGAAATGTTGTTTAGATTGTTTTGAATATTTTCAAAAACGCTGTAGTTATTTACATCATTGTAGGCGTAATTTTTTTGGTTTAAATTAGAGACAACCTGCTGACGATTAAAGATTGAGTCGATTTTTATGGTTATAGTATTCCCAGTTTTAACTGAGTTTGAAAACACCTCAGCATCTTTATACTCACCTACAACTTGATTGCTGTTATTCCCGTCAACTTCGGTTACCAAACCGGGTATTGTGTAGCTAGTCGTGGTAGTAGTTTCTTGGGTTGAATTTGTTTGATCTTGAGGGTTTCCTCTAGGTGCAAGTCCTCCAATATTCATACCACCAGGGCCACGAGTTGTTGCGTTGTTTTGCAGATTCAAACCATTATAAGTCAAACCTTTAAAGTTGCTAGAAAGGGTTGTAGCGTCGATCTCGGTAGAGTTGCGAGCAGTGAGTTGATTTTGGATATAATCTTTAACCAAAGTATCGCCAAAATTTTCGGGAATATAAGTGGCAGTATTGCTATCAGATTGAACCAAACCAACAATTTTGAAAGTATAACTTAGTGGTTTACTTAAAGCATCATAATCCCAGTATTTGGAGATTTCGGTTTTTTGAGCAGTTTCTTTGGCTGAAATTTCATCTGCACCAACCTTGCTAAAAACTATACTACCATTACTAAACTGGTTGGTATAGTCCGGAATTGCATCTAACCCAACAAACTGAATACTAAAAGTTTTGTTTAAAAGATCGTCTTTGTTGTAATCCAAAGTTCTAGTTTTGATCGGAACCTGACTGCTAATCTCGTTGGCTGCTGAGTTGTTTGGCTGAGTCTGACCTCTGGCTGGTCTTTGAAAAGTCACTTCAATTGAGTCTTTTCCTCCCCAATCTTGGTAGGTTTCTTGTAAAGCTTTGGTGTTCAAAATAATCGGAATTTCAGTGGTTTGACCTTCTTGGTAGTCAAAATTTTCCTTGCTAAAAAGGCTGGCTGACTCAGAATTTAGAACTGTTAAATTGTTTAAATTAATCTGACTTCCACTCACCAAATCTTGAGTTGATATCTGATTTATGGGTAAAGTGTAATTGATTATAGCTTCAGTCACATTTGGAATTTGCTTAATTGTGGAAATATCTGAGTCGGTGAAATTGCTATTTTGATCAAAAAAATTACCTTGACCTTGAAACCTACCCTGACCAGCTGAATTGTTAGTTTTGGTAATCTGAATTATGGTACCTTGCTTACCAACTTCTGCAAAAATACCGTCGCTAGCAGCCTGTCTAAAATTGGCTGTTTGACTTGCAACAATCATTCCTAAAGCTACCAACAAAGCTACCGGAATTATCAAAAAAGCGGCTTTCGAGAATTTAGTTTTTAATTTTTTAAAGTTTATTGAAACTGCTGTAAATGGTGACATATTTAATATAATTTTAAAGTTTTATTTTTGTACTTTTCCAGATTTTAATTTGATTATATTTGAAAATTTACTGGCAACACTTTGGTCATGAGTAATCATCAAAATACTAACTCCTTCTTTTTGAATTTGCTCAAAAATTTCCATAACTTTTTCTACATTTTCCTGATCAAGTTTGGCCGTAGGCTCATCCGCTAAAATAATTTTGGGCGAATTTGCCAAGGCTCTAGCGATAGCAACTCTTTGCATTTCTCCACCTGACAGCTGCTTGGGATATTGATTTTTACGATTTTCTAAACCAACTTTTTTTAACAACTCTTCACTTCTATCTCGACAAAATTGACTACTTTTTCCAGCGGCTAAAAGTGGCAGAGTTACATTTTCACTTGCCGTAAAATAATCCTGAAGATGAAACATTTGAAACACAAACCCCATAGTTGAATTGCGAAATTGAGATTGTTTTTTATCAGAGCCTTTGCTAACCTCCAAACCATTTACCAAAACCTGACCGGAAGTTGGCGAATTCAAACCAGCTATTAGCTCTAGCAAAGTAGTTTTACCCGATCCACTTGGCCCAACAATTGCCAAACTTTTACCACTTTCCAGATCAAAAGAAACATTACTTAAAGCTGTAATTTGAGTGCCGCCTTGGCTGTAGACTTTGGTTAGGTTTTTAACCTCTAATATTTTAGACATAACAATTGTTTTACCTAAGTATTACCAAGATCTGGCAAAAAAGTGACACACCTCAAAAAATGATGACTTCTAGGATTAAAAATGTTTTGGATTTTGCCTGAAATTAGACTTTAACCTCAAAAAAACTAAAAATAATTTTAACAAATGTCACACTTTTAGAAATTTGCAACTGTACTAGCAGATTTGATCAAATCTAAACCAAACTTATGCAAGATAGCGATGTGGAAAAACAGTGGAGCGAATATTACCCAAAAGTTTATGGTTATTTTTTTAGAAGGTTAAACAGTCGTGAAGATGTAGAAGATCTTACCAGTGTGTGTTTGAGTACTTTTTTTACAAAGCTCTTGGACTCGCCTGACCAAGTCAAAAATCCACCGGCTTACCTCTGGAAAATAGTCTATAATCAACTCAATTTATTTTTACGCAATAAGATGAAAACCCCTATCCCAATAGGAATTGATGATGATTTTGAAGCACCAAAAACCGATGATCATTTTAGCCAATCTTTTTTAGATAAAGCTCAAGATATTTGGAAAATCGCCCAAATTCACTGCTCCCAGAACGAGCTTTTGATTTTGGAGGCTATTTTTTTGGATAATAAAAAATCATCTGAAATTTCTGTAGAAATGAATTTAAAAGCAGACACCGTGCGTCAACGCCTAAAGCGAACGCTGGATAAACTACGCAAACACTTCAAACCTATCTAAAAAATTAACAACTCAATAATATGACTCAAAACCCATTTACTCAGCCAGAAGATCTAGAACCTTGGCTCGAACAAAGCCAAAAATATTCAGCTTCTCGGGAAAAATCTCTTCACACATTTTTGAAACATCGCCAATCGAAGCAAATTTCTTATTCCCCAATTTCTATTTTTATGAATACTTTTCACAAATACACACTCTCTACTTTAGTAGCTGGTGTTATACTTTCAAGCACAGTTGGTGCAGTTGCAGCCGAAACTTTAGCCCCAGAGCAATACAAACCAAGTAGCATTTTTAACTTTAGTGCCAATAAACAAGCTGATAAAAATCCTTACACTGCATTAGCTCCTGATGAAAACAACTATGTGGCGAATTTGGATCCATGTGACCTTGCCTTGAAATTCCCGAAAAGTATAGAAAATCAAAACCTGTATTATAGTAAACTTCAAACTGATCAAAAAAAAGATGGAGCTGGTTACGCAATTAGCAAAGGTGGTGAGTTTTTATTCAGCATAGCTTGTCTAGAAAAAGACGAATTTGGAATATTACCTCCAGATATTAAGCTTAAAAACCTTTCTGTAAATGATTTAAGAGAGCGTACAGGTTGGCTTATTACCCAAGCTAATATTAGCGAAATCAAAGAATATTCACACGATCAAGCTAGTACTATAAATTTTAAATACAATTCTAAGTATTACAGTGTTACAGCCAGTCAAACCTCTTCTATAAAAAATGTTAACAACCTGATTCAAATTCAATTTAATTCATTAGTAACCAACAAGATTTCAGATAATTTACCTAGTCTACCTACCAATAAACTTAACAACGGTTTGGATAAAATAGAAACCTCTTTTGCAAAAGAGTTAAGAACTATGAAAAATGAAAGTAATATTCCAGGTGGTACAAGTAGTTTATTCATTGCAGAAGACAAAGATCGTCTTAATGGTGATGTAATTATTGAAGCTGGAATTAAAACAAATCCATACCCAACTATAGATGAGATTAATCAAACCTATCAAAATATAGTACCAAATAATCTTATTTCCGAATACCCAATGGCAGCTTTGGTTTACGGTGATGCAGTGAATGTAGAAGCTAAAGATATTCCTGAGTTCAAAATTTCCGATCCACAAAATACTATTAAATCTATCAAAATGCTTGATAGCTGGTATAAAAAATCTCCTGAAAGTCCAAAATATTATCTTGTAGAAACAAAAGATGGTTATACATTTACTATTACTTTAAATAAGCCAGAAGTTATTCAACAGACTTTTGATTTAAAAATTAATTTTAAATAGTTTTAACATATTTATTGATCTAAGAAAATAAACCAAAAACTAAGCCCCGACCAACCCTCGGGGTTTTTACTTTCTCCAATTCGCCAAAAAACTAATTCAAAACGACGAATTTCATATAAAACCTATTCCCACTCAATCGTAGCTGGGGGTTTGCTGGAAATATCATAAACCACTCGGTTCACTCCCTTTACTTCGTTGATAATTCGGTTGCTGACTTTGGCTAAAAATTCGTAGGGTAAAAACGCCCAGTCGGCTGTCATACCGTCGCTAGCAGTTACCGCCCGTAGAGCAAGCATATTTTCATAAGTCCTTCCATCTCCCATCACACCAACGGAGCGTACTTCAGTTAGCACACAAAAAGCCTGCCAAGTCTCATGATAGAGGTTGTTTGAACGCAATTCATCAATAAAAATTTTATCAGCTTTACGAAGAGTTTCAAGCTTTTCTGGGGTAATATCTCCAATAATTCTAATTGCGAGTCCTGGACCTGGGAATGGGTGACGATCGACCATTTTTTCAGGAAGTCCAAGCTGTCTACCTACATTTCTAACCTCATCTTTAAAAAGCTCACGAAGAGGTTCAACCAGCTTAAAATTCATCTTTTCAGGAAGCCCACCTACATTGTGATGAGACTTGATTGTATGACTTGGGCCACCGTTAAAACTAACGCTTTCAACCACATCTGGATACAAAGTGCCTTGAGCGAGGAAAGCAAACTCACCTAGTTTTTTGGCTTCAGTTTCAAATATTTCAATAAACGAATTGCCGATGATTTTGCGTTTTTGTTCTGGGTCGGTTACACCAGCGAGCCTACTCAAAAAAATCTCTCTAGCGTCGATAACTGTAAGTGGAATCTGGTAATTTTCCCTAAAAATTTGCTCCACTTCTTCCCTTTCATTTGCCCTCAAAAGCCCATGATCTACAAACATACAATGTAGTTGATCTCCAATCGCTTTGTGAATCAAAACCGCAGTCACGCTCGAGTCTACTCCACCACTAAGTCCACACAAAACCTTCTGATTTCCAACCAATTTTTGGATTTTCAAAACCTCATCATCCACAAAATGTTTGGCAGTCCAGTCTGGGCTGATTTTGGCGATTTCTAGTAAAAAGTTGGCGATAAGCTGAGTACCATTTTGAGTGTGGGCAACCTCTGGGTGAAACTGCAAGCCGTACAATTTTTTGGCTTCATTTCCAATCACTGCCATTTTGCAATTTTCTGTCGAGCCAAATAACTCAAAACCCTCGGGTAGGGTGGTAAGATGGTCTCCGTGCGACATCCAGACTGTCAGATTGTTTGCAAAATCGATGTTTTTAAACAATGGCGACTCGTTTATTTTTTCTAATTCCGCTCTGCCGTATTCTCGTTTGTGACTAGCTTCCACTTTCCCTCCAAGCTTCTGACCCATGAGTTGCAATCCGTAACAAACCCCCAAAATCGGCAAACCAAGTTCAAAAATTTGCTGATCTACTTGAGGACTTCCGTCTTCATAAATACTATTTGGACCACCTGAAAGTATGATTGCGGCAATGTTTTTGTCGGCTTTGATTTGGTCTAAACCAAAGGTGTAAGGTTGGATTTCGCTGTAGATATTTAGCTCCCTGATACGGCGAGTGATGAGCTGGGTGAACTGTGAACCGAAGTCCAAAATAAGTACTTTTTGCATAAAATAGGCTATGCTTTAACTATAGATAAAAATCATTTTTGGGCAAGAGCTATGGCAAATAATAGTGAATAAATAATAAATGATAATTTTTGTTGTTAGATTTAGTATTCAACCCGGTAAATCGAAGTAAGTAATTCCCCTTTTTCAAAAGGGGTGGCAGCGATAGCTGACAGGGTATGTTTGTGGAGTTAATTTTATTCAACAAATGGAACCATAAAGGTTTCGATACAAATTTATCCTTGATATTACCATTAACCATTTATAATTATTATCTGTTCATTATTAATTAATCAGATTCCCGTCGCCTGGTACCAAATAATTTGATGAGGGAAGCCAAAGGCATTCCCCTACGGTAATTTAACGGCGACTTCCCCACACCCCTCCGTGATCCGCTACGCTCTCACGGTTTCCCCCGGGTGGGGACTTTATTTGATATTTTAACTTTAAAATGGCGAATTAAAATTCGCCTCTACACTGGTTGATAATTAACAATGGAGATTAGGAGGTCTCCTCTACGAAATTTATTCTTTCAATTTTTATCCTTGATTTATAATTAAAACCTCCACTTGCAAAGAGAGAGAGTATGTTATGAGTGAATATGTCAACGAAGTAAATTCGAGTTTAAACTTAGGTTGAAAAGTTGATATACAAACTAGTTTTAAGGAAGTTAAAAGATGCAAGGTTCAAACGGGGAAAAATATATTGTTATGAAAATAACAGGGAATGAACATACAAAAAAAATGGCCGGAGAAGACCCAGTTTCCGCCGAATTTGACGGTGAGTCTCTGATTTTTTCTCAGGCTAATGGAGATAAAGAGATAGTCTTTACCAGTTATACGACTATAAAGACTATAAAGAAGACTAGTTAACAATAGAAATCGAAAGCTTTAATTTATGATCTGCAAACTGGTTTTTCCAAGAGCAAATAAATTTAAAGTTAGTAGGTTTCTTATTTTTTTGCCCACCAAAAACACCAACTCATTTTTTTAGGTTCACCAAGTAGCTAAGCACAAAAAAGCCTATATTTATAATTACAATCGATCCACCGCTAGGTAAATCCTGATAATACGCCAAAACCAAACCCAACCAAACCGATAATATCGAAAAACACACCGACAAAAAAAGGCTATTTCTAAAACCCAAAGAATACTGCAAAGCTGTGATCACAGGAATTACCACTAGTGAACTAACCAGCAAACCTCCCACAATTTGGATCCCACTAGAAACCACCAGGGAAGCCAAAAAAACCAACCAAAGCCTGATAAATGCAGTATTGGTGCCACTAATTTTGGCAAGATTTTGATCAAAAACTGTTTTTAGCATGTCCTTATAAAACCACCAAACTGACCCCAAAACCAAAACTAAAATCCCAAAAGCTGACCAAATATCAACTACCGAAATTGTACTGATCGAACCAAATAAAAAGCTGTTCAAACTGACCCCAAAACCGCCTCCCAAACTCAGCAAAATCGAAACCACCGCAAGGCTACCAGACATTACCAAAACCAAAACCGACTCACCATAAATTTTTTTGTTTTGCCGGATTATTTCTATCAAGACTCCTGCCACGCTTGTTACCAAAATACTCACTAAGAGTGGGGATTGTCCAGTTAGTAGCCCTACAGCTACACCTACCAAAGCTACATGTGAAAGAGTGTCTGAAATTGCTGAATACCTGCTAACCACCATAAAAATCCCAATAACTGGAGCCACAATTGCAAGCAATGTTCCAGCTAAAAAAGCTCTTTGGATAAATTCGTAGGTCAAAAAATTTGTCATAATAGACTGTTTAAGATTCCACAAAATCTAAGGTTTATGGTGAAAAAATTACAGCAGTCTGAACAAAAAAGTAAGTAAATCATAGTTTTAAAAATGTGAGTTTTGGAATTTTTGAGACTAAATCTGAGGTTGATATAAATATTAAATAGCTTCTTAAATTCTAGGTTGGTTAGGTATGAATATGCTCAATCTCAAACTCTTCAAGTGCGTGGGAGTGAAAGTGGTTTAGGGTAGGGAGTTTTTCTTCTAGTTTGTTTTTGTCCACACACAAAATCCGACTAGCTTTGGTCGAAATGGTTTCTAGGTCGTGACTGACAAACAATATCGTAAGCCTAAATTGGGTGTTTAATTTGTCCAAAAGATCATAAAAATCAATCTGGCTATCTTGGTCGATTCCTGAAGTTGGCTCATCTAGTACCAAAAGGCTGGGGTTATTTATCAGGCTTCGGGCAATAAAAACTCTCTGTCTTTGACCCCCAGAAAGATCTGAAAGTAGCTTGTTTTGAAGGTCTTGAGTGTTGGTAATTTGTAAGACTCTGGATAAGGCGGATTTTTGAGACTCATTGTTTTGATTGCTGTAATTGAGCAAGATACACTCTTTTACGGTTATCGGAAAGCCCAAAATTTCGGAAGAGACAAGCTGTGGAACATAGCCGATTTTTGCCCAATTTTTGAAATTTTTTAAAGGTGAATCAAACATCAAAATGTCTCCTTGGGTTGGTGATAAAAGATTTAAAAGAAGTTTTAGAAGTGTAGTTTTGCCACTGCCATTTGCTCCAATTAGCCCAATATACTCACCTTCATAAATCTTAAAATTTAAACCTGAAAGCACAGGGTTGTGAGAATATCCAAAAGATAAATTTTTGACTTCCAAAAGGATTTTTTGCATAAACCAAAGTTACCTTTTCAAAATTCAGTTGTCAATTTAGTTACACTCCAAGCCTTGTTTCAAACCTTCCAAGTTTTTCTCCATAATAGTAATATAATTGTCTTTATTCTGCTCTTCATCTTTGGTTAAACTCTCTATAGATCGCAAAACTTTGATCTCAGCTCCACTTTCATCAGCTATGGTTTTGGCAAATTCTGGGTTTAATTGCTCTTCGTAAAAAACAAATTTGAGAGAGTCTTTTTTGATTATTTCTACAATACTGCGAATTTCTTGTTGGGTTGGCTCATCACTTGGTTCCAGCCCACTGATAGCCTCTATTTCAAATCCATATCGAGACGCCAAATAACTAAAGGCGTTGTGAGAAACAACCACTTTATCTTTTTGACATGAGTTTAACTGGGTGCTAAATTTTTGATCTAAATCTTTTAGTTTGTTGATATAATTCTCGGCATTTTTGGTGTAAAAATCTTTGTTTTGTGAGTCGATTTCGATCAGTTTGTCACGAATAATTTCAACTTGTTTTTGTGCCAAAATTGGGTCTAGCCAAATGTGTGGATCTAACTCAGAATGCTCTTCATCTTCTTTATGATCTTCATTTTTTTCATCTTCGTGTTCGTGATCTTCGGCTTTTTTTAGGTCAAAGTCATTACTCATTTCTATACTTTTACCAGAAGTTTTTTGGGAGGCTAATTTTTCTGCCCAAGCATCAAAACCATTTCCCTGGAAAATGAAAAGCTGGGAGTCTAGAACTTTTTGGTTGTCTTGAATTGTCGGTTCAAAGTCGTGTGCATCGCTACCAGCTGGGGTGATATTGGAAAGTTGAATTTTGTCTGCACCAACTTCTTTGGTAAAATCGTAAAGTGGATAAAAACTAACAACAACCTGAATTTTGGTTGGGTCTTTGACTTCGCTTTTGGTGTTTCTGTTAGCTGCCCAAACACTAGCACCCACACCTAAAATTACAACTAAAATGACCAAAACTATAGTCCAAATTTTTTGCTTAAACATATCTAATATTTTTTATATTAAATAATTTAATGCAACTCAGTTGCGTTTTGTCAAGAGTCTCAAAAATTAAAAAACCCTCCGAGATGGAGGGAAAATTTGTTTTTTTATCTTCTTAGAATCTATTTGGAATCTCTAAAGACCTTAAATTTAAGATGAGAAAATTACAACTGTTTGAACAAAAAAAAGAAAACTATAATTTTAAGATGTGAGTTTTGGAATTTTTGAGACTAAATTTGAGGTTTAGAAAAATATTCAAATATGTTCTCAAATTTTTAGCAGGTATAAACTGAATAGCCATCGGCATTTCTGATATATCCTTCAAATTTCTGCTTTAGAGCATCCTTGTATTGATCTTTAATTGCTTGTGAAGCAGTGTCCATTCTGTTTCGAAGAGCACCGTAAGAGCTGGTGGTATCACCAAACAAACTTCGTAGAATATCTTCAGGATCTTGGTAGTATTTGCGTAGTTGATCAAGGGTGGCACTGCTTGTAAATGTGCTTCTAGCTTTACCAATGTCAGGATTGTTCCAACCTACAAATTGAGTGTATTTGTCATCAAAAGCTCCGTAATAGGTGTAGGTGTAACAGACTGCGTTTCCAGACTTAGTTCCTGCTAGTGGCAAGCTGTATCTTTCTTGAAACCAACTCAAACATTTGTCGTAGTCACTAAAAGCTCTTGGGAACCAACTGTCACACTCAGCTTTGTCTTTAGGAAATGGGATTTTGTAGACAAATTGGTAAACTCCAAGGTTTTGGTCTTTCACAACTCCATCAGCGTCGTACAAACCTTTGGCAACTGTATCAGAATTTTGTGGCCATCTACATGTGGTAATCATGCTGTTTGGGTCTTCACCGTAGTCTGCAACTGTAAAGGTGTCTCCATTGGAATCTGGTCCAATAACTTTGGCTTTAAGTTTTCCACCTTCAGGTTTGCAAAAACCTCCAATCCAAAACTCACCCTGAAAAATATCTGGTCCGGTGTAGGGGATTCTGGGCATTCCTTCACGATTTCCGCCTGCTGAGTAAAGTGTGTTTAGTTGAGCTGCTGTAAAGGTACTCGAAAGACCTTCTTTTACAGATCTATCGACTGGAGCTACTGAACCACGCAAAGTTCCATCAAGATCATATGCATTTAGAGCTTGAGCGTTTCGGTTTCCATTTGGAAATACTCCCAAAACTTCTAGGTTTCCAAAGGCAGATTTGGTACCAGCTTGTCCGATAGCAAAGTCGGCGTATTTGGTCTTAGCAAATTGTCTAGCTCCAACTGTATAAGCGATGTTGGTTGGTTTTCCAGAGCCATCTTTGGTTACGGTTCTGGTTCCGTTGTAGGCAATATTGTTTTGTACTACACAGTCCTTTTGATCGTAAGGGTTGGAATTTTCGATACCGTTATTTACATCGGCTAAATACTTTGGCCAATTAAACACCTCCAGACAACTAGTCTGATCTAAAGCGTAAATTGGGTTAGTACTAGAGTCAATAGCTGAGGCTGGAGTGACTGTAGGTGCTGCATAAGCTGGTACAGCAAAAGAGAATACCATTCCGGCTGTCATCACAAGACTGCCTAGAAAGTTGAAAGTTGGTTTTTTAAACATAAGTTTTGAATTTGAATTTGAATTGTATAATATTTTTAGCATAAGTTTTTTGTTTGAGCAAGGGTTAAATTCCTGGTACATTTCCATTTACTAAAGGTCTGACTAAACCACTAGTCCCGAGAGGTGGGGTGGATCTTATAATCGGAAGAATGTTATTTGCGGGTACTATAGCTGATGCATTAGGTATTACATTAGTTACTTGCCCAATTCCTGGATTAACAATTGTTTGCACTGGGATAACACTTTGTTGGAGTGGTAAGCTGGCTGGAATTTGCTGGTTTATAACATTCACCCCAGTAGTTGGCAATAATTGCCCACCTTGAGGGATAACGCCTGTTCCTGGTTGTATGGATCCAGGTATTGGTCTGTTTATTGTATTTAATCCGTTGTTTGGAGGGATTGTTTGGGTTGGTCTAGGCCCTACTACTGGTTGTTGACCATTTGGAAGCGACTTAGTTTGAGTTTGGGTACCTAATTTATTAGGTGGTTCTTTTTGAGGAGTTTCGGGTGGTTTTTCTGGATTAGGCTTGGGGATTTTGAAGCCAAGTCCAAGGAACGTATTTTTTTCCCTGCTTTCTACCCTTCCACTAGTGTTGCTCAATCTCACAATATTATTTCTTGTATCCACAGTGTAACTGGTTTCACCTCTTCCAGAAATTTGAACTTTTGGTAGTTGGACATATCCAATATTGCCTTTACAACCCGGATAAACAATTCTAACAAGTTCGCCATTATGCAACCTTGCTATATCATTTTTGTTGATATAGGCACCCTTAAGATTGTTTGTGACATCGGCTCCATCTTGTTCAAACTTACCTCCAGCCACTAACACATTTTGAGGTCCAAAACCTAACTCAGTGATATTGTTGATTGATTGATAATTTGAACTGTTGATAATTCTATTGTATTCCCTACCAGAAATACGGTACCCTTTAGTATTTTTTAGGGCATTAAATACATTATTTGTAACTCTTTCAGCTTCGTTGGCAGCGTTTTGACCTATCGTATTGATCATTTTAAGTTTAACTTGATCTTGGCTATAAACTTCTATATTTCGGTTTACCAAAGCTTCGATTTCCACACCTCTAGATGGGGTTAGTCCTGTGGCAGTTTTTACTCTACCTTCAATTTCTTTAGCGTTGACTGAAATTACTCTTGTCATGTTCACCAGATCATCTAAAGAAATGGCTTTTTCAGAATAAAATGTACTATCTCCTACCTTATATTGATATACAGTTTTACCATCTTTTACAACAGTAGTTGAATTTCTTTGAATTTCTCGACCTATATTTCGAACTGCTTCATTGAAAGATACACCTGGTCTGTCCGTACCACCTACAGGTGTCATTTGGTTGTTTATTTTTTGTAAAATAGTACCATCTTGAGTTATGCTATAAGCTATCATGGTTTCGGCATTATTAGCTACTTGAGAGCTGATCTCGCCACCAAAATTTACCATTCCTGAATCACGGGTTGTTGTCCGAGAACCTGTAGAAAAAGATACCGGCAAGAAGAATTGCTGAACTGCAAAAACAACCTTAGCTGCCATTGTACCATCCACTCCACCAATATCAATACCATACAACCTATTAACAGTTTTAGAGTTTGCAAGACTTTTTTGTTCTAATATTTGCAATCTACTATCTACAACTTCTTTGTTTTGATTTTGACCGTAAAGCGTGACATTTTCACCACCTGATATTTTTTGCTTAGATGGGTCAATTGTAGTAGCACCTACTAACTTTGATAAATTATCTCCATTTTCTTTGAGATACTGCAAAGCTTTGACTTGCTCAATATCCCCTCGGTTCACCGCCTGTTGTATCAACCAATCTTTTTCTTGGTTAGTAAGATTATAAAGCCTAGATTTCATTTCGTTAGGTATTGGACCTCTTAGAATGGTATCTCGATATTGCTGAAATTGCCTATCTTGTTGGAGACCGAAAGCCCTGTCTATAGCGGCTGTATTGTCTATTAAAGTTACGCTGTTAACAACTTCATTTAAAGTCACTTCAGATAGCCTACCTTTCATAAGGTCAACAGTAAATCTATTCCAAACCTCATCAGGCAATCTATGTAGACCTCTGGAGATAGCTGAATATGCCAAAACTTTGTTTCTTAATTCTGGATCTCTGATTTGATCTGCTTTAAACACAGTATATTGGTCCTGATTTTGTCTAAATGTATTTAGAGCTTGCAACATCTGTTTTTGCGTCTCTAAATCAGCTTTTTGGAAAACTTGCATGTACAAACCAAATGCTCCACCGAAATTCCTATCTTTACCCAAAAAGTCTTTACCATCACCTTTCACATCTCCAAGTCTATCAGAGTATTTTACCAAAGTTTCAGCAAAATCTACCCCATTAACTTTTACAGTTGGGATTTCTTTAGAGGCGGTATCAAATTTGATAGATCTAACAGCTTTACTTTCGGTGTAGTTTGGATCTGTGTAAATATTTCCATCCAAAACATCTTTTAGTTTTGTAACACTTGTAATTCTGTCGGTTTTACCAGAAGAAAATTCTACAAACGCTCCATATGGACTGTCTTTGACAACTCTTTCTAGTACTTGCTCGCCTTTAACCTGACCAGTAGTAAGTTGCTCTAAAACTTTAGGATCTCTAATAACAACTTTGGCAAAAGGTCTTCCGTCACGAGTAACTTCGATAGTAGCTTTTTTTATACCTTCGTTTGTAATTTCATAAATTACAGGCAAACCATTTTCTGAAACCACTCTCCTAGTTCCAGGTTGAGCGTCTTTTACTTCCAAATTTAGACTACTAATGTCCACTTTGGAACGATAACTTGATTGGAAATTTGAAGATACCAAAACTCCAGTCTTATCAGTTTCTTTTGAGTTTATACCAATTGAAACTTGCCCTGAAAGTATTCCAAGTAAACTGGTTAAATCTAAACTGGCTTTTGAGCTTGCTCCAACGACTAAAGCGTCAGGGCTAACTGTTTGAGTTGAGTTTTGGATTTGATTTTTTAAACCAGTATCGTTAGCCATTAATTTCTTCCAATCAGCTAAGCTAACTCCTTGGTAAAAAGTATTATTTAGTGTTTTTTCATCAAAACCTCCTCCGCCGTTAGCTATTTGCCTCAAGGCGTCTGGAACTGCTTTTTGTTCAGCTATCTTTAGTCTAACTGCTTCAGAAACTTTTGATATTCCAGCAATTTCTATGACCTTATTTAATTCACCTCTAGAGATTGCACCTGCTATTTGGCTTCCCGCGGTTGCATCGACTGTACGATCAAAACTGATAGGTGCGTTCGGATCTAGTGGTGGTAATTGTTGAGCTTGCTCCCCACCCACAACAGTCGGAACTACGGTTTGATTTGGAGTTTGAGCTCCTACACTTCCCAAAAATCGATTTACAATTTCAGGTCTAGTTAGCTCAATAGTAGTAACTCTGGCTGTGCCACGATTAATTGTTATATTACCTTCTGAATAGGCAGTTGTCCCAAATCCTGTAGAAATTTGTCTAAAGCTAACCCTTCCGTCTGATCCTTTTTGTACAATTATGGAATCTTGAGGAACTTTATCAAGCTGGTTTGCCTGACCAAGATATCTACCCTTAGGGTCATAAACTCCACCTAGGATAACTCTAGTATTACCTATTTGCAAGGTTTCTTGGGTCGGAACTACTACTGCGTTAGGATCGTTACTTATTGTCGGAACTACGAATTGACCTGAGTTGCCATTGTTTTGAGCGGAGAGATTGTTGTTTGTTTGAGAGGGTTGGATAATTTGCTGTCTAGATTGTCTATTCTGTTCTAATTCTAGAGTAACTTGAGCTAAGCGGTTTGCAACAGCATTTGCATTTGGTTTACCTAACCTATCAGCTTGGGTTAATTGCTCTCTTAGGGCTGTTTGTTGCTGTTCAAGGGTAGTAATGTTTTGCCCTGTACCAACTGTATTCGAAGTGGCATTTATACCACTATAAGTCGCAGCGGCAGTATTAGAAGTCACCGGTGTTTGATTTACTCTAGCCAATCTATTTTGTTCTATAGCAACCCTAGCCGACACATCACCTAAGCCGTTTAATCTTTCAATTTGTAGTGGAGTTACCACTGCATTGGAATCTGAAAATCTCCTAACACGCTCTTGCTCATTTGCTAGCTGGCGTTGAAAAGCCTCAAATGCTTCTGCTTTTTGTGTTTGACTTAAATTTGGATCGTTTACCACTTGATTCACTTTTTGTTGAATTTGATACGATGTTAGATACGATACATTTAATTTAGAAACATTCTCTACCACACGGTTACTACTTGACGACCGTGAATCTGCATAAGGATAATTAAAAACCGGTTTGGGTAGTAAAGAAGATTGATTTTGTGCTCTATTTTGGACTGAAGGTGGGATAGCTAGACCTCTTTTCTCTAGAGCAAGGGCTCGGCCTACAGCATCTATTTCTCCACCTCCACCAAGCCTACCTGCGGGTACACTGGTGATTAATGGGGTTTTAGCTTTGTAGTTTTTAACTGCAGTGTCTAACGCTTGCAATTCTCTACTTGCTTGACCTCTTTGTTGAATCGAGAGATTAGGGTTAGCAACTGCATTACCAAGATCTTTCCTATACTGCTCAACTGTATCGTAATTATCAGTACCTATTGGATTTGCACCTTCAGCTACAACAACTAATTTACCACTACCATCTTTTGTTATCCTTCCTTGTAGGTTTTCAACCCTGTTTGGACTTACTTTAGTTAAAACATCTTCAATATTTTGTTGAATTTTTGGAACCTGCTTTGAAACTACTTTTAGCTGTTCCTCCTCTAATGGAGTAAGTTGTTCTTTACGACTAACCTTGTCTAAAAGCTTACCGATTTGAACTTTATTGCCATTAATAACCACAATGGCACCATATAATCTCTTCTCAGCTTCGAGCTTTTGCTGCATTACAGGCAACTCCGGATCGTTTGGATTATTGAATTTCAAATAATTTATTGTATTTTGTAAGGTTTTAATACCCTCAGTTGATCCCGCCGGATTCCATGCTCTCGGACTAATTTTGATTTGTGGTTGTCCTACATCACTTCTGATTGAATTAGCAACTCTGCTTACCACTAAGCTCTCATTACCTGTATTTGTGTTTGTAACTCCTTGATCATTTTTAATTAACTTTAATCGAGCCTCTTTCAGATCTTCAATAATAGTTCTTTTTATTTGTTTTTGATCTTCAGTTTGAACTGTACTTG
>Ga0207418_100095_pt1 | contig 22988 bp, 17 predicted proteins | sample LakMenEpi05Aug08_FD_150669 | JGI IMG/M metagenome (GOLD analysis project Ga0207418, IMG submission 150669) | Freshwater microbial communities from Lake Mendota, WI - 05AUG2008 deep hole epilimnion (SPAdes) | ecosystem: Environmental > Aquatic > Freshwater > Lake > Epilimnion/Euphotic zone ...
AATGATAAAAATGCAAAAATTAAAGCAGGAAGGTTTTGAGGGAGCTGATATTGTAAACTTTACTTGGAATTTGGAATTTGGAGATGGGGGTAGGGCTACTTTATCTCAAGCTTATAGTTTTATCTATAAAAACAAAATGTTTGAGTGGAAGTTTCCTATTCACGAAATATTGTCACCTATCGGTTCTCTTAAAAATAGCTTTGAAATTAAAAACTTAGATTCTTTGGATATTCAAATTGATAACTCAAAAGATCCGTCTGAAAAAGCCTGGAGATACGATCAAACTAAAGACATTCTTAAGAACCTTATTAAAAAAGACTCGAAGAATTGGTACTTTCTAAAAATGTATGCAGACGCCCTGCTATTTGATAAAAAATTTCAACAAGCTTTTGATAATTACCAAAAATGCATCAGATTAGTTAATTTAAACGACCAGGATACTAAAGCATATGTATTAGAAAAAGCAATACTATGTTTGATGAATTTGGGTGAATTGGATAAGGCTTTGGAGCTGTACAACCAGCACGCAGAAGTAGTGAAAAATAAAAAATCTGTAGAATTAATTTATGCTGATTTGAAATCGTTGAAAAACTCAAAAGAGGCTATTGATTTGTATTTAAAATTTTTATCCAAACCACTATCTAGCGAAGATAAAAAGTTGGATTATTCACCAGATCGATTTTTGATTCACCCTCACCGAATGCTTTTTAAGTTATACCTAAAAGAAGGTGATTTTTTGAAATCGCTCTCCCATTGTTTTTCGGTTATTTTAAAGTCCTCAAGCATACAGGAAAAGCTAAAATTTGTAATTCTAGGCTTTTTATCTCCGCTTTCTTTGAAAAAATAAGCTATGATTTGTCTTTTGCTTAATCATGTGTTATTATTAGGCTAATCAAACAAAATCTGAAACAAAAACGTATATTTTATGAAAAAGATACTCTCTTTTAAAGAGTTAAAGAGTAATTTGCAATTTGCTTTAACCACAGCTACAGTATTTATTGTTGGCTTGGCGGGGGTTTTTACAGCCATGAAGAAATTCTTTAATATAGATCTTTTAGATAGTATTAACAACAGTTTATCAAAAAAACAATTTGCTGAGGCGTATGGGGTTGTGTGTGGCTTTGAAAATGATTACACTCCAAATAATGCAGATTTGGATTTTTCTACAGGTACTACAAACGTCCCAATAAATAGCACATCTCCAACATCCTTACCTTTTGACTTTTATTACACCGGTAAGAAATATAATTCAATTTATCTAAACAATACCCAGTTGTTTAATATTTCTGATACTGAGGAATTTGCTGTGCGTTCCCAGTTTTCTTTTGACGGGTTAGGCGTTGATTCAAAAAGTTATTTTACAAACGATCTTCGCTCACAAACTTATGCTAATGGTAGTTATTATAATTGGAATATGGGGTTACCAATAAATACTGCTAATAATTTAAATATAGATAATATAAAATCAAAAACTTTTGGAACATCTCCAAATAGTAGTTTTGGTGTAGAATTTAATATCTCACCTTCACAAGCAGGCCCAGGTCCAGTTGATAGATTGACTCCAAGTGACCAAGAGTTTAGCTCAACGGTATATGCCCCTGGGCAGTGGGGCTGGAACAATAAAACTGTAATTACTAATGGTCTACCAATAGATATTTATGTTTTACAGGATAAAGGTGATATAAATCTAGATAATGTTTCGATTACTGCTGTTACTGTAAATGGTACAAAAGGAAATGCAGTTAAAGATATATCAAATAAAAAAATTAGATACACTCCAAATATAGGTCAAATCGGTGACGATACTTTTACCTATACCTACACAGATGGAAATGGCAACACAAATACAGAAGTGGTAACCGTAAAATTAGGCTCAATAACAGGTAATGTAGCTACTTTAAATGGAAACAATTACAGTTCTCCAGAGTTGCACCAAGATATTGTAGTAGTTAACCCTAATGATACCACCATTAATTTTAATCCTCTGCGTAACGATATTTTAAATGATGATGGAGATCAGTATGAGATACTTCTTACATTCCAAAACGCACCTTTTGAGCCGTGGAATATTACAGGAGACGGCAGTAATACAATAGTAAACCAGGCAATTATTAATAGTGATAACTCTATAACTATAAACACCAGTGATTTAGATAGAACAGCCATTAGGTATCAGGTAATGAAAAACGGATTTTCACAGGGACTTTCTGATTTAAATTTTATTTATTTACCAGACAATAATATAAAACATGGTATAGCTTTACAAGAAGCTAATGGTAAATTTGGAAGTTACACCAAAGCTGTTGCTGAAAATTCTTTAGTAAACGAGCAAAATACAATTGCCTTTAGCAAAGGGATAGGATATAACACAAGTAATTTAAATGCTGAAGAAACCCTTGAAACAAATGACGGAGGAACTAACCTTAATGAGATAAACTCTTTTGATCAGATTAACTGTGCTGTTGAAGCAGCAGATGATAGTTCTTCAGTGACTTTAGGAAGTTCTGTAAATATAAATGTATTAGAAAATGATGCCGATTACGAATACTATAAATCTGGAGTAGATAGTCCGGTAACAGTGACCATAGATTCACCTCCAAGTTATGGAACTGCTGTTGTAAATAGCGATAACACCATAACCTACACATCCACTTTACCATATTCAGGAGATGATTATTTTAGTTATAAAGTGGTTGACACTGCTCGATATGGACAGGTAGAAACAGAATCTATAGGATATGTTAATATTGCTATTGATAACAATCCCGTTACAAACCAACCACCAACGGTAACATCATTTTCTAAATCTACAAATCAAGATACCATACTTACATTTACCTCAACAGATTTTACAACAAACTATTCTGACCCCGAAAATACTCCACTTTCTAAAGTAAAAATCACCCAACTTCCAACAAACGGAACTTTAAAATTAAATGGAGTTAATGTAGCCTTAAATCAAGAGATTGATACCATTGATCTGGCTAACCTAACCTTTGAGCCAAATACAAGTTATGTGGGAACAGATTTAATCAAATGGAATGCTACAGATGGAACAGATTACGCTCAAACTCCAGCTAATGTTAATATTACAGTAAATGCTGTAACCCAAAATCAACCTCCAACAGCAAATCAAGATAACACAAATACAAATTACAATACACCAAAACTAATTGATGTTATTACCAATGACACTGATCCAGAAGATCCAAACAACCTACTTACAGTTTGTGTAGGATCGCTATCAGCCACAGGTGGAACAGTAACCCTTGGTACTGACAACAGAACTATAACTTTTACCCCAACAAACAACTCCACTACAGCAGGATCATTTACTTATAAAGCTTGTGATTCTGAGGGACTTGAAAGTTTGCCAGTAACTTCAACTGTCAGTATCAATAATACTCCCCCAACAATTACTTCATTCGCTAAGTCAACAAATCAAAATACAGATATTACCTTTGCCTCAACAGACTTTACAAGCCACTACAATGATACCGAAAATACTCCACTTTCTAAAGTAAAAATCACCCAACTTCCAGCAAATGGAACTTTAAAGTTAAATGGAGTGGATGTTGTTTTAAACCAAGAAATCGACTCTTTTGATTTATCAACTTTAACTTATGTTCCCGTTACAAACTTTACTGGAAGTGATCTTGTTAAATGGAATGCCACAGATGGGAGTGATTTTGCCTTAAGTGCAGCTGATATAAATATAAATATAATTCCAGTCGTGGATTCACCTTCAAATCAACCCCCAACAGCAAACGCAGATCCAACAACAACACCTCTAAATACACCTTTTACCAAAGACATCGTTACAAACGACACTGATCCTGAAGATCCAAATAACTTACTTACAGTTTGTGTAGGATCGCTATCAGCCACAGGTGGAACAGTAACCCTGGGTTCTAACAATCGAACCATTACCTTTACTCCAACTCTAGGTTCAACCACAGCAGGTTCATTTACCTACAAAGCCTGTGATTCTGAGAATCTTGAGAGTCTACCAGTAACTTCTGTTGTTACAATATTAAACCCAGTTGCTATTCAGATAGATATAAAGAAAAACAAGCAAGATATAGATATATTTCCAAATACTACAATCGGATTTGAAGTAAAAACCACCAATCCAAATAGTTTTTCTGACGATATAGTAACTACCATAAAAATTGATACCAACAAACTTCAATTAAAAAACAACACTGTCAAAGAAGGGGTTCTATCAGATTTAGGGCAAAATAACCTTCTATCCATAGACGCTTTTGCTCAAAATGATGCGACTATTGAGATAATCTCACCAAGTGAAATTAAGGTTACTTATCCAAACATGCTTGCAAATTCGTCTAAAACAATAGTTTTTGAGGCAGTTTCGCTAGTTCCGGGAAGCACTGAGGTTTCTGGAATAGCAAAAATGGTATCTCAAAACAACGCCGAAGCCGAAGCTGAGACAAAATTACTAGTAGAATCTCAACAGGTAAATGTATTTACTTTAGCTAGAACCGGAGGTTGGCCAGCTTTTTCAATGACGGGTATCTTGGTTGCAGTAGCAATAATTCTGTATTTTTTGGCAATTCGTAAGAAAACTATCGAAAATCTTTAAGATAAATCATAGTTAATAGATAAAAATCTCAAAAAACGTTTTTCGAAGTATCAGAAGATTAGGTTGGTGGGGTAAGACTAAGCTTTGTTTCTTTATTCTTTTTTTAATTTTTACTATCTTTTTTAAAAGTTATTATAAAAGAAATTTGATTTGATTAAATAGATGTTTTTTCGACTTCTTTTTAATTTTCTTTTTAATAAAATAGTGTATTTATTTAATTTAATTATATGTCATAATTAAAAGGATTACTCTAATTTCATCAGTTTTTTGATTATCCAAGTAGCATACTTTCTACCACCAATTGAGTCTATCCAACCTTCTTTTTTAAGAACAGCTAAAAAATTCATAAGTTTAATATATTTTTTCTCGTCACTCAAATGTCCAGAAAATTTAGGGTAAATGTAACTTTCAATATCTTTTCTAGTACAATTTTTAGTTTGTTTAATTTTTTTCCAAATCAGAATTTTTAAATGCTCATCTTCGCTTTTGTCTATATACTCATCTTCTTTGTCCATTATTTTCATCAAATCCAGTGACAACCTTCCCTTTGTAGGTGTACCCTCAACCAAACCTTGTTTTTTTAGATTATAAAATATTTTGTAGTCTATTCTAAAACCTTTTTGAACTTGGTCTAAAAGTAATATTACTTCTGGTTCTAAATTCGTCTTTTGACTGAGTATGTTGGCAAAATTTTTATCAATTGGAGTTCCATAGAGCTTCACTTCAAATTGAGTTTTGTTATCCCAATTAATTTTTGGTAATGGTAGATAAACCTCTTTAGTATTGTACTGAAAAAGTTTATTGTAACCTGTTCCTTTAGCCTCCATTAAACCTATCTCAATCATTGCATTCACCAAAGACTCGTTTCTGTAATTATTTGGAATATCATCCCCAATTTGAAATCTTTCCAGATCGTGTTTTTGATACAAGCTTGCACCTTCGTTTATTAGTTCTATTGACTGGTGAATAGTTTCCAAAACCTTAATTCTAGATCTTTTGCTATAATCTTGATGAGCTACACAGTTTGAGACAAATTCACGCAATAAATCAGGGGTATAATTTGGCAAAAGCTTATTATTTCCTGTGTATTCCCCAAATAATTTAATCGGTAACTCTCTATATTTTTGATTGAAATTTTATTAACAACATTTATGATAGCTTTTTGAAAAGGAACTGAATAAATTTCTTTAATACCAAAAGTCTTTTCGACATACCCAATTTCTCCTGCAAAGCCACAGTTTACTACACTTTTGTCTTTACCTAATAACAACATACAACCATTAGTAAGATCGCCATTTTTGGTTAGCATTTTAGCATATTTCAGAAACTTCTTAGGATCTTTTTCTAAATCAATTGCAGCTAAAACGTCGATTTGGGCTTGGTTTTTTAACTTTCTCTGTTTTTCTAGGTATCCATTTCTAGCTATTTCAACAGCTTCTAAGTCCAAATCTTCCACTGTCGCTCCTTCACAAATTTGGGCAGACCAGTCGTAATCGACTCTTTTTGAGCAAATATATTTCAACCTCTCGGGAAAATTTTTAAGCTCATCATCGTTTTGACCTTCTCTAATGTGTGCTATCCAGGCTTGCTTGTCCTTATGAAAAAAATAAAGAGGTTCATTTCCACAATTTTTTATTTTTAAAACATAAATCCGATTATTCTTAATTTTAAACTCATTCTCTAAAAAATCACATTTATAGTTGAAACCTCGTTCTTTTAACCACAAATTACCATCTAAATTCCCCTCTTTTATCTTTTCTAGTTTAAACTCTGTTCCCATAATATCCCAAGTTTTATCTTTCAAACCCCAAATAAAGTATCCATATTCTTGATCCTTCCAACTAGCAGAATTCGAAATGGCTGAAATTGTCTTACCAATTTTGTGAATATCTGAAAGATTTGATTTAGCCTCTACATACGGAATTTCACCTGTGACTTTCAGATTATCTATAATTTTTAACAATTCTTCCTCAGTCATAAAGCTATTTTATTCGATCGACTTCTCCCCCTCCTTGCTCTCCAAAAACCTAGCCACATTCCAAATTTTGTTTCCAAAGTTGCGGTATTTTTGCATGATATTTTCGGCTAATTTTCCACCCATTTTCATATTTCTGTTTGGGATCATACCACCAAGCATGGCAAGGCGTAGACTGTCTGAAGAGAATTGATCGATGGCTACCACTGGGTCGAGACCGTTACCCAAACTTTTACTCATTTTTCTACCTTTTTCGTCCAAAATTGTGGGTGTGATAATCACCTTTTCAAACGGAATTTTGCCGGTAAAATATTTCCCCAAAATAATCATTCGCACAATCCAAATATAAAAAATTTCTTTAGCGGTTGTCATCTCTTGAGTCGGGTAAAATCTCTCAAAATCAGTCTTGTTTTCAACTCGTAAATTCTCAGCAATTTGGGATTTTAATTCTACAAAATCTGCTTCCACAAAATGCCCTCGGTGTTCAAATTCAATCAGCTTTGCCTTAGGTAATTTGCTAGCAATTTCTTGAGCAACGCTAAAAGGTACAACTTGATCATCTTTAGAGTGGTAAATGGTTATATTTTCACAATTTTTTTGGATTAAATCAAAGTCGTTTCCAGTTTTAAAATCACCAATATTTTGGCAACTCGCCACCAAGTACAAATTATTCACTTTCAATTCACTTTCAGATAGATATTTTAGTAAAAAATTACCACCAAGTGAGTGTCCAAGAAGGTTTAAATTATTGCTACCAGTTTGCACTAAAATCTTTTCAAACCAAATCTTCCAAGCTTCGTATTTAGCGTTTAATTTGTCTGGAAAGGACGGGTAAATTACCTGAATATGCCTATTTTTAAAGCTTTTTTGCAGTTCTCTTTTCCAACTTCCCCAATTGCTGTCGATATCTAAATAATCCTGAGGTGATAAATTCCAGTTTTTGATAAACTCCAAATACTCAGTTTCGGTTTCAAAACTATCACCCCCATGAATCACAAACAACTTCTCTTCTTTTTGCTTGTAATCCACAAAATCCAGAGTTGAAAGTGGCCACAAAGTGGAACTAAACCAAGTGTCAAAAATCTTGGTTTCCTGCACCCAATTACCAGGTTCAGTTGGCTTAGTGGGTTGAATTTTGATTGGGGAAATTCTTTTTTCAGCTACAAATTTATCCAGCTCATTTTTGCTATACAACCTCTTATCCGGATTTACATCCAAATTATACCAAACTGGGATTTTATGACCCCAAACCAAATCACGGCTGATACACCAATCGTGAATATTTTCGATAAAATTGTTGGCTCTTTCTTGGTAGTCTGCGGAGAAAAATTGCACCTCCCTAACCCCTTCAAATCCGTGTTGTTGCAAAGTTTTACCTGTGGATTTGGCAGGCGTTTGGTAGCTCAAAAAGAATTCCTCGCTAATGAGCGGTTCGATAACAGTTTTGCTGCGTTCGCAGATAGAAACATTGTGTTCGTAATTCCAATCGATCGCTAATTTTTTGCCAGCCTCTCCAAGCATTTCTTGCAATCTTTTTTGCCCTTCAGCGTAAGAATAAACTGTAGCATCAAAACTTTCAGATTCAAGATTATTTTTCACTTCAGCTAAAATTTGAGCAGATTCATTTTTAAACCCTTCTTTCACCGGAATGTATCCAGTCTCAGCAAGGCGTTTGATCACAGCCAACCTTCCTTGCTCTACCGTTAGTCCTGCAAATTCACCACAAACTTCGGTTAGTTTACCGTCTCTACCGATTGAATGAGGGAAATTTCCACCAATGTATTTATTAAAAATATCGTAATCTTCTTGAGAGCTTGCAGGCGTAATTTTTAAAGCTCCCGTTCCAAAGTTAGGGTCAACTTCATCAGCAATAATTAATTTTACAGAGAAAATGGATAGGGAAGAAACTTTTAATATAACATCTAATTCGTTTCTAAAAAGTAAATTTTTTAATAACATTGCCTCAGCTTCACTTAAGTTCAGCAAATCTTTAAGTCTCTCAGGGTGAACTGCAATAGCGACATCTCCAAAAATTGTTTCAGGTCTTACAGTTGCTACTTGTAAGGTTTTAGTTTGAAGCTTGCTGATCAAAGATTGAATCTTATTAGAATGCTCGTCAGAATTTAGATTAGTCTTAAAAAAAGTCGAAACAATATGAACTTTATACTCAAAAGTCACAAACGGATCGGTCCGTTTTTCATATTCAATTTCACCTGCTACATCACTAACGGCAGTCATCAAACCCACAGACCAATTTACCAAATAGGCACCTTTATACACCAAACCATCTTCCCAGTATTTTTGGAAGGCGTAATTTACCATTTTGGTAGCTCTGTCATCGAGGGTAAAAAGTTCACGACCATAATCTGGAGTATCACCCAAAACTTTTGCTTGATTTTGCTGATTATCACGCCATTCGTTGACCTTTGTCCATGCTAGTTGTAACCACAAATCTGGGTGGTTTTTTTTGATAAATTGTGGCCAATCTTCACGAGGAATTTGTTGAAGTTGTTGCCAGAGAGATTCGTTCATATTTTGGTTAGTTTTACTCTTAATTGCTTAACATACTAGACAGATTTTTGTCTAACATCCCAAATTTAGTCATTGATTACACAGACTGGGGTGCAAACCCCCATTTTTTATTTCTCATAACACATAAACTCTACCTTAAAACCATTTAGATCTTCACAAAATACAGCGTAATAACCCTCTTCATATTCAGGATAAAAAGTAGGCTTATCCAAGATTTTTGTTTTTAATTCCAACAACTTTTCATAAATATTATCTACTGCTTCTTTGTTTTCTAATTCCAAAGCAAAATGATGCAAACCTACTTGGTAGCGATTAAATTTTGAACCTGCAAAGTCTGGATTTTCTGGAGATATTTCAAACAAAAAATTATTTTCAAATCGTATTCCAAAAACATATTGATTATCCAAATGAACAAAACCACCAAGATAATCCACAAAAAGTGATTTATAAAACTGCTTAGATTTTTCAAAGTCTTTTACATTCAGAGTAATATGATCAATTCTTGGGAGGATTTTAGTTTGTGGTTTTTGTGACTCTGGCATGATTCAATTTAAGATAACTTTTTAACTTCTTCATGGCGAAAGCAATCCACTGTATGATCATTCACCATACCCACTGCTTGCATAAAAGCATAGCAAATAGTTGAGCCTACAAATTTAAAACCCCGTTTTTTGAAAGCCTTGCTCAGTTGATCCGAAATTTCGGTTTTAGCAGGTACATCTGCAAAACTCACCCGTTGATTCTCCATCGGTTTGCCTCCTACAAAAGACCAAATAAATTTATCAAAACTACCATATTCTTTTTGAATTTCCAAAAAAATTTGAGCATTAGTTACCACCGAATTTATCTTTAGTCTGTTTCTGATGATTCCTTCATTTGCTAGCAATTCCCTAATTTTGGTTTGATCATATTTAGCTATAATTTCAGTATCAAAACCATCAAAAGCCTTGCGGTAGTTTTCTCGCCTCTTCAGGATTGTATCCCAACTAAGCCCAGCTTGAGCCCCTTCCAAAATCAACATTTCAAACAATTTTTGATCGTCATGCACGGGTACTCCCCACTCGGTATCGTGATAATGAGTTTCGTGTTCGTTTATATTTGCCCACTGGCAACGGGTTTTAGTCATGATTTAGATTACCGATTTCAAATTGATTTCCAAAAGGATCTTCAAAAATACAAGATCGCAAATCCTGATCCTGCAAATTATCTTGAATCAATTTAGCTCCCGATTTTTTTGCATTTTCAACAAAAGCTAGCAGTTTTTCCCAAGTCTCACATTCAAACATTGCAGTAGATCTGTTACCAGTAAATTTATCTCCAAAATCATTTTTCAAAAAAGCTAACCTAAAATCATTAATCTTGATTTCGCTATAAAATTCATTTTCTTTGTGTAGCTTTATACCCAAAAACTGTGACCACCAATTGGCAACTTTTATAGCATCTTCGACTTTAAAATAAAGTGTTCTAACTCGGATTGAGTTTTGGAAAGTGGTGGTGTATGTTTGGGCGGCTGGCATATTTTTAAGTATAAATTAAGGATAACGAAAAGGTATTGAGGCTTTGAAAATTGATTGTTAGGATTACTCTTCGACTACAAACTTTTTTATCTCCTCATCGAACTCACCTTTCTTAATTAGTTTATCTATCACACCTTCTAGCTGAATTCCAGCGTGATCGACCCCTGGAAACCACAAATTTAGGTTGCCTTTTTGCCTGTTAATCCTAGATAAACTATCCATCAAAAAATGTTGAAAACTATGACCAGCGTGCATATTTCCTGTTAAGTTTGGTGGTGGCATCAAAATGCTGTGAGTACTAGAATTTTCATCTAAATTTTGAACTTTTTCCTGAGCTTCTGAGCTTCCAACGCCCAAATTTTTCCAAGATTTGTAAATATCATCTTCATATTCTTTAGCATCGTAAACGGGTTTTAATGGCATATACTTTAGTATTGAGTCAAAATCAGTGGTTTTGTCTAGGACTAAAATGAAATATTATTTTGTTGTCCCAGTTTTGACATAAATAGGATTTAAGGAAACTATCTTTAAATGTCCAATGTTCATGTTTCTATCAATCCAAACCTTTTAGAATACACCAATATCCTGATTAAAAGTGGGAATTATAGCAACAAAAGTGAAGTTTTTAACCAGGCTCTAAGACTAATGCAAGAAAAAGATGTATTATACAATTTGCAAGTAGAAAAACTTAAACTTGAGCTGGAAAAAGGAAGCGATAAATTTAGTGAATTAAATCTAGATAAAATATATCAAAAAGCTGTTAAAAAATACAAATCAAAAAGTTAGTTTTATGAAAGTTGTGATCAGTCCTAAAGCTGAAGAAGATTTGGTTGATATTCTTGTTTATTCCCTAGAAAATTTTGGTGAGCAAAAAGCCTTGGAGTATTTGAAATCACTAAAAGAGTCTTTTCAAAACCTTAGTCAAAATCCAGAAATAGGCAGAAAACTTGATTATTTAGACTTGAATTACTCGGTATTTTTTTATAATGGGCAGGCTGTTTTTTATAATTTCGAGAAAAGTTTAGAAGTAATCAGGATTATTCATGAATCAAAAGACTATATGGCTATCCTAAAAAATACCAATTCAGCTTAAATCCACCCAACAAAAAATTCCCACAAAGAGAAATCAAATTTAAATTCCACTCGCAATACCAACCTTTACATTTTTTATTGACAATTACAGATCTAAGTGGTCTAACTTACTTTAATATTTAACATATATTATAAACAATCCAAAAAACACCAACGCTTTTTACTTTCTTACAATTTTAGCTTTTGCAATATCTTTTGCAGGTACAATTATCGGAGTTTTGAGACTCGAAGCTGACATCCAGACCAAAGGATTTTTTGCGGTAAGTTATATTTTTAGTATTTACGCTACTTTTGCCTTGGGTAAGGTTATCAGAGACAGAGCTGAAGATAGAAGTAAATAAATCACAATCTAAATTTATGGATGAAGATGTCAAAAATCTTAGTTTAGCTTTTGGTGGTATTATCTTGATGATTATGCTATATTTAGTAATCAATAACTGGGCATATTTCTCATCAGATTCATTTTGGCAACCTACTAGAGAATTTTTGAATATCAAGATCTACGAATAGTAATTGGTTTGAAATCTTGTTTAAATTTCAAGTTTAGTTTCAATTGAATATATTTTTGATTAGTATAAATCTATGACTTGCTATAATTTTAGGTAGACTTCAGGATTTGAATTATTGGGGAGCTTAAAAAAACTTTTAATTTCTATTCCTCAAAATCCATCTACTAACCAGCCACAGTCAAACAATATATTTTGGATTCCTCAAAGTTTTGCTTCAAAAGCTTACTGCACTCACCAAGCGTAGTAAAAGTAGTAGTGACATCGTCTATTAGCCAAATTATTTCTGGCTCTGGCATGTCTGATTTTAGTTTTACTAGTTCAAAAACCCCTTCCAAATTGGCTATTCGTTCATCTTTGTTTAGTTTTACCTGAGGTTTGGTGGACTTAGTTTTGGTTAGAAGATCGAGTAGTGGTAAATCAAATTCTTGAGCGAAAGTTTGGGCGATTAGTTTTGGCAAATGAAAACCCCTTTGACTAAATCTACTGGGATCAGGTGGGACAAAACAAACTATTCCAGTGGGTTTAAGATTTTGGTTTTTCAGTTTTTGAGCTAACAAAATTCCCAAGTCATAGCTAATTGCAGTCTCACCAAAAAATTTAGCCCGTTGAATCAAATCTGAAATAAGCGAATTTTTGTAGTCACAGCTACTAAATACTCTATCAACAAATTTTGCATATTTGTCTGGGGGCTGAACTTGCTTGTTTGATTGCAACAAAAGGCTGATCTCAGCTTGATCTAAATATCCGTGAACAGTTGAAAAGCTACTATTGTGCCTCGGGAGTATCAGATCCAGTATCCACATCATCATCGTCTTCAAATTCTGATTCTTCTTCATCGTCTTGGTCAAAATCGTCTGGCTGGTCATTGGTTTGGGATTTCTTGGCTTTAATTACGACTGGTGGTTTGGTGGATTTGATGGTTGTAAAATTACTATCCCCAACTAGTTTTGGCTCTTGGATAAAAGCGTAGGGTTCACTGATTAGCTTGATAAATTCAAGTAAAACCTCTTCGGCAACCTCTGGGTGGGCTTTTTCTCTACCCTTCATTTGGACTTGTAGTTTTACAGTGACACCTTTTTGCAAAAATTCATCACATTTTTTGGCTTGTACCAAAAGGTCATGTGGTCCTATTCTCACAGAAACTCTGATTGTTTTGTCTTTCAAAACTTTAGGTTTGTTGTCTGTTTTGGAAAGTTGATATTTGAATTTGTTGTAATCCATTAGCTTTACAACTGGAGGAGTGGCTTTAGGGTTTAGTTCTACCAAGTCCACATTTCTCTCTTCAGCCAAAGATATCGCCCGGTTGCTAGACATCACCCCAACCAAACCATTTTCGTCTATTACTCTAACTTCACTATATCTTATTTGTCTGTTTGTACGGTGAAAAACTGGGGCTACTTTTTGAGGTCTTTTGCGACGACGGTAATTTGTCATTTAAATTATTAGATAATATTGATTTAATCGAATCAAACCCAAAACTGCTTTGTTTGTCAAATTAGCCCTAAATTGGTGTTTAGAAGTTTCTTTACTAAGATTTATAACAGCTTTAGATTTCAAGCTTGCCAAATTTGTAACTTTAGTTCTAGGCTTTAATATTCAAGGTTTTTTATCAAAAATAGTTATTTTTAGTAAAGCAAAAATAATAATTTAAAAGCAATTTTGAATTTATTTGGAGGATTCGCCTAGCGGTCTATGGCGCACGCTTGGAAAGCGTGTTGGGAGCAATCCCTCATGAGTTCGAATCTCATATCCTCCGCCAGAAAACACACTTATTTCTTGACAAAATACCCCTGCAAAAATACCTTAAAAATGTTTTAAAAAGCTTAAATTATTATGGAAAACGACAAATCAAAAGAAGTTAAAAAAACTGTTTCAAAACCCAACCAACCCCAACCCCCAAAAAAAGATGATAACCGAAAAGTAATTCTAAATTTAGTTACCGTTTTGTTTCTATTTATAGTAGTTTCTTTGGTACTAATCGTAGCTCAAAGATTAGACTCAAATACACAGGACGACCCCAAACAATTTTCTGACCTTATCAGTTTAATAAGAGACGATAAAGTTAGCAAAATAGAAGTTTCACCAGATCAAAGAACACTTTTTGTAGAGATTTATAAAGACTCTAACAACAAAAACAGATCTGAAGTAGAAAAAAAAGAATTTCCAAATGTTTCGGTTGAAAAAAGTGCTACCGTAATTCAAAATATCAATACTGCTCTTGGAGGTAAAGAAGAAGAAAGGCTTCAACTAGGAACCGGTGAAGGTCAGGTGGAATATATCGAACTACCCAAACCATGGTATGTACAACTAATCGAAAATGGGAATGTATGGTATATTTTGCTCACATTTGTGATATTAGGTAGTGCAATTTTCTTTATCCGTAGAGTTTCTGACAGCAACAACCGTGCCATATCTTTTGGTAACTCCAGAGCTAGAGTATTTGATGAGGCAGACGACAAAGACAAAATCACTTTCAAGGATGTAGCAGGCAATGAAGAGGCCAAGCAAGAGCTGATGGAAGTAGTGGATTTTCTAAAAAGACCAGAAGAATATGTCAAAATGGGAGCCAAAATCCCTAGAGGTGCATTGTTGGTTGGATCTCCTGGAACAGGTAAAACCCTCCTTGCCAAGGCGGTAGCGGGTGAAGCTGAGGTGCCATTTTTTTATGTTTCTGGATCAGAATTTGTGGAGATGTTTGTTGGAGTCGGAGCGGGAAGGGTGCGAGATCTTTTCAAAAAAGCCAAAAAGAAAGCCCCTTGTGTGGTGTTTATTGATGAAATAGACGCAGTTGGAAGACAAAGAGGTGCTGGTTTGGGTGGAGGAAATGACGAAAGAGAGCAAACCCTAAACCAAATCTTGGTAGAGATGGACGGTTTTGAGCCAACTTCATCGGTTATTGTGGTTGGAGCCACCAACAGACCAGATGTTTTGGATCCAGCTCTTTTGAGGCCAGGTAGGTTTGACAGGCAGGTTACGGTTACAACTCCAGACAGAAAAGAAAGAGAAAAGATTTTGGAAGTTCACGCCAAAAACAAAAAAATGGCCAAAAATGTAGACCTCAACATAATTGCAAAAAGAACTCCAGGTTTTTCGGGGGCTGATCTTGCCAATGTTTTGAATGAAGCTGCAATTTTGGCAGTGCGAGAAAAAAAGCCTGCTATCGACAACGATATATTACGTGAATCCATTGAAAAAGTAGCTTTTGGACCTTCCCTAAAATCCAAAATAATTACCGAAAAACAAAAAATGCTGACAGCTTATCACGAGTCTGGACACGCTCTTTTGGCTACAGTGCTACCAAATGCTCAAAAGGTGCAAAAAGTAACCATCATTCCTCGTGGACGAGCAGCTGGATATACCTTCCATGTTGACGATGACAACGACGCAATGACTCGCACCAGATCAGAATTTTTGGACGAAATAAAAGTACTTTTTGGAGGTTACTGCACCGAAGAAATTGTGTTTGGAGATGTTTCTACAGGAGCATCAAATGACCTTTCCAAAGCCACCGAAACAGCCCGAAATATGGTTAGAAAATATGGAATGAGCAAGCTTGGACCGATTTCTTTTGACGAAGATAAAGGCATGACTTTTTTGGGTAAAGACATGGCAGAAAAGCAAAATTATAGCGAAGAAATTGCCAAACAAATAGATTTAGAAATTGAAAGAATAATCAAAGACTGCTATGAAGACGCCAAAAAAACCTTACTAAAATTCCGCAAATATTTAGATACTTTGGCAACCACCCTTGTTGAAAAAGAAGTTTTGGAGTTTGAAGAATTCTCGGAAATTGTAAAAGATATTATAGTAGCTAGAGGTCAAAAAACCTCAAAATCTAACACCTAAAAATTGATCCGATAAGTTGATATGAAATACTTTTTTAAATTTTTGGCATATCTAACTGTTTTTGGACTTGGGTTTTTGTGTGGAGTGTTCTTTTTGGCTTTGGTTAGCTAATTATGGGTTTTTGAGTTTGTACAAAAGTTGACTAAACCAAAAGAATTTAGCTAGCTTTGCGATAATCAATCAAATTGGTAAATTTTTAACTAAAATTGTTAGGGTTTGGGAGTATATTGATAAATATATCGTTGTATATAACTTATGGAAAATCTCAAAAAATTACTACAAATTTTAAATTTCAAGCCTTTAGATGGTGAAAATAGTTCATGGGTAAAATTATATTCCGATTACAAAATAACTATTGATTTAAAAGATAGTCTAAATTCATCAGTTATAAATTGGGGTGATAAAATTCAAGTTAAAAGAACAACAACCTCAAATTTTAGCCAAGAAGAAACTTTGGTAGTTTTGGAATGTGTAGATCGTTTGTTGGAAAAAGGCTATAAGCCACAAGACATAATTTTAGAAGATAGTTGGAAACTGGGTCACAAAGGTAAGGGTTTTTTAGATATTTCTGTTAAAAAAGAAGGTCAAACTTTTTTGATGATCGAGTGTAAAACTTGGGGTAAAGAATATGATAAAGAATTAAACAATTTACATAAAGACGGTGGACAGCTTTTAAGCTATTTTCAGCAAGATAAATCTGCTCAATATTTGGTGCTTTATGCTTCCAGGTTTGAGGGTAATAAAATAGAATATAAAAATGATATTATTGTTATAGAGCAAACTTACAGAGAAACCAATAATCTAAAAGATTTATTTGAAAGATGGAACAAAATAACAAGCAGTAACGGTATTTTTGAAGAGTGGATAAAACCTTACCATTTTGAAAATCGCACTCTAACCAAAAAAGATTTAAAACCCCTGACAGAAGAAGATTCTCGGCTGATATTTCATTCTTTTGCTTCTATTCTTCGCAGGCATTCTGTATCAGACAAACCAAATGCTTTTAATAAAATATTTAACCTGTTTTTAGCCAAAATTTTTGATGAAAAAAAGCGAGAAACTGACCCGCTGGACTTTCAATGGAGAGAAGGTCACCCCGATGAAGATGAGGTAGAGTTTGAAATTAGGTTGATTAATCTTTATAAAGGTGGAATGAATGAATTTTTGAAAAAAGAAGTAGATGGTATTAACGATGAAATGTTTAGAACAACCAACTCACAAGAATTAAAAGAAAATAAAAGAAAAGTATTAAGGCTTGATAGTGTTTTTAAAATCAAAGAAGTGCATGACGAAGAAACTTTCATGGATAATTTTAGAGTACTTAAAGATGTAGTTTTGTTGCTTCAAAAATATCAAATTAGATACCCAAGAAAACAAAGACATCTAAGTGACTTTTTTGAGCTACTTTTGACCACTGGTCTAAAACAGGAATCCGGTCAGTTTTTTACACCTCCAGCAGTTGCTAAATTTATAGTAAAATCCCTACCGTTTCAAGCTAAAATAGAAGAAAAATTAAAAAATGGAAATACTTCGGACTTATTACCAAATATTATTGATTATGCTTGCGGAAGTGGACATTTCTTGACTGAAGGCATGGAAGAAACTCAACATATTATTGATAAATTAGAAGTGGAGAAATTAAATCTACTTCCAGATGCAGCTAAAAGGCTGAAAATTTGGAAAGAGGATAAATATGATTGGGCAAAGTATCATGTTTACGGTGTAGAAAAAGACAATCGTTTGGTAAAAGTAGCTAAAGTAGGATGTTATTTTTATGGTGACGGATTAGCTCAAGTTATACATGGAGATGGTTTGGACAGCTTTGTTAATTCTAAAAGTTATCGTGGCATTTTATCCAAAAAAACCGATCTAAATAATAGTAACAATCAAGATAATCCAAAATTTGATTTTATTTTAGCAAACCCACCCTATTCAGTTGATAATTTCAAATTAGATCTAAAAAATAAGGATGAAAATAGTTTTGAACTTTACAAATATCTAACAGATAATAGCTCCGAAATCGAAGTTTTGTTTATAGAGCGAACTAAACAGCTTTTGGCTAAAGATGGGGTGGCGGGTGTTATTTTACCTTCTTCAATCCTTTCCAATACTGGACTTTACACCAAAGCTAGAGAAATTCTCTTGAAATATTTTGAAATCAAAGCCATAGCAGAATTTGGAAGTAACACCTTTATGGCGACTGGCACAAATACGATTATTTTATTTTTGAAAAAGCGAGAAAATGGAGACAAACTAACAGCCGAAATTCAAACACATATCCAAAAGGCCTTTGAAACCAAGCAAGATTTAACGATAAATGGAGTAGAAAAATTGATAAGTAAATATGTAAAAAATACAGAACAAAAAATAACTTTAGACGAATATTTAGAACAATTCAAAAATGATGAAATAGAAAAACAAAAACTGCTCTATTTTGCCCTCACTTATACGCAAAAAATGGTTTTGGTAAAAACTGGGGAAAAAGATGAAGAGAAAAAGTTCTTGGGTTACTATTTTTCAAACCGTAGAGGACACGAGGGAATTAAGCCGTTTGTAGCAGGTCAAAGTATTGATGACTGCACTTATTTGTATGACGAAAATGATTTGAATAATCCAAAAGTCGCAAGCTCATATATCCAAAAAGCCTTTGCTGGAGATTTTAATTTTGAAATTGATGAGGAATTGCAAAAAAATGTTTCAGTGGTCAATTTATCTGATTTACTAGATTTTGAAGCTAAAAAGTTTGAAAAGATTATCAACACCAGATCTAAAAAAAAATTAAAAATTGAGAGTAGGTGGGAGGTTGTAAAGGTTTCTGATATCTGCGAGATTGGAAGAGGTAGAGTAATTTCTAAAGAAGAAATAAATTCAAACTTAGGCGAATTTCCTGTTTATTCGTCCCAAACAACAAACGACGGAATTTTTGGATATTTAAACAAATATGATTTTGAAGGTGAATATTGTACTTGGACAACTGACGGTGCTAATGCTGGAAGAGTTTTTTATAGAAAAGGCAAGTTTAATTGTACAAATGTTTGTGGAACGTTAAAAAATAAAAACGAAAGAACGAATCTAAAATATTTAGCATTAGTTTTAAATACTTTAACAGATCAATATGTTGTAAAAGTTGCTAACCCTAAATTGATGAATAATGTAATGGGTAGCATCCAGCTCCCACTTCCGACTCTAAACATCCAAACCCAAATCGTAGCTGAAATTGAAAAAATAGATAACCAAGGCCAAAAAGCCAAAACTGAAATTGAAAATTTAAAAAATCAAATTAGCGAACTGGTGGCAAACGCTGGAGGCGAGGAGGTGAAGGTTGAGCAGATTGCAAAAATGTTGAAACGAGGAAAGTCACCAAAATATGGAGTTTCAAATATTCAAGTAATTAAATCAGGACAAGCGAGAGGTGTGAAAGAATTTGATTTTACTCAAAAACATTTTGTAACAGAAGACTTTATTTTAGATGAAAGAAAACTAGAGAAAGGAGATTTACTTATAAATTCTACGGGAGTTGGAACAGCAGGTAGAGTTACACTTTTTGATTTGAATGGGGATTATGTCGTAGATAGCCACATTACTATTTTAAGGTTAAATGAAGTTGTAGCTATTCCTGATTATGTGTTGCGATGTTTTATAAAAATTGGTTTTAAAGAAATTGAAAATATGGCACGAGGTCAGAGTGGTCAGATTGAGCTAAATTTGGATATAATTTCAAATATTAAAATTGCTTTACCTCCGTTAGCTACCCAACAAAAAATCGTGACTCAAATTCAGGAAATTGAAAAAAAGATTGAGAGTTTGCAGACGGTTTTAGATTCTATAAAAACTCAAAAAGAAGCTGTTTTGAAAAAGTATTTGTAAAAAAACATGTCCAGCGAAATCAAATTACAATACATCAGCGAGCAAATCAAGCAAGATTTTACAAGTGGTTATTATCCGTTTTGGAGTTTAAATTTGAAAGGTTTTAGTGTTTCTGATTTGAGCGAAAGTTCGATTGAGCATATTGCAAATTGCGTTGCCAAGGGTTTTGCAAGTGGGAAATTATAGAAGAAAACGAGAGAGGTTGGTGGGAAATAAAATTTTAAATTAGATTTATGAATTACTCCGAACTAAATTACCAAATCTATTTTGAAAAAGCTTAAAAACCAACAAAAATTTGTGGGTGCAGGTTTTGTAAATTTGAGTTTAAATTTGAGAAGTTGATAATAGGTAATTTTGACATATAGATTTTAACTAATTTTATTTTAGATTCCAATTCTGGATAATTTTTACCAAAAAGTTTTAGCTTTCCTGATGACAAATATACCAACTGATTTGGCAAAACCCAAAAAAATCCTGATATTTTACGCCAAAGCTGGCAATGGGCATTATTCTCAAGCAAAGGCTCTTGAAAATTATTTAGTGCAGTTTAGCCCAAATAGCTTTGAGATCAAGCTGGTGGACGGGCTGGCTGGCAATTCAGATTTTGCCCAAAAGCAATTTACCAAGGGTTATCAGCTACTGACCAGTAGTTTTTATTGGCTTTGGAAGGCAACTTATTTTGTGTACGAAAATAGATTTTTGTATGGGATTTTGAGTTTGTTTCTAAAACTTTCTAGTCAAAAATACCTCAAAAAAACGATCGCTGAATTTAAGCCGGATTTGATAGTGGACACTTATTTTTTCTTTTCTTTTTTGGACCAGCAGCACAAGGTGGCAAAATTGGTGACTGATATTTTTAGCCCACCAAAAGCCGCTTTTTTTGGTAAAAATACCAAATATATTGTCTTTTCCGAGGAAGCCTTGCAAGTGGGTAGTGGCATAACTGATTCAAAAATCTACCTAACTCCTCCTTTGGTTTGGCTACAAAACCAAGCAAATATCAACCCAAATAATTCAGTAAAACCTTCCAAGCTTTTGATTTTGGCTGGCGGTGATAGCTTTTTGGGCGGTAAGCAAATTTTGACTACCCTAAGCAAGTTAAACCCTGAAATAAAAGTTACCCTTGTGTGTGGTAGAAACGAAGCACTATTAAAACAAGCTCAAACTTTAAAAACCCAAAAAAACCTATTAAATTGGCAAATTTTTGGATTTAGTAAGCAAGTTCCAAAACTTATTTCTGAGGCAGATCTGGTGGTCACCAAAGCCGGGCCAGCGACCATTTGGGAGATTTTGAGTCTCAAAAAACCCATGATTTTGACTTCTTATATCTGGAAACAAGAGCTAGGAAATAAAGATTTTGTGGTCAACCAAAAACTTGGTATATTCGAGCCAAATCCAAGCAAGTTATTTGAACTAGTCCAAGATTTTTTTACTAATCCCGAAAAGTATAGTTTAATACTAGCAAATTTAAACAAACTAGAATTACCAAAACAAAACGGTGATTTAGCCAAATATCTTTTAAGTTTATGAGTATTTTATTTGAGATCAAAAACAGCCCAAAAACTTTTAATTTGGATCTAAAAAAAACCTATTTTGTAGGGCAAATAATGACCGAGTTGGATTTGGTCAAAACTGCCAGTCAGAATTTATTTAAGCCAGTTTCAGTGCTACAAAAATTTGATCCAACTGATTTTTTGAGCCAAGTTTGGAAGTCTCAAGACACCTTTGAAGAAGTTGAAAGTGATTACGCAACGCCAGCTTTTTATAACCAAAAACACTTTAAAAAGAGTAAAACAGTTCATTTGGTTGTGCCTATTTTGGCCAAAGAAAAAGATTCAGTTTTTCCAATTTTGCACGCCGCTTTGGTTTTGCTGGATAAAGCTGGAGTCCAAAAAATTGTTCTTCAGGTAATTACCGATTATCAAATTGCTATACTTTGGTCAGAATTTTGGCAAACTTATTTGCAGGATTTGAGTAAAATTGAGCATAAGATTTTTTTGGGAAGTTTGGGTGATCAAAAGTACGCTTTTAGTAAGAATCTTGGTGAGGTTTGTTTAGCGGGTAGGGTGATGCTAAATCCAATTTTGAGCCAAGAAGGTGATCAATATCAGTCCATAGATCAGTATCTAAAGTTAAAATTTGAAGCTAGGTATTACGAAAATTACGATATTTACACCCAAAACCAGTTGGAATTTTTTCCAAAGGAGACAAATATTTTGACTCAAATTCAAAAAGCTTTGGAGCTAAATGCCAGTGGCGAGATTTTCCCACTAGACAACACAGCCTATTCTTTTGAGAGAAATGACCAGATTTGGATTTTGGATTTTGTGCCTGATAGACTTTGCCAGCTTTTGGAGATACTTTTGCAATTAAATCAGGTGTTTGAACTAAATCAAAGCATTTTTTCAAACCTTGACTACGGCACCAAAAAAGAGAGTTTGTTGGAGGATTTTCAGCTAAATTCTAATCCTGAATATTACCCTATTTTTGATTCTTTGACGGTTGATCTTTGGCAAAAAGAGTTTTTGAAAATACCTTTTGAACTAAAAACTGATCATTCTCCAGAACAAGAATTTGAAATTTTTTTAAAAGAAAATCTTGAGATTTTACTAGATTCTTCCAAGCACAAGTGGCTACAAATAGATTGTCGGGATTTTTGGGATTTTAAGGAGGTTGTTGAGGGTTTAGAAGTTTTTGCCAATCAAATAACCGACCAAAATATACTGATTTGGGACACACAAAATTCTCAAATTCAAGCCACGATGGATAATTTTAACCAAAATTTGATGCAACTAAGCAGCCGTTATTCAGATCAAGTTGAACCATCTCAAAGAGAATATTTAATCAAAGAATTAGAGTCACAAATTCAAAGTACAGACTCCAAAATTCCTTTGTTTGCAGGGTTGTTTTTGATTTTAGAAAATGTTTAAAATTAAACCAAATCTTAAATTATACCCATTCCGTTTAATACAGTCCTAAATTTTGACTACTCCAACCAACCAAGTTGCTTGCTTTGTGAAAATTCTTAACGGACTTTGGCGTATTAA